>Ga0209212_1002236_pt1 | contig 28229 bp, 26 predicted proteins | sample RifGroC2_FD_183996 | JGI IMG/M metagenome (GOLD analysis project Ga0209212, IMG submission 183996) | Groundwater microbial communities from Rifle, Colorado, USA - Groundwater C2 (SPAdes) (version 2) | ecosystem: Environmental > Aquatic > Deep subsurface > Groundwater | place: Rifle, Colorado... | reverse complement strand
CAAGTCGCGTATCTTCGCCCGCCATCTCGATCTCGCCCTGCTTTGACGGCTGCTGCTGGCTGGAAACACTGGACTGCGTCGGTGAGACAGCCGGTTCTGATTGGGCGCCCCCAATCTCCAAAAGTTGCCTCACTACCGGTTGAAGCCGAACAACCTTCCATTTCTCGCCGCTCTCAATCTCTATATCCACAACCTTGCGGAAGGGCGACAGCGGATCAAGAACGAGCCAGTTCCGGCGCGACAGCTCATCAAGTATGGCTTTGCTCTCCAGCCCATAGCCATTTAGCGCGTCAGGCCACTTGAGGCAAAGTGCTCCGGAAGAATCGACGTGGATCAAACTCACGGATGATTTCTTGCCCGACTGAATGTCATCGGCAAGCGCTTTCAATGCTTCGCCGACTGGGCCGTCGAGTTGATCTATCTGAATCAGCTTGGCGGCTTCCGCCTTTTCTGGCTTATCGGGAGCCTGGCTGGATGCTGGCGAGGTCGGCGGTTCAGTTACAGCAGGCAATTGTTGTTCAGGAATATTGGGCTGATCCTTTAGCTGCTTCTCTTGGTTGAAAACCTTTCCTTGAATTGATGGCGGCGCAGGGTCAATAACCAGAGTCGTATCGCGCAGCCTGATGGCGGTCAGTCTGATGTTGGGTATCTTCTCGGCCAGCACAGCGGGAGCGATCACCCAATAGCGATTCCCTTCAACTTGATCTTCCCTGATATTCGCCAGCTTCCGATCAATGAGCATATCCAGAATGCTGTTAGGGGTTCGCGGCAGCCCCGGTATTTTTTCCTGATTGATGACGGCGGCGATTTCTTCACCGGCGATTGGCCAGATCAAATAGAAATGCCCATCCATGTGCCAGAGACGTGAGCCAGGTTCGTTAACCCTCCAACTCCCATCCCGGACAAGCCTACGCATGATGTCCAGCAGAAAGCGTTCCACCGGAAGGCCAATCTCGTAACCGGCAAACGCAACTCCGAGACTGCGCAGATCTCGTTCGACACTGGCCTGGTCTGATCGAATGACCAGATCGTGAATCGGATTTTCGGCACTGGGGTGACCGTTGATTGTCTCCATCATCCAAGGCACGAACTCCGCATCCCCATCAGCAATCCAGGCAAGACCTGCCTGACTGATGATGCGTTCGGCAAACAACGAGGAAACAGTCGTATGCTTTTTGCCACGATTCTCGCGCCAATGCAGGAAGTAACGATCCACGCCATGCCTGTTTGCCCAAGAGTACAGGTCTTCCACGAATGGGTTCCAGACTTTGGATCCATCCCTGCTGCTAACAACAAGATCGGTCACAGGCTTTCCCACGTCGTGGCAAAGCGCGGCGAGAAATATGGCAAGATGCCAGCGAGGCTCCAGTTCACGACGCCTTCGCGGTGCCTGTTCTCCTGGTAATAACACTCGGTCACCCGACTGGAGCGACCACAGTGCGACCTCTGTCGCATGACGAAGCAGCCCACCAGCCCCCCTGTGATGATGAGTTTGGCTTGCCGGCAAGAGATGCGCGTAGGAAGCAAACCGGCGCAAAGACTCAAGATAGAACCGCTCGAAAATATCGGGAGATGCAAGCCCGGCTTCGCGAATTTGATCAATTAACTCCCGTTGCGTCTCGATGAGTTTTGCCGGGTCTGTTGCAGGCAGCCCTTTCATGAACGGCGGGTAGCGAGGAATCTCCTCATCGATCTCCGCATGCCTGGATGCGCTCACGGCAGGCATCACGACAGGCTCCTGGCTTTCGCCGTCAAGACGAATCGCCTTCCTGATGAAACTTAACAAAGCCCATCTCCCTCTTCGCCAACATCTGTGTCACACGTCAGAAAATCCGATGCGCCTTCCCGACAATCTGTTTCCTGCCAACCCAGCCAGTAAGCTGATACCGTGAATCAAGGCTATCGGAATGGGAACCGGCCACATAGTAGTGCCCATCTGGAATCTCCCCGCGTGGGCCAATCTCCAAAGCCTCGCCGCTTCTGGCTAGTTCTTTCGCACGCCCGACTGGATGACCATCCACGAAAAAGTCTCGTCCCCTTGCCGATACGACAGAACCGGGCAGCCCGACCAGTTTTTTGACGAAGATGCACCCGTGGGGATAAGGCCAGTCAGCCTCCCATCTGAACGCAACCAACTCGCCGCGTTGCGGCATGACATCTTTTTCAATCAGGAAAATGGTTCCAGGAAGGCTTTCAGTGAGATTCAAGGCAACGAGATAGACACGACCAAATGCCAGGCAGGCCGCCATGCCCCAAAGGACAACAGGAAACCAGCGTCCAGACAAATTGAAAAATCTGATATGCATTGCGCCACTGTATCGGCACGATCAGCCAAGCAATTTCCGAAATACGCCCAGCAAAGACACATTTCGAACGCACGAGGCTTGAGAAAGAGGCAACCTGTCCATGGCTGTTGCCCTACCGCGTGCTTGCAGTTTTAAAGAACTGTGCGAAGCTGGATCAAAACTGATTGGAGATACCCATGACTATCGCAGCAGCAACTCAATCTGGCGGCCTGTTTGGTGCACTACCGCTGTTCGCTTTACTTCTGGCCGGAGTGGCCTTATTCCGCTGGATTCGCAAATCCAAATCCATGACAGAACCGAAGCTCGATAAACTTGAGCGTGAACTTGATTTGATCAAGAACCAGATACTGCTAGTCACAACAGACGACTTGCCTGGCATCGGAATCGCCAAGACGCTTGGCTATATAGAAGCGCTTTCGCCGACGGAGGCAGCGTCAGACTGTGAGTATCGCCTCGCGGAAAAGGATGCGCTGCTCAAGCTTGCTCAGAAGGCACGAAGCATCGGCGCCAATGCAGTAGTCGGAATCAGGAAGACAAATGCCCATTACGATCAGGCGGGCTCGCAGTGGCAGGTGTCGAGGGTGATGTATTGTGGGACGGCAGTGATCCGCGAAAACTGAATGCTGTTTACAGCTTAAAGCCAACTGATGTCGGACCGTGGTCCCGCCGTTATACTTCGGGCGTATCTACCCCATAAACAAAAGGCAATGATCTAAAGGCGCACAAAGCCAGACACTCTCAATATTGCCTACCCACAAGCAGCTACTCGTGCCAATCACGACCCCGTTGCAGACTGCCATGCCATCGGAGACCCAAAGGCAGGTAGAAAAGTACAGCAGTCATTCAAGAAGGTTGGTCACTGACAAGTCGTCGGCCATAAGAGACACTGATGAATTGCTGAAATAGCTGATTGATTGTTCTGAATGGTTGTCCGCTTCACTTTTAACAGCGGTCGTTCAAAACTAAGAATCGGGGGCGATTCAAACCATACAAGGGATTAATCACACAACGAACTTAAGTCTCAACCTTTCCCTGCCAACCATTCTCCAAACCTTCGTGCCGGGTGCCCGAGAGACAGCGTATCGCGCCAGATTACATAAAGTTCTTTACGCAGATTACCGCCTTCGAGTGCAATGGGAACCAAGGTGCCGGATTGGACCTCCTCGGACACAGTGCCAACCAGTACGATCGACACTCCCAGCCCCGCTTTCACCCACTGCTTCACAGCATCGGTAGATCCCAGTTGCATACCGACAGACAAGCCACTCTCCCCGCTTCCAAAGTAATCAGTAAGTATCCGACCTGTTCCCGTACCCGGCTCGCCGCCGAGCAGGGGAACACCCATCAGGTCCCCGTGAGAAAGGCTATGTTTATCGGCCCAAGGGTGACTCGGCGGAACGATAACGACCAGTTCTTCCTGCCGCCACGGGCGAGCTTCGTAACCCTCGCGACCGTCCCACCATTCCATTACAGCGACGTCGATATCTCCCGAATCAAGTTGCTGCGCAATGGACGGATTCTTGTCTATGCGGACATCCAGTTGTGTTTTCGGTGTTTCCTGCAGGTCCAGAAAATCCTTCACATACCCAGACAGTAGATAAATACCTATATTGCTGCTCGCCCCGATGACTACAGGCTTGCTCAGGAAGATGCCGGCGGCATTCGTGCTCAGTCTCAGCAGATTCTCAGCATAGGGCTTGAACGCCATCCCTTCCGTCGTCAGACGGCAACCCGCAGCATCCCGCTCGATCAGTCGTGCCCCGAGTTGCATCTCGAGCTTCTGCATCTGTTGCGATATCGCGCCCTGGGAAAGACTTCTTTCTCGCGCACCGGCGCGGAAGCTGCCATGTCGGAAGATGGCGAGAAAGCTCGCCACCTGATCTAGGTTCAAGGTACTCAGACCGCCACCTTGTCCAGCGGATGGTTGATCGCCCCTTGCGGAATCTGCCCTTTGAGCACTTGCAGAATATTGGTCGCAGCTTCCATCTCGATTGCCAACCGCACCGTATCCACGGCAGAGCCAATGTGAGGTGTGAAAAGCGTAAGCTCCGTGTTGGACAACAGGCGTTCAGAAATAGATTCTGGACGGTCCGGTCGCATCCATTCTTCCAGTTCGAACACGTCAGCTGCATAGCCCGCCAGCTTGCCGGAATCGAGAGCATCGGCTACTGCTTTCTCATCGACCACCGAGCCACGGCAGGTATTCACCAGATAGGCTCCTGGCTTCATAATCGACAGTGATGCCGCATTGATCATATGCAACGTATCTTGCGTGTAGGGCACCATGGGCACCACATAGTCGCTCTCGGCCAACAACTGCACCAACCCCACCTTGCGCAACCCCAAGCGCGCCTCGAGCTCAGGTGGCAACGGTTGCGGGTCGGTGTAGAGCAGTTCCATCTCGTAACCCTGCAGGCGAGCGGCTATAGCGCGACTGACCGCGCCCATGCCGATGATGCCAAGTGTGCGACCTGTCAAGCCTGCGCCATACAGCATAGGACGCCATCCAGTGAATTGTCCTGAACGCACGAAGCGGTCGCCCTGCAGGACTTTACGCGTCAGGCCGATCAACAGCCCAACGGTCAGTTCTGCGGTCGGGATGGTCAGCAGGTCGGGGACGTTGGTTATGCGGACCCCTCGGCGTGTACAGGCCGCCACATCATAGTTGTCATATCCCTTGAGCGCGCAGGCGACCAATCGCAATTGCGGACATTCTGCGAGGAACGCGTCATCTATGCTGTCCGGCATGAAGGTCATGACCGCGACCGCATCACTGCACCGCTTGATTATCTCTTCGCGACTCAGCCGCTCACGCGTTTCGTTGGCAACAACATCGCAATGAGGTCTAAGCATGTCCAGTGTCTGCGGATGCACCCAACTGGTAATGACGATTTTCGGTTTCATCTTGTCTCCAATTATTTAAAACGTTTCCTGAGATATCCGCTGAAAGCATCCACGAGCGTAACCATGACCAAGATCACAAGCAATATTGCTGACACATCTTGGTATTGCATGATGCGCAAGGACCCCATCAGTTCGAAGCCTATCCCTCCCGCCCCAACCATTCCCATCACCGTGGATGCACGGAAGTTGTATTCCCATCGGTAGATGGATGTGTCGGCGAGCTGCGGTAGCACTTGCGGCAATACCCCATGTAGCAATACCTGTAGCGGCGACGCACCTGCTGCACGTGCTGCTTCTATCGGTGCTGGATCGGCATGCTCAATCGCTTCGGCGAAGAATTTGCCAACCATGCCGATCGAATGAAGACCAAGTGCAAGTACGCCGGGCAGTGCGCCGAAGCCGACTGCCGCCACGAAGATGATGCCAAGTATCAACTCTGGTATGGAACGCAAGGTATTCAACAAGCCGCGCGCCATTTGATAGACCAGCGGATGCGGAGAAGTGTTCTGTGCAGCCAGAAAAGCCAGCGGCAGCGAGAAAGCAACCGCCAGCGCAGTGCCCGCAATACTCATGGCCAGCGTGTCCAACAGCGGCTTCCACCAGTTGGCGACCTCATTGAAGTTCGGCGGCATCATTTCGCCGACCAGACTGAACAGGCTCGGCACACCTTCCGAGAGACGCTCTGCATCGAATAGACCGACGTAGTGCGCACATATCAGGATGACCAGCATGTCTGCGCCGAAGCGCAGCGCGTTGTACATCCAGTCGCGCTGAGCTTCGTCGAGCAGTTGGTCGTATTGACTGTTATGGTCGCTCATATACTGTTTTCGATTAGAACTTGGACAAATCTATCTTCAGCAGATGACCCAAATCGCGCACGACATCGTAGTGCTTGTCGGTAATCACGTCGAAGCCGTCCGCCTTGAAGGGTTTGAGGATGGCCGGATCCTTGATGTCCAAGAACGCCTGGCGAATCTTCTCCTTCAACTCTGGTTTGAGATTGGAGCGCATGGTCCACGGATATTGCGGGAACGGTTTGGAATACTCGAGCACTTTTACCTTGTTGCCATCGATGATTTTGCGCTCGACCAGCGACTCGAAGATTGGACGGCTCAGACCACCGGCCTGTGCATGACCATTCTGCACGGCCATTGCGACAGCATCATGCGAACCGACGAAATGCTCGTTATAGTCGCTGCCAGCAAGTAAGCCCTTCTCGGCCAGCACGGACTTGGGAATCAGATGGCTAGAGGTGGAAGCTTTATCGCCATATGCCATGTTCTTGCCCTTGATGTCCTCAATCTTATTGACACCAGCCTCGACGTTTCCGATGACTGCGGATTGATAGGTCGTGCTCCCCTTGCTCTTGAGCGCAACGAATGGCTCGATATTGCTCTTCTGACGGGCCAGCACATAGGAGAGCGGGCCAAAATAGGCCAGATCAAGACGACCGTGGCGCATCGCCTCAATCATCGACGAGTAGTCTGTGGTGACGATCAGTTCGATCTTCTTGCCCAGCGTCACCTCAAGATATTCCTTCAGCGCCTGGTTGTTCTTGATGATGGTGCCGGCGTTCTCGTCCGGCAGCAGAGCCACCTTGAGAGTATCCGGATCGGCTTTGGGCGCGGCCTGTGCTCCGAACGGAACGGACAGCGCGGCAAGCAGGGTAAGCAGTTTTAGCATTCGTTTCATGATTCACTCCTCGTTGATGGCTAGTTGGGTAAATGAAGGTAAAGGGGGCACGGGTATTTCTTCTCGGCCACTGGTTGGCGCCTGATCGTAGATATCCTGCAACAGGGCGTCACTCAGTTCGTTCGGTGAGCCGTCGTAGACGACCCGACCATGTGCGATGGCAATGATCCGGTCGGCGAATTCACGCGCCAGATCGACTTGATGAAGACTCACCACTGTCGTGATGCCATCTTCAAGGCAAATATGCTTCAGTTGCGACAACACACGACGCGAAGTTGCCGGATCTAGGCTGGCAACAGGTTCGTCCGCCAGCATCAAACGTGGCTGCTGCGCCAATGCACGCGCGATACCAACACGCTGCAGTTGACCTCCGCTCAAACGGTCAACCCGCTCGGTGGCCTTTTCCAGCAAACCAACACGCTCCAGACATTCAAGCGCGATATGCTGTTCAGCACGGGGCAATGGGAACATGGAACGCAGGGTGGTGTGATAGCCGATACGGCCAAGAAGTACGTTCTGTAGCGCCGTATGTCGCCGGATTAGCTGATGCTGCTGGAAGATCATGCCGGTACGACGCCGGTGTAGTCTGAGGGCTGCAGCAGTGTCGACAACCCCAACATCTTGAACATGAATAGAACCCGTTGTCGGACGAGTAAGCATATTGAGACAGCGAAGCAACGTCGACTTACCCGCGCCCGAAGCGCCAAGCAGGACATTAAATTCACCGCGCTTGAAACTCAGCGAGGTCGGATGCAGCCCGATCGCATCGGCTCCATACCTGACGGATACATTTTTGAGTTCGATCACAAGTCACCCCCACAAGCCTTGATGACGATTCATATTTCGAATCGTCTCGCCATTAAGTTAAGAATTTCTAAACAGTGCGAATGCTAGGAGATGAAAGTGACAGAGAGATTACGGAGAGATGAATTATTTTGTCTGCCTTCTAGAAGACGAATTACGAAGGCGGGCCATTGAGGGAAAGAAGGCCACTGAGCATCCGCCATCAGGAAATCTATATGACTGCTTGGGGTTAGCAAGCTACGGCCAAGCATCATCAAACTCTTAGTTTTGAACGACCGCTGTCAGGAGTGAAGCGGACCACCCTTTAGAATTCTCAAGCAGCCTTCTCAGCAATTCCCCAGCGTCTCTTATGGCCGATTTGCCGAAGTAGACCATCCGGCAGGTTTCAGAGTAGACCAGCCCTTCTGGTGTCCGATCCGCAGAGAAGGTGGGCCATCAGCAAAATCTCGCCACTTATTTTCTATTTTTCCCTTCCAGGGTCTCTTGAATGTAGTTGCCAGGGTTCGGCCCTATTACCCCATCCACCACGCGATTTGCCGCATCAGCGACATCTTCCGTAAACTCCATTCCCTTGCCGACTGGCGATGCTGGTTTCAATTTGTTGAAATTGGACGGTGTAGCATTCTCCTGATGTGTCTGCCCTGCCTTCTTCTCACGATCATTAACCTCATTCGCATTTTTGGAATAATCATGCATCGCTGCCTGCTTGGCCTGATCGCTTGGACGACCCTGAGGGGCGACGCCTGCACGTCCAGCCATCCCCTTAACCTGACCCAGATTATCGCCTCCAGCCGATTCGACCGATTCACGATTTGACATCCCAGCTCGGTTCGCTTCGTGCTGCGCCTGGATCTCCTCAGCGCCCTTAACCTGCCCAGCCATTTCACCCATCATCCGGTCATAGTTCTGCGCGGTGTATTCCTCGATGTATGGCCGCAGCTTATACGGATCGCCCATGACGCCCTGAAACTTTTCGTAGTTGTATTCGAGCTTGGGCAGCAAAAAATCCTTGATGAAGTGATCCTGAAGCTGGAGGTTCGCGCCAAGCTGGCCGCTATGAGACATTTCCCACATCTGCCGATGCCCTTCCGTTTCCTGCATTGATGCACTGAATGCGTCGCGCGATTGCCGTGCATGATCCAGCGATGCACGCAACCCTTCGCTGCCGGCGGTCTTGCCTTCATCGCTGGTCCGGTAGTTGCGTTCCCAGCCGTTATCGAGCACGGTGCCAACCTTCTTTCCGAAGCTCGACTCTTTGGCATACTGAGCCATTTCTTCCAGGGCTCGCGTTGAATCGGCAGAGTTGCGCATCTTGGCCGATACTTCCACACCACCACGTAGCCCGGCAATCTCAAGAAGTTTCGGCGTACTCATGCCCATCGAGGCACCGACCATCAGTTCCATCGCGACCTTTTCGCTGACGCCGAGTTTTCTGGCCCACTGATCGACCTGGCGCATGGTTTCATTGGCCTCGGTGCTCTGGCTCGACCCGGTGCCGTGGCGGTATCCTGTAGTGTCACTGCTGCCCTTGGCGTGGCTTCTTTCAAATCCGGCTTCCTGCTTGAGTACCGTAAGAGCACTTTCAGCGTACTCGGCGGATTGCTGCTGTGTTGCCTGTTGGGAACGTTCGTAATTCTCTTTCGCAGCAGCGCCCAGAGAATCGTTGAGTGCCATATCGGCACGAACTTCGCTTTTCGCCTGCTTGACGACGAAACCACCGCCGGAAAAATGGCTGTAATCGAACCCTCCTCGTGCCTGATAGTTGGTCATTCCCTGCCGCAGGCTGGGATTCATGTCGACTGCCAGCCCCTTCATGGTGTCGTGGCTGACATTGTTGAGGGAGGCGTTACCCATCTGCATGTTGCCCATGGCCAAGGCGCTGGCGATCTTTTCCGGGTCGCGTGGCGGCGCCACCAGACCGGCGACTGACTGCAGTCCGACCTCGCCACCTTTCACGATGGCGGCAGCAATGGCCGGAATTGAAATGACCAGCATCCCCGCAATCGCCTGGTCGCTGACGATGGCGGTATTGAGGAAGCTCATCTGCTCGATGGACAAGCCGCTTCCAGCGCTTCCATTCGTGTATTGGCTTCTCGAATACATCGTGATGATGAAGTTCATCACGGCATAGAGCGGCGCCCAGAGCTGAATCCAGAACAGGCTGGCCGCGTAAGACTTGATGATGCCCCCAGCCTGATGCCCGCTGAGCACCACAAACAGCAGGAAGACCGGAAAGATGGCGTACTGGACCAGTTCGATGGCATTGCGCACCTTGGGCATCGTGGATTCGGCAACCCGCGCCATCAGCTTGTAGGAGTCGCTCGTTGATCGAAGTGACTGCGCCATTGCAAGGTTGGTCTGGGCGCTGGCGGCATCCCCCAGTTGTGCGGGCAGCATGTACTGGGCATCGATCATGAAGTTGGCGACGATAGCCTGCTTGACCGCATCCTGTGCTGATGCGGAAACCCCCAGAAGATAATTTGTCGAAGTTGCCAGGGAGCCGACGATCGCCGTCCCGGCATCTGCTTGGGTCATTTTCGGGTAGAGGCGGGAACCCAGCAAAGTGATCTGGCGGCTCGATTCCGCATTGATCTGGGTGGTGAGGCTCTGATATGCGACATCGCAGCCGACCGTGCTCATCACGGTCGGGTCCGTCGTGTCGCGCAAAGTTACCAGTCGCGCAGGGTTTGTCTTCCCGTTCAGGCTGACCCAGACGTTGTTGACCTCCAGGATGTCCTCTTTCATGCGGATGTAGCCGGTGGCCAGATCCGGCGCGACGCACTCCCGGTAAAACTCCAGCAGGTTGCTGGTCAGAACGGGATTGCCGCTCTTGACGGCAAGGCGCTCGGAGAGCACCCGGTGACCGAACAAGGTGCCGTTCTTGCGGAACTTCACGTCATCGGGAAGCGAGAACACGGTCTCGAAGGCTCCGGTCAGCCAGTCCCCTACCTTGCTCATGCTGTGCGCGAAGGCGCCCAAGCCGATGGGCACGTTTGCGACCGCACGCGGCGGCTCGTTCCCTGTGCGATCGACGATGGTCACCGTCACCTTGGGAATCAGCAACATGGATTGGAAGATGGCCAGGAAGAAGAGCCACTTCCACATTCCATCCAGCCGCTCCCGTCCGGTCAAGGTGGCAATGACGACGACGATGATTCCCACGATTGCCATGGTGCGCAGCAAACCGAGGTAGTCGCCGCTGCCCATGATCGACGCGACGGCATTGAACATCGCCTCCAGTTCCGTAACGTTCCAATAGGCATAGACCTCGTACATTCCGGTTCTGCCCGATCTACCGGTTGAAGACCATCATGGACTGGAAGATGTTGGTCGGCATCCCGGCATTGAGACTTTGATGCAGAAGCTGGAGCGAACGGCTCATTTCCGCGACCTGCATACCCTTCTGGTATTCGGCGCGCAACATGTCCCTGGCTTCCTGCTCGATCTCGTTGAGGCGGACGAGAATTTTTTCCGAAGCCGCGACCGCATCGGGGCCGCCCTTCCCCGCCTCGTTCTGCAGAGCACCGCGAAGCGTCTTTGAGAGATTCGTGAAGTAGGCATAAGCCACATCCACGGCGATGAGCTGCGAGTAATCCTCGGTAATCCGGTCGCCTCCAGGGATGCTGCTGGATACCGAAAGCATCTTCCAGACCGGAAGCGAGGAGTTACCGATCAGGGCTGTGTCCAGATTGGATTGCCCCATGGCGTCCCGATTGACGATCTTGTCCCGCATCGCAGCGATTCTGGTTCTGACTTGCCGGGAGAACGGCGTCACGGTAAAGGCGGCATCAGAGTAGGTTGGCGTCATGCAATCCACCGTATCCACACCGCACTTGAGGCCGGGCAGGCTGACAGTCGTCGAGCCACCGTCGCCGACGAATTGGCGGAAGGTCAGGTTGCCGCCGGGCAGATACGTCCACTTCGCCTTGTCATCGGCGTTCTCACCGGGCGGAGTCACGATGATGGTTCCGGTCAGGCTCATCAACAACTCTCTGGTGTCGTCGGTAATCCCGGAAACTCGTGACAGTGAGCGCCACACGACGTTGCCGGGATCGAAAAGCTCCTTGTATCCTTGTGACGAATTCTTTGCCGCCGTCCGGATGTTCTTGGCCGTGGCGCTGCTTTTCTTCCACTCGTCCCAGGACTCGAATACATCCCCGAACATGTTCAGGTTCGCACCGGCTGTCTTCCCCTCCTTCTCCTGAGTTTTGTCGGTCAGCATACTGCCCGCCGCCGCAACGATACCTTCCGCTGCCTGACAGGAATTGATGTTGAGATTGTTCATCTTCGATGACTGGTCTTGCAGGTACTTCAGGAGATCACAGAGGTCGGGCGACATCGAGCACAGCGCCATGTTGAATGCCGCACCGATTGCGTTGTTGCCGATGTTCCGCAGTAAAGCGACGAACTGTTCTTTATTGATGAAGGAGAACGAACCAGCGAACAAATCAATCCCGCCGCACCCCGCCCGAAATGATGGTGGCGAAATACTTGCCAACTGGTAGTTGCGCACCGGAGTACGCATGTAGAGGCTGCCCCCGGTATAGAAATTCATCGTCTGCCCGCGATAAGCGTTTGGCCCCGTCACATTTCCGTAGGCGCCGATCTGGTCGAACCAGTCCTGCATGGACTGGGAGACATTGGCATTGGCCGAATTGGCAAAGATCGAAAGGACGATGGTGACAAAAATGGTTCGACGGAGACATGGACTATTCATGATCAACCTCAATAAAGTTCGCCGGGGCGTGTCTGGGTCAGGATGTATATGCGCTCGACAATATCCTGAGCCGAAAGCACACCCGACCCAATCGGGAGCAACCGGTGATCCTTGATGTTCCCCAGCACTATGAGTGGAACGACACTGGCCCCGATGGATGCTGCCATGCCGTTGTCCCGCGACGGACGCTGAAATTCTGGCAAGCCGCCGCCGTCGATGGATACAGGAAACACAACTATCCTGTATTGCTCGGACAGGAACTTCAGCGTGGGTGCCATGCGATGACAGTAGGGGCAGTCCGACCTGAATATGAAGAAAATGCCCCATTCCTTGACAATACCGGCCAGCGTCTCGGTTTCCTTGAGCGCCCGCTGCGCGTCATGCACCTGAATGGCCGCATTATTGGACGGGTTGCGCAACTGATAGTTGAGTTCCGGATTGGCCCAGATGACGCGACGCCACACGTCAGAAAACACCGAAGCCCTGTCCATCAGGGCTTCCTGCGCAAGGATGTAGCTCTTGAGGTTTTCAGGCGTCGGCTTGACGATGGCAAGCGCCCTCTTCCGCTCTGCGTCCTCTCTCAACTTCTTCAAGGTCGCAACAGCCTCATCCTCTTCACTGGCCGCCTTGGGTTTTGGCTTTTCGGTTGCGGTTTCGGCTTGCTCCGTATCCGGCGGAATATCGCAATACCAGTTGAAGCGGTTCTCGTCACAGCGCCAAATCGAGTCGTAATCCAGGGCGCCTATTGCTGACGCACCGTTGACGAAAAGACAGAGTCCGAACATGAGAAGGAGGCGCATGGATCATTGCGCCGGAGTGCCCGCAGCCGGTTGCTTCAGTATCTCCGCTACCCGCGCGGACATATCAGGAATGGCTTTGGCCGATGCCGCCTTGAGCAGCGCCGCCGTATTGATCAGGGCGCACTGGCATTCCTTTTCAGCCTGATCGAGAGCGGCATCCAGGCGCACACCGAAGGCTTTGGCATCTTCGAACAGCTTCCCCTGTGCGGCAGCATCCATTCCCGGCTTGACGCGCTGCGCCAGCGATTGCTGCTGTTGGAAAACGATGGCGCCAATGTCCACGCGCGCGAATCGCGGAATCTCCAGCGGGTGAAGGTGCAACCATGACGCGGCGATGCCTGCTCCCAGCATCAACGTGACTACCACGGTGAGGATTTGTGATTTCAGAGAACTCATGAGTGATCTGCCTTATTGTGATGCGCGTTCGATGACAAGTCGTTCGATAGCTTCCGAAACTGATAGCCCCTGTTCACGCAGGCGTTTGATGGCCTCGTAGTCCTCGGCGCGGGTGGAATAGACGAGCATCGAGAAGGGATCGAGCAGGAGCCGCCCAAGCCCTGAACCCATCGGGGAGTGGATGTAAATTTCCGAAAAATGGCCGTGCTCGGTGCTGACGGAACCAAGTTGACGCTTCAGCCATTCGTCCAGAGACAGCTTGCCTTCCTTACCCAGGCGCTCGATGTTTTCGGGTTTCTGGCGCAGCAGAAACAACCAGTCGGCGTTGTTGATCGCGGCCTTGGTCGCCTCGTTCTTGTAGTAATCGTCAACGGACTGGGTGATCGTGCCGAACGCGCCGCCGTATTTGCGGGCGCGGCGATACCCGGCCTCGATGAAGCTGCCGCTGGCGCCCGTTCCCATGAGGTCCCAGCTTTCGTCGATGATGACGAGCTTGCGCCGGGAGCGGTCGCGGTACATCTCCTGGGTGATGCGATACATGATGAGCTGCATCACAACCGACTGGAGATCCTTCTTGGACTTCAACTCCTCCAGTTCCAGAACGACAAAATCCTTGTCAAACTGGATATTGGCCTCCCCTTCAAAGTAGCTCGCGTAAACGCCATGGCGGGTATAAGGCTCCAAGGCCGTAGCCAAGCGGCTGAGGTCGCGCTCGTATTCCCCTTCCACAGATAAACGGCCTGTCTTGAGCAGCTCGTAGATGTCGGTAATGGTTGCCTCGCGCCCTTTGGCGTCCCACACCCGCTTGATGGCCGACCCAAGCGCCGTGTACCCGTAGTTGTCGAGCGGCTCCCGTGGGCTTGCCATCTGTGCGATCAGGGGCAGGATCATTTCCATGTCGGCGCTGATGTCGATAATCATGGAAAATGGATTGAGGCAGATGGTGTTCCGCTGCTCATCCGAGAACTCGATGAACTCGCCATCCAGCAGTTCGCACAGATTCTTGTAGGAGCGCCCCACGTCGATGATCCACACCTTTGCGCCCGCACCAAGGTAGCGATAGGTCATCTCATTGACGAACACCGACTTGCCGGAACCGGAGAGTGCTGCCACGGCAAAATTGAAATTGCCGCCGGTATTATCGAAGAGATCGAAGCCGATGATTTGTCCGCGCCTGCCGAACAGCGTCATTACCGGAGTCTGCGTCCCCTTCCACTCGGCGATCAGCGGCGATGTCATGACCGCGTTATCCGCCGTCTTGGTGTTGATTCTGCCAAACTGCCGGAGATCAGCCTGAAGCCCCGGCGTCAGGGTCATGGGTAGCGCCGCCGTCAGTGCTTGGTGCTGCAAATAGAAATCCTTGGTCAGATCGAAGCCTCGCGCCCGCCACACGGCACGCACGGCGTGTTCGCAGCGAGATGCATCCTCTACCTTCGAGACAAGAGCTATTTGGTGGTACATGCCGACCACTGTCCGTCCGCTGTCGAAGGTTTTGAGCACCATATCCCAATCGCGCTTGCGCTCCTGAAGGTCGGGCTGGAAATGCGCCATGTAGGAACCGGCGCTCTGCGTTGCCCGCGCTGCCTTCATCTGTGCCTTGGTTCGCGCCGACTCATAGTCGAGCGAAACTGCGCCCATCGTGATCAGAAAGGGGCACGGCATGGACAAGGCAAGCTGATACGGGTCACCGATCATGTAGTTCATGCCGGAGAGCCGGAAGTAACGCGGATACTGGCGCACCGAGAACAGTTGCATGGCGGACTCATCGCCGCCAGCCTTGCGGAAACGGATGTCTCCATCCCCCACGCGGGAAGCGATTTCCAGATCGGAGAGTTGGTCGCGCAGCGGCAGGTTCTCGTTCCATTCGATGGGGCGCGCCGCACCGCCTGCGAACAGGCGGGAGTGATCAAAAAAATCAGCCGCGAAGTTCATTAGCTCGCGTGGCCCCCAATCGTGCCCCGTCAGGTGGGCAGACTTGAGCGTAGCGTGAACACTTTCCCGGATACGTAGCGCCTCATCGACATCTGCCGGTGATTCTGGATCGAGGGGCAACGTGATCGAGATCACCGAACGGAAATCCCGCAGCAGATAGGTCTGGTGGCCGAAGATAGACTGACCCGTGCCCTTCATGTAGTGGTCGATTCGCTGGCGGGCAAGGAGCCGGAAGATATTTCCATGACGCCGTTCTTCAAAACCCGCATCATCGGCCGCCGCAGAAGACGGCAGGAGGTTGGCCTGCGCACGAAGCACGGGAAGAATATGTGGGCTGCCGTAGAGGCTAATCTGGATGCCAGTCCCCGGCGGACAGGAAACGAAGAGGCTGGCGAGCACCTTTTCCATTTCGTCGCTGGCACCGGTCTGAGGCAAGGTCTCGATACAAAAGCCGATGGCGTGCTCTTCCCGCTCGCCGAATCCGCCCTGATCCAGGACAAACAGCCGTGCATCCTCCTGCCATGCCAGGTAGGGAAGTATCCCGGTGAGGCGCGGCATCTGCGATATTTCCCGCAATAATTGCCGGGGTAAATGATCTGCTCCTGCCGTCCGTTCCGGCAGGAAAGCCGCGCGAAGCGCATCGGACCATCCCATCAGCCGCCCTCCCCGCCAGCAGGTGGATTCTCACGCCCCTGTTGAGGAAACATCGCATTGGGCGGTGCTGCAGGATTGCTGCGCTCCATCCGCAACGGCTGCCTCTCGCCGGCATTGGGTGCCGCAGGCGCAAAAATTTTCGGCGGCACGACGGGCCGGTAACCTTCGCTGGCCATGCGCCGCGAATGCTCGACCTGCCAGCGCCCCGGATCGACGACGAGATAGAAGTACGACTGGTCGTGCAGCACTTCCTCGTCATCCTCCCACGGCGCAAGCCACACGCGCCGCACTTTCTGGGCGCTGCGGATTGGCTCGCCTGAAATCGGTGCTTGGTGCGCAATTTTTGGCGCTGCCGATTCTCCTTTGGCTGCTTCCGTGGGCGGTCGCTGGCCGGGCAGATTATTCTGTACGGCGTTGGCATAAACCCCGGAGAGCGATGCGCAGGAAATACCGTCCGGCGCCTTGCAGGAAAATTTTCCCTGCCCATCCAGTCCCGACATCGTGCCCGCGCATCCGGTCAGCGCAAGCAATAACGGGCTCACAAGCCAGTATCTGATTCTCATGGCCGACTCTCTGCAAGCCATTGCTCGATGCGATCACCGGGAACAGCGCCGGGCAACATGCGCCCGTCGGCGGAAAGCATGGTCGGCGTTCCATTGATACCAAGCCGCTGTGCCAACTGGATGTTCCGTTGAATCGGGTTCTCGCAGTTCCGGCTCGCTGGCGCCTTGCCGGTTTTCATGAGATCGGCCCAGGCGCGCGCGCGATCCGGCGCGCACCAAACAGCGACGGCCTTGTCCACGGCCTCTGGATGCAAACCTTCCAGAGGATAGGGAAAGATGTAGAGCGTGACGTTATCCAGCTTGTCTAACTCGGCTTCAAGCCGCTTGCAGTACGGGCAGTCCGGGTCGGAAAACACCGCCAGCACCCGCTCACCCTTGCCGCGCACCGTCTTGATGGCATCACCCAGCGGCAACCGGGAGAAGTCGATGCGTTGCAGCTTTCCCATGCGCTCGGCGGTCAGGTCGCGCTGTGTCTTCATGTCGTAGAGATGGCCGAAGATGAAATAGCGCCCGGTCGCGTCGGTATAGGCCGAATTCTTGCCCATCGTTACCTCGTAGAGAACCGGAATCTCCGAGGTTTGGACGCGCTCGATCCGGGTTGCCGGATACAAGTCCTTGAGACGTTTTTCCAGATTCTCGGCGCCATCATCGGCCTGCGCAGCCATCGACAGCATCAATCCGAAAAGTATGGGCAGGCGTTTGAACAGTGGTCGATTAAACTGCATGGGTCACTCCTTATAGGGATCGATGGATTTGTTCTGGGCTTCGCGGCCCCGACGCCAGATATCGGTGTAGTTATCTGCCTCATTGCCCACATTACCTGCGTCGAGAGAAAAGCCTTTGGTGAACACCACGTCGACCGTGCGACCGGCATCGACCTCGATGATCGGGAACATCTTTTCGGCGAGCGTGATGTAATACTGGGAAAGACGGTCGAGCGCCTTGCCAACTCCGACCCCTACTCCAGCCTGCAATTGCTTGCCGGGGTCCACCGTGCCGATCGACCCCAGCGGGTTGGTCGACACAGTGGTGGCGCTCTGTTGGAATGCCTGGCCGATACCGGCGCCAATCCCAGCCAGCAAGGCATTGGCCAGCACCTGCCCTTGCTTGCTGACGAGCCGGCCACGCATACCGGCCTTGCCGTCTTCACCCACGACGTAGCCTTTCACAGGAACGTCGATGGCTTTGCCGTCGTGGCGCACGCAAGACAGCGATTCGAGGCGGATGTAGGCCCGCTCGGCGCTGATGTCCCCGTAGCTCGCGCCCAGCGCAAAACACTCCTTGACCTTGAAGCGATAGCGGTTGGGCAAAAAGGCGTTGTCCTGCGCCCGCATCAAGATAGGGTGCGGGTTGCTCTGTGCCTGACCACCAGTGGGCGCGTCCAGCCCGCCTAGCAGCGCTGCCCTAAAAAACGAACCCGATGGTACGTAGCTGCGCCCATCTTTTTTCTCGGTTGCTTTATGAACTGCTTCCGGGACGATCACCTTGCCCTCGCTCACCTCGAACGAGGCAATCCCCGGAGGTCTGGGAGCAGGCGGAGGCTCGCTGGTTTTTCCTTCCATCTCCGGCTTTACGGGTGGCGGGGGTAGCAAAGCCATCGACCGTGCCTCGGGCGGCATCGGGGCTGGCGCCGGAGGCATGGACATTGCCGGAAATTGGACATTGTTCGCGGGCGGCGGCTTTTTCTCGATGGTATCGACCTGTTGGCGCAATCCCTGGATCATGTCCTCCATCTGCCGCATCTGTTCCGAGGACTTGCTCATCCAGATGTCGCGCGGATCGGCTTGGGCGCCGGGCGCATTGATAGGCATGGGCTGTGGACGGACCTGGGACGCACCCTGGGGAAGTTGAACAGGCTTATCCCAGATCGCCACGCCACCGAAAACGAGCAGCAGGAAAACCGATGCACCGAGCACCAGAATCAGGTACTGGCGACGCTTGGGCGACAAGTTGGAGACCGCAGCCGCGATCCGGTTCTTCGGCGCTTCAGCCATCACGCCCCTCCAACACCACCATGACATTGGTCGCTTCGCCAGGCTCCAGTTCAAGCGAGTCCACCATGACGGCCAGGACACCGCGCCGGTAAAGTTCACGCTCGTCGATCACCATCCGCGACGAAGAGACATTGGTCAGTTGGTATTTTTCTCCAAGCAAGGTGCCCTCCAGTGTCCTTACAAGAACAAAGCGGGCTTCGTTCCAGAGCGGAACAATCTCCAGGGTGTCTCTGGCGGTCATGTCTTCGGGTTCAGCACCCCGCTCAAGCGCCAACATCACGCGGCGGATCGCGGAGTTGCGCGAGTCGTCGGCATTGAATGCTTTTCCCTCGACACGCGCGCGACTGCGGTCGCGGATGACCAGCGTCTCGGCGGGCACATCGGCCACCTTGAGCGTGAGCTTCCAGTGGCGACCGGCATCGTCTGCGACAAAGACGCTGAAGATTGGCTTGTCCGTGTTCGGCTTGAGATAGACGGTGCCGGTCTCTTTGTCCGGAGTGACGAGGAATTCACCCTCGATACCCTGAATGCGGCGAATCTTGCGGCCTTCGACGCGGATAAGGTTGGGCTCGCTACGCGACACGGTGGCGATCAACCCGTCATCCGGGCTGCCTTCAAGATATTGCCCGGAAAAAGCCGGTGCAGAGATGCTACCGAGGAGCAGCGTTAGTGCGAAACTCGCGAAGCGATTCGTTTGCCCCCTCGCCCGCTTGCGGGAGAGGGTTGGGGTGAGGGAAACGGGCATAACTGGCTTCATTATTGGTGGTGGCATATTAGCCATGCCCGTTAGTGCTATTGCTGGCGCCGAACGGATCCTGGTCGCTGGTTTCCTTGAACTCTGATACATGGAGCCTCCCATTTAGATAACGAAAGCCGACAACGTAGGTGGTCTGCTTCTCCGATGCTTTCTTGTCTCCGACCCAGGTCAGGAGAACGCCGGCGAGCGCCACTTTCATGGCCGCCTCATCCGCCATCACCGATTGCGGCGAGAACTGGGTTGCGGCATTGTTCTTGCGCATGAATTCTGTACGCGCGCCAAACTCGGCCTGAAGGCGCCCGTATTCGCTCGGGGCGGCATATTTCAGGAAGAGATTCTTCTGATAATCCGCCACATGAGGCGTCACATTGAGGGCAAGCCCCGCATACCAGTAGGCCATTTCCTGCAGGTACTCTGCGGAGACTTTCTGGCCGCTGACCCAGAAGGTCTTGTGTACCTCGGGAGGCACCAGAATGGTTCTCTCCGAACCCGCCACGCTGAGCGATGCACCGGCATTGGCGAACAAAGCCAATACGAGACCACCAACCGCGATTCGCATGAACAAGATTTCTGCACGCTGGTTGTCCCGTTCGGCGGTAAATTTGCTGAACTTCATTGGTCACCCCAGGAAGTAGCGATGATGGGATGGCGGAGTCGCGCGTGCGCGAATTACAATCCAGCTCGGCAGCCACCAATAAAGCGCATGCAACGCGAACTTCGGGTGCTTTCCGGTCTTGAGCCGCCCGTATTGCCAGGCAATCAGCCCCCCGAAAACCATTCCCGCCAGCATGGCGCCAGAGATCACCCCTATCCCCATGAGCAGCAGGAACAGGATGGCCTGATCGAAATCCCACCACATGAAGCGCTCCTGCGCTTCAAGGGATTTCGGGATGTAGCCGGTCTCGTCCATGTCACACTCTCCAGCGTAAAAGCTTGAGCGCTCAGATCGTCGCGGTCAGGATGCCTGAGGCGATGGTTGGCGAATATTGCAGGAACACGGCGAAGCCGATGCCGGACAGAATGGCGATGGGATTCAGCCGCGCCAGCGAGAACAGAGCGCCGAGGCCAATGGCAGCCACCGCTGCGGCTTTGCCGAAGTAGCCCTGCACCAGCCCAGTCAACCATGTGTAGAGGCTCTGGAATTCGGTTCCTGTAGTGCCCGCCATTGCGCCGGTGGCGGCGGTCAACAGGAAGAGCGCCAGCGCGCCCATGATCAAATTACGTTTGCTTTGCATCGCTATTCCCTTTCAGATCGACAAAACACTTGATGAGCCATCCCAGTCCGAGACCGACCGAGATACCGCCCAGATGGGCTTCGAATCCATTTTCGATGGGCGATCCGGGCGCAAGAATGCCGATGGCGATGAATCCGCCGGCGATGGTCACGTCCCGGATGAAGCCTTTGTTGTGTGGTAATTTCACTTCATTGCGCTCCCTTGCTGTTGCTGACCGCGTCTTGCCGGATGACAAGGCGCACCTCGACGCGCCGGTTGTTCCGGCGTGCCGTTTCGGTGGGCAACGTATCGAGGTAACAGCACAATCCCTCGGCACGAACCACCATTTCTGCTGCGACTCCATGATTGAGTAACCATGCACGGACAAATTCAGCTCGACGCTTGGCAAGACGGTCGTTGTAGGCTTTGCCGCCTATGTCGTCCGTTCTGCCTTCAAGCTCGATGCGCTTTGAGTTTGCTGCGATGGCCGCGAGGCGGTTGAGCGACACCCATCCTGCGGTTGTGGGAGCATCCTTGCCAAACTCGAAAAGGATAGTTGCCGATACTGTCTCATCGCCTGTGGCGACTGGAGGCACTGCCTTGGGACTCTCGACAATGGAGGGCGTGGCTTCCTTCCGGGCGACAGAAAGCTCGACTATCGCCAGCGTCTTGCGTGTGGGCACCGGGCAGTCTTTGCCGTTGCATGTTTTGAACTGGCGATCAATCCAGGCGATGCTGTCTTGCGCTCTTGGCGTCAGGCTTGTCGGAGGCGTGCTTGTACATCCAGCCAGGATCAAGGCCATGGACAGAAGAGCGGCAAGGTATTTCAGGATCACCATACCTTGACCTTCGCGGCGACTCGACGAGCATAGGCCACGCGCTTTTCTGGCGAACGGGCGTTATATGCCCCGATCGCATCCCAGCCGTAACCGAGACGACTAATGTTTTGCGCGAGTATCCACGCGCCGACATGCGTGTTGATGCAGGGGTCGAACAACTGGTCCCGGCCAATACCATAGGACGCCAGCACACCCAGCCAGCGGCTGTTGATCTGCATATGCCCTATGTCTTCCGAACCGTTGCGGTTGCGATTGCGCGCGGCTGGATTGGAGCCGGACTCGACGGCAGAGATAGCCTTCAGCAGTGACGGGGCAATGCCATACCGGATTCCCGCTTGTTCAAAGCAGGAGGCTTGGCATGAAAGTGCCATTGGCAAAATGAGGAGGATGAAGAGGAGCCGAGTCATGGCTGCCATGGTAGGAAGCCAGACCGGTGCTGCGGGATTGAAATGTGACTTTTACGGACGCATTTCGGCGGCCGCAAGCATGGCGGTTGGACTTATGCAGATGCTTGGTATGTAGATTTTTAGACAACCCCGCGAACCCTGGCCTTTACGACCAGACAATCCATTTGTGTAGAATGGAAATGTGTGGATAATCTAGGCCTCAAGGGGGAAACCACAAGCCATGGGGAGTAGCAACACCGAAGAAGTGTTTCGCGTCGCCAGCAGCAAGGAATTGGCGGAAACCGGCGGAGGTCACAACCAGAAAGGTGTGGACTTCCAGCGGGCGTGGGCGCTTTCCCGAATGTTCGAACTCGAGGAGAGTGGAGCCAAAGATTTTCTGATCCTATTCGAGGCCGTCCAGGATGTCGCTGAGCTGGACTCCGAGACGGCCCCGTCTTCCATATGCATCTACCAGGTCAAGAAGAAGGATCGAGGCGAGTGGGATTGGAGCCACCTGACCCGCCTGCCTGCCCCGGCGAAGAAGAGTCGGAAAAACAAGACCACCGATGAGATCAAGAACAGCCCCATCGGCAAGCTCTACTCCGCCGTGGTCGCCTTCAAGAACCTAAAAAGCTCCGGGGCGTTTCTATCCAACACTGGCTGTAACCTGCCGCTCGCGAACGGTGACAACGCCGCCACGACTATCTCATGTGACCTGTCCCAGCTTGAATCCGGGCACCTCGACCTGCTTAAAGTCGGGCTCGAATCTCTGCGTGAGGCCGGAGTATCCCCGGCCAACCCAGAGCTGATCCACATCGAGAAGGTCCCGATTCATCCTGATGCGCCCGCAACTCATCTTCATGGTGTCGCCGTCGCGTTCCTTCACAAGCGCAGCCCGCGCCACGCCGGGCAGGCCAAATCATTGGTCGACGCCCTGCTCGCCGATGTCGGCCCGCTTGGCGCTAAGACCGATACGTGCTCGAGCTTCGATGAGCTCCGCAGACAGAGAGGTTATTCGCGCAAACAGTTCGCCTCCGCTCTCGGATCCCTCGAACTGGTGCCCGACCTCTTGGCGATTGCCGAGACATGGTTGGAGCAGCTTGTTACCGAGGGAGCCCTGAATTTCATGGAGGCGACAAGAGTCCGGGTCGCGATGGCAGCCATTTTCAAAAGACAGGTTATGGGCGGGGATGACCCTTTGACATTCGCGCTCGCCGCCGATTGCGACACTTGGCTGGAAACAAACACCCCTGGACCTCTCCTCGCGACTTTCTTCGATGAGGCAAGGCTCCATCTAGCTCCGTCGCACCCGTCCTTCCGGGCGGCGGAATTGACCGCACACATCGCGTTGAGGGCCATCAGGAAATGCGCGGACCAGACTTAAGAAAACTAATCAGAACCCTTCGGACAAAATCATATGAGAAGCTTTCTATTCGAAGACATCTGGATGCTCTCTCGCAGGGACAGGCGAGCCAAGCGGGTAGAGTTCCATGTGGGGAGGAACCTGATCCTCGGTCGGAACCACACCGGCAAGTCGAGCCTGATCAAGACCCTGTTCACGACACTCGGGGCACGCCCGGAGGGTGAGCTGCGCCAGTGGGACGAGAACACGATCTCCAAGGTCGGGTTCAGCTTAGACGGACGCAGGTTCTCTGTTCTCCACCAGACCGGCACCCGAGCTCTGTTTGACCGTGATGGCCGTATCCTCATTTCGACCGGCGACCACAGCGAGTGGAGCTCCGCCTTCTCAGACGTGACAGGGTTCAACCTGCCGCTCACCGACAAGCAATCCCGGACAGTCCCTGCCGATCCCAAGTGCTTCTTTCTTCCTTTCTACATCAACCAGGACGGCAGCTGGCAGGCCGATTGGAACACCTTCTCCGGACTCGCACAATTCAAGGCTCCCATCGGCTCCATCCTAGAATATTTCTCCGGCATCAAACCCCCAGAGTATTACGAGGCGAAGGCCAAGAGGGATGCCGAGCAGCAACTCCTCGACAACCTTAGGAAGGAACGCAGCTTCCTCGAAAAGGCCCGTGAGCGGGTAGGCAAATCGTTCTCGATGTCTGGGCCGAAGGTCGACCCGGAGAATTTCAGGATCGACATTGAGCAGCTCACCGCAGAGGTCAACGAAATCAACAAGCGGCAGGAGATCCTGCGCGACCAAGCGGTCAAGGAAAGAGAGCTGCTTGCCTCAATCCACCTTCAAACCAACCTCGCCAAAGAGGCCCTGAGCATCTACGAAGGCGACTCGCAGTTTCTCCGCTCTGAGCCACGCGAGGCGCTCGTGTGCCCCGTATGCAACGCTGAGCATTCGGAGTCCTTCCTTGATCTTCTCACCTACGCCGAGGATGCCCGATCCCTCCGTGACATCTCCGCCCGTCTCCACAAGGACGCGAGAGAAATCGAAAACAAGCTTTCCAGAACGAACGCGGAGATCGCAACTCTCGAGCTGAACTATCGCAAGGTCACGTCGCTGCTTTCCACCCGACGCGGGGATATGCAGTTCAGCCAAGTCGTCGAGAGCATGGGCGCTGAGAAAGCCTTCCGGGCCTTTGAGGACGAGCGGGCAGTCCTTGAAGCCGAGATGAGCGGCCACCTGCTTGAACAGGAGCGGATGACGGAGGCCATGAACAAGCTAACCGATCGCAACCGTTCGATGGAAATCCTAAAAATATTCCGGGAAGCCTACTCGTCAGCTCTCGTCGAGCTGAGCCTGCCGATGACCGATACGGGCAAGGCCAAGCTCACCAGCCGACCAAAGCTCTCCGGTAGCGGCGGCCCGCGATCCGTCCTAGCCTACTACGCAGCCCTGTGGGCTGCATGCTACAGCGAGAAGGGATCATTCCGTGTTCCGCTGGTCATCGACTCGCCCAACCAGCAAGGACAGGACTATATAAATCTTCCCAAGGTCATCAGCTTCTTGTCCGACAAGCTGCCGCAGAAAGCTCAACTTATCCTTGGCTCCGAGATAGATACTGACCAACCCTTTGACCAAAAGATCGAACTGACTGAGCAATACAAGCTGCTGTCCGAGTCTGATTTCGATGAAGCCGAGGCAACCATCGGCCCGTTGGTTGCCGCCATGTATGGTGCTTGATGTGTAGATTCGCGATGATGATAATTTATTGCATCCTCCTTTTGCCATTAACTATTATGCGGACAGACGTTAGGCAAAATTGGATACGCCAATGAAATACGAAAAGTTCAAATCCCTTGATGGAGTCGAATTTGGCCTTTTTCAACATCTTGAGCTAGCAAGGAAGTCGGCCAGGATAATCAAACTCAATAATTATCCTGACTTTGATCTTACTGGCTACGATCGACATACTGAAAGACCATACGTATTCAAAGACCACTGGAATTTCCCCAAAGAGTATGCAGCATTAATTTATGCGTCTGTAGAGCATAGTGGAGTGTTTCATTACGACGACATCGCCCGCCTTTCTAAGGAGTATGGAATCTCATCCCGCTCAGGCGTGAGTGAGGAGGAGGTTCTAAACCAAATTCGGTGTCAGCACGTCGACCTGATGTTGCAGGACTCAATCGAGCCAGATTTTGATGGATTCAAGCTGAACGACATCAAGGTTGATCGTATAGATCAATTTGCAAAGGAAGTTCTATTCATTGGGGGATATTCTGGGGGTTATTCTGATATCCAGCCTGAAGACTGGGACATATACATTGAGGTCTCACTGTGCGGGCTTGTTTCGGGCAACAGCCTGGGGATGTTCTATGGCGATCTAATTGCAGAAAGTTACGCCCTAAGGGAGTCAGGCAACACCAAGCTTGCCTATTTCATTGCATTCTCGGCCTTGGAAAATTTTACTAATGAACGGCTTAACACATACGAGCAGGAAGGACGATTGAAGGACAAGTTTTCCGATCTGTTCCGAAATAAGTTTGGCTCCATAGCGCGCCATCCGATTTATTCGTCGATCACTGGGGAATTCGACTTCTTCGAGTCCATCCGACATAAGGTAGCGCACGGGAACCAAGGTGAAACGGTAGATAGAGCACTGGTTGACCGACTAATGCTATTTGTATTGGTTGTCATGTCATCGGTCAAAAATGGTGAATCTACGTTTGATGAGCTACACAAAAATATTTGTGTGCATCTAGACAAGTAAATCCAGAACAAACAGGCCTACCATTCGCTGCAGAGAGCGGCCTTGAATGGCCGCCGGATTACAACCTCTTCTGCAGATTGCTAACCCACAGCCACAACGAACACGAGATCAGGACTATCAGTGTTGGTGCCAGCAGCGATGGCATCGGCACCGGAACGATGACCCATCCCGCAAGGCCTGCCAGCACGATCCACATCACCCGAACGCCGAGCTTGTGCCGTATCGGGCTTTGGGCGACGAAGGAGTATTTCCGGACTTCCCGAACATAGTGCCCGTCCAGATAGGTTGCCAACATGATGGGTATTCCCGGCAATAGCCAGCCCATCAACACTTGCAACCGGTAGGCGATCAGCCCGAGCCACAGCCAGGTTGCCATGACCCGATCCTGTGTCCAGCGGCTAAACGCGGAATTCCCAAGCGGCCCCTGCCCCATCGCTTGCGCTTCACGAATGTAGCCCTGAAAGACTCCGGCAAGTGACTTTTGCAGATCATCAGTTATCCGGCCATAGACAGCACTCTCGCCATTTCCGGCAATGGCGTATACCTGCGCGCGTTCTTCCATCCACGCACTCCGAATCACAGCGGGCTGGATAAACACCCACGTTGCCACGATCAGAATGAATGCCGAGATGGCGAGAAAGGTGCTCCAGCCAGAATCAGAGTTCTTGGCCATCATCCGTCAGTCAACAGAATGGGAATGCGCCCCTTGAGCGTCCGACCACCCGACAGACGCGCGATGAAATGGAGCGGCGGCAACTCACCCAGCATCGCCGCCGGAAACAGTTCGGCTTCTTCTTCGAGAATCTGCTCTTGGTAGGACGCGGTGTACTCGTCATGGATATGAGTATCTACATTGTGCCCATACCTCAGCGCCATTGAGCGCACCTTGATTTGTGGCATCCCTTCGGCAATGTACTTCTGAGTTTCGGAATCCAGTACCCGCATGGCGATTTTGCTATTGGTGTTGGCGAGTACCTGCCGCGCCTTGTTTTCGTCACCGAGCCGGCTGGCAAAGTCGGCAAAAGTCTGCGTGGCGATGGTGACACGAAATTCCGCACCGCCGCCCTTGTTCATGAGCTGGATAGCCGGTTGGTTGAGTACCTCGGCTGCTTCGTCTATGAACAGATTGACGGGTGTCAGCGAGTCAATTCCGTAGTTGTAGCGGTCGCCCGCGACGGCGGCGAGATCGGCCAGCATGATGGAGCCGATGGCACTGCCCACCGTCGAGTCGGCAAGTGAATCCAGGCCGATGTAAACCACCTTGTTGCCGCGAATTATTTTCGACATGTCCGTCACCAGTCGCTCATGTCCCGGCTCGAAATCAGGAGAAAGAAGCTCTTTGATCGGTTCGCTGGTGAGCATCGAAAGAATCGGGATGAGCGAAGCCACCATCTTCTGGAAGTGATCCCGGTTGTGCTCGTAGGTCGAGATCAAGCCGTCAATATCCACCGATTGTGCCTCATTGATGGCAACGTCCTTGTAGAAGGCGATGTAGGCTTCCAGAAGCCTATCCTTGTTGCGCCTGATATAGGATGACGCTCTGCTTTCCCAATCCTTCACATGGCTGGTAAAGTGAATTTTCAGGACTCGCTGCAAGAGATTATCAGGGCCACCTTCAACGTACCGGCGAAGCTGGACGAGATTTGGCCGATGCCCGGTGGCAATCATGCCGTTCGTGATGTCGTTGAGCACTTTCCATCCGAAGGCGGTGAAAGGGTCGGCTCCAGTTTCCGAGGGGATGAGCGCCGCGACGCGGCTGGCCAGTTCGGTCTTGCGATTCCAATTGCGCAGCGGGTCAATACAGGCAGACCGGTCGGGGTGGGCCGGATGAAAATACACGAACCTATCCCCTGCCCCGCTGGCCTCGCACGCCGCGCGGGCATTCTTGGCAAGCGCATGATCGCCCTTCGGATCAATGATGATGACCGTCTCTCCCCGGAAAATCGCTTGCGCGATCAGCAAGTCGAGCAAGCGCGTTTTACCGACGCGGGTCGTGCCAACGATCAACGTATGTCCAACCAAATGCGACAGTTCGGAGTACAGGTTGTTTTCCGGAGCGAGGCCGTGAATCCAGTACGCGCCCTCGGCATGTTGGGCGACTTTGCCGATGGTTCTGACAACACCGAGCGAGATCAGGGTAT
>Ga0209212_1002235_pt1 | contig 28240 bp, 22 predicted proteins | sample RifGroC2_FD_183996 | JGI IMG/M metagenome (GOLD analysis project Ga0209212, IMG submission 183996) | Groundwater microbial communities from Rifle, Colorado, USA - Groundwater C2 (SPAdes) (version 2) | ecosystem: Environmental > Aquatic > Deep subsurface > Groundwater | place: Rifle, Colorado... | reverse complement strand
AAATTCGGCGTAGTTGCGCGGATAATCAACCCCCAGCTTTGGGAGATGTCTTCTGTTTGGAGGCGTGTGTTGATTCCATTGCATAATTGTATCGTTACCGTAATTATATGGATACCCCACTTTTGTTATGGGCAACCTTGTAGGGCGTATCCCAGGTGCCGACAAACGCCGTGCCGAAGCCGCCCTTCAGGCCGACATGGCTGTTGCGCGTGCCATTGAATGGCGTGCCGCCGCCGTTGGCGGGATCGACCTGAATCTCCAGTTGCCAGATGGCCGCCAGATTGTCGCCCAGCGCTTCGCTGCCCTTCACGCCGAAGCGCGAAGAGTTGGATTGCATGCGGTCGGCGCTCTTGGCAGTTGTTGCTACGGACACCTTGTCATTTTTGACGGATTCAAAATCTATATTGACCCTGCCATAAACCGTTATGTCGTGTGTCGCAGTCACGTTGGTCGCCGCTTTTGCAGCCAGAACCGGGGCTGCCGTTTTGCTTTCCAGTTTGTGCTCGAGCGCGCGAATCTTCTGATCCAGCGCCTGCACCATGGCGCGCAGTTTCTCCAGCTCGGCTTTTTCGGTATCGGCATTTGCCGCCGGGGCGGCAAATGCCGAAATTAGCGCCAGTACAATGATTTTCTTTTGCATATAAAATTCCTTGAATTGTTTGTATCGGCCGCGTTGGCCGCCAACCGGAAAGCACGCCGGAGAGAACTTCGGGGCGAATTATCCGCGAGGCCAAATGTATTGCCAAATATATTACAAGGCGCGCAATGCAGATTTAACAAAAAATTCACAAAGCGCGGCTTGCCCGCGACAGGCGGCAACGCTTACTCATGTCGCATTGCCGTGCCAAATAGTTGGCTCTCATCGATGTGCTATGCTCAGCGCGATTGTTTTTCTGATGGTTTGCGATGAGATTCTTCTTTTATTTTTGCCTGTTGATTGCCCCGCCCGCGCTGGCGGACGAGACTGCGGATTTTCTCGCGGTGCGCGACGCATTCCGCGCCGGTGACGCGGTCAAACTCGGACGTTTCGCGCAGCGCTTGAAAAATACGCCGCTGGAAGTGTACGCCAGTTATTACCGGCTGCGCCTCGGCCTGGAAAACGCCGACACCAATGCGGTAAAGGACTTTCTTTCACGAACGGAAGACACGCCGATGATCGACCGGTTGCGCGGCGAATGGCTCAAACAGCTCGGTAAAAAACAGCAATGGGAATTGTTCGATGCGGAATATCCGCGCCTGCTTAACGAGGATACCGAACTGACCTGCTATGCGCTGCAATCGCGCCTGCGCAGCCAGGAACAGGCGGCGTTAAATGAAGCGCGCGGGTTGTGGCTCAGCGGCAAGGGCCAGCCGGACAGTTGCGACCCGCTGTTCGAAGCGGCGCTGTCCGCCGGCATCATCGGCGAACAGGATGTCTGGCAACGGCTGCGCCTGACGCTGGAAGCGGGCAATGTATCGCTCGCCAAACAGCTTGCCGTGCATCTGACCGGCGACCATGCGGTGTCGCCTGCGGCAGTGGGAAGTGCGGCGGCGGATGCGGATCGTTATCTGGAAAAACTGGTATTGGACCAGAGGAGCGATGGCCAGCGCGCCGTCGCGCTGTTCGCCCTGCACCGCCTGGCCAAACAATCTCCCGATTTGGCGTCTCAGCGCTGGGAAAAAATTGCCGCCTATTTCCCCGATGCGGAGCAGCATTATTTTTACGGCTGGCTGGCCTATGAGGCGGCGCGCAAACTGGATAACCGCGCGCCGCAATGGTTCAAGGCGGCGGCAAACGCGCCGCTCAACGAGCAGCAGTCGGCATGGCGCGTGCGTGCGGCATTGCGCGCGCAGGACTGGCCCGGGGTATCGGCCAGCATCAACGCGATGAGCGAGCCGCAGCGGCGCGAGGCAGCCTGGCAATACTGGCAGGCGCGTGCCCTGCTGGCATTGGGCAAATCCGCCGAAGCGAACCGGTTGCTCGCGCCGTTGAGCGGCGAATACAATTTCTACGGGCAACTGGCGGGCGAGGAGCTGGCAAACTCACCAACGATAAGCGAGGCGGCGACCTACAAACCCCGCAAACAGGACGTCGCTGCGATGCTGGCCTTGCCCGGCATTCAGCGCACGCTGGCGCTGTACCGCATGGATATGCGCAGCGAGGCGTTGAAGGAATGGAGCTGGACGGTGCGCAATTTCAACGATCAGGAGTTGCTCACCGCTGCGGAAATCGCGCGGCGCAACGAAATGTATGACCGCGCGATCAATGCGGCGGACAGGACCGTCAGCATGCATGACTTCAGCCTGCGCTATCTCGCGCCCTATCGCGATGCGTTGCGGGCGCATATTCGCGAGCATGGTTTGGAGGAGGCGTGGGTATATGGCCTGATGCGCCAGGAGAGCCGTTTCATCACCGCGGCCAAGTCCGATGTCGGGGCGGCCGGGCTGATGCAGGTCATGCCGTCGACGGCGCGCTGGATAGCGAAAAAACTGGGATTGAAAAGCTATAAACAATCCCTGATCCACCAGCTCGACATCAATCTGCGCCTCGGCACTTACTATATGAAAACCGTGTTGTCATGGTTTGACGACAGCCCGGTGCTGGCCTCGGCGGCATACAATGCCGGCCCGGGACGCGCGCGGCGCTGGCGCGGCGACCAGCCGCTGGAAGGCGCGATTTACGCCGAGACCATCCCGTTCGACGAAACGCGCGACTATGTGAAAAAAGTGATGAGCAACACCATGTACTACGCCGGACAATTCGACGCGCCGCAGCGCCCGCTCAAGCAGCGCATGGGCACCGTCGCGGGCAAGACAACCGAAAATCAGCAGGCCATCCCCGATGAAAAATAAGACTACCGATGAAAAGTGATGCCAAAATTTATTGTGTGGGCGGCGCGGTGCGCGACCGCTTGCTCGGCCTGCCGGTGCAGGATCACGACTGGGTGGTGGTGGGCAGCACGCCGGAAGAAATGGTGGCGCAGGGCTTCCAGCCGGTGGGCAAGGATTTTCCGGTGTTCCTGCACCCCGAGACCCACGAGGAATACGCGCTGGCGCGCACCGAACGCAAGAGCGCGCCGGGCTACAAGGGCTTCGTCGTGCATGCTGCGCCGGACGTGACGCTGGAGCAGGATTTGCTGCGCCGCGACTTCACTATCAACGCCATCGCGCAAGATGCAGACGGCAAGCTGATCGACCCGTACAACGGCGTCGCCGACCTGCGCGCCGGCATCTTGCGCCATGTCAGTGCGGCATTCAACGAGGACCCGGTGCGCATTCTGCGCGCGGCGCGTTTCGCGGCGCGCTTCGGTTTCGCCATCGCGCCGGAAACGCTGGCGCTGATGCGCGACATGGTGAACAACGGCGAAGTGGACGCGCTGGTCGCCGAACGCGTGTGGCAGGAGTTGGCGCGCGGCCTGATGGAGAAAAAGCCGTCGCGCTTTTTCGAGACGCTGCGCAACTGCGGCGCACTGGCGAAAATCCTGCCCGAGGTGGAGGCACTGTTCGGCGTGCCACAGCCGGAAAAATATCACCCGGAAATAGACTGCGGCATCCACACCCTGCTGGTGGTGGACGCCGCCGCGCGCCACGACTACCCGCTGGAGGTGCGCTTCGCCGCATTGATGCACGACCTGGGCAAGGCCACCACGCCGCAAGACATCCTGCCGCGCCATCACGGCCACGAGGCGCGCAGCGTCGAACTCCTCAAACAGCTCGCACAACGATTACGCGTACCCGCCGACTGCCGCGATCTGGCTTTGCTGGCCGCCCGTTATCACAGCGACATCCACCGCGCCCGCGAACTGCGCGCCGAGACGGTCATCAAACTGTTCCAGTCGGCAGACGCCTGGCGCAGGCCGGAACGCTTCACGCAACTGCTGCAAGTCTGCACCACCGACGCGCGCGGCCGTACCGGTCACGAGCAGGACGCTTACCCGCAGGCGGATTATTTGTTGGAATTGCTGAGCGCCGCGCGTGCGGTGGATGCGGGCAAAATCGCCAGCCAGTGTGCGGACGAAGCCGCCATCCCGGAGCGCGTGCGGTTGGCTCGTGTGGCGGCAATCGAGAAGATGGTTAAAGACCAGCAACTATAAGAAGCAAGGTAGCCCGGATGGAATGCAATGAAATCCGGGGCCGGGTGTAAACCTGAACCCGGATTCCGCTTCGCTCCATCCAAGCTACAGTCCCAGCTCACCCCACATCGCATCCACTTTCGCCTTCACCTCGGCGCTCATCACGATAGGCGTGCCCCATTCGCGTTGTGTTTCGCCCGGCCATTTATTGGTCGCGTCCAGCCCCATCTTGCCGCCCAGCCCCGACACCGGGCTGGCGAAGTCGAGGTAGTCGATGGGGGTGTTTTCCACCAGCAGCGTGTCGCGCGCCGGATCGACGCGCGTGGTGATCGCCCAGATAACTTCCTTCCAGTCGCGCACGTCGATGTCGTCGTCCACCACGATGATGAATTTGGTGTACATGAATTGGCGCAGGAAGCTCCAGATGCCGAACATCACGCGCTTGGCGTGCCCGGCGTATTGTTTCTTGATGCTGACCACCGCCATGCGGTAGCTGCATCCTTCCGGCGGCAGGTAGAAATCCATGATTTCCGGGAACTGTTTTTGCAGCAGCGGCACGAACACTTCGTTCAGCGCCACGCCCAACATCGCCGGTTCGTCGGGCGGTTTGCCGGTGTAGGTGGAATGGTAGATCGGGTCGCGCCGCATGGTGATGCGCTCGATGGTGAACACGGGAAACTTGTCCTGCTCGTTGTAGTAGCCGGTGTGGTCGCCGTACGGCCCTTCGAGCGCGGTCTCGTTCGGGTGGATCACGCCCTCCAGCACGATCTCGGCGGAAGCGGGCACTTGCAAATCAGAGCCCAGGCATTTCACCAGTTCGGTCTTGCTGCCGCGCAACAAACCGGCGAACTGGTATTCGGACAAGGAATCGGGAACCGGCGTGACCGCGCCGAGAATGGTCGCCGGATCGGCGCCGATCACCACCGCGACGGGAAACGGCTGGATTGAATTATTTCCGGGATGTTTCTTGCAATGGTCGCGAAAATCCAGCGCGCCGCCGCGATGCGCCAGCCAGCGCATGATGGTCTTGTTCGGTCCGATCACCTGCTGGCGGTAGATGCCGAGATTCTGGCGCGGCTTGTTCGGGCCGCGCGTCACCACCAGCCCCCAGGTAATCAGCGGTGCGATGTCGCCCGGCCAGCAATGCTGGATCGGCAGTTTCGAGAGATCGACCTCGCTGCCTTCCCACACGACTTCCTGGCACGGCGCGGAAGACACCACCTTGGGCGACATGGAAAGCACCTGCTTGAGCGCGGGCCATTTCTCCCACGCGTCCCTGAATCCCTTGGGTGGTTCCGGCTCTTTCAGAAAGGCGAGCAGTTTGCCGACTTCGCGCAGCGCCTGGATGTTCTCCTCGCCCATGCCCAGCGCCACGCGGCGCGGCGTGCCGAACAGGTTGGCGAGGACGGGCATGTTGTATCCAGTCATATCCGGTCTGGCCGGGTTCTCGAACAGCACTGCCGGGCCCTGTGCGCGCAATACCCGGTCACAGATTTCGGTCATTTCCAGATGCGGCGATACCGGCGCGGAAACGCGCTTGAGTTCGCCGATTTTTTCCAGTTGCGCGATGAAGTCGCGCAGGTCTTTATATTTCATTGATCCCTCCTAACCCCTCCCGGCCTCCCCTTATCAGGGGAGGAGATCGCTTCCCCCTGACAAGGGGGATTGAGGGGGTTTAATAGAATTTTGCTTCGCCTTCCGGGCGCGTCTTGAAGCGTTTGTGCAGCCAGAAATATTGCTCCGGCATTTCGCGCACGCGCTGCTCGATGAATTCGTTCATGCGGCGCGTGTCGGCGGTCACGTCGTCCGTGGGGTAATTTTCCCAAGCCGGATAGAAGCGTACCTCATAACCCTCGCCGCCGGGCAGCAGCTTGCTGATGCAGGGTACCACCCGCGCGCCGGTCACTTCGGCGAGGCGCGGCACGGTGGTCAGCGTCGCGGCCGGCACGCCGAAAAACGGCACGAACACGCCATCCTTGGTCGCGAGGTCCTGGTCCGGCAGGTAATAGAACGGGTATTGTGCGCGCATCGCCTTGATGACCGGGCGCAAACCCTGCTGCCGTTCGTACAGCTTCTGCTTGCCGAAGCGCGAGCGCCCGCGCAACAGCAATTCGTGAAACAGCGGATTCTTCTGGTTCGAATACATGCTGACCAGATCGACATGCTGGATCATCCACGAGCCGCCGACATCCAGCCCGACGAAGTGCGGCGCGAGCACGATCACCGGGCCGCGCGCCTGTGCTGCCGTGTAATGCTCCAGCCCCTCGACGCGGATGTGGCTCTGGATGCGCGACGCCGGGCTCCACCACAGGATGCCGCGCTCCAGAAGGCTGCGCGCGAAGGCCTGAAAATTCTTCCTTGCCAATGCGCTGCGCTCGGCCTCGGACAGTTCGGGGAAGCACAGCCGCAAGTTGGTCGCTGCGACATGACGCCGCTCGGCCGCGAACCAGTACAGCAGCAATCCCAGCACATTGCCTATGCCGGCGAGCAATGGCAACGGCAGGAAATGCAGCAGCCACATCAGGAAAATGCCGATTCTGGTCATCATAATGCGGAAGTGGGAAGTGGTGAGTGGGGAGTGGGTACAGATACTCCCCGTGGAATTTTATAGCGGTTGTAGCTCCACAGGTATTGCGCCGGGCAGGCGCGGATCACGTGTTCCAGCGCCGCATTCACCTGCTGCGGCACGGGTGCGGAAAAATCCAGCGCCAGCGGTTCGACGTGGATCACGTAACCTTCTCCGTGCGGCAGGCGTTCGGAGTAGGCGATCAACACCGTCGCGCCACTACTCTCTGCGAGGCGACCGGCCAGCGTCATGGTGTAGGCGGGGCGGCCGAAGAAATCCGCCCATTCGCCTTCGCCCCGGCTCGGCACCTGATCGGGCAGCAGCCCGATCGCTTCGCCGCGCTTGAGCGCCTTGTACAGCAGGCGCACGCCGCTCATGTCTGCCTTCGCCAGCTTCGCCTGGCCGCGCTCGCGCCCGCCGCGCATCACGCCCTCCAGCCAGCCGAGTTTGGGCGGGCGGTACAGCACGGTGATCGGTACGCGCTTTGCGGCATACAGCGCGGAGATTTCGAAGCAGCCCAGGTGCGGCGTCAGGAAGATGATGCCCTTGCCGCGTTGCTGCGCCGCGATGATGTGTTCCAGCCCGATGCACTCCCGCACCTTGTCGACCACCTCGTCGTAGGGTCGCCCCCAGATCCAGGCCAGCTCCGTGATGCCCTTGCCCGCTTCGGCGATGGTGGCGGACAGCACGCTGCGGTATTCAACCTCACCGGCTGTTAATCCGGCACGACGCAAATTTTCCCGGGTGTGTGCGGCATACTGCGCGGAGGCCGCATAAGTCAGCCGCCCGAGCAACGCGCCGAGGCGGTGCAAGATGCCCAGCGGCAGCAGCGCAAACAAGCGAAACAAGGCTTTGAAGAGGAAGGCGAACATGTGAATCCGGTTTGCTATAATGCGCGCCCTAATTAATTTTTATAGTGATTGAACGGAGAACCATGAACGAATATCTGTTTACGTCCGAGTCCGTATCCGAAGGCCATCCCGACAAGGTGTCGGATCAAATTTCGGACGCCATCGTCGATGCCATTCTAGCGCAGGACAAGCATTCGCGCATCGCCGCCGAGACGCTGTGCAACACCGGCCTCGTCGTGCTGGCCGGCGAGATCACCACCACCGCCGTAGTCGATTACATCCAGGTGGCGCGCAACACCCTCAAGCGCATCGGCTACGACAACTCCGATTACGGCATCGACTACAAGGGCTGTGCGGTGCTGGTGGCCTACGACAAGCAGAGCCCCGATATCGCGCAGGGCGTCAACAAGGCTTATGACGACGACATGGGGCAGGGCGCGGGCGACCAGGGCCTGATGTTCGGCTATGCCTGCGACGAAACCGATACCCTGATGCCGTTGCCGATCTACCTCGCGCACCGCGCGGTCGAACGCCAGGCGCAACTGCGCCGCGATGGCCGCCTGAACTGGCTGCGCCCGGACGCCAAATCGCAGGTCACCGTCCGCTATGTGGATGGCAAGCCGCACTCCATCGACACCGTCGTGCTGTCCACCCAGCACGCGCCGGAAATGACGCTGGAACAAATCCGTGAAGCCGTCATCGAGGAAATCATCAAGCCGATCCTGCCGAAGGAACTCATAAAGGGCAACGTCAAATATCTGGTCAACCCGACCGGACGTTTCGTCGTCGGCGGTCCGCAGGGCGACTGCGGCCTGACCGGGCGCAAGATCATCGTCGACACCTACGGCGGCGCAGCCCCGCACGGCGGCGGCGCGTTCTCCGGCAAGGACCCGTCCAAGGTAGACCGCTCAGCCGCCTACGCCGGACGTTATGTCGCGAAGAACATCGTCGCCGCTGGCCTGGCCAGCAAGTGCCTGATCCAGATTTCCTACGCGATCGGCGTGGCCCAACCCACCAGCGTCTGGGTCACCACCTACGGCACCGGCAAAGTCTCCGACGAGAAGATCGCGGAACTGGTCAAGAAGCATTTCGACCTGCGCCCGAAAGGCATCGTGCAGATGCTCGACCTGCTGCGCCCGATCTACCAGAACACCGCCGCCTACGGCCACTTCGGTCGCGAAGAACCGGAGTTCACTTGGGAGATGACGGATAAGGCAGCAGCATTGAAAGCAGACGCAGGCTTGTAATTCTGCGCAACATCGGCTGTAAAACAAACGGCGCCTTAGGCGCCGTTTGTTTTTTTGTTCTGAATCTTATTTGGCACGAGAGACCGCTCCTCGGTCAATGCAGCCGTCAAGCGCCAGACAGACTTCCGCTCTTATGCGCATACCCGTCATTCGCGAAGACCGCACTGATACGCCGTGATCTTGTTCAGGCTACTGATTTTCATTGTCGTCAGGCTTGGGTTCGACCTCAAGCTGTTTGATCGCCCGGTCAAAGTCGCTCTCGAACAACCGATCCTGCACGATACGGTATTTCTCGAACTCGCTTTCCGCATGCGCTTTGGCCATTTCTGCGGAAACCTTGCCTGCATCCGGCAATACATCCCGCTCGGCAAACTCCAGAAAGGCATCCAACCGCTTGGCCCAATCTTCCATCGTCATCGGAATATTGCGGCGGGCGCGATCCTCGGCCAGATCGAGGTACGAATTCACGATACGCCCGAGAGCGTCCAGCTCTTCCCGGGAAAGATAGTTCTTGGCGACAACGACATCCGTCTTGATGATCTTGCCATCGGGAGCACTCTCCCAGGAGGTCAGGCCCATATGCGGCTTGCCGCTGTCGGCGCGCTGCACAATAAGCTCGGCGGCAGTGTGCCCATGGATGGCGAAATGCAGCTTGTTCTGCACCTTGGCGAAGAAGGCCTTTGTGGTGGGCGCATCGCGGCTGTAATCCACTGCCGTGGCGTAGATGTCAGTGACCTTTTGATAGAACTTGCGCTCGGACAGCCGAATCTCGCGAATCTCGGCCAGCAGGTGTTCGAAGTAATCTTCACCCAGATAGGCGCCGTTCTCCAGGCGCTTCCTGTCCAGCACATAGCCCTTGATGGCAAACTCGCGCAGCACACCGGTGGCCCACTGGCGAAACTGGGTGGCGCGCACCGAGTTGACCCGATAGCCGACCGAGATGATGGCATCGAGGTTGTAGTGGTTGGTGGCGTAGGATTTGCCGTCGGCGGCAGTTATCCGGAATTTCCGGATAACTGAATCTTCGCCCAGTTCACCGCTGGAAAAAATGTTCTTCAGGTGCTCGCTGATCGTGCGCACATCCACCGCAAACAGCTCAGCCATCAGCTTCTGCGTCAGCCAGACGGTTTCGTCCTCATAACGCGCCTCGATGCTCTGCTCACCTGCCTGAGCGGTGAAGATCAGGAATTCGGCGGTGCTGTTGCGGATGAGTTTCTTGCTGTCGTCAGTCATGGTGCAGTCCCCGTCTCGCCAATACAAACGGCGAAACTTTCCTGCGAAGGTTGTGTGAATACACGGTTGAGCAAGTCATCCGTGGGGGTCGCGCTATATCGATCTGCCAGGACATTGCGAAGTTTCATCAGTCGAGCATTGGCTGTATCCACGAGAGATCCAAATGTCGCGGCACGAACCCGTCCATATTTTCGATTCCCGTCCCCAACCTCCTTCTCACGCGCAACTCCAGCCGCTACCTTCTGCCCAACAACCCAGGCGGAAATGAATGGAGTGCCCGACATCGCACCAGATGAGGCAATGTCCTGCACGTAGCCGTCTGCCTGGTTCACTTCTTTCCGGGTTAGCTCGAAACCGCCCTTCTTCAACTCGATCACCAGCACGTGTTGAATTTGCATGAGTGTCGTGTCAACAGGATCGAACGATTCGATGCCCGTCATCTGCCATGTCGTTTTTTCAGGCAACACCACGATATCCGGACGGTGGCGCTCATTTATGAACTGAGCCTCCGTGCTCTTGAACAGTTCACGGGCCACAGTTTGCAGTGTTACGTTGGAGCAATATTCCTGCGACTCAAACTCAGGGCCGAACAGCCACCTAGAGCGAAGGATGAGCGGGTGCAAGGTGTGCAGTTCGTCGGTTTGGGGGTCATCAGCCAAGCGCCGGATGGTTTCAATCACGCTGATCCTGCTGTCGATTTCGTCGAGAACGCGTAGTGCATCCTTGACAGACCACTCGGTCAGCAGACGGTCTAGGCCATCAACATCGTCGTATTTTAGAGAAGATAGCTTCTGCAACAATGCCGCGCCGCTCTTGGTTTTTTCAAGATGGATAACAGCCTTGACGGCAGTAGCGAGGAAATCTGGTGAGATTGTCGGATGCGCTTGGGCTACGACCTTGGTGAACTCTGCAACCTCCAGCCGTGCACCTTGACCCAAGGTCGCCAGTTCGGAACGGTTCTGAGTCAACGCATCCTCCGAAGCCGCTTCGACGACCTCGGTGGCAAGCTCCTGAGCGACTTTTCCGATATGTTCGGCGGTCGCGCGGTACAAATCACGGACAGCTTCTGTGTCACGAAAGGCGATCCAGTCCTGCTCGACATCAGACTCGTAACCCTGAGTATCGACGATCACCTTGTAGCGTCGCGCAAAACGAGTGCGGCCATCAAAGTTGGCAATCTGCCCAACAGCCCACGAAGGCGAACCGACTAATCTACGCTGCACCCAGAAGGCGATACCCTGATGCACAGACGAGTGATTCAGGCGCGTCGAGTCAATGACAATCACCGTGGCACTACGGCCCGCACCGAGGTCCAGCACTTTCTCACTCACTCGCCCATCAATTTCGGTGAAGGTTCGTTGAACGCCATTGACCCGAATCTCGAATTCAGGATCGTGGACGAAGCGGGCAGCGAGGACGGTCAGTATCTCATCTGCATCGGGCAGCTTGCGCGACACGCACACCGACAGCCGCGTACCGCTCCCATTGCGCTTCGCCAACGTCTCACTGCGTAGCACAAAAGGGCTGGGTCCGGATTCCGTGGCAACCACGAAGGTGGCCAAAGTGCCATCACGCCAAGTCTGTACCTCATACTCGTCGGCAAAACAGAGCAACCCGTGTCGTCCGACACCGTTGCGGCCATATGCCTTGCGTGGATGCACATTGCGTCCAGACGGGAATTCGACGTTGGGGCCTTGGTGCTTCAGTCGATCATAGCGCAAGGTCATCCAGCGCTTTTTGAACTGAGCCGGCGACATGCCGTGACCATCATCCGCCACTGTCAATACACCACCGATCTCACTGGGCAAAATCAAATCCACCCGCGTGGCACCAGCATCCCATGCATTGGCAACCAGCTCGGTGAGAGCTACTTGTGGTACGTGAGCCACCTGCCCAAGTTCGCGAAGCAGGTAATCGTCTTCAAACAAAGAATTCTGAATTGGCTGATCAGACATCAGGCTGCCCCTCCCTGTTTTGTTCAATGCCCATAGCGGGTATTTGTACTCGCGACAAATCCAATTCGCCTTTGAATGCCTGCTGGCTCAATGCGCCATAGAGGGCTTCGAGGTCGTTGAGGCTTTGCTGGTAGCGGGATTTGATGCCTTCGACTTTTTCTACAATTTCAGCGAAATGGTTTTGGAGCGGTTTGGGGGGGATAACAATCACAATCTTCTTAATCTGCCCCAATCCAAGGAACTTCTGCGCACCACCTGAAGATAAGTCCGAAATGATTTTTGCTTTTACTTTTTCAAAATTTAAATAATGCTCAAGGAAGCGGGAGTTTAGCTGAACACTTGGCCTCAAAAGAGCGACGTTCTTCATACTGAACTCGAAACGCACAGTATTCATTGCGGCTGTTCCAAGATTCACACCAATGTTGGTGTAAAGAATGTCGCCATATTTTGGGTCGCAGCGGCTATAGATAGCGCTGTGATCTTCGGCTGAAACGAAATCACAGCCGGAATAATCAATCGAATATGGCCGAATATGCTTACCGGTTATGAAAGGCACGCCTTTGGTTAATCTCTCCGGTGTGTCGTGAGTCCCGTCTGTTATTTTCTGGCATTGTTTGGATAGCGGATATTTATCCCATCCCTTCTCATTCCTTACCGGATTGCCAAACATCTCCAGAAACACGCTCTTGAGCAGGTCGTCGAGTTGTTGCAGGTGTTGTTTGCGTTGGGCGATCAGCCTTTCCACTTTGCCGAGCAGATGGGCAATGCGGATTTGGTCGTCGAGAGGCGGGAGAGGAATCTCGATTTCTGCGAGTGACTTTGAATTGAGCGTCTTGCCCATTACGGCCTGGTTTGAGCCGCCATAGGTTGCTGACTGCAATGCGTAGTAGAGAAATTCAGAATTGAGCTTTCTCTCGTCCTTGATAGAAAAGGCAGCAATCGCTTCATTCGTGAACAGATCGCGACCGGCAAACGCCATCTTGCCGATGGTTAACTTGAAGCTAAAAAGCAAGGTGCCTTTTCTGACTATTTTGCACCGAGCCTCTTTAACGGCCATATCCGTAATCTGCTCTTTCGTCACAGTGACAGTTTTTGAACTCAAATCCCGAATAGAGACCCAACGATGCCCTTTCCCCCAATAATCAGGCTCATTTCTTGAAGGTGTCCTGCCAATGGAAATATCCAATAGCTCAGAGAGTTTTACCTGACTCATCCGACCAACTCTCTCAACTCCAGTAGCTCGCGCACGATGCCGCTCTGCATCCCAGCCAAAACCATTTCGCGGTTAAAAAACTCCTCCCCCACTTCGGCCCGAATCAGCCGCTCCAGAATCACGCTAGGCTTGTCGTACTTCACTTCCTCGAACACGTCCTGCTTGTAGCGGCTCAGTGACAGGTCGAAGTTGTTTTCGTCGTTGGCAATTTCGGCGCGGGGCACGGCAAAGCATTTCTGCGTGCGGTCGGTATCGGCGGCGGCATTGCGGGCGTGGTACTTGGCGACGATATCCTGCAGATCACCAAAGCCTTCCTGCTTGCTGCGCTTGTCGTCCAGCGAATAGCCGTCGGCGGCCATTTCGTAGAACCACACGTGCTCGGTGGCGGGCTGGGTGACTTTGTCCTTTGGCCCCCACACCTTGGTGAATAGCAGGATGGCGGTGCTGACCCCGGCATAGGGCTTGAACACGCCGCTGGGCAGGGTGATCACGGCCTTGAGGTCGCAACGTTCCACCAGCAACTGGCGCAGCGATTTGAATGCCCCGCCGGAGCCGAACAGCACGCCCTGCGGCACGATCACGCAGGCAGTGCCGCCTTTTTTCAGCAGACGGTAAATATTTTCGACGAACAGTAGCTCGGTTTTGGTGGTGGACAGTTGCAGGTTTTCGTTGATGTCGCCCTTGTCGATGCTGCCGGTGAAAGGCGGGTTGGCCAGCACGATGTCGTACTCAGCTTCTTCGGTGAAGCTCTTGCTCAGCGTGTCCTTGTAGTCGATTTTTGGCTCGCCGATGCCGTGCATCATCAGGTTCATCAGCCCGAGGCGCACCATGGTGCTGTCAATGTCGTAGCCGCACAGCGTACTGGTGAGGATGGCCTGGGCTTTTTCGGTGAGGGCGGCGGCGACCGAGGTGCGCACAAAGCCGTCTTCATCGGGCGCGAGGTCTTTAGTGCCCGCCTTGATGGCGAGCTGTGTGACGATGTACTGGTAGGCTCCCAGCAAGAAGCCGCCGGTACCGCAGGCGGGATCGGCGATCTTGTGGCCCAGTTGCGGCTGCACCAGTTCGGCCATCAGCTTGATGATGTGACGCGGGGTGCGGAACTGGCCGTTCTTGCCGGCGGTGGCGATTTCAGAAAGCAGCATTTCATACACATCGCCCTGGATGTCCTGAAAGGCCTGGCCTTTTTCTTTTGAGTCTTTCTCCATCACCTCGAATATTTCGTCTATGGTCTTCACCGCTTCCACCAGCAGTTGCGGCTTGGGGATGATGAACACCGCATTTTTCATGTGATGGGTGAAGTTGGATTCGGCACCGTTCAAATCTTTGAGGAACGGGAAGACTTTGGTTTGAACGTGCTGGAGCATGTCCTCGGCCTGCATGCGTTTGAATTCGCTCCAGCGCAGGGTGCGTCTTTCGATTTCGTACATTTTGCCATCGGAGATTTTTTTATCCGTTTCAACTTGGGTATCACCCTCGCGCGATTTGGCGCGGTATTCCGGCGGTATCCATTTGCCTGCGAATTTGGAGATGTACTTCTCACCCGTGAACTCGGCATCCGCCTGTTTTTTCTGGTCCAGTTCATCCAGCCGTTTCATAAATAACAGGTAGGTGATCTGCTCGATGGCGGTGAGCGGGTTGCTGATGCCGCCGCTCCAGAATTTATTCCAGAGCTGATCGATTTTGCTTTTGAGTTCGGGGTTGTTTTGTAGCATGGGGATTCTCGATTTAATCTTTGTTTTTGGGAGCCGGGAGCTTCCCGGCGCGTTTGACGATCTTTTTTTCCTCGGCCTTGACCCGGCGTTCCAGCTTCTTGATGTCTTCTTCCGGCGGCAGTTGTTCCGGTTTGATGCCCCGCTGGTCAAGCATGGAGCGCACGCTCTGGTTGTTTTGCACATGCTCGCGGGTGATGGATTGCTCACCCCGCAAGTCATCTTGGCTGACGTTGTGATTGGTCATTTCGGTGGCCAAGTTTTTCGCGGCGATGGTCAGGGTGGGCAGAAAATCGGCCAGGGGGCGAGTTTGAGTAATACCAAAAAGGTCTTTCATGACCTGCGTGGTGTGGCCGCCGAAGAGCGCGGCATCGCCCTTGGAACGGATACGACCGAATCCAGTATCATCGACACCGCGTTCGTAGATATTCTGGGACAGAGTCTTTTCCGATTCGCGCAAGCGCTCACGGGCATCTAGTCGTGCTTGCAGGCGCATGCGATCTTCGATCAGCTCCTGTTTTCGCGTTTGAATGGCGAAGTAGCTTTGGGCAAAGGCGATCGGCTCCTTGCGCGGGTCGCCGTTCTGGGCGATCAGGTAGCAGGCATAGCGAGTGAGCATGAAATCGTCGACGGGTCGCTGGCCGCCCTTGCCGATTTCGATCATTTTCGTGACGCCACGAAAATGATCCGCCGCCGCATAACCCGTTGTTTCACAAGACTCAGTAGCCCGCTTGATGGCGGTCTGGAAGTTTTCCCATCGGGCATAGCCGAGCGGCTCCATCAAGTCACGGGCAAACCAGAATTCGATGCCTTCCTCCGGGATGGTGTGGCTCAAAGCATCAAAATGAACTTTCATCAGTTGTATGGTTTTTGATTCCATGATGCCCCCTTGTTATTTCTGCACCGTTATTACGCGGCCAAGCGCTCGGTGAGCTGAAGGATTTCGTTGATCTCGGCCGGGCTGAATACGCCGCGTATGCCCTGCGGATGAATGATCGTAAAGGGCGAGTTGATGAGGTCGCGTTTTTCCACCTTTTCACGCTCGACGATAAAGCGCTTGAGCAGGTTCAAGAATTCCATTTGCCTGCCGCTGAGATTGGTGTGTTGCCGGATGAATTGCTCGAATGCTTCAGCCACTGTGTCGGGAAAACTTTTCAGGATTTCGATGCCGAGAATATGGCGGATAAACTGAATGAAGCGTGCTTTGCGGTTCTTGTATGCCTGGCGCAGCAAGTCCTCGGTGATGTGCGGGTGTTCTGCATGCAGCAGGTTTGCCAGTTCGTCGGCCTCGGTCGTTGTGATGTGCTGCCCGCTCTTGATTTTCGTCAAGACGGGGTTGTGTTCGGTCAACTCGATGATCAAGTCTTCAACCATCTCGCGATAGCGACTGATGCTGACGGCTTCGTGTTGCGGGCCGAACTCCACCATCTCTTTGTTGTGCAGGATGTCGGTCAAATCGAGGTGGATCGGGCCTGTGCCGCCGAGGTTCTGCTCGCGGAACTTCATTAATGGGCCAAGCTTGAGCGTGAGTTCATCAAATGCATCTTCATCAACCTTGGCCCAGTAGTGGCTGGTTTGTGCGGCACGAATCAGCGCTTCTTCTGATTTAACGAAGCCAACACTGAGAGGCAATTCGCTGAGCTGCTCGATGATGCCTTCCTTCAAGAGTGCGGCTTGCTCTTTGTTCTCATTCAACTGGGCCAGAGAGAATTCAAGCAGGTCACGCTCGAAGCGCATGGCTTTGAAATCGACTTCAGATACGGTGCGAAACAATGGTTTGATCTCGACGTGCAGGAATTCCAGCTTTTGATGGGTGACGGTGATCCAGAAATTTTCTTCTTCAAGACGGTACAGCGCGGTAGCGGCTTCTTTGATGACGACAGAGTTTTGTGGCAATGCGGCGATTTGCTTGCGCAGCTTGGCTCTTTCTCGCTCGGCAATATCGTGGTGGCCGCTATCAAGTGCCTTTTCGATCTTGTCGATTCGCAGGCCGACCAAGCGCACCGGCAAGGGTAGTTGGGGTTTTAGTTCCTTGCCTTTGGGTTGAAGTTTGAAGTATTCGAAGTTGTCCCAGCAATCCAGAATCAGGAATACGTCTTTCTCCGTACACCAGGGTTTGGGTTTGCTGGTCTCCAGCAGGCGAGTACCACGCCCGATCATCTGCCAGAATTTGGTATAGGAATACACCGGCTTGGCAAAGACGAGATTGACGATCTCGCGCACATCGATGCCCGTATCGAGCATGTCTACACTGATGGCGATTCGTGGCATGTCGTTGTTGGTGAATTGATCTAGCAAGCCACCTTTACCATAGACACGCGAATCGTCGGATACCAACACCTTGGCCAGTTCGCCTTTGTGCTCGGGGTACAGTTTGTCGAATATCTCTTCCATGCGCCGCGCGTGAGCCATGGAGGAACAGAAGAAAATAGTTTTGCCGGGAAGTACGCCATTGGCATCTTTGATGCACTCTTCCATGAACTCCCTGACGATCAGGGTGTTGGTGCCTTTGTTGATGACTTGCTTTTCCAGTTGCGAACCTTCGAAGTTGATCTCTTCGACTTCCTTGCCTTCCAGCAACAGCTTCTTTTGATCTTCCAGCGAGATGGTGCGCTTGCTGATGCCTTCCATCTGGAATTTGGTTTGAATCTTCATCACCTGAAAATTGCACAGGTAGGGCGGCACATTGTTGACGGCTTCCTCGTAGGTGTAGGCAAAGGTAGGGATGCCGTCCGCGCAGTGGAGAAGACTAAAGGTGTTGTGGTCAATAATTTCTGTTGGTGTTGCCGTAAGCCCCAGAGTAATGGTTTTGAAATAGTCGAGTATTTCGCCGAAGGTGTTGTAGATGGAGCGGTGGCTTTCATCAATAACGATGAAATCAAAAAAATGCGGTGACAGCTGTTGTGTCTCATCCCGGATGATATTGAGCATGGTGGGATAGGTGGCAACGTAGATACGTCGATCTTTGGCAAGCAGCTTTTCACCGGTATTCGGCCAGCGCGGCTCGTTCGGCAAGTGTTCTTTGAATGCAGCCAACGCTTGTTCTCGGAGTGCGATACGGTCCACCAGAAAGAGCACCTTCTCTGCATGCCCCGCCCGCATGAGAGCATCAACCATTGCATTGCAATGCAGGTGCGAGTTTTTCCAGAGCCGGTGGCCATCACTAGCAGGAAGTCGCGCTTTTTTTGTTCTATCCCTTCCAGCACGGCGCGGATAGCGCGTATCTGATAATCACGTCCAGCTATGGAGGTGTTGATCAACTCTTGAGTCAGTGGTTTACGATTCCGGCGAATATACTGAAAACGTTCCAGATCATCCCTAGTGGGAAAGCCCACGACTTTGCGCGGCGGGTAGTTATCCAGGTCCCAGAAATAGGTTTCAAGACCGTTGGTGTAGAAGCAAAAGGGAAGCTCCCCACCGATTTGCTTGTGTATGTTGAAACAATACTGCTTGGCTTGCTCGCGCCCGATGGCAGCATCTTTACTGGATTTTTTGGCTTCGATAACAGCTAAGGGCTTGCCGTTCTTGCCCAGCAGAACGTAGTCACTGAACTGATGGCCTTCATACTTGGTGCGCGGCTCAGCAACACCTTCAGGAAGCGCTGTCAGGATGTCGTATTCCTCAACGACCTGCGTAGGGTCTTTGACATTCCAGCCGGAGCAGCCAAGCTGTTCATCAATTAACTCGGCACGAGTTTGAGCCTCAGACTTGGTCACGCTTCAACTTCCCCTTTTTATACCCTTGCGAATAGAGAAAAATAAAATCCGCGCCTACTTGTCACCATAATCACTTGGCTTTGGCTGAACGCCATCTTATCGTGCGAAATATATCAGATAAGCCAAATATAGCACTGATTATTACTGGAAAAGCTTCTTAAAACCGAATGCTAGGTAGGCCGCCTTGTTTTTGCTCAGCTCATATCGGATGCTCCTGATTTAAGACCAGGGCGAAAACACCAGCTCGATGCACCCAATAAGCAGACACTCGCGGACGACTGAATTTGATAGCCTGCCTGCGACCGCTTAGGCCCGAGCAGCAGACCTTCATGTCCATACTCTGACTGACTGTTCATGGCACGCTGTTGCCTGTCGATCTTTGTATCAGACTACTCGCAAGCAGTCACCGGAGCTTTGCCTGTTAAACAAAAGGATTTTTGAGTTTTACACCCGTTCCGCGAAAATCATCGACGTTGCGGGTTACCACTGTCAGGTCGTGAATCAGTGCAATCGCAGCAATCTGTTTGTCTATCGGATGTTCGGGGTGTGGTGACATCAACCGACCCCAGATTTGAGCGCATTCTTCATCGAAGGCCAAAATCTTATCAGCGTAGTCAGACACAATCAGATCAAGCCATTTCTCAAGCTTCCTGGTTTGTGGAAGATCGCCGCGATGCCGGATGTTTTCCAATCCTCGCCGAATTTCGCCGATCGTTTGCACGGAAAGATAAATATCCGCAGCGTCGGTTGTCTGGAAAAATTTCCGAACGCCGGGGTTGGCCTTCGCATCCTTGCGAGCCTCGCTGATGACATTGGTATCCACCAAGTACACGCGAACCCCTACACGTTCCGGAAATTGAAGTCGGCATCATCACCAACATTCGGCATACTTGACAGAATCTCAGCAACAGAACGACGCTTCGGACGCTGCAGAGCCGATCTCAGAATCTCACGATGCTCGGCTTCCGCGCTTCTTCCGTGAGATGCGGCCAGTTGCTTCAGCGCTAGTGCAACATCCTCTTCAACATTGCGCACAATAAGATTGGTAGCCACAGCGAACTCCTTTTTGTAAGCATTGATAGCAAGCTACCAAATAAATGATTGCACTGCAATCTAAAATTCATCAGAAGCTCGAAGGGCAGGAATTGGCACATCCCTGCAATTCGTCAGCATCCGCTTTGGAACAGCTTAACTATCCGTTGCGCTCCGCATCCCCTGTCCTGCATCCCCGCGCAGACCCAAAAACAATCGGCACCTTCCAAGGTGCCGACCCATATTTCCTGCTATTCGCAAACTCTGATTGAATCCGCGTTTCCCTAAGGCTTGATCTGCTTCAGCTTCAACGGCACTCCCGGTTTCTTATTTTCCGGTGGCACACTTGATGCCGCTGCTCCCGCTGCTCCCGCTGCTTCTGCCTTCGCCGCTTCAGCTGCCGCCCGCTGCAAATCCTCTATCGCGACTGCGCGCACTTCCATCCCGGCTTGGCCTTTTGGTGCTGTTTTTGCCTTGGTGGGTTTAGGTGCAGCTTCCGCCTCGGTCTTTGTTTTCGCCACGCCGGACGCGGCAACCTGCGGTGTTGCGGCAGCTTGCTGTGCCGCCGCTTCTGTAGCGGCCTTGGCTTCGGCGGCAGCCTTGATCTCCGCTGCGGCCTGCGCCTTTTTCTCGGCCTTGATGCGCGCCGCTTCGGCCTTGGCCGCTTCCTGTCTGGCTCTGGCGGCCGCGCGCGCGGCCTGTGCTATTTCCCTGGCACGGGCTTCCTGCGCCGCGCTGAGCCGGGAGGCTCTGGCTTTCTGCGCGGCTTTCAGTTTGGCCGCCTTGGCCTCGGCGGCAGCCTGCGCCTTGGCTTGCGCTGCCGCTATTTTCTCCGCCTTGATCCGTGCCGCTTTGTCTTTGGCGGCCTGTTCCGCTTTCACCCGCGCCGCTTCCGCCTGTGCGGCTTGCTCCGCCTTCACCCGCTCCGCTTCTTCTTTGGCTAGTCGGGCGGCCTTTTGCTTCGCAGCCAGAATGCGCTGTTCGACCGGATCGATGCTCGCGAGGTTGCCCGCTTTGATCCCGAGTTTCGCCGCGTCATCCGACAATTCGCCGCTGGAGAACTGCGGCTGAACCTGGGTCAGGGTAACCGTATCCGCCGCGCGATCCGTGACGCCGAGCACTGCGCCCTTCAGCCCGACGATCGGGGTTGCGTCCCTGACGTAAATGACGAGCTGATCGCCGGGTTTCAGCAGCGAGTCGCTGCCCGCATCGAGAAAGACCTTCTTCCCTTCAACCCGGATGATATGTGCGGAAAACGGTGCGTTTTCCAATGCCGCGCGGATGTCCTTGACGGCAACATCGAGCAACCGGTTTGTCGCCTGCCCGAACTCGGTTTCAAAGAAAATGCTGCTGCCGAACGGCTTGTCGTTGCCCACCCTCACATCGCCCTGCGCCTGTTCGTCCAGGCGGCGCAGCAGCAGGCGCGCGCCGGTGAGCCCGTCGTAGACAGCAAGCTCGACCTCGATATGCCTCTTCGCAGTTCCGCCGATGGATGTCCCGAGGTAGCCTTTTTCCCGGCTTGCCCCCGCATTCACCACCCTGCCGGAGATCAGGAATTGCGCCCCGGTCTCTTCGGCAATTTGCATAATGGCCTCATGTTGCGGCGCGCCCGCCTCTGCCGGGATCGAGCGTCCGGCATAAACGGGCAAAAATTCCCCGCTTGCTTCCAGCCGGCTGGCAAGCGCCAACGGGAGCCCGTCATAAATGTTGCTGATGTCGTCAACATGCTGCGTGTTGGCGACATCGAACTGGGCGAGCGCAATTTTCTTTTTCGCGGCAGGTGTGCCTTGGGCCTGGATGGCTTGCGGTTCGGCTGCGGCGATGGGGGCCGCGCAAAGGGCAGCGACGATGCAAAGCGCCGCAAACCCGCAGGCGGACAGCCGGCTGGCGAAACTAAAACCTTTGCGAACGATGATCGGCATAGGATTCCTTACCCAGTTAAAGCAATACCCGCCAGCCGACCAGCACGTAGCGTTCCAGCACGAACAGCACGGCGAAGACCAACAGCACCAGCGCGGCGAAGCGCAGTATCTGCCAAGCGAATTTCAGGTAGCGGCGATCGCGCGTGAAGACATACATCCCGCCGCTCAGAACCAGCAGCAGCGTGACCAGTACCAGGAATAAGCGCAGGATCAGCATAGCCCCGCCATTCTCATGTTGGATCAGGCGGTTTGCAATTGCAGCCGCAGGAACGCCGGCGCATCTGCCACGCTGTCGAACGTGACGAACTCCCAGGCTTGCTCGTCGGCGAGCAGCGCGCGCAGCAGGGTGTTGTTCAGCGCATGGCCGGATTTGTAGCCGGAGAATGCGCCGATCAGCGGATGACCCAGCAGGTAGAGATCGCCGATCGCGTCGAGCACCTTGTGCTTGACGAACTCGTCCTCGAAGCGCAGTCCGTCGGCGTTCAGCACGCGGTACTCGTCCATCACGATGGCGTTGTCCAGGCTGCCGCCCAGCGCCAGCCCCTGCGCGCGCATGTTTTCGACATCCTGCATGAAACCGAAGGTGCGCGCGCGGCTGATGTCGCGCACGTAGGATTCTTCGCCCAGATCGACCACCACATGCTGCTTGGCATCGGCAAACACCGGATGGGCGAAGTTGATGGTGAAGGTCAGCCGGTAGCCGTGATAGGGTTCAAAGCGCACCCACTTGTCGCCCTGTTTCACCTCGACGGTTTTTTTCACGCGGATGAATTTTTTGGCGGCGGATTGTTCGGCGATGCCCGCCGATTGCAGCAGGAAGACGAAGGTCCCGGCGCTGCCGTCCATGATCGGCACTTCCGCGCTGTCCAGGTCGATGTAGGCGTTGTCCACACCCAGGCCGGCCAGCGCTGACATCAGGTGCTCGATGGTGGCGACACGCACGCCATTCTGTTCCATGCAGGTGGACAGGCGCGTGTCATGCACCATCTCGGCGCGCGCGCGGATCTCCTCGACCGGTTTGGTGTCCACGCGGCGGAATACGATGCCGCTGTTGACCGGGGCGGGGCGCAGGCCGAGCGTGACTTTTTCGCCGCTGTGCAAGCCGACGCCCGTCACGCTGACGGAGCTTTTCAAAGTGCGTTGCTTAACCATTGGTGCCTTAAGTGCAGGAATCATGGGAGGATTTTACCACAGCCGGATTTCTCTCTGTGTTACAGCACCGCACCTGGCGATTTTAAATCTTGGTCTTTCCCTGAGGCTTCACATGCCTGTTACTCATTTGCCCCACACCTTTACAGAACCTGCATCGAAGAACTGGACGTTCAATACAGTGCGCCGACGCGGTATATTCATCCTCTTTGCGCGCGCGATGATGGCTTTGTTGGTTGGAGAATCTGGATCACCGTAGATGCCAACATAGAGTTGGCTCAGCTTCCCTCGTTCGATTCGCTTTAAGTAGTGCTCGTCGTTTACTGCCAGCGAATGCCCATAGACGAATAGTGCGCCACCGATTTCTGTGAAGCTTCTGTATGCCTTAGCCAAGTAATCGTTGTGACGAATGCGGGTAAGCTTTTCATTGCTCGTACCTTCGGCCACAAATATTGGAAAGTAGTCGCGCTTCAGCGCATCACGAATTTGCTCAATAAGCCGAATACCCGTGTTGACCCATGTGTATTTTTGGATTTCAGTTCCGGCATCAAACAGGTGTAGTGCACCATGCAAAAACCATGTGTTCTGTTTGTGGCTGTTACCTGACTCCCAAGTTACATACGCTGCATCGTAGTCATCTTCTGGCTTTCTAAAACCATCGTCTGAGGATGGCGCAACGCCCTCCTCAGTGTGCATCTGCGCCCAGTAGAGTAAGAGATCGTAGTTCAGTGTGTAAACACTGTCGAAGTTGATGATGAATTGGCGACATGCTGCGTACTCATGCTCTTCAATATCCCCTGGCTGTGCGGGATGGCTGGACGCGATTGTTTGAACAAGAAGCTCTCGGAGACCATCAGCATCATCTTGAAGGGTCGCCAATAATTTTTCGGGAACGCAATCGTATGCTGCTAAAACTGCCTTTGCATCTCGTAGCGCCTTGATAACTTTCTCGAAATCTTGTGTATCGAGTGCATTAAACGCATTCTTCGCAGACCGAGAGAGCTTGGAGAAATCGGCCTGCTCGAAGAGCTTTCCATAAACAAAGATGTCCGGCCTGCAAGCAATACTGAACCCATTGCCAAGCAGGAGGTGTTTCTTCGTACATTGATGCGAGGCATCAAGGGCCGCCGAAAAGGACATAAGTTTCATAATGAGCATTCACCTTTCCGCACTGCCATATACACATGCCAGAATAGACTTACCGCTTGGCTATTTTATCCGCAATCTGTTGCCGCACATCCCGCCCTTGCTCGTCATTGGCAACCGCCATTAAAAACATACAACGCCCACAACTGGATTTTTCCCACTGGTGTCCCACTTGGTTTTTCTCGCGCGAATCGTCGTTTGTTTTGTACGGCTCGCCTTTGTATTCCACAGCCAGCACCCGCCCATCGACCAACTCGGCAATAAAGTCGGGATAGAAATAATCCGTTGAGGTCGGCAACCAGAACGAGAACTTTTCCTGTCGCTCGATGTTGCGCACCCATTGTTTGACCTTGGGATGTGCGTCCAATGCTTGCGCACACACGAACTCCTCTGCAATTTGTCCGGCTGGGGTTTTCTCGCGCAAGTCGTGAATGACCGGATAAAAATGTTTGCTGAATTCGTAGCTGCCTTGATAACTCTGACGTGCGGGATACATCCCGGCCTCAAACTGAAAGCTGTAATGCCCCGTTTGATCTAATGGCGGCACGGTCATTTCAAACAACCGCCCCTGAAATCCTTTATCCATCGCAATCTGGCGCAAGCGTTCCACTTCCCGTGCAACAGCCTGAGCCAGTTGAAACCGTGCGCGCACCAGCGCCGTCAGGCTAAATCCACGCTCATGAATCAGGTGCGTAATCATCTTGACCAGATACGCCTGCAACTGCGTTTGCGACAGATACGGCTTGCGTACCTCTCTGTCTATCCAACGCACCAAATCTTGTTCGCTGACATGGCTGGCCACATCGTTCAGCTTAAGTTGTTGGGCATCCAGATGGCGGTATTTTATTTTCTCCCCATTCACATCTATCTCGAACGAGTTGACGCTCTCTGTAATCGAGAACCCGGCCAGTTGCACTGGCTGATCCAGCAAATTCCAATCGCCCAAACTGGACAGAGTTTCTTTTTCAACCACTTCCAGATAACCATCCAGACTCAAGCAGAGCTGTGGAATAGGCGCGAAGGTCAGCCCGAGTTGTGCTGGTGCGCGCAATGCCCGGCGCATGGCGCGATGCGCATCGAACTGCTCCTTGACCGCGCCCCGCGCTTTTTCCGGCAGCGCATGGCTGATGAAAGTTTCTGCCTGTGCCAGCATTTCGGCATCCACATCGCCCTTAAGCAGAATCGTTGCGCCCTGTGTCGTCGGCATGATCTGCACGGCAGCCTTTATTTCATCCGGCCAATGTTGAGTATCCGGTGCTTGCGGTACTTTGATATGGCAATCAGGTATGGCTGGCAGCGTTGATTTCCCGCCCTCTGGCAAAGGTAATTTACCTTGGTCTGGAACAATTGCCATGTTGGCCTCAAACCGCTCAAAGCCCATGTTCTGCACCATGCGGTCTTTCAGGTTGGACGCGGCCTGCGCAAAATTTTCCGCGACAATGTGCGCGTAGGCTTTATTCAATTCTGCCTGCTGTCGCGTTTTCGCGTAAGGCATACGCAACACGCGCCCCAGCAATTGCTCTACATCCTTGGCTGAATTGACCGATTGCAACGAAGCCAGCACGTAGGCGAACGAGCAGTCCCAACCTTCCTTCAAAGCCTCGACCGTAATCACATAACGAATCGGGCAAACCGGATCGAACAGGTTGATGCCGTCCAGCTCTTTCTGCGCACCCGTGGCAACTGCAATCTGGTTCCCCGGTATATTTTCCTGCTCAAGCAAATGCTGGCGCACGACATCCACCGTCGCCTCGTTGCCCTTGGGCGCGGCCTGCACCAACACGATGGGGCGAATATATTCCGGCTCTTTTTGCGCCACCAACTCCAGGCTGTCGCGCCGCAAAATCGCATCACGCAAACACTCGCGCCAGCCTTCGGGATGTTCCGCCAGCACGATGGGCAGCTTTATCATTTGCTCGGTTTTTAACTCCTGAGCTGAGACGTGATACAGCACGTTGTTGCCCGCCACCGGAGTAGCCGTCAGCTCCACCACACAACTCGGATTCAACCTTCCCAGCGTTTTGAAAAAGCGGTCGGTGCGGTTGTTGTGTGCCTCATCCACAATGACCACCGGATGATGCAAGTGCAGCCAGTTCGCCACGGAATACTTGGTGCGCCCAACATCCTTGGCAGTCAGGTATGGCTGATTTTGCAAATCGGCTTCCGTCACTTTTTCCAGCCCTGCGCTGATGTTTGCAGGCAGGTTGTCGAAGTGTGGCGCGAGTTCTTCAAAGAACGAATACACATTACGCTTGGCAGTATCTGTCACGTTGAACGACTGAATGGTTGCCACCACCACGATGCACGACTTGCCCACATCGTGCGGGCTGATGGTTTGCAGGCTTTCCAGATCGCATACTTGCACGCGGTCGCCGAAATACTGCGCCAGCGCCTGGCGGTATGGATGCCGCGCATTGCTCAACGCCTCCAGCGTCTGCGAGCGGATGGTATCGCTCGGCGTAAGCCACAAGGCAAGCGGCGCATCGGAATCCAGCACCGCCTTACCCGCCAGCGCTACGCCATGAGCCGCCAGCAACGTCTTGCCGCCTCCTGTGGGAATGCGCAGGCAAACGCAAGGCACTTCATCAAATATCGTGTGATAGTGTTCATTGGTGCGATTCTGCGTTGCCAGCATTGCATGAAACGCATCAGCCACTGGCACACTGCGGCAGGCTTGCAGGAATTGCGTCAGCACTGACAGCGCATTTTTTTGATACTGCTTGAGTTCTAACATGGCGGTTATCGCATCTTCACGTCGTAAGGAATCTGCTTGAAAGTGATGTTCTCCGCCGCCAGTCGTGCCGCGCCCAGGCGCGTGGTTTCGCCATAAATCACCTTGCACCCAACGTGCGGGAAAATGTCATGGATCGCTTGCAACACCACGTTCGTCAACACGTTGCCCGAACTGGGTTTGCGATCACCAAGGATGCCGTTGTAAAGCAGGTAGTAAGCCGTGCCGTTGTGGATGCCAAGCAGCGGCTGGTCGAATGTCTGTTGTCCGGGTTCGCCAGTTTCAAAATGCCAGACGTAAGCTGCCAGCGTAGCAAAGCGCACCGCCGGATTGATGCGCCCGTGCTCATCGAACGCTGCCTCGCCCAGCGTGCAGAAACGAAATCCCCCGCCGCCCTGCCAGATCACCGCTTGGCTAATGCCGCCCTGCTCACCTTCGATCACCTTTTGCAAGCGCGGAATGCAATGCGTGCGGGCATGGTCGCCCATCTCGATGCCGATATAACGGCGACCCATCTTGTGCGCCACCGCAGCAGTGGTGCCAGAGCCAAGAAAGCTGTCGAGCACGATGTCATTGGGATTGGTGGCAATCTCAATGATCTGTCGCATCATGCGTTCAGGTTTGGGCGTAGAGAACACATCTTCTGGGTTGAACGCCTTTACCTCTGCCTTTGCATCCTGGTTGTCGCCCACCTCATCACGAAGCCAAAGCGTAGTTGGCACAAGCCCCTCCTGAACTTCGGTTCTGAATCGCTTATACCGGGGAACGTTTGTTCCCTTTGCCCCGAAGTAGATGCGATTGTCTGCGATCAGCTCTTCGAATCGCTTCTTGCTAAATCGCCAACTCGTTCCCGGAGGAGGCATGAGTCGTCTTCCCGCAGGGGTCGTAATCTCATAAATATCTTTTGGATTTGGTGTCTTCGCATGGCAGGGGCCTGATGCCCAAATTCCACGCGAATCATTGTCCGGGTTGGTATATCCCGAGTCGCTTCCGTCTTCGCGGGGCAATAGATTCCGCTTCCAAACCGATTTATTCTTGGCCGCGCACAAAATAAAGTCGTGGTTGTCCGATATCCACCGCGCGTCGTTCGCACGGGTATGCTTCTTCTGCCAGATAACGGTTGCCACAAAATTCTTTCGCCCAAACACCTCATCCATCAGTGCCTTGAGATAGTGTGCCTCGTTGTCATCTATCGTCACCCAGATGCTACCGTCATCCGCCAGCAAGTCACGCAGCAGCACCAGACGCGGATACATCATGGATAGCCACTGGCTGTGCTCCAATTTGTCGTCGTAATGCGTGAATGCGCTTTGTGTGTTGTATGGCGGGTCTATGAAAATACACTTGATCTGTCCGGCATAAAACGGAATTAGCGCCTTGAGCGCCCACAGGTTGTCGCCCTGAATCAGCAAGTTTTCCGCGTTGTCGCCATACACGGCTTCCTGCTTGAGCAGGTGATAAGGAACCTCACGTGAGGCTTCCTGCGCCTGATTTTTATTGACCCAATCGAGAAACGGCATTCGTAGTTTTGTAGTTGGATAAACGCAATGAATAGCAAAATATACTTGCGGATACGCAAATACTAACACGAACTACTTGCGGATACAGTTTGCGCTGGGCGCAAGAGAAAAACAGAATCACCGCATGAAAATCGGTGAAGCAATCAAACAATTGCGCTTAGAGCGCGGCGCAACCCAAGAGGATGTGGCGTTGGAAGC
>Ga0209212_1002231_pt1 | contig 28260 bp, 34 predicted proteins | sample RifGroC2_FD_183996 | JGI IMG/M metagenome (GOLD analysis project Ga0209212, IMG submission 183996) | Groundwater microbial communities from Rifle, Colorado, USA - Groundwater C2 (SPAdes) (version 2) | ecosystem: Environmental > Aquatic > Deep subsurface > Groundwater | place: Rifle, Colorado... | reverse complement strand
GGAGGTAATGTTAATAATTCTGTCATTTTTTTATATATCTCCTATTAATTTATTTTTTCTTTGAATGGTTAGGTTCAATTAACAAACCAGTGTTTCAGACATTGATTCAACTTTGTTTACAAGATCATCGCCTGTTACACCGACACCCATTTTATAAAGCGTGTCATAAGGTGTTGTAATACCGTAAATTTCTTTAAGAACCATTCTTGCAAGCTGTCCGTTAGCTGATTCTGTGAACAGAATCTTCTTAGCTCTGGCACAAGCAGTTCTTAATGCAGGTACGGCCAAAGGTCTAACTGTAATAGGTCTGAATAAACCAGCTTTAATTCCTCTTGCTCTTAAAATATCAATAGCAGTCATAGCGCTTCTTGCTACAATACCGTGAGCTACTATAAGAATATCAGCATCTTCAGCTTTGTATTCTTTATATTCTGCAATATCAGGAGCTATTCTGTTAAATTCTTCTTCATAAGAATCAAGAACTTCCATAAGCTCTTCTTCAAGGTTGAAAGTGTTTCTGATATGAACGGATTTTCTATCAACGCCTATTTTTCCCGGTGCTCTTAATGTAGGAGTTGCAGGAATCATTTCAATACCTCTGGAAGTTGGTTCATAAGCTATCACCGGCTCTCTCATTTTGCCTTGATAACCGTCAGCTAAAACAAATGTAGGGAATCTGTATTTCCAGGCTGTATTAAACGCTTTGATTGTATAATCGTATAAATCCTGGTGACCTGCTGTTGAATAAACAATTCTATAGCCTTCACCATTACCGCCGAAACAGGTTAAAGTTGTTTCCTGTTGTGCATAAATAACTGTAGCTGTACTCGGTCCGCCTCTTTGCATAACCGCGCATACAAACGGAATTCTCATCATTTCAGCCATTGACATAGCATCCTGCATAATTACGTTACCAGGACCAGCTGTAGCTGTAAAAGCTTTTTTCCCAACCAAAATACCGCCTAACGTAGAAAAACCGGCTGAGATCTCATCTTCTGTCTGCAAAAAGCCGGCTTCTGTTTTAGGGAGTAATTTACACCAAGTATGCATAATTTCATTTTGAGGTGTAATCGGATAACCGTACATAAACTCTGCACCGGCTGCCACTGCTGCGTAAGCAATGACTTCATTGCCTGTCATAAACAATTTTGTGTCTTCTGTAATAAGTTTTTTTACCATTCTTATATACCTTTCCTATACTTTAGGGTTTGATATACCGTATACAAAGGTTGAACATCACTTCACCCGAAAAATCAGCTTCTGTTTTTTCACTCTCACTTTGTAAAGCAGTAACTTCATTAATAAAATACTACTAACATAAATTTCAGTCCATAAAGTTTATAAAAATTTTATAAAGATTTAAATATTCGTTATAGCTCCTGAACTTTTCCGAACTTGCTGTCAATATACTATACATATATAGATGATTTTTTTGATAAATAGTTTCAACAAATTAACCCTTGGATTAACTTGGATTAACATAAGGATCAATGAGAATAAATTTGATAAATGGCATACTTAAATTATAAAAACAAATTGGGTGGTTACTAGACGGGGAAAAGTGGGCAATCAGGGGTAGGTAAGCTAAACAATTCTAGGGACAGGGGGAGAATACAAACTAATTATACCGGCTGCTAAGCTATGGGGAGGCAGGTATAGTTTTATTCTTCTAGAAATTCTCGATCGAAAAGGTCGGGAATTTTTTTGTTAAGAAATATTAAAAATTTTCCTAACTATTAAATTTTGATACTTCAAATTGTTTTTATATTTATAGATATATTATGGGGTCTTAATATAAAATTATATATTAATGTGTGGAGGAGTCTAAAATGGGTTTACAAAGTATTTACAATGCAAATTATTTTAGCAACGCTAACAGATACCAAAATTATGGGTTTGGCGGGTTGCAATCTTCATTTAATTTTAATTCCTTTAATTCTTTTAATGTTAATTCCTTATTTAGCTCATTTTTTAGTGCAAATAGTTTTAATTTTGGATACTCATCAAACTTTTTTGCGCCTAGAAGACCTGTAAAAGTTGATAAGACTGTAATAAAAGTTGAACCTAAAAAACCTGAAGACGTTATTCTTATCGGTGCATACAAAAATAACTATATTAACAATTTCAGAGGTTCAGTAAATGTTGACCTTGGGAATACCATAAAAGATTTTTCCAGTATGGAAGGCGGCAACCCAAATAGTGATGCAGCTGGCGGTAACTGGAGCAGCACAGCTCACGATAGAGATTCATCAAATAACCTGATTTTAAAAAATCTTTACAGTAAAATGTCTGAAGAAGATAAAAAAAGAAACTTCAATAATGGTGAAGTATATGCAATTTCAAAACGCACAGGAAAAATAATAGGTACACTTGCAAATAATCAAATTGTTGATGGTGCTTTAACAGGTGGTTATGTTGCTAATGCAAGTGTTAAAAATGACAAATTTAGCGTATTATCAGATCTAGGCATAAATAAAACTGACCATTGGGGCAGTGCAACAAATATGGAAGAAGGCAACGGCGGACAAATTGAACTTAACGGTAGAAAATATAATGTAGCAACAACCGTATTAAGAAAAGAAACCCCATTAACATTTGATCTTAATGGAGATGGAGTGAAAACATCCGATAAATTAACTCAATTTGATATCAATGGTGATGGCAAAAAAGAAACAATCAATGATGTAGCAGATGGAACCCTTTCTATCAGAGGCGGAAAAGATGCCAGAGATTTATTCGGCAACAATACCGACCTCGATGGCGATGGAAAAGCTGACGGATTTGCAAACGGCTTTGATGCATTAAAAGCTTTAGCTACAAAAGAAGGTTTAATTAACGGCAAAGACGACATGAAGCTTGATGCTAAAGATCTTCAAATCCTAAAAGCCAAATATCAACTCGGTATGAAAACAGCAGGTTATAATTCCGAAGCAAAAGATCTTGAAGAAGCAGGCATCACAGAAATCAACCTTGGAAATACTGACAAAGTAAAAGAAAAAGTAAACTTTGACGGCAGAAATAACGATGTACTTACTCAAGACGGCGCAACCTTCAAAATCAACGGTAAAAACAGAGAATATGCTGACGTATTACACGCTATTAAAGCTTAAACATTATTTTATAATTACATAACAGAAGAGGCTCTAATTATAGAGCCTCTTCTGTTATGTTGCTGTATCTTTATAAAAATTTTTTATTTATAATTATTTTAATTAATTTTTGAAATAATAAAGGAAAATTTACACATGACGGCAGGATTAAAGAAGACTCTTGGTTTATTTGACGCAATTGCAATTGTAAGCGGTACAATGATCGGCTCAGGGATTTTTATAGTATCTACTGATATCGCACAACAAGTAAATTCAACATTATTATTGCTTCTAGTATGGCTAATTGCAGGAGTTATGACGATATTTGCCGTTCTTAGTTATAGTGAATTATCTGTTGCTATCCCGGAAACAGGTGGACAATACATTTATTTAAGAAAAATATATGGGAAACTTGTCGGATTTTTATACGGATGGACTTTTTTCCTTGTTATACAAACAGGAGTTATTGCGGCTGTTTCGGTTGCTTTTGCAAAATTTTTAGCAATTATAGTTCCTTTTTTCGACTCTACTAATTATATTATCAACTCTGGTTTCATAAAATTCAGCACACAACAATGTTTGGCAATATTCTTAATCGTATTTATCACAATGATAAACACAAGAGGCACAAAATTTGGTGTAATGATACAAAATACATTTACTGTAGCAAAACTCATTTCACTATTAGGCATAATCATTTGCGGATTAACTATTGGTCTTAGACCGGAAATACTTCATTTTAATTTTTCTAATTTCTGGAGTTTACCTCATTCTGAAATAAATATCTTTTCACTTATTGCAATAGCACTTGTCGGCGCATTATTTTCTGCTGATTCTTGGAATAACCTTACTTTTATCGCATCAGAAATTAAAAAACCCGAAAAAAATCTTCCTTTAGCATTTATATTCGGAACAGGAACAGTTATTTTACTTTATATTTTAACAAATCTCGCATACTTATCTGTTTTATACTTAAGCCAGATAAAAACTCCCGGCGAAGATATAGTTGCTGCAACGATGATGGCAGTAATTTTTGGAAGCGCGGGAAAAGTAATAATTTCTTTAATAATTTTAGTATCGGCTTTTGGCTGTATAAATGGAAATGTTCTTGCAGGGGCAAGGGTTTTGTATGCAATGGCAAATGACGGTGTTTTATTTAAAAAACTTTCAGTTATCGATGAAAAAACCGATGTACCTTTAAATGCATTAATTATTCAAGGGGCTTGGGCTTGCCTGTTAGTTCTTAGCGGATCATACTCACAGCTTCTTGATTATATAATCTTTTCTGCCCTTCTTTTCTATGTACTTACAGTTATAGGGCTATTTATTTTCAGAAGAAAGTACCCTGAAGTGATAACAGCTTACAGAGTTCCGTTTTATCCATATTTGCCGATTGCATACTGTTTAATGGGATCTTTTGTTTTGTTTAATCTTTTAATCTTTAAACCTGCATACACATGGCCGGGCTTAATAATAGTTTTAAGCGGAATTCCTGTTTACTACGTCTGGGGATATTTCTCAAGAAAATCTGCTCCAACCGTTATAGAAGAAATTCCCGAAATTACTTAATTTTAAAACTCAATTTACTATAAGCCATATCTGTATTTGCAATATACCATTATCTGTTATATACTATTGTTATATTAAATAATAGCTAATAAAAATTTAAAAACAGAGGCAAATATATGAAAAGCTTAGTTGTAGATGATGATTTCACATGTGTATATATATTTCAGACACAGCTTTCTAAATACGGAACATGCGATACTTTTTCTAACGGGCAGGATGCAATAGAAGCCTATAAAACATCTTTAAACAGAGGAAACCCTTACGATCTCATGATTATAGACATCATGATGCCTAATATGAACGGATATGAAGTTTTAGAAAATATACGCACAATAGAAGCAGAAAGACAAATAAGCTATCCTTTCTGTGCAAAAATTATTCTTGCTACAGGGCTTGATGATGTTGAAAACAGGCAAATTGAACAAAAACTGGATGAAGTTTCAGAAGCTTATCTTGTTAAATCGAATGACAGCAATGCATTATTGGAAAAATTAACATTACTCGGTTTTGATGTTTGTTAATTAAGCCTCTACAATCAGATTTTTCAAATTAATATTTTGTTGTATCATTGATAAGTCATAAAAGACTTTTCGAGGAGATATTGCAATGAAGAAAAAAGCGGATTGCGAGCAGCGGCTGAAAGAGGGGCTTTGCCGCTCTGAAACGCCGTTTAAGGCGAGTAAACAAGCAGTTGTTCTGGCATATTCAGGCGGACTTGATACAACAGTAATAATCCCATGGCTTAAAGAAAACTATGATTATGACGTAATTGCAGTTTGCGTTGATGTAGGTCAAGGAAAAGAAACAGACGGACTTGAAGAAAGAGCGTTAAATACAGGCGCGTCTAAATTTTATCTTGAAGATGTTGCCGAAGAATTTATAAAAGATTATGCTTTCCCAACAATGAAAGCAGGCGCGGTTTACGAAGGGAAGTACCTTCTCGGAACTTCCATCGCAAGACCATTAATTGCAAAAAAACTGGTAGAAGTTGCTCTTAAAGAAGGCGCCTCCGCAATTTGTCATGGCGCAACAGGAAAAGGCAACGACCAGATAAGATTTGAACTTACAATAAAAGCACTTGCACCACACCTAGAAATAATTGCTCCGTGGAGAATCTGGGACATTAAATCAAGAGAAGATGCTATGGCTTATCTTGAAGCCAGAAATATTCCTGCTCCAATGAAAAAAACTGATATTTATTCAAGAGATAGAAACCTTTGGCATTTGAGTCATGAAGGAATGGAGCTTGAACACCCTGATCAAGAGCCAATTTATGACAGACTTCTTCAAATATCAGTCACTCCTGAAAAAGCTCCTGATGAACCGACTTATTTGGAACTTGAGTTTGAAAAAGGTGTTCCTGTTAAATTAAACGGCGAAGCTTTAAGCCCTGCAACTTTAGTGGCAAAACTTAATGAAATTGGCGGCAAAAACGGCGTAGGAGTTATAGACATCCTTGAAAACAGAGTTGTAGGAATGAAATCCAGAGGAGTATACGAAACTCCGGGCGGCACCATTCTTTATGCCGCTATCGGCGAGCTTGAAAGAATGTGTTTTGATAAGCAGACACTTGCTTTCAAAAACATGTCCGCTGTGAAATTCGCAGAATTAGCATACAGCGGAGAATGGGAAACTCCTTTAAGAGAATCACTATCTGCTATGCTCGACAAAATGCACGAAGTTACCACAGGAACAGTTAAATTAAAGCTTTATAAAGGCAATATTATCCCTGCTGGAGCCACTTCGCCATATTCTTTATACAATGAAAGTCTTGCCAGCTTCACGACAGGTGAACTTTACAGCCACCATGACGCTGAAGGCTTCATCAATCTCTTTGGCTTACCGCTAAAAGTCAGGGCTTTAATGAAACAAACCTTGTCATCCCGAACTTGATTCAGGATCTATCAAGTATTGAACAAAAGCTAAAAATAATAATTATTATTTTTACATAATAACCAAGGCTCTAGACTAACATGATAATCATGTTAATTTAGAGCGTTAATAAATACCGGTGCTCCATATACAATAAATAATATTGCAAACAGCGAAACAAGCATGTAATAGACTACTAATAATTTGCTATCAAGCTCGATTTTTGAGGGATTAAAATAAATAACCTGCCATAGCAATCGCCATAACCAGAATAGTGAATAAAAAATACAAATACCAGCGGCTAAACCACTTGCTTCAGAAAGAGTTTCTCGAAACTGTATGGAAAGAAAACCAAAGCCAATCAAAAATAAGATAGTTGCAATATGAATCGTGCAGAAAACTCTGGCATTTAATATGCTTATTTTTGAAAAATCATCTTCCCAATTGAAAAAACGATAGAAATAAGTATGAAACAGTCCAATGGTTATGGATAATGCTCCGCCCAATGTGAGTCCATATATTAAAATTTTATGAATCATGGATTTGTTTCTTTTTGGATATTATACAACAACTGCTTCTTGCGAAGATTTTTGCTTGTCAGGTGTTAAATAAATGTATTTAGCGTCATTAATACCGTCAATTTGCTTAATTTCGGCTAACAACTCAGGACAAATATGCTCATCCGTCGTTATAATCATTGTTGATTCAACACCTGCGGTTTCTTCTTTCTTGGCAACCATCATCATGCTTATGTTGACATTGTTATTTCCAAGCACAGTGGAAACTTTCGCAATCATGCCCGGTTTGTTATAGTGTGGCGCAATTAAAATATGTTTTGCAACTTCAAAACTTGTGTTAAATTCATCAATTTGAACGATTCTTGGAGTTTTGTCAGCAATCATCGCACCGCAAACAGCATGTGAACCTGCATCCGTAATTAATTTTACGGTTATAAGCCCTACATAGTTTGTGGACTTTTCTGATTTTGAGTCAATTATTTCAATTCCTCTTTGTTTTGCAACGATTGGGGCATTTACATAATTAATTCCCTCATGGCTGTGAGAAAGTATGCCTTTCATTACCGCAACTCGCAAAGGAGATGAGTCATAGTTTGCAAGATTTCCTCTTGTGGTGATTTCAACCTGTTTAATACCGCCTTCGCTTATTTGTCTTACAAAAAGACCGAGGTTTTCTGCAAGGTTCATATATTCTTTCACAGGCTCCAGAATATCAGCCCTGAGAGAAGGAATATTTACCGCGCTTCTTGCAGATTTGCCTGCCAGTACATCTCTTATTTGCTCTGCAACATCTATAGCAACATTAAGCTGAGCTTCTTCGGTACTTGCACCTAAGTGCGGTGTCATTATAAGATGACCGTTAGTTTTTAACAAAGGATGATTAGGATCAATCGGTTCTTTTTCAAAAACGTCAAGAGCAGCAGCAGCAACTTGTCCTGATTCGATAGCTTCTTTAAGGGCATCTTCGTCAATAATTCCGCCTCTTGCGCAATTTATTATTCTTACGCCTTTTCTCATTCTGTTTAAAGTGTTTTTATTGATAAGATAAGCGGTTTCTTTTGTTTTTGGAGCGTGAATTGTAATAAAATCGCATACTCCCCAGAAATCATCAAGACTTTTTACATAAGTAGCACCGAGTTCTTCAACTCTTTCTTTGGTAACATAGGGGTCATGCACAAGAACTTTCATTCCCATAGCAACTGCTGTTTTTACTACGCGTGAACCTATTTTGCCAAGCCCTACAGTTCCGAGAGTTTTGTTAAACACCTCTATGCCTGTAAATTTAGAACGTTCCCATTTTCCGTCTTTTATAGAAGCAGCAGCTTCCGGGATATATCTGGTCATAGAAAGCATTAATGCAATAGTGTGCTCAGCTGCCGCTGTTGTATTGCCTTCAGGGGAATTTACAACAATGATGCCTTTGTTTGTAGCTGCTTCTAAATCAATATTGTCAACGCCTACACCTGCTCTGCCTATAATTTTCATATTTTTACAGGCTTCCATTATTTTTGGAGTTACTTTTGTCTGGCTTCTTACCATAAAACCGTCATATTCTCCAATGATTTTCATTAATTCATCTTCAGGCAAAGTTTCGCCAAAATCCACATCAGCCACTTCTGAAAGGATATCGCCCGCAATTTTGTCAATTTTATCAGTGATTAAAACTCTTGGTTTCATAATAGCTCCTTTTTTTCTTAATATTTCATGTCTATAAGATACCATTTTGATAAGAGAAAATAAACAATCTTAATAAGAATTTTATATGGGCATGGCAATTTTTTATATTCAGGTGGTTTAAGTAGTTAAGTTATATAAATTATTTATCAAGGAATAATTAAAAATGATTAAACCAGTTTGCTTTTCAAATTTCATTACTTTTAAAGGTAATGATGATGTTAAAAAAGCAGATTTAAATCGTGATAAAACTGTATCTATTCTCGGAGCAGCTCGTTCTTCGAAGGAACTTAAACCTTATGAAGATTTTATTTATAATGTTGCAAACGATCTTGCAAAAAAAGATTACAGAATTTTAACAGGTAATTGCAAATATGGAATCATGGGAGCTGCATACAGAGCTGCTGCTGACGTCGAAAAAGATAAAAATCATGTTATAGTAATGGATCCGTTATATGGCGATGAAGATATAAAAAATTGCGTTATTGTTGATAAAGCAAAATCCGAAGGCGGAAGAATCATTAAATTTGATAATAAATCAAAAGTAAAGCTTATAAACCCAGGAGGCGCTGCTACACTCAAAGAATTCACTTCTTTTCTGGACAGAAAATATTCAAGAGGTGAAGGTTTACCAAGTAAATTATATTTAATTGGTGATAAACCTTATGAAGGAATAAGGGAACAACTTAAAACAATAGAAGAGAGCGGTTATTTAGGACAAACAAAGGCTGAAGATTTATACACACCTGTAAAAAATTTAGATAAAGATAATCTGGTAAATCATATTTTGCAAAATCAGAATAATATTTTTGCGGAAAAAACTGATTTTATAAGCGGTAATGAACGTATTAATGCCAATATGGAAAAAATAGGAAATAACTATTATATTTTTCCGGGTGGAATTAAAACTCTTAAAAGGGCTGTATCCTTAATTACATCGGCTAAATACAATAAAAAAAATGTGAAACCGGAAGTATTTCTTGTCGGAAAAGATTTTTATTCAGGGTTGGATAAACAATATCAAAGCTTTTATGAAATGGGATTGCTTGGAAAATCAAAACCCGAAGATTTATACACTTTAATTGACGAGAAAGAAATAGGTTTTACCACCTTGACTGTTCCTAAAAATATATAACTTTAAATCTTATTTACATACAAACTCTATTTGCATATAATTATTACTTAATATTAAAAAGGAGGTTTGTATGTCTATTATCAATCCTGTTGACGGTTATAGGTCAAGAAGTTTTGCTTCACCGTCTTATGAGCATGTTTCATTAGGTTCAGGGCTTAGAGGTATTATCTTTGTAATTTGCGCATTTATTTCACTGGTATTTATGTTTGCAATTTTTGCAATTACAAGAATGCCTTTTATTATTATTATTTTCTTTGAAGTAGTGCTACTTGCAATTATTTCAACTCTTGTTTCCGGTCTTAGAATTACTGCCCAGTGGGAAAGAGCTGTTATTCTTAGATACGGCAGTTTCCATTCTGTGAAAGGTCCCGGAATTATATATGTTATCCCAATAATTGATTATGCAAAATTTTTGGATATGAGAGTTTTAACTTTAAATATCCCAAAACAAAGCGTAATTACAAAAGATAACGTTCCTATAGAAGTTGATGGCGTAGTATTTTTCAAGATTGAAGATGCGGAGAAATCAATAGTAAAAATTCAGGACTATAGATTTGCTATTTCTCAATATGCCCAAAACTCGCTTAGAGATGTTCTTGGCGGATTAAGCCTCGATGAAGTTCTCGCAGAAAGAGAAAGAGTACAAAAAGAAGTTTATGAACATTTTAAAGAAAAAGTTAAAGAATGGGGAATGTATGTTGATTCTGTGAGAATCCTTGATATTCAGATGCCGGAAGACTTAAAAAGAGTAATGTCCCGTCAGGCTTCTGCAGAAAGAGAAAAAAGAGCCACAATTATCAAAGCTGAAGGCGACAAGCTCGCGTCTGTCAATCTTTCCGAGGCGGCAAAAATTATGCTTGAAAGCAAAGGCGCTATGGAATTAAGAACTCTTCAAACTATTGATGGGCTTGGTGCTTCACCTTCAAATACAATTGTTTTATTCCCTATAGAATTAATGCAGCATTTAAAAAATTCTAATCAAACACAACAATAGCTTTTCAATTTTATAATTAAAAGAGAACCTTAAATTAAGGTTCTCTTTTAATTATTTACTTTTTAGTTATATTAAAGCTTTAATTGCTGCTGTGGTTGCTTCTCCTTTTGGTGATTTGTAGCCGAGTTTGGCTAAAGTCATTTCCAGAGAACCAATTGCTGTAATCAAATCTCTTTCACTAACAAAGCCGAGATGTCCCATCCTGAAAATTTTGTCCTGAAGTTGATTTTGTCCGTTCGCAACAACAATATCAAAGTCTTTATTAAGTGTTTTTCTAATATCAGGAACAGAAACTCCATCAGGAGGAAGGATAGAAGTAATTGCATTGCTAGCAATACTGTCATCTTCAACAAACAATTTTAATCCCATACTTCTTACGCCTGCTCTTAAGCCTGCAGCAAGTTTTGCGTGCCTGTTAAAAATGTTTTCAAGACCTTCAGCTTTCATCATTTTTAAGGTTTCCCTAAGAGCCATAATCAATGAAACGTTAGGTGTATAAGGTGTTGTGCTTTCTGCAGCGGATTTTTTGTAAGCACCAAAATTAAAATAAAAACTAGGGTTTTTGCAATTTTCGTAAGCTTTCCAGGCTTTTTTACTGCAAGCAAGGAATGCCAAGCCGGGAGGAATCATAAATCCTTTTTGACTTCCTGAAACAACAACGTCAATTTTCCATTCGTCCATTTTAAGTTGAATTGCTCCAACGCTGGTAACTCCGTCAACGATAGAAATTGCTCCATGTTCCTGAATTATATCATTTAAGGTTTTCAGGTCGTTTGTTACGCCTGTTGAGGTTTCATTATGAGTCAGAGTAACAAATTTGATTTCTTTATTTACGTCCTGATCAAGTCTTGCTTTTAAAACAGCGGGATCAATTGCCTTTCCCCAGTCAGCAGCAATTATTTCTACATCAGCTCCGCGCATTTTGGCTATTTTTGCCCATCTTTCTCCGAAATTTCCTATAACGAGGCTGAGAACTTTATCGCCCGGATTCACAAGATTATAAATAGCCGCTTCCATTGCCCCTGTGCCGCTAGAGGTAAAGATAAACACATCTTCCTGAGTCTGGAACAGCCATTTTAAATCCGCAAAAACTTCTGCTAAAACTGCTGAAAACTCAGAGCTTCTGTGCCCCATAGGGTGCTTTGCCATAGCTAAAAGAGCTGTTTCCGGTACCGGAGTGGGTCCAGGAATCATTAAAAATTGCTTGTCTTTCATCTTATTTCACCTCGTCAATTTCTGCTATCTCATCAGAATAATAATCAAATTCAAATTCGCCTATTTTTACGCTGTCACCATCTTGAATTCCGGCATCTTCAAGCGCTTTAAACACGCCCATTCCTTTTAGTATATTTTCGAGCCTATATGTAGCTTCTGAAATTTTTAAATCTGTTATTGCTACCAGTCGTTCAACCCTACCGCCTTTGACGACAAAATAATTACCATAACTGATAACTTCATATTCGCTATCATCATGATCTCGTGCGTCTTCGTCTTTTTCTACTTCTATATTAAATTCCGGCAAAGGAATTTCTTCAATTTTTTGAATTAAATGATAAACAAGATCTTTTGTACCTTCTCCGGTTGCAGCAGAAATTTTGAATACTTCTTTATTATCGTTATTGAAAATTTTTGCTATCTCTTCGACTTTTTCAGAATCCGCAGCGTCAATTTTGTTTAAAGCAATAATCTGCGGAATTTCGTTCAATCTTCCGCCGTATTTTTCAAGTTCTTTATTGATAATTTTATAATTATTCACAGGGTCTTCTTCAGTCATATCTAGAAGATGCACAAGCAGTCGGGTTCTTTCTACATGGCGAAGAAATTCAAATCCCAGACCAATTCCTTGACTTGCGCCTTCGATAAGCCCCGGAATATCTGCAATAACAATTCCGTCACCATCAGGTTTTTTTATTATACCGAGATTAGGAACTAGTGTTGTAAAAGGATAATCAGCTATTTTGGGTTTTGCAGCACTTATTACGCTTATTAAAGTTGATTTGCCTGCGTTTGGCATTCCTAAAAATCCGATATCGGCAATTAATTTCAATTCAAGTTCAAGTTCTCTGCTGATACCAGGTTCTCCGGGTTCACAAAATTGAGGAGCTCTTCTTATAGAAGTAGCGAATCTTGCATTTCCTCTACCCCCTCTTCCTCCTTGAGCAACAATGATTTGTTGTCCATCGTGAGTTATATCTCCTATGATTTTTCCGGACTTAAGGTCTTTTATAAGAGTTCCGCACGGAACTTTTATAAAAAGATGCTGTCCGTTTTTTCCGTGCTGATCTTTTATTCCGCCTTTTTCGCCTTCTTCTGCGGCAAATTTTGACTGGTATTTAAAATCTAATAAAGTTGATAAATTGGTATCAGCTACAATATATACGTCTCCGCCTCTTCCTCCGTCTCCGCCGGCAGGACCGCCTTTATCAACGTACTTTTCTCTTCTCCAGGCGACCATTCCGTTGCCTCCTGAACCTGAAGTAATATTAATTTTTGCCTTATCAATAAACATTTAATCTTTTTCTAAAATTCTTTAATGCTTCATCTCTCATCAATAGTCTACCAGAAAAACCAAATTTCATAATGTTATTTATAAAAAACTCCCCTATTAAAAAATAAGAGGAGCTTTTTGTTTCGGTTTTATTGAAATATACTATTCGATAACGATTACGCTAACAGGACAAGCTTCAGCTGCTTCTTTAACGCATTCTTCGTTGCCGGCAATATTTGCTTCATTAACAACAGCAACATCTTCTACTGTAAAAACAGCTTCACAAATAGATTCGCATGCGCCGCAAGCTATACAACCGTCTTCAATCTTTACTTTCATCAGTTTCCTCCTAAAATTAAAGCCATTAATAAATTAACATTTTTATTATACTTAAAATGAAAATAATATAGAACTTATTTAAACTTTTGTTAAATTGCAATTATTAAAATTTACCAGTTAATTCAAGTTAATTTGTATATTTGTTATTTTCTCATCTAATTAATGCAAGAATTTCAAAGTCAAGAGTGGTAATATATTAAATACGTATGAGCAATTTGTAATTGCAGCGAAATGGATTACTAAGAAAAAGTGGTCAAAACCATTATAGTGAACGGGGTAAGTGAGTATATGGGTAAAACAGTAAAAGTGGGCAACAAATTAATTGGACATGGTCTGCCATGCTTTGTTATTGCCGAGATAGGGATTAATCACAACGGATGTGTAAAAAACGCTAAAAAATTGATTGATATTGCTGTTTCATCAGGATGTGATGCGGTTAAATTTCAAAAAAGAACCGTTGATTTTGTTTATACCGGAGAAGAACTCGCTATTTCAAGACCCAACCCTTTTGGTGAAACAAACGGAGACCTTAAAAGAGGTCTTGAATTAAAATTTGAAGATTATGAAGAAATTGATGAATATTGCATGAAAAAAGGTATTATGTGGTTTGCTTCTTGTTGGGACAAAAACTCTGTTGATTTTATAGAATATTTTAACCCTCCTTGCTATAAAATTGCTTCTGCAACTTTAACAAATGATGATTTGCTCAGACATACTGCTTCAAAAGGTAAACCTATATTGCTTTCTACAGGTATGAGTACCATGCAAGAAATAGATCACGCTTTAAGAGTATTAGATTCAGAAAAAATAGTACTTTACCATTGTACTTCTACTTATCCGACAGATCCTCAAGAATCCAATTTACTAGCTATTCAAAGTTTTATTAATAAATACGATTATCCTATCGGATATAGCGGACACGAAAGAGGTCTAACTCCTACAATATTGTCTGTTGCTCTCGGAGCCTGTTCTATAGAAAGACATATTACGCTTGACAGAACAATGTGGGGTAGTGATCATGCAGCCAGTCTCGAGCCGACAGGTTTATTTCGTTTAACTCGAGATGTGAGAGCTATTCCTGTTTTATTCGGGGATGGTCAAAAAGTTGTTTACAATAGCGAAAAGCCTATAATTAAAAAATTAAGACAAGTTCATAGTGAAGCTAGCTTACAAGTATAAATATGCTCCAATTAAATAAAAATATAAAATTAATTGTCACTGATTTTGATGGCGTTTTAACAGACGGATATGTTTTTTATTCGTCTGTTTCTGATGAGGAAATTAAAAAAATTAGTTTTAAAGACATTATGGGGATGTCTCTTGCTATAAAAAACGGCTATAAAGTCGCAATAATTTCAGGAGAAAAAAATAAAATTATTGATAAGTTAGCGAATAAATTTTGTCTGGAAGACGTTCATCAAGGAATAAAAGACAAGCTTGCTTCATTACAATCAATTGCTGAGAAACACAAGCTTTCTTCTGAAGAAATATGTTTTATAGGTGATGACATAAATGATATTTCTGCATTAGAATGGGCAGGAACAGCTATAACTGTACCTGAAGCAAATTATAAAGTGAAAAATATTGCAAATATTATAATAACAGATGCTTCGGCAGGAAACGGGGCTTTTAGAGAGGTTGTCGATTCTCTCTTTCAATAAAAGAATAGAGGTTGGAAATGTTTCAAAAAAATTTAGATGCAATAAAAGTTAAAAATCCAAAATTGGCTGAGAGACTTGAAAAAATTGATATAAATTCCATAACAGGAATAGAAGTATTTGAAGCAGAGAACAAAGATTTAATTATTTCTTATAAAAATACACCTCTGCATAGTACAATCGATCCCTCAAGAGAAGCAAAAACGACCTGGAACAGAACAGTAAGAACTGAACTTAAAAAAAATGATATTCAGATAGTATTTGGACTCGGACTTGGTTATTTATTCAAGAGAGCTTATGTGAGTGCGGAATCAAAAATTTATATAATAGAACCTTTTATTGAAGTTATGAGATTTGTTCTTGAACATGTTGATTTTTCAAATGAATTGTCCGATCCAAGGATTTTTATTACTGATAATGTCGGCGATATTTATAATAAATTACAAAAAGAGTTTCTTTCCGGTGATAGAGTGGAATTTTTGTTCTTGAATCAATATGCGCTTGTAAATCAAGATCTTCTTCAGGATTTAACCTCGAAAACATTTGAAATAATTGAAGGAAAAGGTAATGATGAAAACACTATACTGAAATTTAGCAGGAATTGGATATGGTATTTTATAATAAATATTATATATTTTCCTGAAGCAAGACCGCTTGGGTTTTTTGAAGAAAAATTTGCTGATAAAACATGTTTAATAATTGCAGCCGGACCAAGTTTATCTAGTGATATCGAAAAAATTAAAGAAAATCAAGATAAATTTGTAACAATTGCAGTTGGAAGAGCGTTTAAATCTCTTGTACATGCCGGAATTATTCCTGATTTTACGGTTTTTGCAGACAATCTAAATTGTTCTGAACACGTTAAAGGTGTTGAAGCTTTTGTCGAAAAAACAAACTTGATTTTACTTTCAAAAGCTGATTATACTTTATACCAACTGAAATCAAAATCAAAAATAATTTATTTTTCTGAAACAGATTCCACATCAAAGCTTTTTAAGGAAGTTAGCTCTAAAAATATTGGGTATTATAAATCCGGTGGCAGTGTTTCTATAATATGCTATTATATTGCAAAAGCTATGGGCTTTGGACAAATAGCATTTGCTGGTTTAGACCTTGCATTTATTGATAATAAAATTTTTGCTGACGGTCAAACAGTTGAAACTATTGATGAACAACATAAAAATAAATTAATTCCTGTTAAAGATAAAGATGGCAGCGATCTTCTTACAAGAGCCGATTATGCATGGTTTATAAGACAGTTTGATGAAATTTTTACTGAAGAAATTAACCTTGCACGAATTATAAACACCTCATTAAAAGGTGCTTATATAAATGGTATGGAATATATGGAATTTTCTGAATTTGCTAAAACATTATCAACATCCAAACCTGATATAGATGAAATAATTTCATCTACTTTCATAGAATCAAAAGAAGACTGGAACTTAACTTTAATAAATCTTTACTCCAATCTAAAACAAATTCAAGAAGAAATGGTTAAACTAAATACGGTTTTGAATGATCTATCCGACGAATTTGCAAAAATTTGTAAAGAACTTAGTGAACACGGAAAAACTGATTATGATTCTAATGCCTTTGATGTTTTGAATAATAAAGCAGTTGAAACAAGACAAAAACTTATAAACAACGTACTTTTATCTTCTGCAATGCAAAAAATAATATGGAATTACACAAAAAATTATGTAATAAAAGCACTTCCAAACAAAGAAGAAATGATGAAAAATATTGAACTTGATAGCTATTTTTTCAGAGAAGCAAAAAATTATAACGCCGATTTCAGCAACCATTTAAATAAAGCATTAAATATGCTGGAAGAAAAACAGGGATTAGTTACAAAATAATTTTTTCTTAAGACTCTGTTTTATCATCTTTTTTATTAAGATATTCTTTATAGACTTTTGAATATTTTGAAGAATAAAAATCAGCATCCATAAATTCTGCATCTTCCAGTGATTCATAATATAAATCATCTTCTTCAGGAAATTCGATGTCATCAATATCATTATTTTCACCATTTTGGTTTTGATGTCTTTTTTCTTTTAATTTTTCAATTTCTTCGGCAGGAATTTCTGTCAAAAGATTGATATTATTGTTTGTACTACCGATAACCAGCTGTTTTCCATTAATTTCAACCAGATGTATGTCTTTCCCTTGCCCAAGAGTAGAGGTAGATAAAACATTAAACTTGTTTAAATCTTTTTCGGAGAATTTTCCCGTTAAAATTGCAGTAGGATTTATTCCTTTAACTCGGGCATATACCCATGCAAATGCTAAAATCAGCAATAATACAATAAAAAGACTGGAAATTGTTCTTAAAAAAGTATTTCCCGTTTCTTTAGCAAGATTGCTTTTTTCAAAATCGCTTTTTTCTAAGGGGGCTACAATTTTTTCATTAATTTTATTAATCTTAATTTTATTAATCGCTGAATCTGTTTCATCAGCAGCATTATTTGTTGATGTTTGGCTTAAGCTGTTTTCATTTTCTAATTTTACCGTTTTAGAAACTTCTGGAACGGTAGAATCTTTACGAGGTTGTGGATTTCTTTGAATTTCTTCAGATGTTTCTGTCTTTAGTGTAGGCACATTTGTTTCAGATTTATTAACGGTTCTGAGTTTGGGTGTTTCTATATTAACCGTTTTTTTAATAACTGAAGAAATATTTGACTTTTTAAGTGAAGAAGGATTAGTTGTATTTTCAGGTGTAACTCTATGTATATTAAAATCAGGAATAGAAAGATAATTATTTCCTTCCTCCGCTTGCACTGAAGCAGAAAAACACATAAAACATGAAAATAATATAACTAAAAATTTTACACAAAAACCCAAATTTGAATTCCTCAAAAAACACATAAAGTATAATTAGCTACTCTAAGCTTTATTATACTTTATAAATTCTATTAAACTATATTTTTTATTTTTTAGCCTATTAAATTCAGTTTTTGCCCTGAAGCTGTTTGTTTTTGCTGATTTGGATTATTTTGTCTTTCTTGTGCTTTTATTTGTCCATGTTTTTCAGTATCAGCTTTTGGCTGAAATAAAAGTCTATCAGATTGTGCTGTTTCTGCTCCTGCGAGAATTTGTGCGCTTTTTGCAGCGACTTGTTTATCTGCAGAAGAAAGCTCATCGAAGCTCTGAGGAGCTAAAGCGCCTTTAAGAGCAAGTTTTGCAGCATTTATAGTCTGATTTATTAATACTAAGGGTGCTTTTTTATCGACAGCTTCAGGAATATTAACAGCTTGATGTCCGCCTGTTATTATTACTCGGCCATCTTTGTCTGTTTTCGTTTCGTAAACAGGAGAACCGGAAGCCTGACTTCCAGAAAAAGCCAAATGGGCTTCTTCATGTCTTTTAACAAGATTATTTTGAGCTGCTATTTTTTGCTCATATTCGCCAAAAGCTACTTGTTTATCAACTTTATTACCGTTTATCGTTGAAAATATGCTTTTCTGTTCATCATTTTTTGATATAGAAGCTGAAGTAAATCTGTAATTACCGTCACAATTAACGTAATCATTCTGTGGTAACCTTACAGGATAACTTATTGGTGATATTGTCATCTTCAAACTCCAAAAGTTTTTAAACTTATTAACAATTGTATAAACAAGTTATATAAGTATAAAAACTTTCAAGGAGAAATTATTGACAAATTGTTAAGAACTTTTTACATCTTAATGAATTAATGACATTTAATTGTATCCATGGGTGGATTAAATAATGGTTTATTTGTAGATGCTTTATGACAATTTGCTTTATTATTAGCAAATAATGGTTCATATTTTAAATTTGCTGATTCAATTTTTACAGATCCAAGCATATAGTTCTGAATATCACCTGTTTTTGGTGCATGTATAGATGTTTCTTTATACACTATTTTTTTAACTTCTTTATGTTGATGCGCTTTTTTAACAGGTTTATATTTAACTTCATGTTTAATTTCAAGTGCAGGAACATCTTTCTTTTCAGGTTTATCAGGTGTTCCTATAAAACCGCGTCTTGCTGCTTCTTTTTGATCTTCTTTTAATTGATTCATTCTAGCTTCAAAAGCTTTTTCATCTTTTTTCTTAGCTATAGAATTTTCTAATTCTTTTAATTTTGCTTCAAAATCTTGTTTGTCTTTATTTGTATTTGGTGCAAAATCATTTTCTTCTCTTTTTGGTCTTATAGAATCTTCTAATTTGTTTAATCTGTTTTCAAGGTTATTTTCTTGTTTTTCCGGCTGTTTGCCTTTTATAATATTTTCTAATCTGTCTAATCTGTCTTCAAGACTATTTTCTTGATTTTCCGGTTGTTGATTATTTTTTATCATATTTTCTAATCTGTTTAATCTATCTTCAAGATTATTTTGCTGACTATTTTGCTGACATTTATTATTATTTAAACCACCGTTAAAAAGTCTTTCAAGATCACTATTATCAAAATCAAAATTTTCATCATCACCTTGGTTTTCACATCCGCAAGAATTGTCATAATTATTATTTACTTGATGTCTATCAAATCTTTGTTGATCATGATGTCCATTAAAATGATGCGATTGAGGTCCGTTGAACATTTGCCCATGATGGTCATTTAAATGTTGAGGTGGTTGATGTCCATTAAATAGATTTTGTCCATGATCATGTCCATGTTCTCTTTGACTAGTTTTAATAACAAATCCAAAATTTCCATCACTGAATGCAATTCCAAAATTACCCATACGTAAATCCCTCTTTTTCCTCTTATGCCTCTATACTCATATAATTAATAAAACTATCACTGAAAATAATATTTCCAGTTTCACCTTTTACCTCTTATTAATATAAAAACAATTTATTTTAAAAAATTGCTAATTTATTAAAAAATTAAGAAATTATTTTTTAATAACTTGTATTAAAAGCCCTATCGCCTGCATCTCCAAGACCTGGTAAAATATATCCTATTTCATTTAAGCCTGAATCTACACTTGCTGTAACTATATTTATACTGTCATATTTTGATGTAAGTCTTTCAATTCCTTCAGGCGATGATATTAAAGAAACAAAAGTTATATTTTCTTGAGGTATGTTCATTTCAGTAAACATTTTTACAGCTGCTACTGCAGAACCGCCTGTCGCAAGCATAGGATCTAAAAGATAAATGAAAGTTCTATCAGGCGATTTAAAAGAAGACGGCAGATTATTGTAATAAGGGACAGGTTTTAAAGTTTCTTCATCCCTGTATAAGCCTATATGATGAATTCTTGCCTGCGGTAGAATTTCCAGCGCCGCATCTGAAAATATCAATCCTGCTCTTAAAATTGGAGCAATTATTATTTCCGCATCGGGAGCTATAATTTCCGCCTTCAAAGTGGTTAAAGGTGTTTCAATTGATGTAGTGCTTACAGGCAAATTTTTTGTTGCTTTATAAAATAAAACATGGGCAATTTTTTGAACAGCCCTTCTGAAATTTTCTGAAGGGGTATTTTTGTTTCTTAATATTGCCAAATTATTTGAAATTAACGGGTGAGTACACACTGTTAATTTTTTTGTTTTATTTATTGATAATTCCATAAAATACCCTCTTATAAAAATTTTATCTAATCTATTATAGACATAAAAAGAGATGAATCAGCAAGACTCACCTCTTTTATTATATAATTTCAATTTTGTATAAAAAATTAAAATTCAAGTCCTGCTTCTCTTGCAGCATCAGCTAAAGCAGCAATTCTACCATGATAAAGATAGCCGCCTCTGTCAAAAACAACTTTGCTTATGCCAGCTTTTTTAGCTCTTTCCGCAACCAGTTTACCGATTTCTTTAGAAGCTTCAATATTGCCACCGTGCGGCATTTTTGCTTTTACAACGGATTCAACACTTCCTGCTGAAGCTAAAGTTACGCCTTTTGTGTCATCAATAATCTGGGCATAAATATGTTTTGTGCTTCTGTATACAGCGAGTCTTGGTTTTTCAGTAGTACCTGAAAGAATTACTCTAATTCTTTTATGTCTTTTTGCTGTTACTAATTTTCTGTTTTTTTTGTTAATCATAATATCACCTTGAGTTAAAACTTATTTTTTACCTGTTTTACCGGCTTTTCTTCTTACATATTCGCCGACATATCTGACGCCTTTTCCTTTGTATACTTCAGGTGGTCTTTTGCTTCTAATCAAAGCTGCGATATCACCTACAAGCTGTTTATCTACGCCTTTAACAAAAATTTTAGTATTGCCTTCAACCACAATTTCAATTCCGGCAGGCGGATCTATTTTTACAGGATGGCTGTAACCTAATGATAGGTTTAAAACATTTCCTTCTTTTGCTGCTTTATAGCCAACGCCTTGAATTTCAAGCGCTTTTGTAAATCCTTGACTAACTCCAACAACCATATTGTTAACCAGAGTTCTGCTCAAACCATAAAGAGCACCTGTTTTTCTATCGTCATTGTTTGGTTTAAGAACTAATTTATTATCTTCTTTTGCAACTGAAATTTCCGGTCTCAATTCACAATGCAAGTTGCCTAAAGGTCCTGAAACTTTTACAAGGTTTCCTTCAATCTTTACATCTACTTTATCCGGTATTAAAACAGGAGCTTTTCCTATCCTGGACATTTTATCGGTCTCCATTTTATATTTTACTTTTTATATATTTAAACTAATTACCAAACGTAGCAAAGCACTTCTCCGCCGACATTTTCTTTTCTTGCTCTTCTGTCGGTTAAAAGACCTTTACTGGTGCTTACGATTGCAATACCAAGTCCGCCTAATATTTTAGGTAAATTTTTGGACTTCATATAAATTCTTAAGCCCGGTTTGCTAGCTCTTTTTAATTTGGTGATTATAGGCTTACCATCTGTTTTGTATTTAAGAGTTACCGACAATATTTTGAATTTGTCGACGTCTTTTACAGCAAAATCTACAATATAGCCTTCAGCTTTTAATACTTTTGCAAGTTCCACTTTGAATTTAGAACTGGGCATTTCTACTGTAGCATGATCAGCCATTCCGGCGTTTCTTATTCTGGTCAGCATATCTGCTATCGGATCTGTGTTCATTATTTTTCCTCTTTGTTTATATTTTCATTGTCATTGCGAGGAGGCACAAAGTGCCGACATTGCAATCTAAACTTATTACCAGCTTGATTTTGTTACTCCCGGTAACAAGCCTCTGTGAGCAAATTCTCTTAAATGAATTCTGCATAGACCGAAATCTCTGTGAAATCCTTTAGGTCTGCCGCACACGTTGCATCTGTTATGTAATTTTACTTTGGGATATTTTCCCGCAGCAACTAATGCTTCTCTTTTTCTTTCTTTCACTATCATTGACAATTTAGCCAAGATTTTTCTCCTTTTATATTGATTTCAATTATCTTTTTCTGAATGGCATTCCAAGCTCTGCAAGCAAAGCTTTTGCTTCTTCATCGGTTTTCGCGGTTGTAACTATAGTAATATCCATGCCTCTTACAACATCGACATCATCATATTTAATTTCAGGAAATAGCATTTGTTCTTTTAATCCAAGAGAATAATTGCCTCTTCCGTCAAAACTTTTATCGCTTATTCCTCTGAAATCTCTAATTCTTGGTAGAGCCACAGAAACAAGTTTTTGAAGAAAAGCGTACATTTTTTCGCCTCTTAAGGTAACCATTGTACCTATAGGCATGCCTGCACGGAGTTTATATGTTGCTATGGATTTTTTTGCTCTTGTAATAACAGGTTTTTGACCGGCTATTTTTGTAAGTTCATTTACTGCTGCATCAAGCATTTTTACGTTTTGAACAGCTTCACCTACGCCCATATTCACTGTTATTTTTACAAGTTTCGGGATTTCAAAATCATTTTTATAACCAAACTTTTCTTTTAATGTTGGTATCACATCTTCGTGATATTGATTTTTGATTTTTTTAGCTACTGGCATTTGTTTTTAACCTCTTATTTATATTTGGTACATTCCGACGCACCTACTTTTAGCTTTTTATTTGACTATACGTCAAATTGTTCGCTACATTTTTTACATACTCTGGTTTTTTTACCGTTTTCGAGTACTTTATAACTTATTCTGGTAGGTTTTTCGCATTTTTGACAATAAAGCATAACTTTTGATACATTCAAAGGCGCTTCCATTTTAATCAAGCCGCCTGCAAAGTTCGCCATCGGATTTGCTTTCATTGCTTTTGTTATCATATTCGCATCTTCAACGATAACTTTATTTAGTTGAGGTAATGCTTTTTTTACGTTTGAGACTTTACCTTTATCTTTTCCGGCAATAACCATTACCCTGTCACCGGTTTTTATATGAAGTTGGTTTCCTTTTACTTTTTTTACGTTTTTCATTTTTTGAATTCTCCTAAAGCACTTCCGGCGCAAGTGAAATTATTTTCATGTAATTTTTTTCACGCAGTTCACGGGCTACAGGTCCAAATACGCGGGTTCCGACCGGATTGCCGTCTTTGTTAATAATTACTGCAGCATTTTCGTCAAATCTAATGCTTGTTCCGTCTGCTCTTTTTACAGTTGTTTTTGTTCTAACTACAACTGCTTTAACTACATCAGATTTTTTTACGGGCATATTCGGAGAGGCTTGTTTTACTGTAGCAACGATAACGCCTCCAATTCCCGCACATACTTGATTTGAACTTCCAAGAACTCTTATACATAATAGTTCTTTAGCTCCTGTATTATCCGCTACTTTTAATCTTGTTTCCTGTTGTATCATTTTATTTTGTCCTTACTTTAGGATTATCTCGAAATTCTATCACAACCATATTTTTACTTAAATAAAATATTAAAATTTTGTTTAACATTTATTATGGAGCTTTATTATGTTGCTTTTTTAGTAATTTCAGCAAGCTGCCATAACTTTGTTTTACTTAGAGGCTTGCATTCAACGATTCTCACTTCATCACCTAACTGACATTCAAATTCAGTATTATGTGCTTTATACTTTTTTGTTGTTGAAATAATTTTTTTGTAGATTGTATGTGGTTTATATTCAGCCACTTCAACAACAATTGTTTTATCCATTTTTGTACTGACAACCAGTCCTGTTTTTTCCTTTTTAGGCATTTTTATTTTCCTCAACTTTTGGAATTTTTATTTTTATTACTTAGCTAACTGTAACTGTTTTTGTTTTACAACAGTTTTAATTTGAGCGATTATACGTCTTTTTTTAGAAATCTCTGATGTATTGTCTAATTTATACGTTGCTTTTTTTATTCTGAGATCGAATAATTCTTTTCTTAGAGAAATAACTTTAGATTCTAATTCCTCTATTGTTTGATCTCTCATTTCCTGTAACTTCATATTGACCACCATTGTTTATTTTTATATACCATTATTGCTTTTCAATGACGCGAACTTTGATGGGAAGCTTTTGCGCAGCGAGTTCCATAGCTTCACGTGCAACTTCTCTATCAACACCACTCATTTCAAATAAAATACGACCGGGTTTTACTACTGCAACCCAATAATCAGGTGCACCTTTTCCAGAGCCCATCCTTGTTTCAGCAGGTTTTGACGTTACAACTTTATCGGGGAAAATTTTAATCCAGACCTGACCGCCCCTTTTGATGGATCTTGTCATTGCTCGTCTTGCAGCTTCTATTTGTCTGCTGTTGATCCAAGCCGGTTCAAGCGCCTGAAGACCATATTCACCGTATTCTAAAGAAACGCCTCTTGTTTCGGTGCCTGTCATTCTACCGCGCATATGTTTTCTATATTTAGTTCTCTTCGGCATTAACATTTTAAATTGCTCCTAATGTTTATTATGATTATCGCTCATCGCGATTTGCTGGTTTTCCTCTTCTTTTTGTACCTGCACCTGCTCTTTGAGCCTGAGCTTCTTGAGGACCTGATGTTTTTGATTTGATATTTTGATCAACTTTTTCACCAGGGAGGATTTCGCCTTTGAATATCCATGTTTTAACTCCGATAAGTCCCATTATGGTGTCAGCTTCAGCAAAGCCATAATCAACATCGGCTCTTAAGGTTTGTAGAGGAATTCTTCCTTCTTTAGCCCATTCGGTTCTTGCAATTTCAGCTCCGCCTAAACGACCTGAGACTGCAACTTTTATTCCTTGTATACCGGAACGCATAGCTCTTTGGATAGCCTGTTTCATTGCTCTTCTGAATACAACCCTTTTTTCGAGTTGTTGAGCAATAAATTCTGCAACTAACTGTGCGTCTGAATCAACTCTTGCAACTTCAAGAACATTGATTTGTACACGTTTTTTAACGAATTTGTTTAATTCATTTCTTAATTCATCAATACCTTGACCACCTCTGCCAACTATAATTCCAGGTTTTGCAGAAACTATATTAATGTTGATAGCTGTAGCTTTTCTGTCAATTACTATTCTGCTGATACTTGCGGAATATAATTTTTTCTTGATATATTTGCGAATTTTATTGTCTTCGTCTAGTAATTCAGCATAATTATTCTTGGATGCATACCAATTGCTTAACCAAGGTTTTATTACGCCTATTCTGAATCCTGTTGGATGTACTTTCTGACCCATAAGGGTTAGCCTCCTATTATAAGATTAATTATTTCTTTTCTTCAACAACTTTTACTTGAACTGTTAAGTGGGATGTACGTTTCATAATTTTGTACATTCTTCCTTGTGCTCTAGGTCTTGCTCTTTTGTAGGTAGGACCTTCGTCAGCAAAGATTTCAGATACCATTAAGTTATCAGAAACCACGCCCCATTTTTCAGATGCGTTTGCTACAGCATTGACAAGATTTTTCTCAACAACTTTTGCAGCAAAATACGGCATGAATTTAAGAATATTTAATGCATCCGGCACTTTCTTACCGCGTACTTCATTTATTACCCTGCGCAATTTTCTTGCAGGCATTCTGATATAGCTTTCTTTTGATCTTACTTCCATTGTTTATGCCCTCTTTGCGGTTTTTGCGGAACCCGCATGCCCGCGATAAAATCTGGTTGGTGCAAATTCACCAAGCTTGTGTCCTATCATTTGTTCTGTTATATAGATAGGAACATGTGTTTTACCGTTATGTACTGCTATTGTATGATTTAACATGTCTGGAATAATCATTGATGCTCTTGACCAGGTTTTTACTACTTTTTTATCACCTGCAGCATTCATCTTTTCGATTTTTTTCATCAATGACTCTTCGACAAATGGTCCTTTTTTTAATGAACGAGACATTAAGTAAGTTCTCCTTATTTACGTTTTCTGACAATTAATTTGTCAGATGCTTTACGTTTTCTTGTTTTATAGCCTAAAGCGGGTTTACCCCAAGGTGTTTTAGGTTGTCCACCGATAGGACATTTACCCTCACCACCGCCGTGTGGGTGATCGCAAGGATTCATAACACTACCTCTAACGGTAGGTTTAATTCCTCTCCATCTATTTCTTCCTGCTTTACCTATTCTTTGGTTTTTATGGTCAAGGTTTCCTAAAACACCTATGGTTGCATAACATTCTTTACGAACCATTCTCATTTCTGAGCTTGGGAGTTTTACGGTAACATAGTCGCCTTCTTTAGCCATTACTTGAGCTCCGACTCCGGCGCTTCTAACCATTTGACCACCTTTTTTAGCAATGAGTTCAATATTATGAACTATAGTACCAAGAGGGATGTTCTCTAATGGAAGTGCGTTTCCGATTCTGATTTCGCTTTCAGGTCCACTAGTAACTATATCACCGATTTTGATGCCGTTTGGTGAAAGAATATATCTTTTTTCTCCGTCTGCATAGTTCACTAAAGAAATCCTTACATTTCTGTTTGGATCATATTCAACGGTTTTTACTACAGCAGGAATTCCATGTTTATTTCTTTTGAAATCAACAAGCCTATAAGCTTTTCTGCTGCCGCCGCCTTTGTGACGACAAGTAATTCTTCCTGTATTATTTCTTCCGGATCTTTTGTTTTTAAATTTCAGTAATGATTTTTCCGGTTTATCGGTGGTTAATTCCGCAAAATCGGTAACCATTACATATCTTTGACCAGGTGTTGTCGGTTTTATTCTACGAATAGCCATTTTTATGCTCCTAGTAATTCTTCAATAGGTTCGCCCTCAATAGTTACAATTGCTTTTTTACCAGATTGAGTTCTTCCCATTTTTTTACCGCGTCTTTTTTCTTTGCTTGGCATATAGATAGTTCTTACATCCTTAACTTTTCTGCCCGGAAAAAGAAGTTCTATAGCTTTTTGAATGTCTACTTTTGTTGCATCTTTTAATACTTCAAAAGTATATTTGCTTAATGCAGTTTGACTGCTTGACTTCTCCGTAATGAGAGGTCTTTTGATTACTTGATATAAGTATTCTTGTCCTTGTCTTAAACTACTCATTTTATTTAGTCAACCTCTCTGTTATATCTTTTATTGCAGATTCAGTTATCACAATATTATCCGCTTCTAAAAGGTCTTTCACGTTAAGGTTTGAAGGTAAAATCAACTTAACGTTAGGTACATTATTTGAAGATAATTTTAAGTGTTGGTTTTCTGCATTATTTATATCAGCTACTACAAGAATTTTTCCGCTTAAATTCATTGAATTTAAGATTTTTACAAATTCTTTTGTTTTTGGTGTAGCTATAGCTGAGAAATCTTTAATTACTTTAATGCTTTCAGTTCTTGCAGATAAAGCTGATCTTAAGGCAAGTCTTCTTGCTTTTGCAGGCATAGCAAAACTGTAATCACGAGGTTTTGGTCCAAATATTACACCACCACCAACGAATAACGGGCTTCTTGTGCTTCCTGCTCTTGCTCTACCTGTACCTTTTTGTTTCCACGGTTTTTTACCACCGCCGCGGACTTCGGAACGTGTTTTTGTGCAAGCATTTCCTGAGCGGGCGTTGCTTAATTGACGTCTTACCGCAAGGTGCATAACATGCACATTTGGTTCTTCGCCAAATACTTTTTCGTCTATATCGATGTGACCTGCTTGGCTTCCATCGCTATTATGTATTACTAACTGTTTA
>Ga0209212_1002229_pt1 | contig 28300 bp, 26 predicted proteins | sample RifGroC2_FD_183996 | JGI IMG/M metagenome (GOLD analysis project Ga0209212, IMG submission 183996) | Groundwater microbial communities from Rifle, Colorado, USA - Groundwater C2 (SPAdes) (version 2) | ecosystem: Environmental > Aquatic > Deep subsurface > Groundwater | place: Rifle, Colorado... | reverse complement strand
TTTTGAGAAAAAAAGGACGGAGAATAGACGTATAAAGATTTGGTAGTGGTAATCGACCAGCTAATTTTAAAAGATTTTACCACTCATACGGCAACGGTCTATCTGGTGCAAGATTCAGGTTATACCTTCTTTAATGTCAAATAATACAACTGCAACACTTTTGATTTTAGGACGTTCTTTTTCTTTTGTAGTCAGCTTCCATATAGTACCAGCAGAGAAAAGATATGTAAAGGCATCAAAATACATTGATACCTTGAACCCCACCGAATCAAATACAATACAGCCTACCGCTGTGCCAGCCAAAACGCTTAACAATGCCGAACATGAGACGAGAGAATTTGCTGCAAGTAGAAGGCGGTCTTCAATAATATTTGGAATAATTGAAAATTTTGCAGGTGAAAAAAAACAGGTAAAGATACCTATAAAGAAAATAACAGGATAGGCGGGTGTAATGGAGGTAGAGTCACGGATAATCCATGGGATAGCACACACCAAAAATGCACGGACTATATCTGAACCTATCAATATACTCCTTCGTGAATATCGGTCTGAAAGAACGCCTGAAAAGAGGCTGAACAAAAAAAAGGGCAGGGTACTCCAAAATGTAATTTTAGATAACTCTTCCCCTACATTTCCCCCTTCTTTTATAATTAATCCCAACAGTGCCATCTGATGAAATCTATCACCCAAAGCGGATACAATCTGGCCAATCCACAGTTTTAAAAAGTTATAATTTCCAAGGACTTCTGTTATCTTAACGGTGCGTTTCATAAAGATTACACTGCGAATATTCTCTTTTATTTTTTTAGAAATATTTACATCTTGCAAGTTATAAGTTACAATGAAAATATTCAAAATAATAACTTATAACTTTTTCAACTTTTAACTTTCAATCACAATTTTGATCCGGTTACAATTGCGTTACTTTAAGCTCTTATTCATTGTTTTAAGGCTCTATAATACCAGCAAAATCAGTTAGATTTACTATAAAATGTTCCTGTGAAATGTTCTTGCCTGTTAATGGTGTTTTTGATAATATGATAAACCATTTTACCTATATTTTAAAATAAATTGTAATATATAGTAGTGTCAATTATGTCTTAAAAATTGTTGAAAGGAGTAGTTTGGATGTCGCCTAAGTATGTTTATTTTTTTGGCAACGGTTCTGCCGATGGAAGAGCAGACATGAAACACCTGCTGGGTGGTAAGGGAGCCAATCTTGCAGAAATGACCAATCTGGGTATTCCAGTCCCTCCGGGATTTACTATAACAACAGAAGTTTGTGATTTGTATTATAAGAACAATAAACGATATCCTGAAGGTCTTGCCGAAGAAATAGAACAGAACCTTGCCAGACTGGAGCAATTAATGGAGGCAAAGTTGGGCGATGCAAATAATCCTTTACTGGTTTCTGTCCGCAGCGGCGCAGCAGCCTCAATGCCTGGCATGATGGATACGGTGTTAAACCTGGGATTAACTCCAGACGCTATCAATGGGATCATTAAAAAGACAGGTAATGAACGATTTGCATGGGATGCATACCGGCGGTTTATCACCATGTTTGGTGATGTGGTCATGGGTGTAAAACGCCATGACTTTGAAGAGATTCTTGACAAATATAAAAAAAAGTCACGCGTGAAAAATGATACAGAACTGACGACTGACCAATTAAAAAAAATTGTCGAAGAGTTTAAGGCTATTTATAAAAAACAAACCCGTGAAAACTTTCCAAACGATCCAAAGGTTCAGCTCGACAAGGCTATCCATGCTGTATTTGCTTCATGGAACAATCCACGTGCAGTAAAATATCGTCAACTGTATGAGATTAAGGGTCTTCTCGGAACGGCGATAAATGTTCAGTCTATGGTCTTTGGAAACATGGGAAATCACTCCGCCACCGGTGTATGTTTTACAAGGAATCCTTCAACTGGCGAAAACAAATTCTACGGTGAATTTCTCATCAATGCCCAGGGCGAAGATGTCGTTGCCGGTATTCGCACACCAGAACCGATTGCGAATCTTAAGAAGGAAATGCCGGAAGTTTACGCGCAGCTTTTTAAATATCAAAATACACTGGAAAAGCATTTCAGGGACATACAGGACATCGAATTTACGATTCAGGAAAATCGGCTGTTCATGCTGCAGACCAGAAACGGAAAACGTACCACCCAGGCAGCGGTGAAGATTGCCGTAGATATGGTTAAAGAAAGTCTGATTGACAAAAAGACTGCCATTTCCCGTATTAATCCCAATGAACTTGATCAGTTGTTACACCCAACTTTTGACCCTAAGGCGAAGAAGGATGTCATTGCTGTGGGGCTTCCAGCCTCACCGGGCGCGGCTACAGGAAAGGTAGTCTTCAGCGCTGAAGATGCAGAAAAGTTAGCAGAAAAGAAAGAAAAGGTAATTCTGGTGAGAAAGGAAACCTCACCTGAAGATATTGGTGGAATGCATGTAGCTAAGGGTATTTTAACAACCCGTGGAGGCATGACCTCCCACGCTGCAGTGGTGGCAAGGGGTATGGGTAAATGCTGCGTTGCGGGGTGTGGTGCGTTAAATGTGGATTATAAAAATCAAACCTTTAGGGTGGGTAGTAAAGTAATAAAAAAGGGAGATTATATTTCAATAGACGGTAGTACGGGCGAAGTAATGTTAGGTCAGGTTACTACCATTGAACCAAGACTCAGCGGAGACTTTGCTGCGCTGATGGAATGGGCTGATGAAGTCCGCAAACTCAAGGTGCGAACGAATGCCGACACCCCTGCGGACGCAAAAAAGGCACGAGAATTAGGCGCAGAGGGTATCGGACTTTGCAGGACTGAACATATGTTCTTTGGAGAAAACAGGATTGACTCAGTCCGCCAGATGATCCTTTCCGCCCCGGACGTAAAAAACTTGAAAGCCAAGATTGCCGGTATTGAGAAAGAACTTGCAAAGGCAACAAATAATAAAACGATTGCCATTAAAAGAGAATTAACACAGGCAAAAAAAGAACTTAAAGAACCTCTAAGTTTATACATATCCGCCTTAAAAAAATTACTTCCTATGCAGCGCCGCGATTTTGAACAGATATTCACAACAATGGATGGACTTCCAGTGACGATACGGCTACTTGACCCACCACTTCATGAATTTTTGCCGCAGGAAGAATACAACCAGAAAGAAATGGCAAAACAGATGAATATAAGCCTTAAAGAGGTACAGGATAAGGTATCCGCACTTCACGAATTAAATCCCATGTTAGGACATCGTGGATGCCGTCTCGGTGTTACATATCCGGAAATCTATGATATGCAGGTAGAAGCAATCATTGAAGCCGCTTGCAACGTGAAGAAAAAAGGCGTTACTGTATATTCAGAAATCATGTTGCCTATCATTAGCACCGAACAGGAATTTACAATATTGAAAGATGATGTTCATAAAATTGCTAAAGAAGTAATGCAAAAGAAAGGCATTCAAATTGAATATATGGTAGGCACAATGATAGAGCTTCCACGCGCTGCTTTGATAGCCGATAAGATTGCAAACCATGCAGAATTCTTTTCATTTGGAACCAATGACCTCACCCAGATGACATTTGGTTTTAGCCGCGATGACGTTGGCTCATTCGTTCCGGACTACATAGAAAAAGGTATTCTTGAGAAAGACCCGTTTCAGGTACTAGACCAGGAAGGTGTGGGTCAACTGGTGGAGATTGGAATCAAAAAAGGGCGAAGTACACGACCAGAATTAAAGGTAGGTATCTGCGGCGAACATGGCGGAAACCCTCAAACCATCTCCTTCTGCCATAAGGTAGGAATGAACTACGTGAGTTGTTCACCTTACAGAGTACCTATCGCCAGGCTTGCCGCTGCACAGGCGTCATTACAACAGCCAGTATCACAGGCAACTGTTTAATTTGAAATGCCCTCCCTAACCAGATCAATTTGAAAGTGCTATGGTTAGGGAGACAACTTTGTCTTCATCTTTAATCTACATTCAAAATACACAACTCATAACTATTTTTTCTCTCGTCAATCACCTTTTACAAGTATCCTTTTATTGTCCTATTCGGGGAATGGGACAATAAAAGGGTTGTTTTCCGTGATTTATGCTTGAAGTATATAAAAAACTCCCCAAGACAAATTGTGGCAAATGTGGCATACCTACCTGTATGGCCTTTGCGCTCAAGGTAAAAAATGCGCAACTCAAAATAACTGATTGTCCTTATGTCAACACAGAAGACAAGGAATTACTTTCTCAGAAACCAATAATTACAATGGACGATAACTATGAGCGGGTAAGCAAGGAATTAGAAGTTGAGGCAAAACAAACGGACTTCAAAGAAGCGGCTGGCAACGTTGGCGGACAATTTGAGTTAAATAACGGTTGCGAAGTCATTCGACTTAAAATGATGAACAAACCATACGAGATGCGTAAGGACGGTTTATATGAGGATGGAAAATATTGTCATGATTCGTGGTCGAAAATTATAATCTACGATTATATCCGAAGAAAGGGCAATAAACCATTAAGCGGAGATTGGGTCACGTTAGGGTACTTTCCAAACACCGCATCACACGTAAAGGCATTTCAACGAAGCGCAGAAGAGAAGGTTGCGTCAGCTTTCAATAATAATATTAATGATTTGAAAGCACGCTGTAAAGCAATGGGTGGACTAGAAGATACTGGCAAAATGAAGGCAGATTATATTTATCGTTTTTACCTCTTGCCACGCATACCGCTATATTTATGCTTTTGGGCAGCAGATGAAGAGTTTCCAGCCAGTTGTAAATTATTTTTGGATAGTAGCGCAGAAACTTATATTGACATAGAATATCTTGCCTACCTTGTAGAAAGATTTGTTGAATTATTTGTTAATTTATAGTAATTATCTAGCCACGAATTGCACAAAGGGACACGAATCCAGCCAAAATGTTGTATAAATATTATTTTATAACCGTATAATTTGATTAAGTATATCTATATAAAAACTTCACTACTGTCCGGGTGAGGCCGATTTTCGCGTCAATATCAACGAATTCCTCAAGAAATTCGGAGGGGTCGGCGTCCAACTCAAAATCAAATCGATCACAGTGCCAACAAGCGTGAAGAGCCGATGAATATTGAGTTTGCCGCATTATAGTACGACGTCAACCGGACAGTAGTGAATCAACTTATTTATAGTTTTCCAGAAAAGTCGCAAAAGAACGGAATTAGGCAACAGTCCTGACTTTGTGGAAAGAATTGCTTGGGTATGTATTACTTGTTCAACAATATGACTACCTTACTATTCGTATAAATTCGTGTTCATTCGTGGCTAATTTTAAGGAAATCTACTATGTCAAATTGCTGGAAGTGTGGACGTTATCTCGGAGAAAAAGATGAATGGAAAAAGATGACCACCGTTAAGGGTGACATCTGCATCCTTTGTTATAATAAGGCAAAAGAATCTGATGATCCGCGTATTAAGGCTGATATGAACGCATTTTTAAAAAACGGTAAAAGTCCATAACGATATTTTTATTGACTCTATAAAAATATTTTGTTATTGGTTTGATAACTATGTTCTTTTATCTATCCATTCATATCCTTTTCATAAAAGGAGGACGACTATGTTAAGATGTATTTTGTCCTTTCTTGTTGCGTTAGCGGCAATCTTCCTCACAAAGCCAGTTATTGCGGACAGCAAAGACACATTATCTGCTATTTCATGGGAAAAAACCTTTGATGATGCAGTTACAAAGGCAAAAGCAGCAGGGAAACCCATTCTGCTCGACTTTTTCGTACCTACCTGAACAGGTTGTAAAACATTGGGTACCGTGACGTACCCTGATGCTGTAGTAATTAATTACATCAGCAACAATTTCATTCCGTTACAAATCAATGTACAAAACGGCTCAGATCTTCCGGGTAAATACCGAGTATTCTGGACACCGACCATCCTTATTTTAGACTCTGCCGGCAATGAATATTATCGCTTTAATGGTTTTCTACCGCCTGATGAGTTCATTCCACAATTAGAATTCGGCTTGGGTAAAATGTTCCTTGAAAAGCAAAATTATAAAGCAGCCAGCATCCAGTTAAAATCAGTTGTAGATAAATATCCCACGTGTGATATAGCACCAGAAACTCAATACTGGCTTGGCGTATCTGAATACAAAATTGCTCATAACGTTGATGCATTATTAAATGCGTGGAGAAAACTCAGGAAGGATTATCCCAACAGTATTTGGGCAAAAAAGGTGTCTTATGTAAAAGAATGATTATTATATTGAGCGAAAGACGATACGTTGACAAATCCATTTGTGGCTGTCCAAAAAGTTTTTTGCCTAACTACCAAGCACAAATTTATTGTTGACAATCAAAAAAACTAGTATAAGTTTAATAAATATTTCAAAGTGGAGGACTTAAAAATCAAGAGAATTACGGGCGGCTTAAATATATGTTGATCTATACACTTTGCGACAAAAAGGTATTCTCGGATGAAAATTCTTGGGATTGATCCAGGAACACAAATAGCCGGTTACGGCATCATAGAAAAAACAGGCTCAAGAATAACAGCTGTCGAGTATGGTTCCATCAAAACCGATAAGAAACATAATTTTCCACAACGACTCAAAACAATCCATTCTAAAATTATGGATATTATTTCAAGGCATCAACCCGACCAGATGGCTATTGAAGAGGTTTTTTACGGTAAGAATATAAAGGCAGCAATCAAAATTGGAGAAGGAAGAGGCATTGTCTTTTTATGTGCTGCAAGTGCCGATATTCCTATCGCTGAATATGCGGCAACAGTCATCAAGAAGGCCGTTGTAGGTAATGGCAATGCTCACAAAAGCCAGGTGCAGGAAATGGTAAAAATCATACTTGGCTTGCCCAAAATCCCAGAATCTCAAGACGCTTCGGATGCGCTTGCCATTGCAATTTGCCACAGTCATAATCTTACACACAAACCGGAAAATTCTTGATAAATTATTAAAAGCTCTGCGTTTAGACTTGACACAAAAATCTCTTTTGTTATAATCCACTTTTCTTTTATTTTTATATTATTCTTTTGAAAATATCATAAATTTCTTCAATTAGGCAATACAATAAATAACTAATGGAAAATGCCATACGGAAGGCGAGTGTACTTATAGAAGCTCTTCCATATATACGATCTTTTAAAAATAAGGTTGTTGTAATCAAGTTTGGCGGTGGTGCAATGTCCAATGATGAGGTGCTGACAAATGTGCTTCAAGACATTGTGTTCATGAAAACAGTCGGTATTATGCCTATATTAGTTCATGGCGGAGGTCCGCACATCAGCCATGAAATGGAAAAGAAGGGATTAACTCCAAAGTTTGTTGAGGGACATCGCATAACAGACCGTGAGACCCTGGAAATAGCAAAAGATGTTTTAATCAATCAGATCAGCGCTTCCATAGTGAAAAAGATTTCCTGCCTGGGTAGTGAGGCTGCGTGTATCTGGGAAAATGGGTACTGCCCGATAATCGCAGAGAAACATTATATTGAAACAAAATCGGATAATGGCAAGGTAAAAAAATTGGATATTGGTTTTGTTGGCAAGGTAATTTCGATTGATAAAGATAGATTTTTAAGCTTATGCAAGACATGTACGATTCCCGTTGTTCCTCCTATTGCAAAAGGAGTTAACGGAGACGTTTATAACGTCAATGCAGACAATGTAGCAGCGTTTATTGCAAAGGCGCTTGGTGCAGAAAAGCTCGTTTTTCTTTCAAATACACACGGCATCATGACCAGACCTAATGACGAAACCTCTTTCGCTTCCACATTACATGAAGATGAAGTTCACGCACTCATTGACAAAAAAATAATCAGCGGCGGTATGCTCCCTAAGGCATTATCGTGTATTTCTGCAGTTAAGGCAGGGGTAAAGAAGGCACATATTATAAATGGACAAATCCCCCATGCGCTCTTATTGGAAATTTTTACTGAAAAAGGGATCGGGACACAAATTGTGGTGTAAAAGTATACATAATTTATGCGAAAGAAAATGCATTCTGATTTTCGTCATTTTAGCGTTAACAATTTTTTCTGCTTTGTCCTGTATAGATTATTTGTATAATTTTGGGGGTTGAAATAAATTAATAATTTCAATCCCCTTTTCATTTTTAAAAATTAAATATGAATACCAAAGAGATTAAGGAAATATACGACCGCTATGTCATACCGAATTATATCAGAAATCCTATTTTACTGGTAAAAGGATGCGGCGTGGATGTGTGGGATGCAGAAGGCAAGCGCTATCTTGACCTGTTTTCAGGCTGGGCAGTGAGCCTTTTAGGACACTGTCATCCCAATGTTGTTACTGCCATTCAAAACCAGGCTGCAAAACTCCAGCACGCCCCTAATATTTACTATACTGAACCACAAGGATTGCTGGCAAAATATATATCCGAAAAGTCCTTTGGCGGACAATGTTTCTTCTGCAATAGTGGCGCTGAGGCAAACGAAGCTGCAATTAAACTTGCACGCATCCATAACTCAAATTCAGGTAAATATAAAATAATTACCTTTTCAGATTCGTTCCATGGTCGTACGATTGCCACTGTCACGGCAACAGCTCAACCAAAATATCATAAAGGATTTGCACCGCTTCTTGACGGATTTTCCTATGTCCCATTTAACGATTTGGAAGCGCTAAAAAAAGTGATAGACGACAAGACTTGCGCCATCATGCTTGAGCCTGTTCAAGGAGAAGGAGGAATTAACATTGCAACCAAAGAATTCCTGCACGGTATCAGAAAACTCTGTGACGAGAAAGGATTGTTGCTTATTCTCGACGAGGTACAATGCGGCATGGGTAGAACTGGAAAGTATTTTGCCTATCAGCATTACGATATTGAACCAGATATTATGACACTGGCAAAGGCGCTTGGTGGTGGCGTGGCAATTGGAGCCATGACAGCCAAAAAAGAAATTGCAAAAAGCCTTGTCCCAGGCAGCCATGCCTCTACATTCGGAGGAAATCCATTGGCGTGTGCCGCCGGAGTGGCAGTGTTTGAAACAATTGAAAAAGAAAACTTGCTCGACGATGTCAAAAAAATTGGAAAGTATTCCACAGAGCAATTAAAATTATTGCAAAAGACTTATAAGGTTATAAAAGAGGTGCGCGGCATAGGTCTCATGATCGGGATTGAACTAAATATGAACGGGGCTGAGATCATCAAAAATTGTATCCAGGCTGGACTATTTTTGAACTGTACGCATGACACAGTTATTCGGTTTATGCCTCCTCTCAATGTTAAAAAAGAACACATTGACGAGGGACTAAACATTTTTAAATCTGTCCTTTCTAAACCTTAATTTATGAGAGAATAGCTATGAAATGTAAGGATTTAATTTCAGTTTCAGACCTTTCACAACCTGACATTGAAGAAATATTTAATGTCACAAGGGAACTCAAGGAATGGCACAACAAGGGATATGATGAAAAATGCCTGGGCGGAAAAATACTGGGAATGATTTTTGAAAAGAGCTCCATGCGTACACGCGTTTCCTTTGAAGTGGCGATGGTGCAGCTTGGCGGTTATGCCATCTACCTGACCCAGAGCGACATAAACCTGGGCAAGAGGGAAGCTGTAAAAGACGGCGCAAGGGTGCTGTCGCGCTATGTAAATGGGATTGCTATCCGCACTTTTGGACAGGAGACAATTCAAGAACTGGCAAGATATGCCACAGTGCCAGTTATTAATGCCCTATCAGATTACCTGCATCCATGTCAGGCGCTTACCGATATATATACTATCAAAGAAAAATTCGGTACCTATACAAATATTAAAATAGCTTTTGTAGGGGATGGGAATAACGTTGCGCGGTCCCTGGCTCAAATTTGTGCAAAACTGGGTATTCACTTCCACATTGCCTCACCAAAGGGATATGAACTAACGCCTGATTTTGTTTCCAAAACGAAACAAATGACAGATGGAAATGATCTGATTCATCTGTATCAAGACCCAAAAGAAGCTGCCGAAAAGGCAAACGTGCTTTATACGGACACATGGGTTAGCATGGGACAAGAGGTAGAGGAAGAGGTACGCAAACAGGCTTTCAGTAACTTTCAAATCAACAGCGATCTTTTGAAATTAGCAAAAGACGACGTCAAAGTAATGCACTGCCTGCCCGCCCACCGTGGAGAAGAAATAACGGATGAAGTCCTTGACGGTCCACATTCTATCGTATATGATCAGGCCGAAAACAGACTCCATGTAGAAAAAGCGCTTCTAAAACTCCTGTTGCGTAAGTAAAAATAACAATTCACCGCAGAGACGCAAAGAACGCAGTGGAAGATATAAAGTATTAAAAGATGGAATAAAGAAAGATCGTCAAAATAGTCAAGACGCAAGTGACAAGGATAGAGGGCGTTTATTTTCTGAGCCCTGCCACTTCTCCGGTCATGAGAGCTTTGTGTTCCTTGTGCCTTTGTGGTAAATTAAAACATCTAATAAAACTATGAGAGTTGACAATCGCAAATCCGACGAGTTACGCCCACTAATCATTAAAAGGCATTTCACTAAATATGCCCCTGGCTCCGTGCTCGTTGAGACAGGCAACACCAAGGTCATTTGCACAGCATCTATAGAAGAAAGTGTGCCGCCTCACGTAAAAAATACGGGTGAAGGATGGATTACTGCAGAATATTCCATGTTGCCAAGTTCTACGCCCACAAGAGCTCCGAGGGAATCAACTAAAGGGAAAGTATCTGGCAGAACCCATGAAATTCAAAGGCTCATTGGCCGTTCAATGCGTTCCATCATTGATCTTGCCTTGTTAAAGGAACGGACAATCTGGATTGATTGTGATGTTATCCAGGCAGATGGCGGCACACGCACCGCTGCCATCACGGGAAGTTATGTGGCTTTGATGGACGCTATACAGTTACTAAAGAGTAAAGACATGATAAAAGAAAACCCCGTATTGAATAGCATTGCCGCCGTAAGTGTTGGGATTGTAAATGGCGTGGTGTTGTTAGACCTCTGTTATGCAGAGGATGCTGCCGCACAGGTAGACATGAATATTGTAATGACAGGCGATGGGAAATTCATTGAAATACAGGGCACGGGGGAGGAATATACATTCAATGACAATCAGTTGGCAGATATGCTGAGGATGGCAAAAAAAGGTATTATTGAAATCACAGAAATCCAGAAAAAGGCATTGGAAATTACAGCTTGATAGAAGTTGCGAAGTTGAGAGGCTGAGAACTTAAGAAATTCGGATATTCTCAATTTCCCATCTTCATAACTTCCAATTAATAATTTCTCTGTGCCTCAGTGTCTCTGTGGTTGATTGTGATTGTTTTTCAAAATTTGATTCAAGAAATAAAATATGGATTCGATAGTAAAAACGACTCACATAAAAACCATTGTCGTTGCTACCCAAAACGAGAAAAAAAGAAGGGAAATGCTGGAAATTCTTAAAGACGTTCCGGGTATTTTGCTCAAAGGCGTTGAGGATTTTCCCTTTTTGCCAGAGGTAGAAGAAAACGGAAATTCTTTTCTGGAAAATGCTATAAAAAAGGCATCCATTCTGGCAAATGTTTGCAATACATGGGCAGTAGCAGACGATTCGGGACTTGAAATTGATATCCTGAATGGACGCCCAGGCGTCTATTCGTCCAGATATGCAGGTCTGAATGCAAGTGATGAAAAGAATATTGAAAAAGTATTATCGGAATTAAGGGGGGTACCTAGGGAAGTGCGTACTGCTAGGTTTATTTGCTCCATTGCCCTTGCCAGCCCGCACAATCTGTTCTTTGTGGTAGAAGGCAGTTGTGAAGGGTTAATTACTGAAAAACCAATGGGAACCGGCGGATTTGGATACGACCCTATCTTTCTTGTCCCTGATTACAATCAAACCTTTGCAGAATTAGATTCATCATTCAAGAACAGGAGCAGCCATCGTGGCAAGGCGTTGAATCTGTTTAAGGAAAGGCTACTTCCGTTGGTTCAGAGATTTTGAGGTTATTTTACCACAGATACGCACAGAGGTCAGAGAAAAAGGCCAGAAGATGGGAAGATGGGAAATTGAGAAACGTAACTCCTCAGCCTCACAACCTCCCAACCTCTTAATTGGTATGTAACCTCCATGTTCTCCATAGTGAATTGACGGTTACGTATTTCATTTTTTTATTGACTCTCTACTCTGAACTTCATTCCAATACTGATCAACCATCTCTTGAATTTTTTTAAAAATCTCTTCCTGCCTCACTGGTTTAAAGAGGTGCGCAAACCTTCCCTGTTCCTTTAAATATTCTTCAACGGGCTTAAATTTCCCCGGAACGACCGTATGTTTTACATCACCATAAATTGCCTCTTTCAACGCCCAGATACCTGTATCAACTGCTAACTTTGCAAACCTGACGGAATGGGATGGATCTGTTGACCATCCGGGCGGGCATGGGGAAAGGTTTATGAAGAGTTTTGGACCTTTGTACTGTTCCGCCTTTTTAAATTTGTTGACTAAATCAACCGGATGTGCCGGAGAGGTGGTAGCAATGTATGGGGGATTGTGGCTTCTCCATATTTCAAAGAGATTCTTTTTTGAGAGTTCTGCTCCTGTTTGATTTATCCGCCCTGCTGGCGTCGTTCCAGTCTTTGATGCAAAGGGCGTTGCTCCCGACCACTGAAACCCTGTGTTTCCGTAAGCCTCATTATCGGAACAGATGTAATAGAAATCAAGATTACGATGCAAAGCGCCGGATGTGGATGAAAGGCCTATGTCGTAAGCAGCCCCATCACCTGTCAGCACAACCACCTTCAAATCTTCTTCGGGGCTAAGCCTTCCCTTTCTTATTAATATGTCCAGGGCATCTCTTACTCCCTGTGCCCCTGCAGGAGCGCATGCCATTGCTGTATAAAGCCATGAATTCTTAAAGGGTGTGAATGGGTAAATAGAAAGCAGGGTAAAACAACCTGCGGCATTCACAATAATAGTCTTTTCACCTAAGACCTTTAAACAATGCCTTAATGTCAAAAGCCCCCCGCATCCGGCACAAGCTGGAGTTCCAGGAAAGAGGTTTTCGTCAGTGGAAATGTCCTTTATAGATTTTATAGGCAGTAGTTCTGGCATGATAAATTATGCATTAATACAAAAGGTAAAGTACAATTTTTCGCTTTTTAATTTTACTAAAGTTGGTATCTTTTCGCAAGTAACATTAGGGTTTAGTGTTTTTTCAAGCACTATTGACAATACGTAATAAGATTGTAGAATTGGGTTTTTATTACTATTTCAGCTACTATTGAAATAACAACATATTGTAAAACTTTGAATTTTTTGATAAAAACAACATCGACTTTTATGGTGAACAGATTATAACCCCTTATCCAAAAACAGGTATGAGAGACATCTTAATCAAAGAAGGACTCGTTACAAATACCAGCGATTACAGCAAGTACAATGGCTTTTGGGCAAATGTCAGGACAAAGTACCTTTCGTCGGAAGACTTGCAATTCTTACGCTGGAAATACAGGAGGAAGTACTCCACGTTTTTAAAAACAACACCTGTGTTTAAGGCTAATTTTCAGTTTGTTGACTTAATTAGAAAATTAATATTGAGACCTTACTACCGCATCTAAAATTTTATTACTTCAATTGGAAAGACAGGGCATGATATCTTCAGAAAAGACATACAGAGATTAGCCGAAATGAACAATTTTTTTGGTAACAATTAAATACATTAAAACCACACGGAAGCACAGAGTCACAGCGGTTGCGATATATCTAAACCTCTGCGCTTCTTTGGTTGATTACTTATGAATATCCTCTTAATGTCTATGCCAGACTGCGCTCCCCACTTTAATGCAAGGCGCTGGAAGCCGCCTAACCTTGCCATTTCATCAATAGCCGGCAATATCGAAGGTCATAACGTTTACATAGCCGATCTTATCTTACGGAGAGACCGGGTCGCAGAAACAGTCAAGGAATTGATCGCAAAATATCAACCCGACGTTGTGGGACTCACTGCAATGAGCTTTCAATTCGCTACAGCCAGGAAAATAGCCAGTATCATAAAAAGTCTCAACAAAAACATCAAAATCGTGCTAGGCGGCTACCATACCACTGTGATGTATGATGAAGTATGCAAAAGTGATGAGGCTGACCCATTTGACTTTTTCGTCCGAGGTGAGGGAGACTTGTGCTTTAATGAATTATTGGAGTCCATAAACGGTAAGAAACCCATAGAAAGTGTTCTCGGCGTTTCTTTTCGGAATGACGGGCGTTTCATCCACAATTCCCAACGCCCATTGGAAGACCTGGCCAAAATAAAAATACCAGACCGTTCCAGACGGATATGGAAAGGGTATCAATATTACGGCTTTACACTCGACATTGTGGAATCATCCCGTGGATGCGTCATGCCCTGCAATTTTTGCAGTATAGACAAGATGTACGGCAAGAGTTTTAGGAGATTCAGTATTGAAAGAATACTTGCGGATATTGCCAATGCCAAACAGCAAGGCGCAAACTTCATCATCTTCTCAGATGACAATTTTACTTTAGACGTCAAAGGATTCGAGTCCCTCTGTGACGCCATAACCGAGGCAGGACACAATGACATCCGGTACATCATCTAGGCAAGCAGTACGGGCATCGCAGCCTCCGATACCCTTGTTGAAAAGATGGCTAAGGCAGGTTTTCGGATCGTATTCCTCGGCATTGAGAACGTCTCAGAAGAAAATCTGAGGCTCATGAAGAAGGGAAATATCATTGAAAAAACCAAACTTGCGGTTAAAAGACTCCATGAACAGAATATCATGATCGTCGGCGGTATGATAATTGGAAGTCCAAATGATAAAGAAGAGAACATCGCTCGGAATTACGAGTTCTTCGTAGATTCACAAATTGACTTCTTTGCAGACCAGATATTAACGCCCTACCCCAAAACGGGCATGCGCGAAGAATTGCTGAAGTCAGGACTGGTAACGAACCAATATGACTACAGCCGCTACAACTGCTTTTGGGCAAATGTTAAAACAAATTATCTGGAATCGGAAGACCTCCAGTTTCTCAGGTGGAAATATAACAAAAAATACGCCAATTATATCTGTACGACACCCGCCTTTACTAAAAATTATCCGCTTGCTTATTATTATAGACAGTATTTCAGGAGGCCGTATTTAAGGCTTAAAAACAAAATATTCAAGAATAATCTCACCGAAAGGGAATTATACGAAAGGGACATGGCAATGGCAGAAGCAATGAACAAATTCTTTTAAGTATTTTGTTGTAATATTTCATTACTTTGCTATATTTACCAATTAAGTTTAACACACCAGTAAACAGGGATAAAAGACTTACAACCGATGAAGATGTTGCTAGTTTAACTAATTATTTTTTTCGTAAATTTTAAAGAGGTTTTATGCCCGTTGTATCAATTGTTAAATGTGATAATTATGAATTAGAAAAGGTCTATCACGCTATCCACAAGTCTTTGAGTTTATTAAACGGAGTGGATAAACTGGTCAGACCAGGAATGAAGGTGCTTTTAAAGCTCAATCTCCTTTCGTCTTCACAACCCCCGGAAAGGGCTGTCAACACTCACCCTGTAGTAGTCCGGGCGCTCGTCAATATCTTTCAAAAGGACTTTGGATGCGATGTCCTTATTGGAGACTCATCAGGGAGCGTAAAAAACGCCTCCACCTTCAATGCCTTCCGGGTCACCCGCATTAATGAGATTGCAGAGGATACAGGGGCAAAGATTGTCAACTTTGATAAAGATGAATATATTGATGTTCAGAACAGGGATTATGAAATCTTAGATAAATTCCGCATCGCCAGGACGCTGCGAACGGTAGATTTTGTGGTTTCTGTACCGAAACTGAAAACTCACGGATTGACACAATACACAGGCGCCATAAAGAACATGCTGGGAAGCATTCCAGGAAACGGTAAAAAAAACGTCCATTTAATTGCGCCAAAACCTACAATATTTGCGAAGGCATTGGTAGATATTTACCAGATGGTACATCCTCACCTAATTATTATGGATGCCATTGTTGGTATGGAGGGTAACGGTCCCAATGCAGGACAACCCAAAAAAGTGGGGCTAATTCTTGCCAGCAAGGACAGTGTTGCTATGGATGCCGTAGCAAGCAGCATTATAGGATTTGAACCTATGGCAGTGCCGACTATCAGATTTGCACACCAACGCGGACTGGGTGTCGGTGAGTTAGATACCATCAATGTAGTTGGTGAAACAATCAACAATGTATCCGTTCCTGATTTTCAAAAACCTTCCAGCGGCGCACAGGATTTTGCAGGAAAATATCTGCCAGACTTTTTACTGTCCTTGATGTTTGATAGCACGTGTTCTACATTTTCCACTGTAAATCATTCAAATTGTACGCGATGTTACGAGTGTGTAAGGAACTGCCCGGCTGGCGCTATGTCTAAAGAAAATGGCAAGGTAATTGTAGATAAAAAGAAATGTATCGGATGCTTCTGCTGTGACGAGGTATGTGACTTTAATGCGATTGAAATGAAACGTTCTCTGTTAGGCAGAACTCTTCTTGGTATGGCAAAGGCACTAGGAGTAGAGAAAGTTGAATAAACAGAGTTAAAATTATGGAACTTCAATGGACAAAAATATTTCTTCCTGAAATTAAGGAACTCATTGAAACCAAAGACTTCAAGGGTCTTAGGGACTTTCTTCGAGAACGCCATCCCGCAGATATTGTAGATATCCTCAGAGAACTTGACCCAACAGAGCGAGTAATGGGTTTCAGATTGCTCGACAAAAATAAAATCTCCGAGGTCTTTGCCCTGTTTGAGCCTATTGAGCAGGAAGAACTTCTCAAACAGTTCACTGAGCAGCACGCAAAAGAAATTCTTACAGAGATGCAACCAGATGACAGAACCCAACTCTTTGATGAACTGCCAGCCCATGTTGTCGAGAGACTTCTTAAATTACTTCCCCCTTTGGAACGCAAAGAAGCTAATGAACTACTGAACTACCCCCACAATTCTGCAGGTCGCATAATGACCCCCGAATATGTAGGCCTTCAGATGGATATGACGGTTGCTAAGGCGCTTGAACATATCCGCAAGACCGGACTAAACCGCGAAACTATTTACATCTGCTATATTGTTGATGAAACAAAGAAGCTGCGCGGTGTTACCTCGCTGAAGAATATCATCCTCGCCAATCCTGACCAACTTATTAAGGACATTACGAATGAGGATGTTATTTATGTCCATACAACAGATGATCAGGAGAAGGCAGTGCGGGTTGTTCAAAAATATGATATCCTCGCCGTTCCTGTCGTAGACAACGAAGACAGGCTGGTTGGTATTGTTACAGTAGATGACGTGCTGGATGTCGTTCAGGAAGAGGTAACTGAAGATTTCCAAAAGATGGCTGGTATTCAGACTACCGAGGAAGAATATTTTCGGATAGTATTTTCAAAACGCATCCTCAACCGTGTTACATGGTTGGTCGTTCTCGTGATTGCCGCCACCATATCACAGACAATATTAAAAAGGTATTCCGGAGTTTTAAGCTCGATGATCGCCCTTGCTTATTTTATACCCATGCTTACCGGGTCAGGTGGTAACACTGGATCGCAGTCGTCTACCCTCATTATTCGAGCGCTTGCTACTGGAGAGGTAAAATCAAAAGAATGGTGGCGAATTTTATCACGGGAAGTTAAAGTAGGTATATCACTCGGACTTATTATGGGGCTTATTGCCTTTGCTATTGCCGCCATATCTTTGAAAGAATTCACGGTGGCAATAACAGTGGGTATTTCCCTCTGTACTGTGGTTAGTGTAGGAAATATAGTCGGCTTAGCAATCCCATTATTTTTCAGATTTATAAAACTAGACCCTGCCTTCGTATCTGCGCCGCTCATTGCTACGCTGTTAGATGCAACAGGACTGGTAATTTATTTTGAAATTGCCAGCAGGATACTGACTCCAGCATCAATTCCATAATCACAATCAAATTTACACCGTTCTCAGGCTTTTGCGAAATGACTTAAAAAGCAACACACACTACAGATGGAAATTATTCATAAAACAAATTATGACGTTGTAATCGCGGGCGCTGGCCCTTCTGGCGCAGCCGCAGCGAGGGGTTTGGCAAATGAAGGACTTGAAGTCCTTGTATTAGAGAAAAAGAAACTCCCAAGATACAAAATATGTTCTGGAATTATATTCAAAAAATCCCAAGATATAACTGAAAAATATTTTGGGAAAATACCAAGCTCGGTCTATGTTAAACCTGAATTTTTAAAAGGAGTAAGACTCTGGTCCGACATTGAACACTTTACTGATTGGCCATTCAGTAATGGTGGCGCACCCAATGTATGGCGTTCCGAATATGATTATTGGCTTATTAAAAACGCAGGGGCAGAAGTCAGGGATTGTTGGAGCTTGAGAGGATTCAAGGATTCGGGTAATTATATAACATTGGAATGTCATGAGGTTTCCAGTAATGAGACAGTAAATATTACTTCCAAATACTTAATAAGCGCAGAAGGCAGCCTATCTTTGATCAGGGCTAAACTTGACCCTGAGTTTGAAAAAAACTTGAAATGGTTTATTGCATATCAGAATTACTATGAAGGCGATTCCGATTTAGACCCTTATTTCTATCACGGTTTCTTGGAACTACAATACGGCGAGGTCTATGCATGGTTTAGTGTTAAGGACGGACTTCAGATCTTTGGCACTGCCGTAAAAAAAGGTTTTCAGCTATATCCTTATCTCAGTAAATATACCGAAATGTTGGAAGAGAGATTTGGTTTAAAACTTAAAAAGCTGGTTAAAAAATCCGCCTGTATGGGCAATGATATGTGTTCAACAGGCAGGTTTTTTCTTGGAAAGGGGAATGTTCTTCTGGTTGGTGAGGCAGCAGGATTTCTCAATGCCTTTGGCGAAGGGATTTCTTGTGCTTTATCAACAGGGCTATTCGCCGCAGAGGCAATAAGGAAGGGCATCAAATCAGGTGATGATGCGCTTGCCTTGTATACTGAATTAACAAAACAGGAAAGAAAGCAAACCAGGGCATCGTGGAAATTAGGTGCAAAAATTGCCGGCAGAGATCTTATGCCAACATAATTAAGCTGCCTTAAATACAGTTTTTAAATGTCGATATCAAGAGGTCTTATCCACCGTAATTAAGCACATGGCATTATAGTTGCGCTATCTTAAAATAATAGCTTTATAAAGCAAATATCTTTGACTTTTTTATAAATAATTCTATAATTATTCACTTATGTTACAATATTTACCCATACTAATATTGTTTATAATAGCCGTTGGTTTTGCAGCCACAAATATAGGACTGTCTGCAATTCTTGGAAGACGGAAACCAAGCGCGGAAAAGCTCATGCCTTATGAATGCGGTATTGACCCAGTAGGTTCAGCAAGGGAGCGTTTCTCAGTAAAGTTTTATCTTATCGCCATGCTTTTTGTTATATTTGATATAGAAGTAGTCTTTCTCTATCCATGGGCAGTTGCATTTAAGTCACTCAAAGTATTTGGATTCATTGAAATGTTAATATTTATTGGCATCTTGTTTGTGTGTTACATATATATCTGGAAAAGGGGAGGGTTAGAATGGGACTAGAGAGTCATCTGGGCGATAACATCCTAACCACTACTCTGAATACTATGGTAAACTGGGCGCGTAAATCAGCTCTCTGGCCTATGCCGTTTGGTTTGGCATGCTGTGCCATAGAGATGATGGCTGTGGTCGCTCCTCGTTATGACCTGGCAAGGTTTGGCGCTGAGGTCTTCAGATTTTCTCCACGACAATCAGACCTGATGATCGTCGCTGGCACACTTACTTACAAGATGGCACCGGTGGCAAGAAGGATTTACGATCAGATGCCTGAACCCAAATGGGTTATCGCAATGGGCGCCTGTGCAGTCTCAGGAGGTGTATTTAACACTTACAGTGTTGTTCAGGGGCTGGATCAAGTCATGCCTGTTGACGTGTATCTTCCGGGTTGTCCGCCCAGACCAGAGGCATTGATTCATGCTATTATGGAAATACAAAAAAAGATTGAAAAAGAATCTTTTATAAGCAAAACTACAGCAGACACAGCAAAAAGTTAATATAAAAATAACCAGGTATTTGCAGCTCAAGCTTTCAAAATTCCCGCCTTGGGCAAGTTGGAGGCTAGCTGTCACCCTTAAAAACTTTATGGTGATAATGCTATATGGACAATGAAGCTATTGCCACGTTAATAAAGACAAATTTTCCGGATGCAATTATAGGATCAGGTGTATTTCGCAATGAATTAACCATTATTATAAAAAAGGAATTTATTACCGATATTGCTAAATTTCTTAAAGAGCACCAGGAGCTTGATTTTAATTTTCTATCGGATTTGTGTGGTGTTGATCGGGTTGAAATGGACGGCGTTTTTGAGGTGGTTTATCATCTCTATTCAATATACAAAAATCACCGACTGCGTCTCAAAGTGCCAATTCCATCAAATGAACCACACATATCAACTGTAACAGGTGTTTGGAAGACGGCGAATTGGCATGAAAGAGAAGCTTACGACATGTTTGGCATTAAGTTTAATAATCATCCAGACCTAAGAAAAATACTTATGCCTGACGACTTTGAAGGTCATCCACTTCGAAAGAGTTACCCTATTGACGGAAGACAGCCTGTCACACTCCGAGGAATATATCGAAAGGACGTTGACGAGGCGTGACGGCGATTTCTAATACTACAACGACCCATCTGATGACCATCAACATGGGTCCGCAGCACCCTAGTACGCATGGCGTACTGAGGCTTTTGTTAGAACTGGACGGCGAAATGATTGTAAAGGCTGAGCCACACATTGGATTTCTCCATAGAGGTGTGGAAAAACTCGCAGAATATAAAACATACCATCAATGTATTCCCCTCACAGACAGATTGGATTATGTAGCTCCTTTCTCAAACAACCTGGCTTATGCCCTCACAGTTGAAAAATTGCTTGGTATTGAAATCCCTGAAAGGGCGCAACATATCCGAGTAATTCTATGCGAACTTACCAGAATCTCCTCCCACTTGTTGTGGCTGGCAACTCACGCACTTGACCTTGGCGCAATGACCGTGTTCTTCTACTGTTTCAGGGAGCGGGAAACCATCTATGACATTTTTGAAATGGTTTCCGGCGCAAGAATGAATCTTTCATGTATTCGTGTGGGCGGTGTGTCAAGGGATTTACCCGGCGGATTCTTAGAAAAAACCAGAAAATTTGTTGCCGAATTTCCTTCAAGACTAAATGAATATGAAACCCTCCTGACGAATAATATTATTTGGAAAAAACGTACAGTAGGCGTTGGTGTTATTTCTGCCGAAGATGCCATTGATTACGGGCTTAGCGGACCAAGCTTAAGAGGCTCCGGGGTTAACTGGGACATCAGAAAGGCAGAACCTTACTCCAGCTATGATAAATATCATTTTGCAGTTCCTCTGGGTAAAAATGGGGATGTATATGATCGGTATTATGTAAGAATCGAAGAGATGCGTCAGAGCAATAGCATTGTTCATCAGGCATTAAATGTTCTTCCTAAGGGAGACTTTATTGCAAGAATTCCGAATATTACTTTACCTCCAAAAGAGGACGTGGAAACAAAAATGGAATCCCTGATTCATCACTTTAAACTAATCACAGACGGTATCCAACCACCGAAGGGAGAGGTCTATTCCAGTATTGAAGCGCCCAAGGGCGAATTGGGTTTTTATATAGTAAGCGATGGGTCAAGTCATCCATATCGGTTAAAAATCCGTCCCCCATCTTTTGTTAATCTCGAAGCGTTGCCAAAAATGGTAGAGGGACGATTACTTCCGGACGTTGTTGCTGTAATCGGGAGTTTAGATATTGTTCTAGGAGAAATTGACCGTTAAATATTACGGTGAAGACAAGTGAACACTCAACTAAAATGGAAGTCATAGACACTTCAAAAGTAGAAAAGGTGCTGGAAAAATACAAAGACACCAGAGGGGCGCTAATCCCAATTTTACAAGCAGCACAGGTTGGGTATGGTTACCTGCCGGAGCCTATTATTGATTTTATTGCTGAAAGATTGAAAATTAGCACAAGTGAAATAATAGGAGTCGCTACATTTTACGCTCAATTTCATTTGAAACCTCGCGGTCAGCATATAATTAAGGTATGTTGCGGAACGGCTTGTCATGTGAAAAATGCCAAGAGTCTTTCCGTTAAAGTTCATGAAAAATTGAAAATTAATGTGAATGAAACTTCTAAAGACAAACTGTTTACATTTGAGGAGGTATCTTGCCTGGGGGCTTGTGGAATAGCCCCGGTGGTAGTTATTGATGAGGACGTTCACGGAGAGCTGTCTCCGGATAAACTCGGTGGTATTCTGGATAAATACAAAAAACCTGAGGTATAAACAGTTAGAACAAATTGAAATGAATAATCATGATATTTTTGTAATAGGGTAATCCCGTACACTATGCATTAGCCTTATTAAACATAAAATGGATACTAAATCTATACATTCAGAGAAAAACAAAAAAAACGAAAATACAGAAAACAAAGCTCAACCTGTAATTGCTGTTTGCTTGGGAACTGGTGGAATTGCAGCGGGAGGCGATAAAGTATTTAAGAAATTTGAAGATGAAATTAAAAGATTAAGCATGGATGCGGCTATAGGAAAACGCGTTTGTAAAACAGCGAAAACTGGTTGTAGAGGTTTGTGTGCCAGAGATGTCCTCGTGGATGTATCTATTCCCGGAACAAAGCCTTTGACTTATGAAAAAGTTACGGTTGACATGGTACCTCAAATTATAGAGGAACATATTGTAAAAAATACTCCCGTAGAAAAGTGGTTGGCAAAAGAGGATTATCACAAATTTTATGATAGCCAGCAAAGACACGTACTTGCTAACTCTGGTATAATAGACCCTGAGAACATTGACGAGTATATAGCAAGGGGCGGTTATGTAGCGCTCAAAAAGGTTTTAGAGACAATGACGCAGCAAGATGTAATACAAGAAATTAAAAAATCCGGTCTTAGAGGTCGCGGCGGCGGAGGTTTCCCAACCGGTGAAAAATGGGCGTCTGGCGCCAGATATTCTGCTGACGAAAAGTTTATCGTATGCAATGCCGATGAAGGCGACCCTGGCGCTTTCATGGATAGAAGTCTCATGGAGGGTGATCCTCATGCAGTCATGGAGGGGATGATTATCGGGGGGTATGCAATCGCCGCTACAAGTGGATATATATATGTACGCGCCGAGTATCCACTGGCTGTTAAACGATTACACTGGGCAATTAAACAAGCCAAAGAACACGGATTCATGGGGAAAAACATTTTAAATAGTAATTATAGCCTGGATATCCACATAAAAGAAGGGGCAGGCGCCTTTGTTTGCGGTGAATCTACAGCGCTGCAATATTCTATTGAGGGTAAGCGAGGCATGCCGCGCACAAGACCACCGCAATCTGTGGAAGCAGGTTTATGGGATAAACCTACGGTGTTAAACAATGTGGAAACCTTTGCTAATGTGCCGATTGTCATTAATCGTGGCGCAGACTGGTATTCAAAGATTGGCACAGAAAAAAGCAAGGGGACAAAAATCTTTTCATTGACCGGAAGAATAAAAAATCCGGGCCTCATCGAAGTTCCAATGGGCGCCACAATCAGACAAATAGTGTTCGATATGGGCGGTGGAATCCCCAGAAAGAAAAAATTTAAAGCAGTGCAAATAGGCGGTCCTTCGGGTGGGTGTCTGCCAGAGTCCTTGCTGGATTCACCAATTGACTACGAATCGCTGCTAGGGTTAGGCGCCATGATGGGTTCCGGTAGTTTTGTAGTCGTTGACGAAACTACATGTATGGTGGATATGGCTCGATTCTTTATGAATTTTTGTGCAGGCGAATCTTGCGGGAAATGCCCTCCGTGCCGAATTGGCACCACGCTTATGCTGGATATCCTTACCCGTATTACACAAGGACTGGGAGAGGAGAGCGATCTGGAACTGTTAGAGCAAATGAGCGATGAAATCAAGACAATGTCACTGTGCGGTCTTGGACAATCTGCCCCCAATCCCGTTAAATCAACGCTCCGATATTTTAAAGATGAATACATAGCACATATTCGTGATAAAACTTGCCCTACCGCCACATGCGTTGCCCTTCACAGGTATGAAGTTGTTTCAGAAAAATGCACCAAATGCCAGGCTTGTATTCGTAATTGTCCTGTTAAGGCTATTAGCGGTAGTACAAAAGAAGTTGCCTTTATTAACAAAGAAAAATGCATTAAGTGTAATCTATGTTACGAAAAATGTAATTTCATGGCAATCAAATGAAGACGATACATCTTATTGTTGACGATAAACCAATCATCGCCCAGGAAGGCACTAATATATTCCAGGCAGCCATTGATAATGGCATACATATTCCTGGTCTGTGTTATCATCCTAAACTCTCCCAGTTTGGTGGTTGTAGATTGTGCATGGTAGAGGTTACGGAAAGGAGAACAGGGCATCGTTTTGCCTGCGCCCACCCTGTGTCAGAAGGAATGAGTGTGAAGGTAAACACTCCCAAAGTGATTCGATATCGAAAATCAGTTATGGAATATTTACTGGCACACCATCCGCTCGATTGCCCTACATGCGACAAATCTGGCGAATGTGGGCTGCAAGATATTACACATGAACTGAATTTATCCCCCGGACGGTTTAAGACGGTGAGGATGAATGCTCCTATGATCAGGAATAACCCGCTCCTGGAATTAAACCGAAATAGGTGTATTTTATGCGGCAGATGCGTCAGCGCCTGTAAAGAAATAGAAGGATACGGCGCTATTGATTTCCAGAATCGCGGCATTAAAACAGTTATTGGCACTGCCTTCGACAGGCCGCTGGAGTGCAGTTTTTGCGGCGGCTGCGTGGCGGTATGCCCAACAGGAGCATGGCAAGACAGAACACTTGGGTTCAAGGGGAGACCATGGGAATTCAAAAACACTCCCACTATCTGCCCTTACTGCGCAGTCGGATGTACTGTTGTTTTAAATACGAAAGCTACCCCCCTACGCATTGAACAGGGAATTGAAACTGTAAGACGAGTAACCTCCGATGATTATTTAGGAATAAACGAAGGTAATTTATGTATAAAAGGTAGATTTGGTCACGAATTCATTCATTCTCCAGAACGTATAAAAACCCCATTAATCAGAAAGAATGGCGAATTATATCCGACCTCATGGGATGAAGCTATTGAATATGTATCAAAAAGATTCCGGCAAATTATAAATGAACACGGAGGAAAAGCAATAGGCGGCATTGGTTCTGAAAAATGCACTAATGAGGAGAATTACCTGTTCCAAAAATTTTGCCGGTCTGTGCTGGGAACCAATAACATTGATAATTTAGCCAATATAAAATCACCTTTTCTGAATGGGCTGATTTACGAATCTATTATTAACGGAATCTCATCAACGTCACTGAAAGATATAGAAAATGCTAATGCCATATTCTTCATAGGCGCTGACGTAACAGAGGCGCATCCTGTAGTCGGAAGTATGGCTAGAAAAGCCATAAGGCTGAACAATGCAAATCTCATCGTTGCCAATGTAAGAAATATTCTGTTCAACAGCGCCGCTAAAACTAATATCCGCCTGAGATATACATTGGGAAGTCAATTCACTTTGATTAACGCTTTAATCAAAACCATCATTGACGAGAATCTCGTTGATATAAAAAATATCGAAACGATGACAAAGAATTTTAATGAATTACGTTCATCACTTGATAAGTTTGGCTTAGAAAATGCCTCTAAATCAACTGGTGTTACTAAAGAAACTATACGAAACGCCTCATTAACGCTAACAAAGCCGGGTAGTTGCTATATCATTTGTGGCAAGGACATAGAAGAAGACCCGATGGGTAAGGAAACAATAAAAGCGCTGATGAACCTCTGCGCGTTGATTAATGCCAATCGTAGCGCAGAAACCAGCAATGCCAGGATTTCACTTTTGTTTGCAAGGTCTCATAGTAACTCTCAGGGTGTAAATGATATGGGGGTAGTTCCAGGATTTTTCCCAGGATACATTGATATCAATGATGCGTCCTATAGAGAAAAGATTGAAAAACTATGGAATACAAAACTTTCTGATGATATTTTAATGAAAGAATCTTTAAATGTTTTCGATCTTGCATTAAATAACAAATTAAAAGCCATCTATGTCATGGGAGAAAATCCTATCGTAAACTATCCAAATGGTAAGGAAGTCAGGGAAGCCTTCAAAAAGGTTGAATTTATTGTAGTTCAGGATACCTTCCTTACGGAAACTGCACAACTGGCAGACGTTATCCTTCCCACCGCCACATTTGCTGAGAATGAAGGCACTTTTACAAACATGGGATTGGTAGTACAACGGTTAAACAATGCCATCCAGCCTGTGGAAAACGCCAAACCTGCATGGCAAATTATTTGTGATCTGGCAAAAAAGATGGGACAGCATTATTCTTACACATCTCCCCAGGATATTTTGAGTGAAATAGAAACTATCGTTCCGATATACTCTGGAATTAATTATAACCGTATAAAGAAAAAAGGATTTCATTGGGCGTCTTCCTTAACAAATAAGAATAAATCGGCGAAGTATACGTTCAACGTTATTCAGCCAGAGCCTTTGCATATAAAAAAGAGCAAGGATTTCCCATTTACATTACTTACCGGCGCCAGTTTGAATCATCAGGGAACTTTTTCCAGACATTCAAAATCTCTTATTACGGTCGCGCCGGAATGCTTTGTGGAAATAAACAATAAAGATGCACAAGAAATGAATATACACAATGGTGATATGGTCATAATAGAATCCATACAAAACAAGATGATGCTTAAGGCAAAGATTTCAGACAAATTACCAGAAGGTATGGTTTTTGTTTCTGAAGATTATGAGTGGGTACCCATTAATCTCTTGCGGGACAGGGTATATACCCCTATAAAAGTTTATTTGCCTTCGTCTGAAAAAACTATTTAAAATCACAGATTGCACAGATGAAAAAAATATGAATTCATCTGTAATACCTGTATAGCAAAGGATAAATACATGGCAAAAAAAGGGCAAACTTATTTTTGCGAAATCTGTAAACAAAAGGTCACGGTTGCAGAAGAAGGTTTTGGAGTGTTGGTTTGTTGTGGACAAGAAATGGCACTTGTTGGAGTCAAGGGAATGATGGCTACATGGACAACGGCCTATATTAAACCCAAAGATGGAGTAACCTTTGTATGCAACGTATGCAAACAAAAAATAAAGGTTATCGCAGAAACGACAGGTATATTGGAGTGTTGCGGGCAGAGAATGCAGCGCGAAGAGACAACTAAATGAATAAAGAGTTGCTTATTTATATCATTATTGCCTGCGTAAAGATCTTTCTTGTGTTCAATGTAATCCAGATTATGATTATCTCCATGATCTGGCTTGAAAGAAAGATCATGGCACACATGCAAGTCCGCTTAGGACCAATGCGCGTAGGGCCTCATGGACTATTGCAGCCAATTGCCGATGGTATAAAGCTGCTGTTTAAAGAAGATATTATTCCAGAAAAGGCGAGTAAGCTTCTCTTTGTGCTGGCGCCTATGATGACCTTGATTCCAGCCCTGATTACCTTCGCCGTTATTCCCTTTGGGGATAAGGTGAAGATTTTTGGACACAACATAGACCTTGTAATCACGGATATTAATGTTGGTTTTCTGTATATTTTTGCTGTATCTTCCTTAGGTATTTATGGCATTGTGATGGCTGGTTGGGCATCGAATAACAAGTACTCATTATTGGGCGCTATAAGGTCTTCAGCACAGATGATTAGTTACGAGCTGACCCTCGGACTGTCTCTTATCGGAGTCGTCATGTTAACAGAGTCATTAAGCCTTGTGGACGTTGTAAATGCTCAGTCAAAACTGTGGAACATTATATTGCAGCCACTCGGGTTTTTTATTTATGCCACCAGTGCTATTGCCGAGGTCAATCGTTGTCCTTTTGACTTGCCTGAAGCGGAATCAGAGCTTGTGGCAGGATACCACACGGAATACAGCAGTATGAAATTTGCTATGTTTTTTATGGCAGAATATGCCAACATGATTACCGTGTCTGCCATCGCCGTGACATTTTTCTTAGGCGGATGGCACGGACCATTTCTGCCTCCGGTAGTATGGTTCATGTTAAAATTGGCATGCTGTTTATTCTTCTTTATATGGATAAGGTCTACTTTTCCAAGGCTCAGATACGATCAGTTAATGAATTTTGGTTGGAAATTCCTGCTGCCGCTTTCACTTTTCAACATACTAATTACAGGACTAAT
>Ga0209212_1002225_pt1 | contig 28343 bp, 28 predicted proteins | sample RifGroC2_FD_183996 | JGI IMG/M metagenome (GOLD analysis project Ga0209212, IMG submission 183996) | Groundwater microbial communities from Rifle, Colorado, USA - Groundwater C2 (SPAdes) (version 2) | ecosystem: Environmental > Aquatic > Deep subsurface > Groundwater | place: Rifle, Colorado... | reverse complement strand
CCGCTTCATAGCAGCGGCCGCCGAAAGGCCTGCCCAAATGCTTGAGGGCGAGCTTGGCCATAAGCTCGGCTTTCTCAGCGTCCACATCGCTATTATCTATAGATTTGTTCCTCAGGCTGTCCCTGAGATCGGCCGGATAAGGGGCCGGGACTTCGGCATTGAAAGCCGCCAGGTCCTCGGAATAGAGCCCGGGCGCGAAGGCCTGTATGTCCGTGAAGGCCGTCTTGGCCTGTACGGCCTGGGCCGACATAAGCGCCGCGAAGATTACCCGGATCATGGTGTTCATGCTATGTTGTACCACCTGTATTGACTTTGGTCAAACCGCATAAGGCCCCATATTTATTGGGCCCTAAGGCCCAGGGCTTGCGACACACCCTTGTCGTACCCCTGGTCTATACTATTTGTAAAGAGGTAAGCATATGAAGATCATCGTACACCGCGGAGCCGAGGAAATAGGGGGGAACTGCATAGAGCTGGTTTCCGGGGAGTCCCGTATCTTGCTGGATTACGGCACGCCGCTGCCCCGGATCAACCCGGTCACCCATAGGAGCGAAAATATCCCGCTCGAGGAAGCTGAGCACGATATAGAGGGCCTTTACGGGCCCGGCAAGGCCCGCCTGGACGGCCTTATCATCTCGCATACCCACCAGGACCATTACGGCATGCTCTACGGCAGGCCGCTCAATCCCGCGTTACCCGTCTACATGAGCGAAATAATGGAAGAGATAATCCGGATAACCGGCAAGATGGGCCCGGACCATAAAGATTTCGACGCGAAGGTGGAGTACTTTAAAAAAGAAGTTCCTTTTACTGTCGGCGCCTTTACACTTACGCCTTACCTGATGGATCATTCCGCTTCCGAGTCTTTCGGCTTCCTGGTAGAGGCCGAGGGCAAGAAGCTGATCTATACCGGAGACTACCGCGAGCACGGCCACCGGACCCATATCTTTAAAAAATTCCTTGAGACGCAAATGGGGCCGATAGACCTCCTGCTCACCGAGGGCACCCAGGCGGGCGTGGAAAATGGCGATAATGAAAAAAAAGTGATGATGGACATCGAGGGCCTGCTGAAAAAAGACAGCGGCGCGCTTTATGTGATGTGCTCCGGTCAAAATATAGACCTGTTGGCCAGCCTCGGCGGCATAGCAGCCAGGAAAGGCCGGTTCCTCGCTATAGACGGCTATGTGGCGCTGATCCTGGAAACGCTAAAGGGCTTAGCGCGGAAGCAGGGCATAACGCTGCAGCTGCCGGGGCTTGAAAGCGAGCATTTGAAAGTCCTCGACACCCCCACAATGAAGAATTTGCGGAAGTATTATCCAGAAGCGGCTGAAAAGATCTCCAGCAAGCTGGTTTCCTGGGCCTGGGTCAATGAAAACCCGGATAAACTGATAATCCCTGTCCGCACCTACGCGCAGCACTGGTGCCAGGCGAATATAAAGGATTTCAAGAAGGCTATCCTGGTCTATTCAATGTGGGAGGGCTATAAAGAAGACGCCGAATACCAGAAAACCCTGGAATATTTCAAAGCGCGCGGCATGGACGCCCATTCAGCCCATGTTTCCGGCCACGCTTACTTCTCGACCATCCGGAAACTAGTGGAAAATAAGAAGCCGCGCCATATCATCCCCATCCACACCGAGCACCCGGAGATCTTCCAGGCCGCTTTCGGCGACCGTGTGCATATTATGCAAAACGGCGGCGAATTCGAGCTGTGAGGGAAAGGTATGCCAAAAGATAATAAGGACTATTTAGATATGGAGGCGGAGCTGTTTATCAGCGGCCGAGACAAAATTACTTGGCTGGTTCCGCCAAAGACGGAAGAGGCTTACCTGAAAGATTTAAAACAGGGTTCTATGCTGGATAGGATGGTGGCCCTGGCGGCCATCATACAAATCTACCGCGGAAAAGCGTATGGCTCCGGTGGCTATACTAAAGAATTGGCCGGAGCGGCCCCGGCGATATTCAGGGAACTGGCCTCCGGGCCGGAGATCTGTGCGATAGCCAGCCAGGACCTTTTCCGGGAGGGGTCCCAGTGCGAAAACAGCGGCGACTACCAGGGGGCCGCCTGGTTCTATGAGGCCAGTCTGCACTTCGAGCATAAGGATCCGGAGTTTTGCTACTACCGCTTTAACAATCTGGCTTTCTGTCTTCTTTGCCTGAAGAAATTCAAGGAAGCCGAGGGTTATTTGGAAAAGTCGATAGAGCTCATGCCTAAAAGATATAACTCCTGGAAGAACGCCGGCGTCGCCCTGGAGTACCAGGGCAAAACCGAGCTCGCCGCCCAGGCCTATATGCGCGCGATAAACTTCAGCAATGCCGAGAAGCGCTCGGTAAAACACCTGCTGCGCCTGGTCGCCCGCAACCCGGAGCTGCGCCAAAAAGAGGAAGTTGTGGGGTACCTCGACTCCCTGGCCAAAGCCGGAGTAATAGACAAAACCGGGCAGGCTTAGCCGGAACGGCAGCAGTTTTGCTTAAAAATCCGACCGCAAAAATGCGGGCAGCTTCTGCCTGTAGGCGCAGCCGAAGCCGTGGTTGTTCAGGTACTCCACGATATTTTTTGTTCCATGATCAGCTTTTAGCTTCCGCGGCGGCATGGACCAGACGCAGATGGTCCCGTCGTAGTTCTGGCACAGGATGCGGCGCATGTCGCGGGAGAAAACCGCTCTCAGGACCGGACCATAATTGTCTTCCAGGAAGCCTGCGGTGTCCCCTGTTTCCAGCAGGCAGACCTCGACCTCCCCTTTGCTGTCCCAGGAGAGGGCATAAGTTCTGCAGGGGGAGATGGGTCTTAGCGGGTTCTTTTTCATATTTTCCTTTAAGAGTAAACGCCTTCCACACTGTATATATACGAAACCGGCCTCTAAAACCGTCGCGCTAAAAGAACAAATGCTTATGGCATAAGGATATTTTGTCCCCTAAAGTGTAGCGCAAGCCCGCGACAAGGGCCTGTCGCGGCCCGGGAAAAAGGGCGAAAACCGGTCGGACACTACGCTGTCTGAGCAGCGGGGTATCATATTAACAGCGGGGTTCTCCGTCCGCCCGCGACAAGCCCTTGTCGGGTTCGCCTGCTATGCTATTGGCAGAGCAAGGGGGGGGATTTATGAGGTATATTGAAAGCGAAACCCTGGAGCTGAAGAAATCAACTTCTGAACTTAAAGAGGCGGTGGTCTCTATCAGTGCCATGCTGAATAAGCACGGCCGCGGGGAAATTTACTTCGGCGTGAATGACGATGGCGCGGTTGTGGGTCAGCAACTGGGTAAAAATACCGCGAGGGATATTTCGCGGGCGATCGCCGGCCATATTGAGCCGAAAATAAGCCCGGAGATTAAACAGGTTAATCTTAACGGTAAAGATTGCGTTAGGGTGCTGTTCCGCGGGCATGAAAAACCGTATTACGCTTACGGCCGGGTATATCTCCGCGTCGCGGACGAAGACAGGAAGCTTTCCCCCGCCGAAATAAGGAGCCTGATCCTGAATGAACATAAAGAGGCGCTGCGCTGGGATACCGAGCCCTGCCCCGAGGCAAAAATCGCCGACCTCAGCGCGCGGAAGCTGCGGCAATTCCTGAAAAACGCCGGCCTTAAATACGACAATGCCAGGAACGCCTTGCTGAAGCTGAAACTGCTGCGGCAGGCCCGCCCGCTTAACGCCGCGGTCGTCCTGTTCGCCAGAAGCCCTCAAAAATTTTATCCCAACGCCAAACTGCGCTGCGCAGTTTTCAGCGGCGTCGATACAGCCGTCATCCTTGACCGGAAAGAATTTGAAGGGGACGTATTCTATCTTATCGATAAGGCCGAGGCCTACATTCTTGAGCATATCTACCTGGGGATGCGGGTGGAGGGGCTTAGGCGCGTGGACGTGCCGGAGATAGCCCGGGAGGCGTTCCGGGAGGCCGTGATAAACGCCTTCTGCCACAGGGATTGGCGGGAGTACGATTCCGTGAACGTGGCCGTCTTCGCCGACAGGGTGGAAATACGCAGCCCCGGCCTGCTTTATAACGGGCTGACTATAGCCAGGATCACCACCGAAATGGTCTCCGAGCGGCGCAACGAACTGCTGGCTGAAATGCTGCAGCGCGTGCGCCTTACGGAAAAGTGGGGGCGCGGCATAAAACTGATCCTTTCAAAAGAGCCCGGGACGGTCTTCAAGGAGATAGGCAGCCACTTTATCGCCGTGTTCAGGCGCGGGGCGGCCAGAACTCTGCCGCCAAATGTCGGACCGGGGAGTAAGAAGAAAACTGTGGAGAAAACTGTGGAGAAAACTGTGGAGAAAATCCTTACGCTTATCCGGCTCAATCCGGGCGTAACCCAAAATCTGCTGGAAAAGAAAAGCGGTTTAACCCGGAGGGGGGTCGAATGGAATCTCAAAAAACTCAAAGACGCCAAAATGATCCGCCGCGTCGGCCCGGATAAAGGCGGTCACTGGGAGATAATTAGGTAGGCCGGGAGCATCGCCGCGGCCTTGGCCATACAGCCCGCGACAAGCGTTTGTCACAGCGGCCTTGTAAAATATTTATGGTGAGTTACGGGAGGGAAGAGATGAACTCTTTTTATATCAGGCGGGTAAAATTAAAAAACTTTCTCCAGTTCAGGGACGCCGTCATAAACCTGAGCCCGAGACCCGGGAAGAATATCGCCGTTATCGAGGGGCTTAACGGCTCGGGCAAATCTAATATCCTGCGCGCTATAGACTGGTGCCTGTTCAATTCCGGGCACTGGGAGAAGTTCCTTATCGTTTCAACACCGCTGTGCAACTCAAAGGTTTTCCGCGCGCTGAAAACAAAAGCCTGCGCCGAGATCAGCGTGGAGCTGACCCTCGAGACCCCGGAGGGGAAGCTGCTGATCTCCCGTTCCGTCAAAGCGGGCAAGAACCTGGCCGGCCAGGAGAGCCTGGACAAGCGGTCCATGAGCTTCAGCGTCCGCGGCGCCACCAAAGACGGGCTCCAGGAAATCCTCTCCCCCGGGAAGTATCTCGCCGGGCTGTTTAAGCCGGACAGCGGCCGCCTTTCATTTATCGATGGGGATTTGCTGCTCAATTTCCGGACGGAATTTAAGAGGGAAGAAATAAGAAAAGCCCTCCCGGAGATGATAAGCGGCGCGAGGGAAAGAGTGGACAGGTGTTTAAAGCGCGGCGGACCAGACTTTACGTCCTGCCTGTCGTCTAGTGACGCTATTTTAGCCGGTTACGGCATGTTGGCCTATCTCAGGAAGAAGGCCGGGATAAATTCTCCGCTGATCATCGATTGTCCCTTCTCTTATCTTTCCAATGATCACCGGATCGAGCTCGCCGCCTGGCTGAAAGAGAAGTTTAAAGACTCGCAGTTAATCCTGCTTATGACCTCCCAGGCGGAGGCTGATGATATATGCTCCGCCCTGGCGCCGCAGGTCAGCGACAAGCTTAAGATCAGGCAGACCGGAAGCTGCGTATCGGAAATTAAAAAAGCGGCGGTCAGGCGGAGCGCCGGCCCTTTTTCATAGCGCCAGGCCGGTAGCGGTTATCAGCGGGAGCGGCTGCCGTCATGGGGGGCGGCAGGCGCCCCGCCCGTTTTTCGCGGCTGAAGACAGGAAGCGTGGCGGAGACCTCTTACATGGCAAAATCAGAAATCCTTACCGGGCTCGACCTCGGTTCCGGCAAGGTAACCTGCGTGATCGCCGCTCGCGACGAGGAGGCGGACAAGGTCCGCGTGCTGGGCGGGGCCTCGGCCGACTGCAAAGGCCTCAAGACCGGCATGGCGATAAATATCGAGGAGACAGCCCGCTCCATAGGCGTGGCCGTGGAGGCCGCCGAGAAACGCTCCGGGCAGGTGGCTTCCGACGTTTTGCTTGGGATAAGGGGGCCGCATCTCTACTCGCTGGAAGGCCACGGCCGCATCAATATCGCCCGCACCGACCAGGAGATCACCGCCGAGGACGTCTCCAACGTGATAGAGAACGGCAAAGCTTTCAGCCTGGACCACGGCATGGAGATCCTCCACGTGGTCCCCCAGAAGTTCTCCCTGGACCGCCTGCAGGGCGTGCCCAACCCCATAGGCATGCAGGGCGACCTGCTGGAAGTCCGGACGCATATGGTGCTCGGCTCGACGCCGGCAATAAGCAATTTGATGAAAGCCGTCAGCACAGCCGGCTTCAAGGCCGCCGAGAACCCTATCTACACTTTGCTCGCCCTGGGCGAGCTGGTGGTCTCCGAAGAAGAGAAAGCCCTCGGAACCCTGCTCATGGATATAGGCGGGCAGACCACCTCCCTCGGCATCTATATAGACGGCTCCCTTCACTTTTCAAAAGAGCTGACGATAGGCGGCGACAGCCTCTCCAGGGACATCGCCCACGGCCTCGGAACCACCGCCGGCTGGGCGCGCGAGCTCAAAGAGAAATACGGCGTCTGCTACACTTCCCTGCTCGACAAAGAAAAGCGGATAACCATAATGAAAGCCGACAGGCGCACCAAGGCGGAAATAGGGACCAAGGACCTGCTGACTTTCATCCAGCCGCGCCTTGAGGAGATCTTTGAAATGGCCTTCGAGGCCGTGCAGAAGTCGCCTTACCCGGACCTGTCCGGCGGGGTTATCCTCTCCGGGGGCGGCTCCCTGCTCAGGGGCATGCCCGAAGCCGCGGCCGAACTGCTGGAGCTGCAGCAGTCCCACCTGGCCTACCCCGTGCACGATATGCTGGACTGCCCGCCCGAGTACCTGGCCCAGCCCTATCTCGGCGCAGTAGCCCTGACCTGCTACCCGTACCTCAGGCCCTGGTCCACCGACCTCCCCGGCCCCGGCCGCGGCGGCGGCTTCCTGAAAAATATCTGGCGGCAGCTGGCGGAATTGTTTTAGTCCCCAAAGCCGCGACAAGCCTTTGTCGCGGGCGCCGGCTAGAATATTTGTAAAGGCGTTGGTTTTGTTATGAAACGCTATATTTATCTGCTCATACTCTTTTTTCTAACCTCCGGCTGCGCCACCTTCAAAGAGATGGCGCGCCAGCGCGGCGAGGCTATGGACGCCTGCCAGCCCTGCCCCTTCAGCCAGGGCTGCATGGCTCCCTGCGGTAAAAAATAGGTGTATCGTAGGGAAAAGGGGACAGGCTACTTTTCCCGGAAAAGTAGCCTGTCCCCTTTAAAGCACAACGTTGCCTGGCTGCCGGGTCAATGCCGGGGCAACAAAGCGCCGGAAACATATTTATGGATCACGCTGGAAATCAGCGTCTGATATGGCAGGCCTTCTTCTATCGCCTTCCTCTGGATATGCGTTAAATCCTTTTCCGATATTCTGATGTTAATTCTTTTATTCTTTTGCAAAGTGGATTTTGCATAGTCCCTATAGCGGGCAAGTTCTTTTTTAACATTCGCCACCGGCTTGGAATTGCCGGCTTCCTAGGCTTCAAGTATCTTTTTATCTTCGTCGTTTATCTTCATATAGGTCACCTGTTCAGATATTTCTTTGTCGCTTTGCGGCTGGGTAATTAATGCCCGCAGCACTTCTTGTATTTCTTGCCTGAGCCGCAGGGGCATGCGTCGTTGCGGCCAACTTTCGGCTGCGCCAGCGCTTTTTGCCCGGCCTTCAGCCAGGGCAGCGCGCCCGGCGTCTTCTCCCAGGCACGCCGGAATACCTGCGCGCACATCCACGCCTCGTCCCGGCCGCCCACGGTCACGGAATCGGGGTCCTGCAAAGGCGGCTTTTTGCCGGTAAGCAGATAATCCGGCACATGCGGGTTAGCCGCAAGCGCCGCCTGCAGGCAAAGGGACGCCCCCGGCTTCCCCAGCGCATAAGCCGCCAGGGCCTTGGAGTATACCCATTCCGCGGCGCAGTCGTCGGGATAGCCCCCGCCGTTGATAAGCGCGTCCATCCGCGCGAACTCCAGCTTTTCTGCGTGGAAAGCCAGCAAGACATAGCGCACGCCCTGGTTGTCGTTCTTATTCAGCTCCAGCAATTCATAATAGGCCCGCTCGGCCTCGGCCCGGCGGCCCAGCTCGTCCAGCATATCGGCCTCGCCCTTGCGCGCGCGCATATATGGGCGCGCCTTGACGTTCCCCCACAGGTGCCCGCGGCCGGCAGCCAGCTCCGGCCCCAATGCCCGGGCGCCGGCCTCAATTCCCTTGCGGTAAAATTCCAGGGCCTCTTCTTCCGTAGCGGCCACATCCTCGGCCAGCAGGTTCCAGGCGTCGGCGCAGTCCGGGCTTAGCTCCAGCGCCATACGCGCCAGGCGCTCGCGCACGCGGTAATCCTGGTAATCCATTGCCTTGTAGATCAGGTCCTGCGCTTCTTCCAGTTTATTGGACGGCGGGGCCGTAACCATCCTGCCCACGCATTTCTTCTGCAGGAAAGCGTTCATCTCGTCTATATTGGCGAAGTTCCTGCCGGCCGTCAGGCGCTGCATATGGTCGGAGGACTTCTCTACCAGCCGCAGGTCCTGTATCCCCTTCCAGCGCGGCGGCGGCAGGTCGGCGAACTCGGCCAGCGCGGCTTCGGGCGGCTTAACGCCGCAAAGAGAGTCTATGATGGTCATTAGCGGCAACAGCAAGTTCCCCGGGTTCATGCCTTTTATCTCTTCGTCCTGGCTCAGCGCCAGCAGCAGCGTGGCGCGGGCCAGCTCCGGCTGCGGGTGGGAGCCAAGGGACGCCATAAGGCTGTCGATAGGGCTGCCGGCCTCCCGCGCCTCGCCTAAGTGTTTTTCCAGGACCTCGTAACTATGTTTCTCCAGCGCGTACACGGCCCGCCGCCCGGCCGGCGGGGGGGCGAAGCCGCCGGACTTCAGCGCGTGCCAGAGGTTCAGGGCAAGGGTGTCGAGAAGCGCATGGTCCGCTTCGGAGAGGGTTCTTCCCTCTTCATCCCCAGCCTCGCTGAGCTCCAGGATGTACTCCAGCAGCTCCGGCTGCTCGCCGGCGAAGAGCGTCATATTTTCTTCGTAAGCCCCGTCCTTCTTTATGGCTGAGATTGAATTATGCAGGTCTTCGGTGGTAATCTTTTTCATGCCTGGATATTCTAGTATTAGCCCGCGCCCCTGGCAAGCGGTCCCGGGGAAGCGCGGCAGCCCTTTGTCATAGCCCCCTGCCAGAATATTCTTAACAAGAAGGGGGCCATATGATGAAGCGCTATGTCTGCAAAGAATGCGGCTATGTCTACGATCCTAAAGAAGGGCAGCTCGACCGAATCTCCCCGGAAACGCTGGTCCAGGACTACATAACCAGCCACTTCGAGCCGGTGACGCCGGTGGATAATTCGCAGGTTAAAGAGTTCAGTAGCCTGGCCGAAGACTGGACCTGCCCCCGCTGCGGCGCCGGCAAAGACAAGTTCGAGCAGGAAGGCGAATAACGCGGGCAAAGCCAGGAGAAAATATGAAAGTTAAAATATTCGAGAAGTGCCTTTCGGTAAGCAGGGGCAACTACGGCGGCCGCGGGCTCAGGGGAATAGAAACCGAGATAAACGCCTGGCTCGCCGAGAACCCCGGCATAGAGGTCGCTGACATCCGCTTCTCTTTCGCCGGCGCGCCCGTAGAAGGCGGCCCAACCAACTACGCCGCGCTGTGCCTGGTGCTTTATAAAGACAAGGCCTGATCAAGTAAAAGCGGAGCAGGCCTGCGTTTTAGCCTGCCCTGCTTATGGATAATTTAAAATGAAAGAAAACCAACAGAAGCAAAAGTGCCGATAAAAACGCTAGGAAAAACGCTAGGAAAACGCTAGGAAAAACGCCCGCCCGGTTTGATAAGTATTCCTTTAAAATGGCTGTTACGAACCCGACAGACCCTTGTCGGGTTCGCCTGCTATGCTGTTAATACGGGAAACGGGCATTGACAATACAACAATTGTGCTGTATACTTGATTTACAGCAATAATATTGTAAACTGCCCAATTCCCCCGGGGGCAAGATGTACAAGATAATATATTTTGTTTCGCGCCGGGGTGATAATTTCGTCAGGGACTTTATCTTGTCCCTGCCGTAAAAGGCCGGGTGCAAGGTCGCGGCGCATATTAAATACCTGTCCTTAATGGGCCCGCTGGCAAAGCCGCAGTACGTCAGCTCCCTGGGCGACAAGATTTACGAGCTGCGCGTAACATTCGCGCACTATGAGCCGCGGGTGCTTTACTTCTTTAACAATCGGGACATAATCCTGACCCATGGTTTCCTAAAGAAGACACGGGCCGTCCCCCGGGAAGAGATAGAGCGGGCGAGAAGGATACGGAGCGAATATTTATGAAAAAGAAAGAATATACCCACGAAGACTTAGAGAAAGAATTTCTGAAGACCCCCGCCAGGCGTGAGGCGTACAAAAAAGGCGTTGAAAGGCTGCTCGTGGCCCACAAAATAGCCGATCTGCGGGAGCGCGCCCATATGACGCAGGCCGAGCTGGCTAAAAAGCTCCATACCAAGCAACAGGTGATCTCAAGGCTGGAACAGGACAAATACAAGCCTTCCTACAGTACGCTTGAGAAAATAGCCCATGTCTTCGGCAAGCGGATAGAAATAAACTTCGTTTAAGGTCACCCGCCCCTCCTCCCCCGCGACAGCCCCTTGTCGCACCTCAGCGTTATAATTACTCATAGCCCATTTTAAGGTATATAAGGCTCCTGCGAATTAAAGTATTGTTTGAAAATCCGCGGGTTTGTAGACTGGCTTCAAGGGAAAACAGCGAAATTCATCCGCAGCGACAATGGATAATTCAAAATGAAAGAAAACCAGCATATTGAATACAAGGAGTCCTGGCGGGACGAATATCTGAAGTGGATCAGCGCCTTCGCTAACGCTGACGGCGGAGTGCTGCATATCGGGAGAAACGACAGGGGAGCGGTTGTCGGTTTAGTGAACGCGGCAAAATTACTGGAAGACATTCCTAATAAAGTGCGCGATATTCTGGGTATCATGGTGAAAGTGAACCTGAGTGAAGAAGCCGGGAAAGAGTTCCTGGAGATCGCAGTAGACCCCTACCCGTACCCCGTCAGCTACAGGGGCGAATATCATTACCGCAGCGGCAGCACAAAACAAGAGCTTAAGGGCGCCGCGCTGGACCGCTTCCTGTTAAAAAAGCTGGGGCGCCATTGGGACGGCGTGCCTGTCCCCCATTTTACCGTTGCGGACCTGTCACAACAGGCCCTGGCCGCTTTTAGAAAAAAGGCGGCCAAAAGCAAGCGGCTTTCAGCCGAACTGCTGGCAGAGCCGGACGCCAGCCTGCTTGCAAAACTGATGCTGTTCGACCATGCCCACTTAAAAAGGGCGGCCGTAATGTTGTTTCATGAAGAACCCGAGCGCGTTGTCACCGGCGCCTACGTTAAAATCGGCTACTTCCGCACCGACTCCGACCTGTTGTACCACGACGAAATACACGGGGATCTGTTCAGCCAGGTGGAAAAAACTTTAGACCTGCTCTTTACCAAATACCTGCGCGCCGGCATTTCTTACGAAGGCATCCAGCGCCTGGAAACTTTCCCTGTGCCGGAGGCTGCCTTGCGGGAAGCCGTCATCAACGCCATCGCCCACAAAGATTACGCCTCCGCCATCCCTATCCAAATAAGCGTCTATCACAATAAGCTTATGCTTTGGAATCCCGGCCACTTGCCGCAGGATTGGACCCCCGACGAATTTAGTGCCAAACACGCTTCTTCCCCAAATAATCCGGACATCGCCAACGCCTTTTTCCGCGTCGCCTTTATTGAAGCCTGGGGCCGCGGCATAGACCTTATCCGCAACGCCTGCCGCGCCGCCGGGAACCCCGAACCCGCCTTCCGCTGGGACAACGGCCTTTGGGTTGAATTTGCCTTGCAGGAAGCGAAAACATCAGAGAAAAGTTCGGGGAAAAGTTCGGGGAAAACCGCCTCAAGAATAGTGGAGCTTATCAGAGAGAATCCTGGTATCACAATTCCTGAAATTGCCAAGCAATTAAGCAAAACTACAAGGGCTATTGAGAAACAGGTAAGACAGCTCAAGATCGCCAGGGTGATTGTTCGCGTGGGTCCCGACAAGAGCGGCCATTGGGAGGTTTTAAAATAAACACCTCCCAATATAGACGGTGGCTGCGACAAGCCTTTGTCACTGGCGACCGCTATAATTACTCATACCCTGTTTGGGGTATATAAAGCACCGGCGAATTATAGTATTGTTTCAAAATCCGCGGTTTACAGCCGGGCTTAGAGGGGCAACAATGAGATTCATCCATACATCCGACTGGCACCTGGGTAAACTGCTATTCGAAAACCGCCTGCTGGACGACCAGGCCCATGCCCTGGCCCAACTGATCGACCTTGCCAAGGCCGAAAAGCCCGACGCTATCTTTATCTCCGGAGATATCTACGACCGCTCCGTCCCGCCGCCGGAAGCCGTGCAGCTTTGCGACGAAACCCTGTCGGCCCTGGTACTCAACCTCAAGATCCCCGTCATCATTATCGCCGGCAACCATGACAGCCCCGAGCGCCTTGATTTCGGCTCGCTGGTCTTTGAATCAAACAACCTCTTCATCCGCGGCGACCTGAAAGCGGACATCTCAGCCGTGGAGCTCACCGATAAGCACGGAAAAATCCACATCTACCCCTTGCCATACGCCGGTACCGAACTTTTCCGCGACCGCCTTAAAGACGCAACCCTTAAAGACCAGAACGCCGGCCTGGCCGCCCTGGTCGCACGCCTGAAAACCGCCCATCCCAAAAACACCCGTTCCGTAGCCCTGGCCCATGTCTTCCTGACCGGCGGAACCACCAGCGAGTCCGAGCGCCCGCTTTCCATCGGCGGCAGCGAGGCCGTAGAAAAAGCCATCTTCTCTGACTTCAACTATACCGCCCTGGGCCACCTGCACGGCCCACAGAAGCAGGCGAACAATATAGCCTACTCCGGCTCCCTGTATAAATATTCCTTCTCGGAAAAAGACCATAAAAAACGCTTTCTCCTGGGCGAAATGGACGCCAAAGGCGCTTGCACCCTGAAAGATATCCCCATAACCCTGCGCCGCGAGCTGCGCGTGGTAGAAGGCAAGCTGGACGAAATAATTAAAGCCGGCCGCGGCGATAAGCGCAAAGAAGATTATATCCTCGCCCGGCTCCTCGATGCCGGCCCCGTGTTCGACGCCATGGGCCGCCTGCGCGAAGTCTATCCCAATGCCCTGCATATAGAAAGGCCGCTCCTGGCCCCCACAGCCGGCGTGGCCATGACCCGTGAGCAGCGCGAAAAAGGCCCGGAAGAACTCTTCTCCTCGTTCTACAAGCAGGTAACCCCGGACGAGCTCACCAAAGATCAGGCAGCCGCTTTCAAAGAAGGCGTAACCGCTGCTGAAAAAGCGCAGGGGGAAGCAGAATGAGACTCCTTAAACTCGAGATAAACGCCTTCGGCCCTTACAGAGCCGGCACGGTAATAGATTTCACCGTCCTGGGCGAAAAGTCATGGTATGGCAACCATATCAAGGTTTGACTTCGCAGGTCTTGCGGTTTGCGTATCTCACTGTTATAATATGTTTCAACGAACGTTGAAATAGGCTAATACAATGAAACAAACTAAAACTCAATCTTTAGCGGCTAAATTAATTCCGCCCTGCCTGGCCGCAGTGCCTTTCCTCCGCCCAAGGCTGCAGCGGACGCCGGCCAGAACTGATTACGGCGCGGACCTGGTGTTCGAAGTATCAGGGAAGGATGGAAAAAAACACAATTTGCTCGTGATAGCCCAGAACAACGGCCAGCCGCGCCTCATACGGGCCGCGGCCGCGCGCCTGGCGCTGTGCAAAGACAAATTCCCCAATCCCTACGGCATCATAGTCGCTCCGTATATCTCAGAGCAGTCCGCCGCCATCTGCAAGGACGCAGGCGTCGGCTATCTTGACCTTAAAGGGAACTGCCGCGTGGCTTTTGATTCGGTTTACATCGAGCGCACCGGCATCCCAAACGATTCCGAAAGGCGGCAGTTGCGCTACATTTACTCCCCGAAGGCCGAGCGCGTGCTCAGAGTGCTTCTTGGAGATGTCCGGCAGTCCTGGAAGGTTAAGGATTTAGCACAGGCGGCCGGGGTAAGCCTCGGGCATGCGTCAAATGTAAAAAGCCGGCTGGAGCAGGGCGAATTTATCTCCGCCGGCGCCAATGGCCTCAGGGTAACCCGGCCCGGAGAATTGCTGCGGGAGTGGGCGAAGAATTACTCAATGCGCCGGAGTGAGGCGCACCGCTTCTGGTCGCCGCTGAAATTGGCGGAAGCGGAGGCTGCTTTAGCCGCCTATGCGCGAAAAAAGTCATTGCCATGCGCGCTGACGGGCTTCTCGGCGGGAGCGATCTACGCCCCTATGGTGATACAGCCGGGCCTATTCGCATATTGCGGCGGAGATATCAGCGAGCTGGCGGAGGCCCTGCGGCTGAAACCGGTTGAGTCCGGCGAGAATATCCGGCTTATAAAGCCATATGAGGACGGCGTCTTTATTGATTCCCGCAAACTGCAGGGCAGAACCCTGGTCTCACCGGTGCAGGCCTACCTGGACCTGACCGCACTGGGCGGCCGGGGCGCGGAGGCGGCCCAGGCTATAATGGAGCAGGTGCTTAAATGGTAACGAACGACGACTATAATCTCGATGCGGTAGCGGCCGCCCATTCCGTATTGATAGAGATTACCCACCTGCTGGGGGCGTACCGTGACTCGATGATCTTGGTGGGCGGCTGGGTGCCCCAGCTTCTCTGCAGCGGAGCTTCGGCCAGGCATATAGGCAGCATAGACATCGATTTGCTGCTTGACCACCGGAGCCTGCAGGCCCCCGTGTATAAAACCATAAAGAAGCTCCTTACCGAGCGGGGCTATACAGAAGGCGAGCAGCCGTTTATATTCTACCGGGAGGTGCCCGCAAAAAGCCGCGTTATCAGGGTTGAGGTCGATTTTCTGGGAGCGCAATACAAAGGGACCGGCAAAAAGCACAGGACCCAGCAGGCGCAGGACATAAAAATCAGGAAAGCGCGCGGCGCGGATCTCTGGCTTTTTTAGCCCGTAGAAATTAGTATCTCAGGCACATTGCCCGGCGGGGCCGAAGACAAGGTCAGCGTGCGGGTGGCGTCTATAGTTCCCTTCCTGGTGATGAAAGCGCAGGCGCTGAACGACAGGCTGAAAGAAAAAGACTCTTGGGATATCTATTATTGCCTTATAAATTACCCCGGCGGCATAGAGGCAATTGCAGCGGAGTTCAGAAAATTCGCCTCCAATAAACTGGTAAAAGAGGGCCTGGCTATACTGCGCGACAAATTCGGGTCGATAAAGGGCGTCGGCCCGGCGCATATAGTAGCTTTTGAAAATATCACGGCCCCGCAAGAGCAGGAGCGAGTCAGCCGGGACGCTTACGAGCGTGTAGCCCTGCTATTGAAGCTGATAAGCGCTCCAAAATAATTGGTCCGGTAAGCATTTTCGAAAACTGCCTGATAAGCGAACAGGCAGCCGCTTTTAAAGAAGGCTTAGCCGCGGCCGAAAAAGCGCAGGGGGAAGCAGAATGAGACCTCTTAAACTCGAGATAAACGCCTTCGGCCCTTACAGAGCCGGCACGGTGATAGATTTTACAGTCCTGGGGGAGAAATCCCTCTTCCTTATCACCGGGCCAACCGGCTCCGGCAAAACCACTATCCTGGACGCTATCTGCTACGCCCTGTTCGGCAAAACCTCCGGCCAGGAGCGCCAGGGCGACAGGATGGTCAGCGACTTCGCCGAAAAAGGAACCGAGGTCTCCGTTGTCTTTGAATTCTCCCTTGGCGATAAAAAATATAAGGTCCGCCGCGCCCCCGCCCAGCAAGTTAAAAAGAAACGCGGCGAAGGCTTCACTCCCAGGCAGGCCGAAGCCGCAATCTGGGAATATTCCGGCGCGGACTGGTCCCTGCTCGGCGACTTCACCGCCAGCGAATGCACCGAAAAGGCGGAGTCCCTGCTGGGCCTGAAAGCCGACCAGTTCACCCAGATCATAATGCTGCCGCAGAACAAGTTCCAGAAATTCCTCTCCGCCGGCGCCAAAGAAAGGGAGCCCATCCTGGAAGCCCTCTTTAAAACCGGCTATTACAAGCTTGTCCAGGACGCCCTGCAGGTAAAAGCTAAAACTTTGTACGACCAGATAGCAAAAGTTTCCTCAGAAATTAAAGGCGCCCTGTCCGCCGCAGGGGTGGAGACAGAAGAACAGCTTAAAGAAAAGATAGAGACCCAGAAAACCGAAAAAACCGGCAAAGACCAGCTAGCCTCCGATGATAAAAAAGCGGCCCAGGCCGCCCGCAAAGCTTTCCAGGAAGCGCAGGCCTGCGAAGCGAAGTTCAAAGAATTCGACGCGGCTGCCTCCGAGCTAAAGGCCATAGAAGCCGCCGAGGCCGAAATAGAAAAGCAGCGTAAAGCCCTGAATCGGGCGGAAAAAGCGGCTTCCTTCCGGACTTATGAGGACCTCTGGCAGTTAAGCGAGCGGCTTCTGGTCGTCGCCAAGCAGGAAGAGGCCGAAAGCCTGATCGAGCTTAAAGAAGCCGCTGCCGACGCTGAAAAAGCCAAAAAAGACCTGGAAAAAGCCGGAAAAACCGAACCGCGCATTAAAGACCTGGAGGCCGCCTCTTCCAAGTTAAAAGATCTGAAGCCGGTGCTGAAGGAGTATTCTTCCAAAGCCGCCTCGCTTGAAGCCGCGCAGCAGGCCTGCGCTAAATATAATGACGAAGCGGAAGCGCTTAAGCAGGAAATCTGCTTTGTAGAAAAAGAGATCGCGCTTTTAGAAACCACAAAGGACAAAGCCGGGGAAGCCTCCAAAGCCTTATCCGCTGCCGAAAGCCAGCTGGAGCAGGAAAAACGCCTTTCCAAGTCTTCAGGGAAGTTAAACGACTTAGAGGAAAAGCGTAAGGGCCTCAAAGCCGCCAAAGACTCCCTGTCCGATTCCGTTATAAAAAAGAAAGCAAAAGTTGAAAAGATAGAAGCGGAACACAATGCGGCTATAGCTAAACTGGAGCGCGTCTTTGCCGCCCACCTTGCGGCCGCGCTTGAGGACGGCGTACCTTGCCCGGTTTGCGGCTCGAAAGAGCACCCTAAGCCTGCCGCCGCCAAAGGCGCGCTGCCGGAAGACGAAAGGGCCGCAATAGAAGCCCGCCTTAAAGACGCCAGGGAAGAGCTGGACCAGGAAAAAAAGCGCCTTGGCGAAGCCGAAAGCGCCCTGGCCGCCATTAAGGCCACCATAGAGTCTGAAGAGTCCGTTATAGCCGAGGGTTCCAAAGGCTGGCGCGCCTCCGCCGGCCGCCTGGAAACCTTAAAAGAAAAAGTCGCTGAATTAAAAGCGGCTATAAAAGCCGGTGAAACCGCCAAAGAAAAATTAACCGCGGCGAAAAGCAATAAGCTCGCCCTTGAAGCCAGCCAAAAGAAAAAAACCGCTACCCTGAATGCCGAGAGGGAGAAAGCCTCCGGCCTGAAAGCGGAAGCCGAGTCTGCGCGCAAGCTCCTGCCCAAAGGCATAGCAGACCTGGTCGGCCTTGAGGCTGCCATAGAAAAGACAGAGGCAGAGGCCGCGCAATTAATAAAGGCTTTGAACAGCGCCAAGGCGGCCGATAAGAACGCCAGCGAGTACTATTCCGTCGCATCTAAAAAATCCGAATTGGCCAAGTCTGCCGAACTAAAAGCCGCCAGAGAGGCGAGAAAACAAAAAGAGGAATTCATCTCCGCTATAACCCATGGCGGCTTCAGCGGTGAAAAAGATTTTGAAGCCGCAAAAATGGAAGAGGGTGTGCGCAAAGACATGCGGAGGGCTATCGAAGACTACGGCAAAACCCTGGCCTCCGCCAAAAACCGCTCAGACCGCGCCAAGACCGCGGTTGCGGCTCTTAAACGCCCCAACCTGGCAAAAGCGACAGAGGACTCGGAAGCCGCCGAAGCCGCGGCTGAGAGCTCCCAGAAAATCCTGGCTGAAGCAGAAGCCGCGCTGGCTGAATCAAGCCGTGTATTTGTCGCCGTAGCCAAAGAGCAGAAAGAAATCGCGGCGCTTTCAAAGGATTACGAAGTCTACGGCCAGGTGTCCGATGTAGCCAACGGCAAAAACGGCTGGAACTTATCCTTCCAGCGCTTTGTCCTGGCCGGTTTCCTGGACGATGTCCTGCTCCAGGCCTCGGCCAGGCTGAGCATAATGAGCCAGGGCCGGTTCAGCCTGCGCCGCCTTCAGGAGCGGTCCGACGGCCGCAGCGCCGGCGGCCTTGAGCTGGAGGTTTTCGACACCCACACCGGAACCTCAAGACCCGCCGCCAACCTCTCCGGCGGCGAAAGCTTCCTGGCCTCGCTTTCCCTTGCGCTGGGCCTCTCGGACGTCTCCCAGGGCTATGCCGGCGGCCTAAAGATGGACACTATCTTCATAGACGAAGGCTTCGGCAGCCTGGACCCCGAAACCCTGGACCTCTCCATGCGCGCCCTGGAAGAAATCCGCAAAGACGGCCGCCTGGTAGGCATAATCTCCCACGTCCAGGAACTCAAAACCCTGGTTGAAACAAGGTTGGAGATAACCCCTGGTAAAACCGGGAGCACGGCGAAGTTTTCAGGAGTATAGAGTCTGTAATGGAAAGAATGGCTTATATATAAATGCGATAATACGATTGCTGCTTCTATAGGGGAATGAGCTCTTACATATGACTAATGAAAACTACTCGCCTTGCGGTTGGGAATCAGGTCTTGGCATCTTAGTAACCTCTGATCGCGCCGTAGTTATTCGCTCCCTTGAGGATTTTATTCAAGATGCCTCTGATAGCCAGAAGACTGCTTGGCGAGATGAGGTGAAAATACTTCAGGATGCTGGAGGGGCAGCCCTGGCCGCTGATACTAACGCTTCAACCTACCATTCAATCTTAGAATACCAATTACCCTTAGAGTCTCGCCGTCCAGACGTTGTACTTTTGGAAAATGGTAATGTGCTCGTCATCGAGTTTAAAGGCAAAGACCTCCCAACACCAGCTGATATCGACCAGGTAAGCGCCTACGCACGCGATTTGCGCAATTATCATCGGGACTGTGCTACTAGGCAAGTTCATTCTTTGCTTATCCCCAGTCGGTATAAAGGCAAAACAGAGCAAATAGATGGTACCTATATCGTAAATCCGAAAGATTTAAACACTCTAATAAATACTCTCTCAAAGCCAGCCTATCCGGCAATAGACAATAAATCATTTCTTTCTCTAGAGGCTTATTCTCCGCTTCCCAGCCTTGTAAAAGCAGCCCGTGAACTTTTTGAATCAAAGACTATTCGCAAAGTGTGGCGCGCCAATGCCAGCACAGATCCAGCGATAGAGCTGATTACAAAGATCACCCATGAAGCTGCCCGCACCAAAACACGCAGATTAATACTCCTCACCGGATCGCCTGGATCGGGTAAAACCTTAGTTGGTTTGCGCGCAGTGCATGCCGGTTTCCTGGACGACTTATCTATAGAAAGGAACACAGGTAAGCCTACCGCGCCAGCTGTGTTCCTGTCTGGCAATGGACCCTTAGTAGAAGTGCTGCAATATGAGTTGAAGCGCGCCGAAGGAGGCAGAACCTTTGTTCGTGGCGTTAAGCAATATGTGGAGGCTTACTCTCGCCGACCAGACGCCATCCCGCCAGAGCACTTTCTGGTCTTCGATGAAGCCCAGCGTGCTTGGGACGCAGAACAAGTTGGAGAAAAACATGGGCACACTGACGCCAAGTCAGAGCCAGAGCACTTTGTGGAATTCGCGGGGCGTATCCCAGAATGGTGTGTGGTGCTGGGGCTAATTGGTACAGGCCAGGAAATAAACAAAGGGGAAGAAGGTGGCGTAAGCCAGTGGGTTAAGGCTGTTGAGAACTCCACAAAAAGCAAGGAATGGACTATTCATGCCTCAACCCAGCTTGAAGACCTTTTCGCAAAAACAAAAGCCGACCATTCTACACATAAAGAACTGCGCTTAACTGAAGAGGTTCGCTTTCATTTAGTAACCAAAATTCATGATTTTGTGGACGGGCTTCTAACGAACGCTTCAATACAAGACATCGTCAAAATTGTGGCAGAGCTAAAAGCCTCCTACCCTATGTATGTAACTCGCGATTTAGAACAGGCAAAAGACTATGTAAAAAACCGCTACGAAGAAAATAAAGACGCGCGTTTCGGAATGCTGGCCTCATCAAGAGATAAGGTTTTAAGAAATTTCGGCGTGCGGAACGAATTCCAGGACTCAAAAAACATGAAAATAGGGCCCTGGTTTTCTGAAGGAGAGGAGAGCGAGCATTCTTGTCGTCACTTGGTAAAAACCGCGACAGAGTACCAGGCCCAAGGCCTAGAACTGGACTTCTCAATAGTTTGCTGGGGAGGGGATCTTGTTCGGAAAGCAGGCGCCTGGACAAACGAGAACGCCACTAACTATAAACGTGGCAGTCATGTGATAAATCCAATGCAGCTCAGGATAAACTCTTACCGGGTGCTCCTCACTAGGGGCCGTGATGGAATGATCATCTTTGTGCCAAACCTCACAGCTTTGGATAAAACATATGAATATTTTAAGCAAGTAGGCATAAAAGACCTTAGGTAGGCAGTATGCTTTACAGTGTTTATTTCTAGGGAAGGTCACGCTAACCTGATCTGGGAGTAGTCGTGCGACAAGAAGGTGGTAACATATTGGAAGCCTGAGACTATAGATAAGAAGTGAAATGCAAACCAGGGCATGTTTGGCGAGTTAACGGTGGATAATAACTATTGGTTGTAAAGGGAGTACTTATGGCGGTTAAATGGTATTGGGCCCATGACGGGAATAAGTTTATTGAGTTCGAGAATCCGCAAGAGCGGACTGCTTTCTATTTAATACAGCCAGTTGTGGAAAGCACATTTAGGAATAGTGAAGACTGTCACATACTGGTCAATATTCAAAAATGTAACAACGAACATTATATGCCGGACTTGGTGTTTTTAAAGACAGATGGCTGTGGCGTATTGGATTTAAAGCACTACCATGGCAAGGTCAATGCAAGATTTGAACGGCGCGACGACAGAGAATACCCTTTCTGTATTGATGAAAAAAACGCCCTGTGCTCACAGGGGCACGACCCATATTACAGAGGGGAATTTAAGCAAGTTCTCAACTACTCTTACACATTAAAAAATCTGGTTAAGAATGAATTGGGATATGTTGACCCCAAAATCAAGGTTTTGTTTGGCCTCTGCTTCACAGGAATTAACGCGGACCTCTCCCCAATTCAGGGATTTGTTTCAAAACACCTTAATGATCCAAGACTTGGTATTGGGCGACATATTGACCTCTGCACAATTAGCGATCTCCCGACTAAAATGCAGAATGCCGCCTTCGGCCGTCTTCCCCACGGCTGTTTTTTTTCAGAAGGCAAGATTCACAATATTATAAAACGCCTGTGTTGCCGCCCACGAACTTTCACTGAGCCGTGGATTGAAATAGACAACAAGGTGTATACTCAAAGCTCAGTTTTAGTGGGCAGGCATGGAACTCCAACAGTACAGGATATTCAACTCCACGACCCGAAACTCAAGATTTCAGAGCGCCATCTAGTGATTATCAAGGGAGACAATGATACAGTAAGGATTCAAGACATTTCCTTGAATGGAACACGAGTAAACCATGAACTATTAAAACAAAAAGAAATTTCAGTTCCGCTAACACAGGACACGCAGATTCACCTGCAATTCCCGAATAAACAGGAAGTTATTCTTAGTCGCCCGGGAACCCCGAAACGAATAAATACGCGGGCCATAACAGGCTCCAATGACCAGTAAAATGCACGATCTTGCTGCACAATATAAAAAACCTGTTTTGTTGTAAGGAGCATACCATGGAAATTTCAGATCAGGTCAATTGGGGGGAAACTCTCGACTCGATTTTCCGAACGCCAGAGGATATCAGGTCGCACAATTTATTCAGGGGGCTGGTGGAGCATTTTGTCGAGCGCACGGCTCAAAGCGGCATTATTTCAACGTTCAGCAGGGCGAAGGTATTAGACAGGGATAGCAAAGGGATAGACACAGAGCGGCCCCTTGATGAGTGGTGCAGCAAGGTTGGTGGCACCGATCATGATGCGCTAAAACTGATAGCAACGGATGTTTCCCAGAAAGCTTTTTTTGCCATCAACAACTTATACAAGAACAATCATTACAAAAGGGTGGAGAAGATCAAAGAAGATCCTGAGGCTTACCTGCTGGAACATTACCTTGAACCGCTAAAGAAAGGTAAAAGAACCATTTTAGAGATCTTTTATTGGCGGAACACTTCTTTAAGAAAGAACACATCACCCAAAAACGCCGGGATCGAGAATTACAACGAGGGCTATGCCCTGAAAATGGCTGCCGCAGCAGGGGAAACGCCTGAAGAACTCTTGTCACTTGCCTGGACGAGAAGAATTCTGTCCCAGGTTACTCTTGCACTGCAAGAAACCCTTAGCGGACTATTTACTAACTTTAGAGACAGTTTTGATTATCTTGTAGCGCTTATTGAATCCGCCTTGCTTGTCAGGGAATCCCAGGCCGATAAACCCAGATCAAAAAAGACCAGTACCGTCCTGGCGGACATGTCTGCGATATTTTTAAATGCTCTTTGCGAATTGAACGAATATTCTCATGAGCGGTATCGTCTGGTATTTAGCGGCGTATATGACCCGTTCGCGCAAGTAAGCTGCGGCGGAGCGACTCTGACTGCCAGGGTGGCGCGCGTCAAGAAAAGGGCAAGGCTGCTGCAAGTGTTTCGGCCCCTGCTCAGGAAAAGTCTGAAAAAATGGTTTCAAAAAAAAGATGTTGGTAATATCACGAGAACCATATACAAATGGGTGGAAAACGTTAAATACAAGAGCGTAACACGCTAAGGACAGAGCTATGAAGAACACGAAGACTATTGCCAAGTTATTGTTGCAACCTGCTCTAACCTCCATCGGAGGGCCGTGCAAAGACTGGAAGTCAGCTGTCAGGCTGTTTTCCTATGGACTGCTGACCAAGAGCGCAGATGTTGCCGCTGCGAAACATTTAAGATCCTGCGCTGCTTGCCGGTTGTTTTTGTTGGCCTGTTTTAATGACCAGGAAGAGTTCATTGCCCATCACGTTTCGCAAACTGCCGGAAAGGGGACTGCCGACAAGTCGGCACAGATCGCTTTCAGGCTTGGCAGCGAAAAAGATGCATTTATACAAAAAATGCCATCTTCTAAAACCAAAAATAATTTAATCCCTCCGTCATTTAACGACGAAGATGAGTCTAATCCTTCCCATAAGGACAAGAAAGAGGATAAAAATGAAAAACGCTAAAACCACTGGTGAGTATAAATTACTTGTCCACTCAATAGATGGAAGCGTTTCCATTTATCATCTGGACAAGAGGAAGTTCACCCTGTACACCTTTGGACGTGGAGGCAAAAGCAGCAAGCATTTAAGCACCAAACTGCCCCCGGACGATCTGGATAACCGAGGACAATCTTTTTTATCAAGCATGCAGTGTTATTTTGCCTGGGACCCGGAAGCAAAAGACTGGGTTGTCGGCAACGGGAAGCCCTTAGACAAGTATATCCCCCAAGAGGCGAAAACACTTTTCAAAGGAGTCAGTGATGGGCCGACAGGAAAAAACAATAGAGTTTATGTATGCATACACAATTCTGAAGCACATCACACCCCTTTCAGCGACTTTCAGATATTAACAGAACCAACGCGATGTTCTTGCGCCTTAGGCATTGTTTTTGTGAACGGGACACGGTTAACCTATAAAGGGGAGGCCATCCCTATACATTTCGGGAAACTCTCCCCTATTATTGGTTGTACACCGGAGAAGAACCCATTTGCCTATCTTTTTGAAATATTGCCCTTAACCAATCTTGAAGACAACATTCCAGTCGCGAAAGAAAAGCACAAGTAGCCTCCCCAGACCCCACAGACATAACCCCTCAGCAAGGAAGATAAATTAATATGGGCAACACAAATAACGACCCAGGCGACTGGGGAGAAGAGGCAAATAGCCACCAAAAATCCGGCAAAGAAATATTCGGCACCAGCTGGAATGATGCAATAACCACTTTATTTGAGGTAGAGCAGATATTAGGTGAAGGGGGGATGGGAAAAGTCTATTTGCTAAGGAATAAGCACACCGGCATACGATTCGCCGTAAAACGCCCACGGGGATTGGCTGGAAATGAGAGGGGAAATGAGAGGAGAAAATTCCTGAATGAATTGTTAGTCTGGAGCGATCTTCCAGAACATCCCAATCTAGTACCTTGTCATACCTTTGAAATAGTGGGCGATGACATATTGATCTTTGCCGAATATATGAAGGGGGGGGACCTGAAGAAGTTGATCGACAACGGCGATCTATATAGAGGGGGTAAAGAGCAGGCGTTAGAGCGAATTCTTGACACGGCGATTCAATTCGCCTGGGGTTTACACTGCATACATGAGCTGGGACTTCTGCACTGCGATGTAAAGCCCGCGAATGTACTGCTCTCGCACAATGCTGAGGCAAGTGTGCATGGCTTAAAGGCCAGCGTAACAGACTATGGAGCTACTGCTAACAAGAATTTTCTTACTCGCAGCTACTGTTCACCAGAGCAAGCAGATGGTGGAAAACTTGATAAAGGCACGGACCGGTGGTCTTGGGGTGTCAGTGTGCTGGAAATGTTCTACGGCAGCACCCCCGGTCCTGAAGGCCCCAAGGCGGCGGAGTATTTGGAAGCATTTCTCAAAAATAATGACACCAGACCCGGCATTCCATCCATGCCCTCCGGGGTGGAGACTATTTTGAGGGATTGCTTTCTAGCAGACAGAGCGAAGAAAGACTCAAGCATGAAAGTGGTTGTAGATAAACTTAAAGACATTTATCGACTTGAAATTCATCAAGAATATAATCGAACTTTAACTTCGATTGTGCGCGGGCCTGACCTACTCTCTGATGTTGATGAGCGCCGAATGTATCAGGGAACAACCTGGGAAGATCCTAAGGTCTGGCTGGAGAGGGCATTGAAGGCGGGAGGTGCCGACATTACTGAGGCAGCAAATATTTTGCCACCGCGTGGAAAATCGCGGCGTGGGGAGTTGGTTGCAGACATAATCGGCTACGACGAGGCGAGGATTCTATACGAACGGCGAATTCTTTACGAACAGTTGATTAATAGTGGGAAATACAATTTAGACTATCAACTGGCACGTTTATGTAGACAGGCAGCGCTTGTACATTTAACAGCAGGTTCCCCTTCCGGTGCATTAGCTTTGTATGACCAAGCCATAGATATCCTTGAGCGCTTGGCAAGCTTGAAGAAGGAGGACCCGTATGTGGTGGTGAATAGTTTATGCGTGACCTACCAAGAAAAAGCAGATACACTTACAAGTTTACATGCCTATCAAGCCGCATTGACCTTATATGACCAGGTCATAAAGATCCGTGAGTGGCTTGTAAATGTCGTGTCCCGGGATGAGTTGGCTGACAGCTTAGCCTTGTCATACGAAAATAAGGCAGGACTGCTGGCAGACCAGACTAAGTACAAAGACGCAGTATTTTTATATGACCAAGCGATAATGATTCTTGAGCGGCTGGTTAATGTCGAGCACCGGGATGAGTTGGCTGACAGATTAGCCTCGGCCTACCAAAACAAGGCAGGCGCACTTAATGGTCTGGATGATTACCAGGGCGCAGTGATTTTGTGTGATCAGGCAATAAAGATACTTGAACGCTTGGTAAATGTCGAGCATAGAGGCGAATTGGCCCATAACTTAGCCATTGTCTACCTAAACACGGCCAATGCACTTACAATCCTGGACAAATTCTCAGCTGCGGTAAGTTATTCAGACCAAGCAATAAACCTCCTTAAGCGATTAGTAAATATCGAACACCGAGATGAACTGCGTGAAGTGTTAGCAGATGCATATAGTAATAAGGCCAGTGCACTTGATGAATCACACAACTATCAAGCCGCAGTGGCTTGTTCGGACCATGCAATAGAAATCCTTGAACAGTTAGTATATGTAGAACTTCGGGATGAACTATTTGACAACTTAGCCATGGCCTATCGAAACAAGGCCCATGCGCTTGAAGGATTGCCTGATTATCAAGCCGCAGCAGCTTGCTCAGAACAAGCAATAGAGATCCTTGAACGGCTAGTAAATATCAAGCATCGTGATGAATTGGCTGACAGATTAGCCTTGGTTTATGAAAACAAGGCAGGGGAGCTTGAAAACCTGAACGACTATAGCGGAGCAGTGCTCTCATATGACCAGGCCATAAAGATCTTTGAACAGTTGGTAAATATCGAGCACCGTGGCGACCTAGCTAATGATTTGGAAAGGGTCTTAAACAAAAGGGAGGCTGCCATTAAACACTTGAAAGATCATTGAACTACGGGACTTTAGTTATACTGCATTCCGAAAGCCGGGTTAACCCCGGCTTTTGCTTTTCTCCCAATGAAGACGGTAACTTTTTGGCAGCCACGGACTACCTAGCAGGAGACTTTTCTAGTATGGGAATAGCACAATATACACGAATTATAGGCAACACCGGGAACATTTCAGCAGACAGAAGCTTAATATAGGAGCAGAAATGGGCATAGTCCACGTGAACACAGACAGATGGGAACAGAATGCGAGCCGGAATTAGATTTAAGGGTGCTAGTTATGGACACTCCAAAGGACTTTTGCCAAGGGCATGGATGGTAACATTTCCGCAGCCACAAGCCTACAAGCAGGAGACCAAGACAACCGGCAATGTGCCCAAGGTATATCCAAGTGAATCAAAGATCAGGAACGGAAACTATATCAAGGAGGCGAACTATTATGAACTCTAACAAAAAGGTCCACAGGATAATTCATGGGGCTGCCACAGCCGCGGCTGCGGCTGGCTCTGGGATGGCGCAAATCCCGGGCTCCGACAACCTGGTAATAACACCTATCCAGATCGCCATGATAATCGCGATCGGGGAAGTTAATGGGCAGCAGATAAGCAAGAGGGCAGCCCTATCTACGCTTTCCGCAGCCTCCGCCGGGGTTACAGGGCGGGCATTATCCCAATTGCTGGTGGGATGGATACCTGGCTACGGGAATGCCGTGAATGCGGCTACCGCCTTCGCCATTACAGAGAGCATTGGCTGGGCCGCGGACACAATACTAAGCGAAAAGAGTCAGAGGATGCAGGAGCGGTACGGGTAACATTTCGGCAGCTGCGAGCTTATAGTATAGGGCACAGATCGCACCAGACTAAGGGAGAAAAATATGAAACCCATACATATAAAAGAAATCGAGAGCGCGGTTAATCTGCTTGAGAGCCCCGGTTTCATCGCAAAGGTAACCAACCTGCTGGGGTCCCCTGTTGAGTGGGTTATGGAAAAGCTCCCCACTATTGCCCGCACTACTATTACCAAAGCTGTAGATGTATTTATTCATATCGCCCTTAAGATTGCCATTTTAACTATGAGTTCCGGGAAATCATCGCCGAGTCCCTGGTGGCATCGTCTTTCTGTCGGCATCTCCGGTGCCGTAGGCGGCTTCTTTGGCTTACCTGCTTTGACATACGAATTGCCAGTCTCAACGACAATTATGTTGAGAGCTATAGCTGACATTCCAGAAGTGAAGGAGAGGAAATAAACACACCTGAGGCTCAGTTAGCCTGCATCATGGTATTCGCCCTGGGGGGGAATCAACCGTCAGATGATTGTTCTGAGTCCGGGTACTACGCCATGCGTATTGCCTTGGCAAAAGCATTGGGCGAAGCTGTGGAATTTATTGCAGAGAAAGGCATCGTGGAGGAAGGGGCCCCCGCCATCGTTCGCTTTGCAGCGAAGGTGGCAGCGAGATTCGAAGTGGTGGTATCAGAAAAAGTCGCAGTTGAAGCGGCCCCGATAATTGGCGCCGCAAGCGGTGCCGCGATCAATGTGCTCTTTATTAACCACTTTATGGATATGGCTAAAGGTCATTTCATAGTGAGAAGGCTTGAAAGAGAATACGGAAAAAAGGCCATAAAGGATACTTACCAGGCCATCTTGAATAAAAGGAGAGAGTTATGAACGACCCCAAAATATGCGATTGTTGCGGGAAAGAGGTTGATAATTGCTTCTGCTATCAAGGAGACACCTACTGCGAGGATTGCTATGAAGACCAATTCGGGAGTCTTCTGGACAACGATGGGAACAATGACTAACTCATAGCACAAAGAGCCAGCAAACAGTCATCTTGCTTGGTTGAGTTTGAAGATACAGGAGGACAAGAATATGGCATGGATTATTAAGTGCAACTCACATTGCGGCGAGATACTCGTCGTCAACAATATTGACGAACTCATAAAGAACCATCGAGACATCAATGGTTGGTTCCTTTGCAAATGTGGAAAGCATGGGCACATTAAAAAGAGTTTTGATCTCCAAGAGCCAGGAGAGACGTGGAAACCATACCTTAGAGGGATCATCCCCTTGGGGTCCGAAAACGCGACATATCAACCCTTTGTATTTCTC
>Ga0209212_1002224_pt1 | contig 28357 bp, 25 predicted proteins | sample RifGroC2_FD_183996 | JGI IMG/M metagenome (GOLD analysis project Ga0209212, IMG submission 183996) | Groundwater microbial communities from Rifle, Colorado, USA - Groundwater C2 (SPAdes) (version 2) | ecosystem: Environmental > Aquatic > Deep subsurface > Groundwater | place: Rifle, Colorado... | reverse complement strand
CTAACAGAAATAATTATGCCTGGTTTAATGCCTCTGAATTAGGATCATATACCATTACTTGTGCAGAATATTGCGGGTTAAATCATTGGGACATGCGGACTAAAGTTGTCGTCTTACCAATTCAGAATTTCAATTACTGGCTTGAGAACAAAGCCAAACTTAAGAATGTGAATGAACAAACCGTTTCAACAAAAAAGGATTCTGTTTCGAATTAATTCTTATAACAAATTGCGAAACAAAATTAACATATTATTTGAGTTGACTAAAATCAGGATAACATTGTTTGTTACTGTTACAACTGCTTTTGGTTATATCTGTGCAAGCAGAGAAATAAATGCCGGATTAATAGCACCGCTTTTGGGAATTCTTTTTCTTGCTTGTGGAAGTGCGGTCATCAATCATTACCAGGAAAGAAAGACAGATGCTTTAATGGATAGAACCAAAAACAGACCGATTCCTTCCGGCAGAATATCTCTAGCTAACGCATTAATTATTGCTGTCCTACTCGCTTTTACCGGTGCGTTGATACTTTGGTTTAGTTCGGGTTTGCTTGCTCTATCTTTGGCGCTTCTTAATCTGGTATGGTATAATGGAGTTTATACACCCCTTAAAAAGATTAATCCTTTAGCAATTATTCCCGGCTCACTCGTTGGTGCAATACCTCCTGCGGTTGGATGGGTTGCTGCCGGGGGTAATATATTTGATCCCGGGATTTTAATTATATCTTTCTTTTTCTTTATCTGGCAGATTCCTCATTTTTGGCTATTGTTGCTTGTACTTGATAAAGATTATCAACAGGCTGGATTTCCAACTTTAACAAAAATTTTTACTCACGAACAGCTAACAAGAATTACATTTATTTGGATTATGGCAACGGTTGTTACCGGGGTAATCATCCCTTTATTTGGTTTGATAAAATTCCCTGTTATAAATTTTACTCTCTTAGCAGCAGGAATCTGGCTTAGCTGGAATGCTTTTAAGCTACTCAGAAAAACGACTAATGCATTATCGTTCAGGTTTGCGTTCAGGGAAATAAATGTTTTTGCGCTCGTAATTATTATTCTTTTATCAATTGATAAACTTGTAATTTGAAAATAGAACATTTCGGGAAAGTAAATGGAATTTATAGATAGTTTAGTTCTGCCGCAGTCATCGGAACACATTGAACTTCTGCATTACATGTTAATGCTTGTCTTGTTTCTCTTTATTCCTTTTATAAGCATTATTTTCGGCGGGACAACTTTGTCTCTCTATTTCAGGAAAAAAGGCATTGATGAGAACAATCATATTTATTTAAAGTTTGCTAAAGATATTATCGAGATGCTGACAATTAACAAGAGCATCGGCATCATACTCGGTATTGTTCCATTACTAACGGCTATTCTTGTTTATGCCCAGTTGCTGCATACGGCTAAGGTTTCGGTTATATCATATTTAACTATCTCTTTCTTTCTTACGATCATTAGCATTATTCTTATTTACACATACAGATATTCACTTTCTTTCAAAAATATTTTCGATTCTATAAAAGATCAGGATTCAAACGATCCGGAACTGAAAGAAGAAATAAAGAAATTTAAAAAAGGGAACCAGAGCCTAAGCTCAAAATCAGGCATGTACGGACACATTTTCCTCTTCATATCTCTGTGGATATTTATTGCTGCTGTTACACTTGCCACTTATACAAGCGACTGGGGAAATGAGAATTTATTCTCTCTTCTTTTCTCCTGGAAAGTACTGTCTCGCTTTATACATTTTATTGCAGCCGCTTTTGCTTTAACCGGCGGAGCAATATTATTCGGATTCTTTTACTGGGAAGGCGGGAGAAAAAATTTAAGTGACGATTATAAGGACTTTGTCAGAAGAATTTCGATAAGAATAACCTTAACAGCATCTTTGTTTCAGCCCTTATTTTTACTATTAAATTTATTTGCTTTACCGAATGAAGCTTTGTCGGCTTCTGTTTTTGGTTATTCGTTTCTTGCACTTTTCCTTCTTTTCCTTGCGTATCATTATTTATACGCAATGATAAAGCAATCAACCAGCAGGTTTAGCGGACACGTATTTTATGTTTTATTGTTTACTTTATTGGCATTAATAATCAAAGACCAGTTAGCTATGGGAAATGCGACTGTAAAACAATCAGTGATTCTGAATGCACAGTTTGTAAAATACCTGGCAGAACTAAAAGGAACCGGCGAAGGTGCAGAGAAGTTGAGCGGTGAAGAAATATACCAGGTAAGATGCTCTTCTTGCCATGCATTCGACAGGAGAATTGTTGGTCCGCCCCACAATGAAGTAGTTCCAAAATACGAAGGGAAGAAAGAACAACTTGTAGCTTTTATCAGGAATCCCATAAAAGTAAACCCTGCATATCCTCCCATGCCAAATCCGGGGCTAAAGCCCGCCGAAGCTGATGCTATTGCTACTTACCTTTTAGATCATTTTAAAAAGAAGTAGCAAAGAATTATTACAGAATTGCAAACACTTCCCTCTGTCTCTCACCACCTGTAGCAATTACTTCTTTGTCAGGAGATATATAAACATCTATTTCGCTTCTTACACCGAAATCTCCGGTTAAATAAATTCCCGGTTCTATTGAAAATGATGTTGATGGAAACAGAAGTCTTTCATCTTTGGTTTCAAAATCGTCCATGTGTGCGCCGCTTCCGTGCAGGTCTGTAGTTATTGAATGTCCTGTACGGTGAATAAAATAATCGCCGTAGCCCGCATCTCTTATTATATTTCTTGAAACGTCGTCAACTTCGTAACCTCGAATTTCTTTCTCTTCCTTAAAGCGGGTCTGAACAAGCTTAAAAGCTTCATCTCTTGCATTTGCAACAATGTTAAAGATTTTTTTGTATTTATCGGGAACGGTTTTACCGACAAATCCAACCCATGTAATATCAGCCCAAACTGCATCAGGTTTATTAACTTTTGCCCACAAATCAATTAAGACAAAGTCCTCTTTCTTAATCGGTTTGAAAATATCTTTTTCGGGGCTGTAATGGGGATTGGCAGAATTTTCATTAACGCCCACAATCGGAGGGTAATCTGTGAAATATTTTCTTTTAGCAAATTCATTCATTATAAACTGTTGAACATCATATTCGGTAAGATTACGATTCGCTGATATTTCATTCTTAATAAAATCAAATGATAGCTTAACAATGTCTGTTAATGCGGCAGCAACAGGTTTGTTTTCCTCGAACTGTTCTTTAGTCCAGACAGCATCGAACATTGAAATCAGATCGCCGCTGCTTACAATTTCAACTCCAAAAGATTTCATCAGTTCTATTGTTCCGGCATCTACTCTGGACACGTAAGGTATTGCATTCAACGGGGAATATTCCATCGCAACTTTTTTAATGTTTCTCAAAGTGTTTGAGAGATGACCGGTAAGTGATGCGTGGCTTGAATAAGTAAATTTTTTACCCGGCAAATGATCAAGATGTCCTGCTTCAATACCGTTGACTATTTTTACAGGCTCACCCTTCTTTGGCACCAGGTAGTAAAATCTTCTTGTCAGATGACTATCCCTGGGTATATCAAGAATGTTTAACGCAAGATCATTGCTTCTGCGAAAATCAAAGAATAGCCAGCCATCAAGATTTGTTTCGTTTAGTATCTTTTGAATTTTTTCGAGATTGAATTTGCCCATTAATACTCCTTAAGAAATTCATAAGAGAATCAGCAGATTACTTAATAAAATAATGACACGATATTGATTATCAAAAATATCCAATTTCTTTGCTAAAAATAGTATAAATATTCATCAGATGTTTTGAAGAGATTTTTCTTTTAATTTATTTAATAATAAATTCTATTATACGATAAAGGTAAAAAATTATTAGCGGAAAAATTATGTATAAATTCTTAGGGACATATAATGTTATTCCTTCCCTGCCGGAAAATCTTGAACATTTGAGAGAGATTGCTCATAATCTTCATTGGACATGGAATCCCAATTCGCGTGAGCTCTTCAGAAGATTGGATAGAGAACTTTGGGAAGAAACAAATCATAACCCGGTAATGGTTCTGGGGAATGTTAGCCAGGAACGGCTCGAAGAAGTTTCTCATGATGATGGATTCAAAGCACACCTTGAGAGAGTGCATAAATATCTGCAGGAATATTTAAACACCAAAACATGGTACGACAAAAATTATAATTACCCGAAAGATTTTAACATTATTTATTTTTCTGCAGAGTTCGGGTTAACCGAATGCCTTCAAACATACAGCGGCGGTTTAGGAGTTTTGGCTGGGGACCATCTTAAAGCATCAAGTGATTTGGGTATTCCTTTAATCGGGATAGGACTGCTATACAGGGAAGGTTATTTTCAGCAATATTTAAATTCTGATGGCTGGCAGCATGAAAGATATGAACTGAATGACTTTAATAATCTCCCGATGAAACTTGTGATGAATAAAAATGAGCCTTTTACCCTTTCTGTAAAATATGCTTCCAAAGAGGTTTTCTTCCAGGTGTGGAAAATTGATGTTGGAAGAGTTCCTCTCTACCTGCTCGATACAAATGTTTCCCAAAATTCTGAACAAGACAAAAAAATTACCAGGGCTTTATACGGAGGAAATATTGAAACAAGGATAGAGCAGGAAATAATTCTTGGCATCGGGGGAATCAAAACTATGATTGCCCTTGGTATTCACCCGATGGTTTGCCATATGAATGAAGGACATTCCGCTTTTATGGCACTTGAAAGGATGAGATACCTGATACATGAAGATGGTTTAAGCTATAAAGAGGCTAAAGAAATAGGATTCTATTCAAATATATTTACTACACACACGCCTGTTCCGGCAGGCATCGATGTATTCTCAAATGAGCTTGTAGAAAAATATCTTGGTAGCTTTTATAAGAATGAACTCAAAATAAGTGATAAAGAATTTTACTCGCTGGGCACTATTAATATCGGTAAAGAATCTTCTATGTTTAACATGGCACACCTTGCGATGAACACTGCCGGTTACGTAAATGGTGTGAGCAAACTTCATGGTTCGGTTTCCAAAAAGATGTGGGTATCAGGCTATAAGGATGTTCCTTTTAATGAAATACCCATTTCTTATGTAACTAATGGTGTACATATCAGGTCGCACATTTCCCGTGAAATTGAGGACCTTTTAGTTCAGTATATTGGAGAAAACTGGGCTAATAATCCGGCGTCGGAAGAATTATGGAAAAGGATTGATAAAATTCCGGATGAAGAGCTATGGAGAACTCATGAAAGGCGAAGGGAAAGGCTCGTTGCGTTTGCACGCAGGCGTCTTGCAAAACAAATAAAAGATAGAGGAGGCAGCCAGGCTGAAATGTCTGCAGCTGCAGAAGTGCTTGATCCGCATGCACTGACAATCGGTTTTGCCAGAAGGTTTGCAAGTTATAAAAGAGCTACTTTAATTTTTAGAGATGTCGAAAGATTGGCAGATATCATCAACAATAAATTACAGCCTGTTCAATTTATTATGGCAGGAAAAGCACACCCAAAGGATGAAGACGGGAAGAGATTGATCCAGGAGATTTTCCAGATTACTAAAGAAGAAAGATTCCGGAGGAAAATAGTCTTTATTGAAAATTATGATATGAATGTTGCAAGATATATGGTTGAAGGATGCGACATCTGGCTTAATAATCCTCGCAGACCTTTGGAGGCAAGCGGAACATCCGGGATGAAAGTAATTGCAAACGGTGGTTTGAACTTCAGCGTTCTTGATGGCTGGTGGGATGAAGGATTTGATGCCGAAGTCGGTTGGAAAATTGGTAGCGGTGAAGAATATTCAGATACCGATTACCAGGATGAAGTTGAATCGAGACAGTTGTATCATACTCTCGAATCGCAGATCGTTTCATTGTTTTATTCAAGAGGAGAAGATTTATTACCACGCGGATGGATTACTAAAGTAAAAAATTCGATGAAGAAACTGGGGCATTTCTTTAATACTCACAGGATGGTTCAGGAATATTTCGATAAATTTTATTTACCTTCTTACGACAAAAGAATCGAATTGCAAAAGAATAAATGGAGTGAAGCAGTTCAATTGGCAAAATGGAAGGAGAAGATCAGGAAAAACTGGTCGCAGGTTAAAGTTGAAAAGGTTAATACCGGGAAAAATTCCAAACCGATTTTTGTCGGGGAAGAATTTCCTGTCGATGCTGAGATTAACCTTGGCAATTTGTTACAGGAAGATGTGGAAGTGCAGCTTTATTTTGGTCCTGTTGAAAAGCAGGATGATCCCGGGTTCAACTCAACTGTTGTTATGAAACCTAATAGTAAAAATTCCGGTAACGGAGTTATACATTATAAAGGAAATATTGTTACGCAGCACAGTGGGCAACAAGGCTATACGATAAGAATTCTTCCCAAGAATCCATTACTTGTTAGTCCTTTTGAGGTCGGGGTTGTTTACTGGGCTAGTGAACAATAATCTGCTCAAATATTTCTGCAAATTTATAAAAGAGGTTGTTCCCAAGCCTCTTTTTTATATTCGATGTAAAATCAATTTTATCTTTGGAATCGAAAAACGTTTTTATTCCATTGGCTAATGCAATAACAGATTCAGGATCAACAAGAAAACCCGTTTCTCCGTCATCAACAAATTCTTTTAAACCTCCGACCTTTGTAGCTACAACCGGTTTTAAGAAAGAATAGCTTACGTTTAATACTGCACTTTGAGTAGCACTTCTGTAAGGAAGAATTACTAAATCGGACATTCCGTAATACAAACCTACTTCTTCATTTTTTACAAACCTGTTTAAAACTTTAACGATATTATCAAGCTTTAATTCTTTTATAAGATTTTGGTAGGATGAAGGATCATCATAAAATTCACCAACAATTAAAAGCTTAACATCGGGATTTGAAGAAATTACAGAGGGCATTGCTTTAATAAGAATGTCGAGTCCTTTATACTTTCTTACGTAGCCAAAGAAAAGCAAAATCCTATCATCCTTAAAGCCAAGGTTTTTCCTTTCCTCATTGATTGCAGATTCATCAGGCAATTTGTATAAATCGAAGGTGGGCAGTTCAGCTCTGTAAATTTTTTTGTCAGCAGAAATACTTTTCAAATCCTCTTCCACAATTTGAGATAACGCTATAAAGTAGTTTGCATTTCTCAATCCAAGTTTTGTGAGGAAAGAATCTATGTATCTTGTTTCGTGTGAGATGAAGTTTTCAGTTATAAAAACTATTCTTTCTTTATATCGCTTTTTTATGAAAAGGGAAATAAAAAAATGACAGATACCAAAAAACGGTTGCCACCAATCGAATACAACAAGATCGGCTTTTTCTTGTTTAATTTTATTTGCAGTTTTTATCCAGTTTAACGGCGAAACTGAATTAACGATTCTTTCATTAGGAACAATAAATTTGCTGGTAGCACTTTCATCGTATTGAGTTTTGCCTGGAAAAAGAAAAGAGGGGTAGAGAAGCTTATAATTATAAATCTTTATTTCAAATTTATCTTTTAAGCTGTTATAAAGATAAGAAACAAATGTCGAGGGACCGCCACGGTAAGGATAAGCAGGACCAATAATTATTATTTTCTTTTTCCGATTCATCAATTAAAAATAAATAAAAAAGGGGAGAGCATAAAGGATTCTTTTTTGTTAAGTGAGGCTCACGTTATAGTAACCTCGCTTTAGAAGGCAATCTATTTTTCTGTTACGAAGTGGGAATCTGCCTCAAAAGCATTTTGGCTGTCACACTGAGCTTGTCGAAGTGTGAATTTGATTTTAAATGTCGGTCTTCGACTAGCTCAGACTGACAAATTAAGACTTTTGGGACAGCCTCGCGGTTCGTGACAGCGGGGAATTATCTCTTGAAGTAAAAAAGAAATGATACAGCTAAATCAACGTTTTAATAAATATCTTCATCGGTTTCTTCACTCTCATCTTCCTGCGTCATCGTAAATATTGAGCTAAGCATATCTTTAAATTGTAGCCCATTCTCCAAACGGAATTTACTCAACATAGAATATTCAGCTAAGCCGTGAAGCACAAACTCCATCAAAAGAAGATTATCCTTGCCGTTTATAGCGGGCTGGTATTTTTTTACAATTTCTTTCAGACCGGGAATTTTTGCTAATGTAATCTCATATTCTTTATCTGAGACTGTATTAAGTATATCGACTTTGTTTCCCTTGTTAAACCAGCTTGTTATAGAGTTATACGGGTTTGGCTCTTGCGTAGATTGCTCAGGCTGATTCTTTACACGATTAATTTGAGGATCTTTTCGTTTTACTTTATCCGGTGAAGGGAAATAATTATTAAACAAATTTCTTATGGCTTTGCTGATGAGAATGTGTGCAACCTTTGCGGGACCTTCCTGCTCGCCTTCATAAACAAGTTCAATCTTTCCTGTTATTGCCGGGATAACTCCGTAAAGATCGGAAATCCTGATGTGAGTACAATCTTCATTATTAATAATCATTCTTCTTTCAGCAGAGCTAATAAGATTTTCATAAGCAGAGATAGTCAGCCTTGCTGAAACTCCGCTTTTAGGATCGATGTATTCACTTGCACGCGCTTCAAATGCAATCTGCTCGACAAGGTCTTTCATTAATTGGTTTGTATTAATTTTTTTCTTCTGGTCAGGTGTAAACTTAGATTCCTGTTCGGTTATCTGTTGTGAAACGCCGATTGATTTCGGATAATGAGTAAGTATCTGGCTGTCTATCCTGTCTTTTAAAGGAGTAACGATTGAACCCCTGTTCGTATAATCTTCCGGGTTAGCAGTAAAAACAAACTGGATATCGAGAGGCAATCTTACTTTAAAGCCTCTTATTTGAATATCGCTTTCCTGTAGAATGTTGAAAAGCGCTACCTGTATTCTTGCCTGAAGATCGGGCAATTCATTTATTACGAATATTGAACGATGAGAGCGGGGAATTAACCCGAAGTGAATTACTCTTTCATCAGAGTAGGGGAGTTTTAATGCTGCAGCTTTAATCGGGTCAACATCGCCGATAAGATCGGCAACTGAAACGTCCGGGGTTGCAAGCTTTTCTGCATACCTTTCTGAACGATGATGCCATTCGATTTTTGTATCATCGCCTTGCTCAGCAATCATATCTTTTGAATATCTTGACAAAGGATGCAAAGGATCGTCATTCAATTCAGAGCCTGCAACAACAGGAATATATTCATCGAGCAGGTTAATAAGCATTCTTGCAATCTTTGTTTTAGCCTGTCCTCTTAAACCGAGGAGAATAATATTATGCCTGGAGAGAATTGCAGTTTGAATATCCGGTATTACAGTTTCCTCATAACCAATTATGCCCTCGAAAGGGTTCTCGTTCTTCTTAAGAAACTTGATGAGGTTGTCGCGCAGCTCATCTTTAATGGATTTTGATTTATATCCTGTTCTTTTTAATTCACCGAAAGTAGTAATTTTGGTAATATCCATTTATTAGTCCCGTTGTTTTTGATACTTGATCATTGGTCAATCGTCATTTGTCAATAGTCATTGGTCATTAGTTGTCATTGATAGTCATTTTTTAAATGACAATTGAATGACTATCGAATAACAATGAATGACTATATTCCTGATCTTACTCTTGAACCTGCACTTGAACTCTGCACCCGCCTACTTCAACCTCTTCCTTCTGTTTCTCACATAATCTTCAAAAATATATTCGCCCAAACCTGAGAGGCTGCTGTAGAATGCTCTGCCGTTATTTGTCTTGGTAAACTCTCTTACGAACCGCTGCAGATACGGATCTTTTGCAATCATAAACGTTGTTATCGGTATTCCGAGCTTTCTGCATTTTGCCGCTTCGTCCAGAGTTTTGTTAACAATTTTCCTGTCAAGCCCAAAGCTGTTTTTATAATATTTCAAACCTTCTTTAAGGCAGGTCGGTTTACCATCCGTTATCATAAAGATTTGTTTGTTGCTTGTTTTTCTTCTCCTGAGAATATCGACTGCAAGGTCTAACCCTGCAACAGTGTTTGTATGATAAGGACCAACTTCAAGATAAGGTAAATCTTTTATCTCTATTGGCCAGGCATCATTTCCGAAAGCAATGATATCTAGTGTGTCTTTAGGATATTTAGTTGTAATCAGTTCCGATAAAGCCATGGCTACTTTTTTAGCGGGAGTAATTCTGTCTTCACCATAAAGTATCATCGAATGCGAAATATCGATCATCAAAACTGTTGAAGTTATTGCTTTGTAATCACGCTCTTCTATTTCAAGATCATTTTCAGTCAGCTTGAATTCATCGAGACCGTGGTTGATTTGTGCATTCTTGATAGAATCAGTCATATCGATCTGCTCGACAGAATCGCCGAAATTATATTCGCGCCTGTCAGAAGTCGGTTCATCCCCCTGACCTGTAAATGGCGAATTATGATTTCCTCTTTGAGATTTTTTCAGCTTGCCGAAAATTTCTTCAAGCGATTGTCGCCTGATACTTTGTTCGCTCTTTGCGGTTATTATAAATCCGGTTCCGTCTTCATTATCTTCGAGGTATCCTTTTTCTTTTAAATCATCAATAAAGTTTCCCATTCCGTATTTATCATTCGTTAAACCATACTGCTTATCGAGCTGGTTAAGCCAGTTCAATGCTTCTGCAACATCTCCCGAAGTTACAATCATAATTTGCAGAAACAATTTGAGCAGGTCCTCAAAACTCTGCGAGTCCCGCCTTTGCGGAATATATTTTGTGAATCTTGTGCCTAACATATTGGTAATAAGCTTAACATTAAATTTAAAAGAATTGTTCAGGAATTCAAGACGATTATAAGAAGAAATCTGCTTTATATAAAGGGGCTATATTCCGCTCAACTTTTTAAGCATTTCAGCCGCATAACTATTCAGAGGTTGCAGCCTTAAAGCCAGACGGAAATTTTTTGTAGCAAGACCTTTATTACCGTCCTTTAAGTATGCGTCTCCTAATCCTATAAAAACATCTGCGGCGTTCGGGAACTCACGTGTAAGCATTCTAAAAAGCTGGATTGCAACAGGATAGCTTTGAATATTAATAAGATCATAACCAAATGTGATTTGCTCTTCCAACCTTTTATTAAAATTGCCGGTAGTGTCGGAGCTAATTTTCCTTAATGCGGTAAGCGAAGAATCAATACCATATTCTAAAGTTATTTTGAGGAGAAAATCGGCAAGAGATTTTTCAGGCTTCTTAATTTCTCTTCCGAAATATATAGCTGCAATATCGAGCGCCGGTTCACCCATGTTTCTGTCTCTTATATTCATTAAATGAATAACGGCTGTTTTTTCCTGAGGATAAATCAGCAATAGGGAAGTGAACCCTGTTCCGGTTCCCGAGTGGCTGATATATTTTCTTCCCGATTCATCTATACCGAAAGAGACACCCAGTCCATAGTTTATTGTTTTACCATTCTTTAGTTTAGTCGGTACGATCATCGAGTCAAGACTTGTTAATTTTATCAATTTGCCTTTGAGAAGGTTATCGGAGAATTTTAAAAGATCTTCAGAGGTTGATAATAATCCTCCACCGGGAATTTTAATTGATAAGTCTGCAAGAGCGGCGTTCTGAACCTGGCGGTACGCATTCCTGTCATATCCCTTGGCGCGGTTTGGTATAATGCTTCTTTGAAAATCGGGGTAAGTTGATTTCATATCAGCAGAGATCAGGATATTCTTTTTTATATAATCATGGAAAGAAAGACCTGAAACATTTTCAATTATTGCTGCAAGAAAGTTATAGCTTAAAGTTGTATAAAAATATTTTGTGCCGGGTTCATATTCCAGGCTATCCTTGGCAAGATAATTAATTGCTTCCTGAGTTGATCTGAAATATTCTTTGCTTTCAAACTCGCCGGTACTTCTGTAATTCCTTATTCCGGCAGTATGAGTAAGCAGCTGCCTGACCGTAAACTTCCACCTTTTTGCGGGATATTGAATATATTTTTCCACATCATCATCGAGCCTGATTTTACCTTCTTCTACAAGCTGTATAACTGCCACAGCAGTTATAATTTTTGATATGGAAGCTATTCTGTAAACCGTATTTTTTGAAGCAGGCACATTATTCTCGATATCGGAATAACCTTTTTCCGCAAGCCAGATTATTTTTCCGTCATGCAGTAATCCCGTAGAAATAGAAGGAACATTTTTATTGATATAATAATCAGTAAGATATTGGTCGAGTTTTTTAGTAATATTTTGTGAGAAAACATTATTAAAAAAGGTGCAAGCTAAAAAGATGGAAACCGGTAAACGATGCATTTATTACTTGTAAATCTGAAAAAATGATTGGATAAAAAATAAAGAATAAATTTGATAGTAGTGATATGAAAAAAGCGGCTTGAGATTTATTTTAAGTCATATTTTTTTAATTCTGTTCCCGCTCCCCAGGAATTTACTGATTTGACCATCCCAACGCCTTTTTCATAAGTTGTTGTACCCTTCATATCGAAATGTCCATAATCAATAAGATATTCAATTTTATTTTCGTTTTTGCTTGTAACTTTTATTGTGTAGTGATTGAATACTGGAAGTCTTTCAATTGCTTTTCGGCTTAATGATTCCGAAACATCGAGGTCCAAATGTACTGTCGCAGTTTCATTTGAGTCTAAAGAAAATATTGCATCTATTCTCTCAATATATCCTAGATTTTGATTATCATAATTTAAACTGAAAAGGGTATCATTTGATAATCTTAGATAATTATAATAATTAATTGTCGTATCCGTCCAGATATTTGAATTTTTTAACAAAAAATATTTTTTACCATTGATAGTATCTGTTGCGACTACTTCTTTTATGAATTTGGATTCATCATTTTTATCCGGAGGATAAATAGAGTAATACCATTTGTTGCCGATTGCTAAAGGCATGTAATCAGCATTTAATGAATCATTTGTTTTTGAGGTTGAACAATCCAGTAATAGTAAAGAAGAAAAGAGAATAACAAAGTTTATGAAAAACTTCTTCATATTAAATTTGATAATAGTTTAAGGGAAAAAGCCCACGAGAAAAGAAGTCGATCTCGGCTTGACGGGTAGTTGGGTTGTTGCTTCACCAATTTATAAATATTTAACTTCTCATTGAGGCAATTCTTTTCCATTCTATCTTTCCATCATCTGAGATACTATATTCAAGGAGGAGATAGCCCATAACATGTCCGTCTTCAAAATATGCAAATACCCATTTGTTATTTAATATCCATATCTCTCTATCATAGAATTCCATTGTTCCACCCAGTATCCCTTTATAAGGAATTAATTCGCTATGTTTTATTAAATCATCAATAATTTCTCGGACAGGATCAGATAATCCTTTTTCTTTCAATCTTTTTATATCCCAATCATATAAATTAATAGTATTTGGCGGACTATTTTTTCTAAGAACATTCAGATTATGATTTTGTACGATTAATCCTTTTACTTTTTCTTTATAATCACTTAGTGACTTATCATAATTGGTTCTTAACTGGTTATAATCATTAATAGTATTTATATATAAAATGAGAAATATGATGGCAAGTATTAAAGGAACTACAACTATCAAATATTTTAATAATTGGTTATTTAAAATTTTCATATTTACCTCAATTGATGATAACTAAACAAATAAGAAAATAAACGCACGCACTTTTCTCATTGCAGAGCAACTTCCTTCATCATCTTCGAAACAGATTTCCTTGCAGCAGGGGACAAAGTTTCCAAATATTGATCCTGCATAAGGAAAGTAATTTCCTGTAATAATTCAGGATGTTTTTTAGCAATCTTAATTATGAATTTTAGAGCGTTAAATCTCACCGATGGATTTTTATTTATCTGTTTCCAAACATCTGTACAAGTATTAAATAAAATCACTTCATATTCTTCCTTTAATTCCATTTTGTAAAGAATTTTAAGTAATTCCCTTTGATGTCCATCATCTTTAGTTTTTAGAGTGTCAACAATCTTACTAATGTACTTTTGAATCCGCTTGTCATTCTCCTCCATGCAACTCCATAATAACCACGCTGCCCGCCACGAGTAGGGCTGCTTGTCCGAAACAGCTAATTGAATTGCCTCATCAAAAACTTCAGGATGAGTATCCATAAAGGAAATCATCTCATCCTTATAAGAGTTCAGTAATTTATGTTTTAAGAGTGATTGCATAGAATCAGCGGGTTGAGTTGCGGGTTATACAGCATTTTATTTTAATAATAACATTTTCTTAACTTTTCTAGAATGCCCAGATTCGATTTCATAGTAATAAAATCCACTTGATAATTTACTTCCATTAAATTCTACTGTGTAAGTACCTGGATTTTTATTCTCATTCAATATTGCTTTTATTAACTGTCCTTGGATGTCATAAACTAATAATTTAACACTTCCAGATTTTTTTACTGAAAATTTAATCATAGTTGTTGGATTAAATGGATTTGGATAGTTTTGGTATAATATAAAATCATTTATCCCAATTATTTCGGTTTCAGGAACATCAACTGTACTACCATATTCTTCGCCATTTATCTTTGCATATACTAAAAAATCTAAAGTATGACCACCTAAATCACCATATTCTGCAAAACAGAACCCTATCCCTTTGGCTAAGGTTCTATTAAAATAAAAGTAACCTTGTTGATAAATTATAATTGGACGGACTATATTTAATTCACCAACCAAAGCGGTATCATAACGCAACATATTTTCCATTCCATAATTATCTATCCAGATTGAATCTGGTCTTGCAGAAAGGTTGTATTCATCATATCCCCATTCATTATAAATTATTTTTGCTATTGAATCGATTCGTTGATAAGCAGTATGTATAACTTGATTAGTATACCAAAACTTTTTAATAAAGTAATGTAGTCCATCACCAAGAATAGTGTCCCCAACAATTTCTTCATAACGATAACGATATGTATCTCCAGTATCATTTTCAAATGCATTGTATGGAACTTCTTTATATATCCATTTATTTCCCACTTGTAGGGGATAATAATCTAACGGGTCGGAAATGATTTGTCCAAAACTGTAATTGAAAAACAATATTATTATAAAAGGAAGTAACGTTTTATAATTCATATTTATCTTTAGCTGTATAACGGCGTTGCAACTAACCCGCCGCCCATAAGAGGGAAGCCTAACTATTTACAACTGCCGATGATTTAAGACTAACTTTCATAGAAAAACCCTGAACAAGTTTCCAGAACGAAGTCACACAACCCAAGAACTTGAAAAAGCCTTACGAGGGCGAACCGGTCGGAGTTGCGGGTTAGGGCGTTTTAAATTTTCTATTCATACTTTTTCATTTCATTACGAACTTTTTTTAATAAGGTTATCATCCCTTCTCTTGAATCATCAATAAAAGAAACAAAATTTTTCATTTCCTTTTCTAATTCTTTATTTAGTCTATCAATCTCTTTTTGAATTAACTTCTTATAGTCATTTTCTGGGATGCCAGAATTTAAATTGTGAAACATATCTAATGATGTTATGATTACCTTAAGATTTGATAAGCATTTTAAAAAATTGTTCAGTGCTTCATTATTCCAAAATGAATCATCAATGTCAAAATATAAAAGGAATGAGTTTGCAATTTGATTAGATGCCTCTTGAAGTTTGTTCAATTGAATAGTCAGAGAGTTATTCATTATATTAAAAACATCTCGTTCAATTCCTTTTTCTAATACGGGTGCTTGTTCATATAAACGGGCAATTGAACCTAAAACATTTGAAGATACATACCATTGAGAGACAGCTGCTTCAGCTACTTCTAATTTTTTCGTGAAAAAAGTTTTTTGAATTGAATATCTATGTTCTCTTGACTGTTGAATAATATCAAGGACTTTACTAATTATTACAGTCAATACTGAACCAATTAAACCACCAATTATGGCATAAAGAGTATAAATATTTGAAGTTTCCATTTAATTACCAAGCACCTAACGGCCTTGCAACTAACCCGCCGCCCATAACAGGGAAGCCAAGCTATTTACAACTGCCGATGATTAGGCAAACTGTGCTTAACTTTTTTCATAAGCACAGTTTGCAAGTTGATTAATTATAAGAATAACTTTGAACAAGTTCGCCGAACGAAGCCACTAAACCCAAAAATAACAAATTAGCCTACGAGGGCGAAGCGGTCAGAAGTTATGTTTAAAAAGTCTCTCAAGTAAATTAAATTCAAGTTTTTCACAACTAAATTTAAGGAGACTTTTTATGAATAGCTCTAAAAATATTTCGTTCACCGGTTCTCATTTCTTTGTTGGCTTTGATGCTCATCTGAAGAACTGGAAAGTAACTACCAGATTCAATAGTATTGAACTGAAAACTTTCTCAATGAACCCTTCACCTGTAGAACTGTTTAATTACTTAAAGAAAAATTATCCCGGAGGTATTTACCACATAGTTTATGAAGCAGGATTCTGCGGCTTCTGGGCATTAAGAAAATTCCGTGAGCTTGATGTTGACTGCATTGTTGTTAATCCTTCAGATGTCCCTACTTCAAATAAAGAAAAAGTAAATAAGAATGATCCCATTGATTCCCGGAAGCTTGCACGTGAACTGGAGAATAAATCTCTTAAAGGTATTTACATCCCCGATATCTTTCACGAAGAACTTCGCCATATGATGAGGCTCCGCTTCCGGATTGTGCAGAACCAGACCCGGGTTAAGAACAGGATTAAAGGATTGCTTCATACACAGGGAATTACTATTCCTCTTAACTTTACAGGCAACTCCCGCTGGTCTGCTTCATTCATCCAGTGGCTTAAAGAAATAAATCTCAATACAGATGCAGGTCAGTTCACTCTCAGCAATCTGATCCAGCAGCTTCAGCAGCAAAGAGAACATAATAAAAATGTTCTCAGGCAGTTAAGACAGCAGGCAAAGCAAAAACATATAGCTCCTGTAATAAATGCTCTGCTATCTGTTCCCGGTGTAGGCTTCATTACTGCAATGTCACTTTACACTGAAATAGTTGATATGAAAAGATTTTCTAACCAGCAGCAGCTCGCTGCTTTTGTCGGACTTGTTCCTTCAACAAGATCTTCTGATGAGACTATCTATAATAATGGTATTTCCTTCAGAAGAAATAAGTTCTTAAGACCAATTATGGTTGAGGCTGCCTGGACTGCTGTTAAACAAGACCCTGCTATGACTCTTAAATACAGGGAGCTTACAAAAAGAATGAAACCACAGAACGCAATTATCAGAATAGCAAGAAAACTATTGCAAAGAATAAGACACGTTTGGCTTAACCAGGAAGATTATGTTTACTCTTTAGTTGCTTAGCAGTAAGCTTACAAGTAAGAAAAATAATTAAAGGAAATAAAAGAATAATTTATTTAGCGGTGAGGACCATTTACTCAACCCTGTCCACAAGGGAAACAAGTCCCAAACAGTCTGCTGCATTTAGTAACATCTGTAAAGTGGATTACTGTCAGATTGTGGCCGCACCTTTTTGAATTTCATTTTTACTTTTTGTCCAGTCCCTTTGGGAACGAGGATTTATAACAGGATGATTCTTTTATTTTATTAAGTTAATATTTAACCACAAAAAGGAAAAGGGATAAGATTGGTTTATCAGTTTACCCGCCTCTGGCGTGGCTTATCTCTTTTCTACTTGTCCGCCTTTGGGGGAAATTATTATTTTAGGAGAAAAAGAAAAAACAAAAATAAGTTTATTACACATATTGACTTTTTACATAACGGGTTGAAGCACTTGTTAGGCAGTTTTTATTTTTGATAGCACAACTTTTTTTTGTTTTGTAAATACTATTTATCCAATAATTAATCTAGCTTTTAAAGATTGTGAGTGTTCCACCGCAAATATCACATCGAAGTTTCGTTTCTGAAACACAAAAAGAGCACCAACACGTCTGACAAGTTGGACAGAAAAATCCATGACCTTGCAATTTCATATCGTCAAGCGGTACAAATGGTTCTACACTCTCTTTTTGCAATCCTTTGAGTAACATTTCGAAAGGGGAACTTTTTTTAGTGCTTTGTTCTTCATTGTCCATCGGCAGAACAGGATAGCCACACCTTGCACAATTAGTTTTGGATTTTGATAATTCCGGCAATGGGTTTCTTTCACCGTATTCAATCAACTCTTGAGTAGCTTCATTAAAAATCATTATCATATCTTTCCCCAAATTCCCTTCAGGTGTTTCAACAATTAGGTATTTTTGTTCCTCTTTCACATCAGTAGCTCTGAGGAATTCCATAGCTCGTACTTTGTTTGATGCTTTATAAACAATGTATGTATTTCCATTCGTGACTTCTTTTTCTTTATATTTTACATCTGAGAACTGCGAGTTTTTTGTACCTTTCTTGGCTTTTTGAGAAGTTTTCATTTTTGAAGTTTCCATTTCTTCTACCGGTTCTAAGAATTCTTCACTTTCAAGTATATATTCAACACCTTCTCTTATTCTCCAATTTTTATGTTTAAGAAACTTTTTTAATATTTTTTTAGAAAAATAAATCCTTCGTCCCTCTATAAGTTTTAAAAATATTGCTAATGCTTTTCCGTGTGTTCTTTTTTTCCCAAGTGCATTTATTAAATGTTCTACTAATGGTTTTGGGGCCGCATTCCCAATTTCTTTAATTTCATCGAGTACTTGTGCTAAAGCAAAGTCCGCTTGATTACGTATTGATTTACTAAACGGATACCTCGATGCTTTAATTAAGTTATAAATATTCCCATCGTTTTTTAATTTTGAAATATTAGGTTTTATAAACATAAGACCTCCTATACTATATATTATATACTGCCTAACGACGTTGCGCATAAGCCGCAGCCCATAACAGGACTGCCGAACAGAAGCACAATGCCGATGATTTAAAAAAATTTGTTTAGCAAAATCACCTTGAATGGCAATGCCAAACGAAGCCACCAAACCAGAAAATTACAAATTAGCCGATGGATATTACGCTGTCGGCTTAATGCGCTGGTTAGGCACGGGTTTTTTTATTTTACCTTTATTTTTTTACTACACTCTTTAATTTATTTTTTTAATGTAGTGAATAAAATTTAAACTCAACCTTTCCCCCACCTTTTCATTACAGCCTTGCTTACCTTTAGGCTTTACATTGATGCCGCTGTTATAAAACTTGAAACGGCACTAAATTTATTTTTTACAACCACTTTTTATAACCAGCTATCTTGTACTGAAAAACAAAAGCAGAACAACATACTTGGTTTACACATATTAGTATAAAAAGCAATGTTATTGTGAACAGCCATTATTACACTTGCACAAACTTTACAAGAAGGACTTATTTGAATAACATTAATGTAAAACGATGTTTGAATTACCAGCGCTTAATTATAACCGGTTAATATTATTTTATCACCAAGCTTTACTTTACCATTACTGCTGTTTACCCAAGGGCTAAACACTGATTTAGTTTTTATAAAATTAATATTGGCAGTAAAAAAATAATAACCACAATTTAAATGAACTCTACTAACCGGCAATGAAAAAAGTAACCTGAAAAACAAAATTGATTTTACCACTTAGTATAACCACCAACTTTATGAGAACACCGACAAAACATCGTAACTAAGTTTTTATGAATTATAAACTTGAGTCACACACTGAAAAACGCACCTTGATATTACTAAAGCTTAAAATTACCCTCGTGCCTAACGGCGTTGTGCATAAGCCGCAGCCCAGAACAAGAATTTAGCTTAGAACACAAATGCCGATAATTATTAAAAAATTTTTTAGCTCTATAACCTTGAACAAGATAGCCGTTACGGAACGACTACCCTTAAAATTATACAAATGCCGAATGCGAAAACGCTGTCGGCTTGATGCACTTGTTAGGCAATAGAGTATTGAGAAAAAGAAAGTTGACTGATTTAATTTCTAATCATTCGTTTCATCACTACAACTACCAACCTGGTTGCCATCTTCTATTTGTGAACCAGTTATATATTCGTTAATTGTAAGATAAAAATCATATCCATACAACACAGTCTTTTTTCCTGTTCCATATGCATATTTTTCTAATAGATATATACCTTTGCCCGAACGAATAGGAAAATCGATGTTATTGAGAAATTTAACAATATAAGTTTTTCCTTTCTTTGCTTCGAATGCGATCGTGCAAGATATACCCCCTGGCAATTTTTTTTCTGTATTAATGGTAGTATTGTTTGAAACAATAGATCTAATTTCACCACGAAAATAGCCCATATCAACAAATATTTCATAATTGCCCGGCAGAATGGATTTCAAATCTTCTGAATTCCAACTATACGTTTTATTATTACCTTTAAGAATAATAAGACTTGGTCTTCTAGAAAATTCCTTTGGTCCAAATGCTTGAAATTCTTTTCCAAAAACTTTAATAAAGGCAACTTCTTCTGAGGGTAATGTGGCTCCATCATACAACTGGCTGGAACCGCATGCACTTAAAAACAAACTAATTGAAACTAGTAATGGGAAAGTTAGTTTCTTAATAATCATTTTACTATCTCCTTATATTTAGTATTATATTGCCTAACTATTACTTATACTGAACTGGCGATCTTCAATTCAGTCGTTATTTAGGAATTATTTTCTGAAATACCGACCGCATAAAAATCCTGTTTCATTCTCTAATTTCTTCAAATACATACCTTTATAAGGTAACAAAAATTTCAACTTCAATAAACATTTCATTAATAAATTTCTCATATATCAACTTTTAATCTAAAGGGCTCCTAACACTCATTCCTCTATTAAGAACATGAGTGTATATCATAGTTGTCTTAATCCCGTGAGATAGTTTCTTGTTCTGTTTTTGATATATCTTTTACCCCATGCAGTCTTTAAATATTTTTCCCTTTTAGTTGCATCCTGTTGATTTAAGCATCCCTCCCAATAGATTAATTTTAAAGGTACTCTATTCTTCGTAGAAGTAACTTTACCTTTATTATGATCTTCAATTCTTCTTAATAAATTGTTTGTATAACCAACATAGAACTGTAAATCTCTTTCAGATTGAAGAACATATGTATAAAAGTAATTCATAATGAATATCTCACGGGATGAACATAACTATGTCCCAATAATTCCTGCACCGTTCTTATATCGTAACCTGCCTGAAGCAAATGTGTTGCAAATGAATGTCTTAATGTATGTGGTGAAGCAGGCTTTGGTATATCTGCTTTCCTTGACGCTTTCTTAAATTCTTTTTGAAAAGTGCTTTGTGCTATGTGAAATCTGAATTTCTTATTACTATTTTCTTTACTGCTAAGGGTTTTAGCCGGAAAAATATATTGCCAGCCGAATTCTTTTCCTGCAGTGGGATATTTTACTTCAAGTGCATAAGGAAGCGGAGCCTCAATATTACCTGCTGCCAAATCTTTTTTGTGTAGGTTTTTAACTCTGTTTATATGAGCTTTTAGTTCTGTGACCAATGAATCGGGTAAAATCGTTACCCTGTCTTTTTCACCTTTTCCATCCCTTATAGTTATTGTTCTGAATTCAAAATCCAGGTCCTTTACTCTTATTCTTAAACATTCGGAAAGCCTTAACCCTGAACCGTAAAGAATTCTTCCCACCAGAGAAGCAACTCCATCTAAGTTTTTTAATATTGAATTCGTTTCTTGCTTTGTTAAAACCAAAGGTATATGCCTCTTCTTCTGTGTAAACTTAATTTCATTTATCCAGCCGATTTCTTTCTTAAATATTTCTCTGTAAAGATAAAGGATAGAATTCAATGCCTGGTTCTGTGTTGCAGCTGATACATTATGATTCACAGCAAGGTTATTAATGAATGCTCTGATTTCATCAGCACCCATTTCTTTGGGATGGCGTTTGTTATGGAAAAGAATGAATCTTTTTATCCAGCTAAGGTAGGTTTTCTCAGTCCTTAGGCTATAGTGCCTTCCCCTAAGTTCTGTTCGGACTATGTCTAGAAGTTTCTGTGCGGGCATGTTTGCACCCCTTTACTCCCATAAAGTTTTGCTTACAAATTATGTTTTTATCCGAAAAGAAGCAAAATAAAAAATACAGAGATATTTGCTGAGTGTTAAGTAAGATGATGGAAAGAATTATTACGTTTAGCTCTTGGGTTAAATTATAAGATATTTATTTAGAGACAGTATATTTTTATAAAAGGTTGCAAATAATTCACTCCCTAAAATTCCCATATATTAGAGTTTTTTAAGATTCATTAATTTTCTACGAATATTTGCAGAGACATAAAAACTAATCCATAAAGTAATGGTGATGGTAATAGAAAAAAATTGTGTATATGACAGAATCCCTGCAAATTCGATATTTGAATCCCAACGATAGAACTCGATTATAAAACGGCTTACAGCATACAATGTAATAAACAACAAAAATGAATGACCATCATATGTCATCTTTTTTTGGAAAGTGAGTAGGACAGAAAGTATTATTAAACCTGAAAAAGAATGATACAGTTGAGTCGGATGAACTGGCAAAGACATTAAATCGTTTGGGGAAATTTGTCCTGATGATATCTGTAACATATATGGTGCACTTCCCCTGGGGAAACTTGTCGCCCAGGGAATATTTGAGATTTTTCCAAAACAACATCCATTCATAAAACAACCAATACGGGTTAAAAAAACTCCCTGTGCAATAGGTATAGCACAACAGTCTGCAAATTTCCATATTGATATTCTTTCTTTCCTTAGATAAATAAGAACGCTGATTGATCCTACAATCATTCCACCGAACGAAGAGAATCCTCCCTTCCAAAGTTTAAAGATCTCAACCGGGAAAATTAAAAAGAATTGATAGTGCTGAACTATATAGTGCAACCTCGCTCCTAAGATAGTAAAGATAAAAGCGACGAAGAGTACATTCAAAGAAATTGGAATTGGGATTTCTTTTTTTTCAGCAGCTTTTACACATAAGTATATCCCTATTAAGCAAGCAAGGATAAACATTGCAACAAAGTCTGGAAGGATAATGTTTATACCTATTTTTGACCTAAAATATTCTTCAATCAGTGGTCTGATAGATTCCTCAGAAATATAAGTTTTCTACAACTTAATTTAGAGTTTAATGCCCTACAAACTTCATATGCACTCTACAATATCAATTTTTCTTTCGAATTTTAATTTTCCAGCCAAATATAAAAGCTATGGGAAGAAGTAAAAGACCGTAATAAAAAGTAGCACTCCTTAAATCAGATTGATCTTTTCGCTTTAGTAGTCCTATGAAATCTTTTGGGAGTTTATATGTTTGTGACCCTTCTTTTGATTTTAAAGTATCCGGGATTTTCCGTGTTGTATCAGCACAAATAAGAGACTCGTAAGCATTTAACCGGCCTTCTGTTACTACCTTTCCGGAAAGTGAAGTTTTAGGATCAACATTATCTAGAATACAATCTTTAACACCATAGTGATTTAACCATGAATAATGAGACCATACAAGAGCCGCAACACCAGATACATGAGGAGCAGCCATAGACGTACCGTCAAAATTGTCATATCCGTCCCTTACCGTGCTTAGGATTTCTTCACCGGGAGCTCCTATATGCACAGATGTTAGACCAAAATTTGAGAAACTGGATAGATTATCGTTGTGGTCAGTTGCTGCTACAGAGATAACATTATTGAGGTTGAAAGGAGGAGCGCCGTAGTTTGATGGAAAATGCGGGGAAACGTCGTTATCTGTTCCGTCATTACCGGCAGCTGCTATAAATAAGACTCCATGCGAATCAGCATAAGCGATTGCATTTCTTAGCACGGCTGATTCACTGCCGCCCCCCCAACTTGCATTGATGACTTTAGCACTATTATCCACAGCATAGATAATAGCCTCCGCAGCATCAGAGGAACTACCAGAAGCGCCGCAATTGAACCCCCCGCAAGTTACCGGGTCCATAAATTTTAATGCCATCATTTGGGTCTGAAAATTCACACCGGCAATCCCAATATTATTATTGCCGATAGCACCAATAATACCGGCGACGTGTGTTCCGTGGTCGTGATCGTCCATAGGATTATTATCGCTGTTTTTAAAATCCCACCCATAAATATCGTCTACATAACCATTCAAATCATTATCTATTCCATCTCCAGAGATCTCCCCGGGATTTTTCCAGATGTTCAGATCTAAATCCTTGTGATCATATTTAATTCCTGTATCTGTTATACCTATTATTACCGAAGTATCGCCACTGGTTATCTCCCAGGCTTCTGGAGCATCAATATCTGCATCCGTTGTTCCACCAGATGAACCGGTATTATGTAATCCCCACTGTTCACTAAACCTAGGATCATTGGGTATATAGTCAAGCTCATAAAGGTAATTGGGTTCCGCATACTCCACAGCAGGATTCTCTTTTAAAATTTTAATGGCATCGTTTACATCCATATCATCGGATAGCTTTATGTGATAGACTCCTATATACTTTATCTCGGAAATTATTTGAGCTCTGAGTTTATCTAGAGATACTTTTACAGAATCTGTAGATATTGTTGATTTATATTTGACCAACAATTCTCCTTTAACAAACTCGGCATTAAAAGAGATAAAATATATAACAACCATTATTATGGCTATTACTACTATAAGTCCTACCCCTAATAGAATTGTTTTTTTCATTTTTATTCCCTCCAAATTATAATATTAACTTTAATATTAATTAACCAATTATTTCTTATCGGTTTTATAGCTATAGTTAGGTTCGATAAATTCGATGTAAGGGTTTGTTCTATATTTTTCAATTATTTCATCAACAGATGATTTCGAATGAATTTTATACAAAGTAACATCTAAACGAGGTATCTCTTTTATTTTTTCCAATCCGATTTCTTTAATAAGCGAATCTATTACGGTAGTGCTTGTATTGGTTTTAAATTTAATCAAGATCTCATTGGATTTATTATCTGATTGATTCTGTTTACAAGAGAATAGCAAAACGGAAAAAAGCATTATAATTAAAATCATTATATGATTTATAAATTGTAACATCTATTTGTCTCAATTAATTCCGCACATAGCTATTTATCTCAACCCAAGTAATATTAATGTAGCCATTATGATAGGACCAACATACTGAACCACTATTGTCGTACGAAGCATTTTCATCTCTTATTCTATGACGCGTTATACTTAATTATTTATAAACTGAATCTTAGAAGTATACCCATTCAATCTTATCCCATCTTAATTACTCTCAACTTATAGTTTTATCAAGAAAGATGCAAACGTGAAAGTGGAATATTTACTATATATCAAGAAATGTGAGTTGAAGTAAAGAGAAGTGTAGAAAAAGAGAGAGAACGTAGCGTAATTATAAGTAGATAGTTCATCCCTCTAAAAACATAAAAAGTATTTTCCCATTCCTAATACTAAATTCCTAATCCGAAATCCTGAATTAAAACAAGCTTTTATGCAGTGCTTCAAGAACCGCTTTTTTATCATCGGAAGGAATCAGTATTGAAATGTTGTGCCTGCTTCCTCCATACGAGATCATCCTTAATGAAAAATCATTTAATGCTTCGAATACTTTCTTTATATATCCTTTCTGGTTCATAATGTTGTGTCCTACAAGACAAACAATCGTCATATTCTTACCGACTTCAACGTCGCCCAGGTTCTTTAATTCCTCAACAATTTTTCTCAGTCTCGATGCATCGTCTATCGTTACTGAAACAGCTACCTCAGATGTAGTTATCATATCTATTGGAGTTTCATAATGTTGAAATACCTGGAATACTTTTGTTAAAAATCCGTAAGCGAGCAGCATCCTTCCGGATTTTACTTTTATTACTGTTATTCCGTCTTTAGCTGCAACTGCTTTTATTCCATCGCCGTTCGGCTTATCGGTAATAAGTGTTCCTTCATCATCCGGCTTCATTGTATTCTTTAATCTTACCGGGACGTTTGCATTTTTAGCAGGAAGCACAGTGGAAGGGTGAAGAACTTTTGCACCAAAGTAAGCAAGCTCAGCAGCCTCATCGAATGAAAGCCGGGAAATAGCATAAGTGTTTTCCACGAACCGAGGATCGTTGTTATGAAAGCCGCTTATGTCCGTCCATATTTGCACTTCTTCCGAATCTAACGCAACTCCTATAAGCGATGCTGTATAATCGCTTCCGCCCCTTTTAAGATTATCAATTTCCCCATGAAGGTTTTTGCAAATGTAACCTTGCGTTATAAAAAGCTTTTTACCCGGGTACGATCCGAGCTCTCTTGTAAGGTTTTCTTTGATATAATATCTGTCCGGCTCGTCGTTCGTATCGATTCTCATAAAGTTTAAAGCGGGGAGAAGAACAGAATCGATTTTTGCCTCGGTAAGATAATAATGGAAAAGTTCCGTCGAGATTAATTCTCCCTGTGCAAGTATTTTCTTTTCTTCAATTCCTGAAAAATCGTCATTCGTAAACGAACGGATAAAATCGAAACGCGAAGTAATAAATTCCTTTCCACTGGATTTAAACACTTTTGTAGAATAAAGTTCATCAACTACTTTGAAATACTTTTCTTCGAGAGCGTTAATAATTTCGTGAGCTTGCTCAGGTTTATTCTTGTAAAGTGAATTGCTTATTTCAACCAATGAGTTGGTAGTGCCTGATAAAGCGGATAAAACAATTATTTTCGGTTCATCGTTATTGATTAACCCGGCAACCGCTTTCATTCTTTCTGCCGACCCAACCGACGTTCCGCCGAACTTTAATACTTTCATGTCCTCTTCTTGCGATATGTTTTTAAATTCAAGATGTAAATATAAAGCATTGAAAGGAAAGAGTCATAAAACGAACTATCTTTTTTATCTGTGATCATTACTGTCTAAAATAATTTTGAAAATGGAAACATCTTTTTAATAATTAAAATATTCTAATATTTTTTGCAACTTCCAAAACTCATCCCAACCCTTCTCTTGCAAAGAGAAGGGCTTATAGAATGTTATGACTTAATGTTAATTTTTTGTCGGAAGATTGTCATTTATCGTTTTATTGTCAATAAGTCTCTCTCTTTTTAAGAGAGAGACTAGAGTGAGTTATTTTTATTTTGGACTGATTTATCTGTGATTAAAATAAAAGAAACTGCTTCGGGCGAGCAAGCTCAGACTGACAAAATTGGACTTTTGAGACAACCTCCGTATGTGCTCGATACCTTTTTTTTGAAAGAGATTATGACAAAGTTATTGCCTATAGCAGAGTGCATCCCTTTTTAACATGAACAAATAATTATCACTTAATAATCTCCGACTCTCTAAGAATATCTTTTGTAATTGATATTCTTCCGCTTGCATCTTCGTCATTATCTATATCAATATTGTTGGCAAAGAAAAAAACATCGTCCCCTTTTATAACGTAGCCAACAAACCATCCCACTTGCCTGGTTAACCTGGCTCCCCAACCGGTTTTTGCCCGTAATATATAATCATCTGTTTTTTCGTATATCATAATATCTTTAACTATTTCAATTGCTCTTGAAGAGAAGGGGAGATCGTTATTATAAAGTTTTACTAAAATATCTACCTGCTGTTTTGGTGTGATTCGTAAATCCCCCTGCAGCCAGAACAAATCGATTCCCCCGTTTATATTTTGATTTCCGTATCCGGCAGTATCGATATATTTCTGCATTCTTTCCTGCCCGATTCTCCTGGCAAGTTCCTGGTAAAACCAAACGACTGAATATTTAAATGCACTTCGCAGGTTATTATCTTTATTCCATTGTTCGTTGCCGCGGTCAACACTATCCCATTTTATAATTTCATTTTCATCTTTAATTACGCCGGTTTCCAGAGCTACGAGTGAATTAAAAATCTTAAAAGTCGATGCAGGAATAAAAGCTGAATCTGTTCTCTTTAGATTGTAGCCTGAGTATTTATTTTGTTTCAAATCATAAAGAAGAAAACATCCGTCGATATTTCTTTCTTTAAAATATTTTCCAAATTCAGGATGTTCTTCAAATGTCTGAGATGTAATAACCACGTAGGGAAATAGGAACAGTAAAGTTATAATGATGGCGGTCCGAAAGACCGCCGGCAAATTTAATTTAGTCATAAACATTTCTATAATGCAGTGTCGCCCGATTCGCCCGTTCTTATTCTTATACTATCCTTCAGCTTATAAATGAATATTTTTCCATCACCAACCTGACCTGTTTTACCTGTTTTCACAATAATGTCGATAGCTTTTTCAGTCATACCATCCGGGCAAACCAGTTCAATTTTAATTTTTGGGACAAAATTTATAGTGTATTCTGTTCCCCTGTAAACTTCTTTGTGACCTTTTTGTCTTCCATATCCGCGGACTTCCGACACTGTTAAACCGGGAAACCCCGCTTCGCTTAGTGCATCCTGAACCTCATCTAATTTATGAGGTCTTATGATAGCTTCAATTTTTTCCATTTCGGCTCCATTAATTTTGTGTATTAAAATATTTTATGATACTTTTTCAAAATCCGGATAAGCTTCCATTCCATG
>Ga0209212_1002222_pt1 | contig 28362 bp, 22 predicted proteins | sample RifGroC2_FD_183996 | JGI IMG/M metagenome (GOLD analysis project Ga0209212, IMG submission 183996) | Groundwater microbial communities from Rifle, Colorado, USA - Groundwater C2 (SPAdes) (version 2) | ecosystem: Environmental > Aquatic > Deep subsurface > Groundwater | place: Rifle, Colorado... | reverse complement strand
TTGTCACTTCTACGGAGTTCTTATGGTTAGAGATGGCTATTCTCCTCGGTCTTTTTTCTCTTCTCCTTTAAAAGGAGGACCTCTAAAAGTTGCTTTTCAAACCGGTGCGAGAACCCCTCTATTCTTTCCTGTAAAGGAATCACCGTCATGAATTCCGGAGGAAAGGCACCTACACTAGAAGAGATTTTCCTTACCCTCTCGTCTGCGCACCGTCCCTTAATAACAAAATGCCCGTCCTTCAAAAAAAGATCGTAATCATAGTCGGGCATCTCATCAGGGATCTCTGATCTCAGCGGAAGGCCGATATCTGGCACCTTCCTAGGAAACTCCACGCGGAGAAAGTAAGCGTCTCCCCAATCCTCGATCACGTAGACATTGCCGTAACGCCTCTCGCGCTCCAATTTCTCAACGAATCCTTTGTCATAAAAGCCGTCTACTGGAATGGGTGAACTCCTGATGACTCCCGCCTGCCGAGCTAGGAGAGGTTGGAGGGCATAGTATAACGGGACACCATAAATGGCAGATCCAAAGGTCATTTCCGTAGCTGGCTTTGCATAAAAGATCCCATCCCTGAGACGATACGTCCCCTCGAGCAAGCTCAGAAAGATGCCGATGAGGATATAAATATTGATCTTCTGGCTAAATAAAACATCTACCCCAGTCAGCGTCGCTGCCAATGCCATGAAGACTAGGGGATAGAGAATCATGTTCAGCAGGATGTTCAACCCTGTGGACCCTATTAGGCCGAAGGAGTAAGGATTTGCCACCGCCCTCTCCAAATCCTTCTTCACTTGGTGCGGCAATGCGCCCAGAAGAGGCTGAGAGAGAAAAATAAGAATTCGCGGAAGCGTCCCCGCTAACAGGCCTTTCTTTTTAAACTGGAGGAGAGCCTCTTGAAAGCTTACGGAGACCTGACCGGGAAACCTTTTTTCCGACTTAACAGTATTCATCGCCGCCATTGGCTTTACTCCCTACTTATCTTTCATCTAATTACTTGTTTCATCCAACGTTGTCAATAATTTCCGGCTCAGCTTGAAAGTCAGAGAAAATTCATGTTAGATGCACCCAAAGGGCGGCGTACCCAAGTGGTTAAGGGAGAGGTCTGCAAAACCTCGATGCAGCGGTTCGAATCCGCTCGCCGCCTCCATTTTTCGCTCGGTTTAACATTTCTATTCCCACCCATTCCTAATTTATCTATTTATTCCATCGATAGCATTTCAAGACCTTGAGCCCGCAGAATCGGGAGTGAGAGGTGATTTTCTTTGGGACTTTCATTGAGGGGGAAGTGGGTTCCTTAACCTGGGCGCTCCTGATCGGCGGGCTAGAATATCTTTTCGCTCAGAGTCTCGAGGCAGTAGCCGAAGGCGTCAGATCGGCGGAAGTCGGTTACCTGCTGGTGGTTGCCGGGCTTTTCGTTATTTACTTCCCTCAGCAGCAGGAGCAGGCAAAAAACCTCCAAACAGGGCAATGGAAAGCTACGAGCTTATTTCCAGAAGGCGGTCGAGGTCTCCCGTTGCATCCATCTGTCGAATATCGTCAAACCCTCCCACGGATTTTCCGTTAATGAAGATCTGGGGGACGGTCCTACGGCCGGACAAGCGTATTATCTCCTCTTGCAGCCGCTCGTCACGGGATACGTCAATCTCCTCAAAATCTACATTCTTGGAGCGCAGAAAGGCCTTGGCCCTCGTACAGTAAGGGCAAGAGGTCGTTGTGTAAATCACCACTTTGGGCATGGCTGTTTTCGGGTCCCCAACTCCTGGCGAACAGAACCGTTTCCTGTCATTACTTTAACGGAAGAGCGTAAAACCGTCAACGGCGGTGGAGTTGTTCCATCAGCTCTTATGGATGGACTTGCTCGGTTTTCATCTCAATGGCATCTACACTCTTGATACCGATCGTACGCAGGATATCCACGATGTTGTCGGCTTCTTCCTTGGTGTAGCGACCTGCCAGCCGGACCTGATAGAGAATCCAGCCATCCCCCAACTCTTTCCCCGCGATGGCGGAGGGGAATCCTTGCTTCCCCAGTTGATCGCGCAGCTCTTCGGCTTGGTCTCTTACCAGGAAGGTCCCGGCCTTGACTACAAAGTGCGGTGAAGAAGAAGATGGTTGAGCTCGACTCTTGCCAATGGACTCCCGGATCGAGGATACGCGCCATTCAGGGTTATCATTATAATAATAGAGCATTAAAACCGCAGAAAAAGCTAAAAAGAAGACTAGAGAAGAGACCCGTAAAAACGGGGCGAAGGAATCCTTGGGCGCGAGCCAGTTGTCGCGTGTAGCGCTAACTTTTGAGAAGGCCTGTTTGACCTGCCTTACTCCAATCCTGCCCTTGCCGAGCTGGGCGGCCTGTTCTGCGGCGAGATTCGCTATCCGATTGATAAGGCGAGGAACCCCGGAGGTTTTCCGATAAAGGTACGACGCAGACGGTTTAGTAAAACGAACCTCTTCTGAGAGGTTGGCAATGGCAAGACGATGCCTGAGGTACGGCAGCACCTCTTTTCTTCTAAGAGGCCCCACCTTCAGTTTTGCCCCGATCCTCTGTTCCAGCTGATTAAACCGTTTGTGGGTCAATTTCTCCGCCAGTTCAGGCTGGCCCACAAGGATTATTTGGAGAAGCCTCTCCGTATTTTTTTCCAGATTGGTTAGGAACTTTACATGGTCCAGGCAGCGAAAATCCAGATGTTGAGCTTCATCGAACACTGCTAGGGGAATTTTTGAGTCGCCTTCCATCTCCCCGAAAGCGGCATCAAGCGTTTCCGTTATGTCATGGGGCGACTTAGGAGGGGTATGGACAAGAACGACGTTGAAATCTCCGTCCAACTCTTCCAAAAGGCGGCGACAGAGAATGCTCTTTCCCGTGCCGGGCTCTCCGATAATGCATATCAGACCGTCGCGCCGTTTGACCGCGGATAGCGTCTCTTCAAAAACTCGCTTATGCTGGTCGCTGATATAGAGGAAGTCTAAATCCGCTGTAAGGCTAAACGGCCTCTTGTTCATGGTCTCTGCCCCGCCGTTAGCATCAAATGTCTTACACCGAAAAAAAGGAGGGGAGGTGAAAGAGGAAATGCTCTAATTTCTCTTCTCAATGGTGCCGATGAAAGATACCAGCCGAGACTTCTTCTCCCTTTCTCTCGCTTGTCTCTTAACAATGCTCTCGAGTTCTCTGATCCTCTTATCCATCGATTGTTTGATCATTTTAACTTCCATCTCTCTCGCTTCGAGAAGTACCTCTTTTTCTTTCATTTCAGCCTTGAGCCTCTGCACCTCTTCCGCCAGGCGTTCGTTATCGTTTCCCGTTTCATTTTCCTGAGATCCGACTCTCGTGGCTACCACTTCTTGCTCCGCCGCCTCTCTCACGGGAACCGCGTCTTCCTCTCTGAGAGTGATCAAGTTCTGGGGAGGGAACCTGAGTGCGTCTATCTTGGACTGAAGTTGCGCTAGCTCCGCATCGCGAGCAGCCAGTAGTTGTTCTTTCTCTTGTACCCTGCTCTCCAAATCGAAGATCCTCCCGGTCAGGTTTCCCTCCATATCCCTGAGGGCAGAGCTTTCCTTCTGCAGCACTGCTTCTTTTTCTTCGATCTTACTCTCTAGTGCAGCCACTGTCGCCTCAAAACCTTTTCTGATCTCCTCAATCCGTTGGGCCTCCGTCGCAGCCGAAACCTCCGCTTCCTGGATAAAGGATTTCAGCTGGGATACCCGGGTCATAAGGGTCTGCCTAATTTCAGCCACTTCCTCAGCAATCAATCCGAGACTGCCGTTCGGCTGCCTAGCCCTTGGGAACTCTGAATCCATGGCTGCCCCTCCTTTTCCCGCTTTAAGGTCACTAATCTATTGAATTGCGCCTCAAAAAACAAGGCCTTAAGGTTGGCGTTTCCCGGAGGCAGGACATATCCGCTGGATGGGCTAATTCGGCAAAGGGTCAGGGACGAGATGGCGTTATCTGGATTATTTTAGGAATTTTCGTCACGGTCTTTCCAGGAGATCCGCGGGCGACCTGGCTCGATCAAGGAACTGAACTTACGGCAGGGTCGATTTTCCCGGGTCGCTCTTTGAGGTAGGCCCGCACTTTTTCTGCCAGACGGCTGTTATCTTCTCCTGCACTTTCGACGAACTTCTGATAGTGGAAACGGGCCCGTTCCATCTCCCCCAGCTCCTCTAAAACCAACGCTAGATTGTAGTGGGTCTGAGGAAAGTAAGGATTGATGGCCAGGGCCTTCTCGAGGACCTCGCGCGCCTCGTGAGGTCGTTTTTGAGACCTGTAGACCAATCCTAGGTTGTTATACGAACTCAAGTGATTGCGGTCCAGAGAGAGAGCCTTTTCGTAGTTTTTCGTGGCCTGTTTCCAATCTGTCTTGATTTGATAGATAACCCCTAGATTGTGGTATGCCCTCGGATACCGCGGATTCAAGGCTACCGCTTTATTGAGTTCAAGAATCGCCTCCTCGTACATCCCGAGTTCCTTATAGACCACCCCTAAGTTATTATGGGCCTCCGCGTAGAGGGGCCACATCTGGACGACCTTTTCATACGCGCGCCGCGCCGAAGGAAAATTTCGTTCCTCTTGATAAAATAGAGCAAGGTTGAAATTATAACGCACCTCCTCAGAAAGATCAGGGGTGACAGCAACCTTTGAGCTCTCGCTTTTTTTCTGAGGCCTCACAACGTTTTCTTGCTCCCTAGGTCTTTTCTCAATCTTGGCAACCTCGGTCTTGGCAATTTCACGATCCTCAGACCCTTTTCCCAAACCAGCGGCCTTCTCTGCGGGGGCCCTTTCTTTTAATAACCCTTTCGCCGCAAGCCCCTCCTTTTCCAGCTCCAGCGGCTCCACGGCAGGCACTGACGGCGGGGGGGTAAGGAGCAATCCAGCCGGCCTCTTCTCCAAGGCTGCTGATGAGGCTGTTGTTGGTGACTTATCCTTTGGAGCCCGCCCGAAAAAAAAGTAAGTGGAAAGGGCCACAAAGAGAAAAACGCCAGAACCAAGCCCTACGAGGAGAGCAGGCGAGACATTGACCCGGCTTAAGAGAGATCTCGGGGAAATCTGTCCCGGACTGCGCTGATCTCCCCGAGGACCAGCAGGCAGCACTCCTGAGGGATCGGGGGAAAGGTAACGCCTTCCTAACCGAGCCGATTGTGCTTTTTTAAGCGCATCCGCGATCAGACTCATGGCGCAGTTTTCTTTGAAAGCTGAGTGGAGGTCAACACCACTCGAATTTGAGAGAATCCCTCGACTTTCCTGAAGGTCCTTTCCACCTCCTCGGCCTCCGCTTTATGGGCAAACTGTCCCAAATAGAGATGATGCCGACTCACCCCATCTGCGGCATCTGCCTTTCCTAGGAAGAGGGGATATCCCGTGGATTTGACTCTCTCGGCAATCTCCAAAGCTTCAGCCTCGGTTTTATAGGAGCCAAGCTGGAGAGTATAGAAGGAATTGCTCTGAGGGCTCTTCTGTTGGGACCCTGCCTCGGGCGAAGGAGAAGAGGGGTTTGAGCGATTCTTTTTAAAGAGGGCATAATCGGAATAAAGAAAAAAACTGGCGACAAAAACACCCAACAAGAAGATCAAGAGGCAAGCTATTCCCATCGTCAAGCGCTGTTTGAAGGCTCCACGAGATCGAGGGGACCCTTCTCCCTCCAGGCTCTTTAATCCTTTGATCACGGTCTCGCGCTGGATTTCGCGGCTTTGGTCCGCATATCCGGCCAGGAGGGCGCGATCCGAAGCCAGGTTGATGAGACGCGGGATCCCCTGTGAGTAATGATAGATCTCCCGGAGCGCCCCGGAGGTAAAATGGATATCTCCTGACGCGCCTGCAACGGTCAGGCGATGTTGGATGTAGCGCGGCACCTCTTCCCTTGCCAAAGGATCCAAGTGGTAACGGATTGAAATCCTCTGGTTGAGCTGCCGCAAGCGGGGCAAGGAAAGTTTTTCCTTCAGTTCGACCTGCCCCATTAAAATAATCTGCAAAAGCTTCTCTTTTTCTGTCTCGAGATTGGAGAGGATGCGGATCTCTTCCAGAACAGGAAGGGGCAGATTCTGGGCCTCGTCAATAATCAGGATCGAACTGCGGTTGGCCGCTTGCTGGTTGAGCAGAAACTGGTTTAGCTCGTCTAAGAGCTCTTTCTTGGTGTTGCCTTTACTTTGGATTCCAAAGTCGCCCAGGATGCACTGAAGGAGCTCCGGTCCCGAGAACATAGGATTAAGAATTAGCGCGCTTACGGTTGAATGAGCCTCGAGCTTGTTTAAAAGCGCCCGGCAGAGAGTCGTCTTTCCCGCCCCCACTTCTCCGGTCATCAGGATGAACCCTTCCCTCTCTTTAATCCCGTAAAGGAGATGCTCGAAAGCCCCTCGATGATTCTCGCTTAAGAAGAAAAAACGGGGATCCGGCGTCAGATTAAAAGGTTTCTCTTTAAGGCCGTAAAATTCTTCGTACATGGCCAGTCTACCAAGGGGAGCGCCCTTTGGTCTTATTCAATCTCTCTAATTCCCGGGAAGTGATCTCATCGACTTTTTTGCCGACCATAACGGTCGCACTTAACAAAACTGCCAGTTCGGTCTTTTTGACCTCCTGATCTGTGGAACGAAAGAGACGGCCAATGCCGGGAAGATCGCCTAAGATAGGGACCTTGTTTTCATTATTGCTCCTCTTTTCTTGCATCAGCCCGCCAATGACGACCACCTGCCCCTCCTTGGCCCGCACCACCATATCGGCCTCTCGGACATTAAGAACTGGGAATACGTCGCCTGCTGGGGACTTCGCCTCTCCCTGCTTTTCCGTTACGGTGGGGTGGATATGCAACACCACATTTCCGTCTGGGGCAATCTGAGGGGTTATCCCGAGGACAACACCAATAGTAACGGTCCGCGGTGTCACCGTACGAGTAGTCTGCGTTTGACCTAACGCACCTACTCCTGAAGTAAGTTCTTGAACACGAGTCTCAAAAAAGACCTCGTCAGTTCCAGCACGTATCACTGCAGTCTGATTATTCAGTGTGGCCAACTTCGGGCTGGAAATCACGTTCAGCTCGCCTTGCGTGCTTACAGTATCCAGAAGAGCTCGAAAATCGGTGCTGACCACACCGATCTGAAACCCTCCCGCAGCGGGCGCTATACTCTGGGCTATAATCTTACCGGGGGAAATTGCCGAAGCCCCTCGCAAAGCCGCCATTTGGACAATAGCTCCCCAATCAAGACCAAATCTGTATTCCCCGGTAAGCGTCACCTCGACAATCCTGGCCTCGATCAGGACCTGTCTCTGCACCGATCCCTCCACGCTTTCGAGAAAACTCCCGATCCGATCCAGAAATTTAGGAAGGTCGGTCACCAGAATGTTGCTGCCCTGCTTATCCACAACCATCTTACCGGCAGGCGAAAGCAATTTGGTTACTCCCGCCTCAACATCCTTCCACAAATCCGTTTCTGTCGACGTATTAACCGCAGTTGACCCTCCTCCACCACCTCCTCCAGTTGTTCCAGTTGTTCCAGTAGTTCCAGTAGTTCCCGCGGTTGTGCCCGTCACCAATCCTCCACTGGTTCCAATGGAAGCCGATGTCGATGAGGATCCCGTCCGTTTAAGATTAACGTATTGAAGAGAAAAGATCCTGGTCTCCGGGGCCGGTTTGCCAACCCGGACCAGATTCTGCCTAATTCTATAATTTAGGCTCAACAGTTCCGTAAGGGTATCCAGGGCCTCGACCATCGAGACATTCTTGAGATCCACCGTCACCCTGCCCTGGACATCCAGGTCCACTACAATGTTGAAAGAGGTCTGTTTGGAGAGGGCCATCAGGACTTCGCGTATATCCGCATCACGCAGCGAGAAGCTGTAGAGCCTTTCGGGCTCGCTCTTCCCTTCAATCTCGGTGACGATCAAACCGGGGAGTTTTTCTTCGGGCGGTTTTGCCGGTCGAGCCGGAGATACCTGCGGAGCCGCCGAAACCGTTTTCGGAGGAGTCCTTAGCGGAGCGCACCCGAATTGACTAATCAAGATCGGGGCAATGAATGCTCCCATAAGAAAAGTCCAGACAGCACTAAGAACATTTTTGAATTTCATTTTTTCTTTTCCTTGACTTCAATGGAGACATTAGGTTCGCTTATTTTGACCAGCCTCTTGCGCCCATCTTTTTCCAACATCACTGCATCCGGACGTATTTCACGAACGGTTTCTTCTCCTACCATTTCCCCTACAGTAACGGTCCGGCCATCAATAGTTGCGACCGATTTTGGCCGCCCGACAATAATAGCCTTAACTTGCCGTCCTTCACCTCCCCCGCTCTTTCCTTTCGCTGCCTCTTCCGCCTCGGTTAAGAAAGGATTGCGCCCCCACGGCGTCTCCGCATCAACTGCCTCAACTTTGACGCTGACCTGCGGGAGGGTTGAATCAGCGGCTCCTGGCGGAGCGGGTTGGGGAGGAGAGGGCTTGGCGGACAGGGTGATCGCTTTTCTTCCTATGAGATTCGTTACCCATCCCGAAGGGAGGTAATAAACCACCACCCCGATAAACATCACGAGCGAAGCCACAAGAAGCCAGCGTTCCCGGTTCATTTTGTTTTATCCGAGAGCTCCTTTTTTTGGTAATAGGCAAACATAACGACTTCGGCCATAACGAGCGGCATACCCCTCTGCAATTGCAAGGACTGGATTGTAATAACCCTGGGGATCTTCTGGAGAGCCTCGAGAAAATAGGCAATCTCTCGGTATTCCCCGGCAAAGGTCAATTTAACAGGGAAAGAACCTATGGCTTCAGAGCCTTCCGGAGCCTTCGCAACGGCCGAGGAAGCAGGCTGGGAGACCGTTGCTTGTGGAGCAACAGCCACAGGCGTAGGTGGCTGACCCGCTATTGGAGAAGGTGCCCCACCACTCGTGTTTAAAGAGAGATTCTCCAGATTATACTCGCGAGCAACGCGACTAATCTCCTGGAGCACCGCAGGGACATCTCTCTCCTTGGGAAGCGTGCGAAAAAGTCGCTCCTGCGCTCTTTGCAAATCTCCCTTTTCTTTCGGGGGCAGAGGAGGGGAATTCCTCCAAATTTCCTGTCCTTTGCTGAGTTTAATCTCGATTTGCACGATATCGCTGCGCATGCGCTGGATATTCCGAAGCTTGAAAACCCAAAATACGGCTAAAATCAGGGCGATCAACCCGACCATGAGCCTAAGAAACTGCCAATTTATTTTAAAACTGGGCCAACCCATCTATATCCCCTTCGATTGGAACCGGACTTCAAACTGGACCTTGGCCTTTTTGACCTCTACACCTTCGGCCTTGCTCTGACCGGCTGCCTCCGCGGGAGCGGCACCAGCGTTTTTTATGCTTTGGTTTTCAACTTTTTCCGTAACGGTCGAAATATCCAAAGGAAGCAACTCAATCCGCTCAAAGCGCGGATAACTTTTCAAACCCTGATAAAAACGGTTGAAAGCCGTCTGCGCCAAATAGGAATCGGGTGAAAGGACCTGTCCCTTTAAGGTAACAAGCCACGCTCCCTTATCTTTATCTCTCTGAAGGCTCATGGAATGAAGAGCCAGGTCGGGAGGGGCCAAGCGGCTTAGAATTTTGAATAAAACAACCCATGAAGTCTCGCCGGCGCGGCTTGAGCCTATCGATTGCGCCACCAAGGTTTCATTGTCACGCAAAACCCGGCTTTCCTCGGCGGCCTGAATTGCCGGAGACCACTGCGCATATAACGCGGCCCTGCTTTCCAAAAGCCTTTTATAATGGCGCTCGGTAAAAACAAGCATCAGATAAAACCCTAGGAAAACAAGCAAGAGGATTAGGGCCAACCCCGGTCGCCGGAGAAAAGACCAGTCGATACTGGGCCGTCTGCTCACCGGCTTCCGCATCGCCCTGGGCACCAAATTGATCCCCTCCGGACAATAGGCCGCGGCAACCAGACCGAGCGGGATTAGAAAAGAAGGGAAAAGCTCGGCGAAAATATTGGTCCGTTCCCCCAGAGCGCTTAAATCGATCCCTGGACCCGGCCGCACGACCTCTCCTTGGATTCCCGTTTCTCTCTGCAAGCGGATTTGAAGCTCCTCAAATCCCTTTTCCCCGCTCAGCAGAAAGCCCATCTCTCCCCCATCCCGATAACGCTGCCGGTGGTAAAGAAGAGCCCGGTTGGCTTCCCTGACGGCCTCTTCCAAGAGGGCATCTCCTGTTCTTTCAGAAGCCCGACTGGAAAATTCGCGATAAAAATTCCACACCCCATCCTTGACCCCGAGGAGATAGCCGCGCTGACCTGCCACGTAGAGGATCGCATGCAACCCTATTCCTCCACCTTGAACAAACATGAGAGAGCGAAGCAAAGAAACAGGGGGGATAGTAAAAAGGGCCGGCTTGAGGTGACACCGAGCGAGCAGTTCCTGGGCTCTCTCCACTTGCAGTCTTGGGGCGATAGCAACCAAAACGCGCATCTCTTTAAGATTTTTTGACCCTCCCTCTTCGATCACTTCCCAGCCAAAGGCTGCATCTTCCGCGCCGGCTCCTCCGACTAGACGCATTTCCCTTTCAACCACAAGGGAAAGCTCATTCAACGGCATCGACGGAAAATCCATTAGCCGGTTTACGACGCCAGGGCCAGAGAGGACCAAGGCTGCGGGACAAGACCGTAGCCTCTTTCGTTCAATCAGTAACTCCAAATGTTGCGCGAGGTTCTCCGGATTGGAGGTAAGAACCTCTTCCGATGCGAAATCATGCACCTTTAGCAAATTGCCCGACAGGGCGCCGTGAACCACGCGAAGTCGATCGGACCCTAGCTCGATTCCTAAAACGCCCGAGGTCCCAATGGCCATTTCTACCTCCTAGTCCCGATTCTACCCAAGGCGCCGTAGAGAGGAATAAAAACGGATAGAGCAACCACCAGAACAATTACTGCCAGAAAAATGATGATGAGAGGTTCCAGGAACGCAAAGAGTTTTTTTACTGTAGCGGGGACTTCCCGATCGTAGAATTGCGTTACTCTCTCCAAAGTGCTGTCGATGGTTCCCGTTGTCTCCCCCACAAAAATCATACGAATCACTAGGGGGGGGAAAACGCCCGTCTCCTGGAGGGAGCGCCAAAGGGATCCGCCCTGAATCACCTTTTCCCTTGCTTCGACTACAGCTTGGGCAATAACTGCATTCCCGACAACCCGCTCAGCAATGGAAAGGCTTTGCGATATGTCAACGCCCGTTCGGAGAAGAATTCCCAGGTGGTGTGCGAAACGCGAGAGGCAAACCTGCTCCACTAGCCCCCCAATCACCGGTAGTCTTAGCTTGATCGCATCCAAGACCCACCGTCCATCCTTGCTCGCCTTTAGGAGCCGGAACAAGACAAAGAAACTAGCCGCGGCCAACAGGACCCAGTACCAGCCGTAGCGAATAAAATTAGAAACCGCCATGACGGCCCGGGTGATGAAAGGCAAAGGCACCTTCAGATTCAGAATCACGGGGAGAATCCGAGGAAAAACAAATCCGACAAGGACACCTATAAGCGCCACGACAGAAATCAGCACCGTTGCAGGATAGATTGTCGCGCGCTTTATTTCAGATGACAAACCGTCCTGCCATTCGAGAAAATCTGTCAGATGCTGAAGAACCTGAACCAGGCTCCCGCTGGCTTCTCCCGCTTTGACCATGCTGACGTAAAGATCAGAGAAGATAGCCGGATGGCGTGACAGGGCATCGGAAAGGCTGCTGCCGCCACGGAGATCGTCCATGATGGTTCCAACAGCGCTCTTCATCCGGCGATTCGTCGTTTGAAGCTCCAGATCCTCAAATGCCTGAAGGATGGGGATCCCGCCTCCCACGGCAGCGGCAAGGTGGACCGTGAAATTGATCAGCTCCCTTCTCTTGACCGCTCGACCGATGTAGACGGGGGCAGAGGTATGATCGATCTTAGCATTAACCAGATAGAGGTCCATCTCGCGGAGGGTCAAAGCGAGTTGTCCCTCGTCTTCTGCAAGCATGACACCGGTCACTTTCTGTCCTGATCTATTCCTCGCTTGATAGTTATAACGTGGCATTTCTGAAAGACAGTGAATAGTTATTAGTTAATGGTCAATCGCCCCCATCCCCCAAGTCAAACCGTTTCCCCTTCTCGTCTACTGACTATTAACCATTGACTATTGACCGGCCGAAGGCTTATGCCTGGTAGGCGACGCGAATCACCTCTTCCAGGGTGGTTACACCTTGGCCGGCCTTTTCCACTCCATCTTCCATCATGGTCGTCATGCCTTCCTCTCTGGCTTTTTGCAGAATGGCTTGAGCGGAACTACGCTGAGCAATCATCTGGGAGATTGCCGGAGACAAAGCGAGAATTTCAAAAATGCCAATTCGCCCGCGATATCCGGTTTGGAAACAACGCGTACACCCCTTTCCATGATAAAAGGTTATTTCCTGCTTCTCCCGGTTGACAACGACTGGCTGCTTATCGGTCTGGTGAAACACCTCAAAGGTCGACCGATCTTCCTGTTTGGCTCTGCTGATACCGACCAGCTGCAACAGAGACTCATCCGGCATGGTTACCTCCTTGCAGTGCGGACAAACCTTTCGCACCAGTCTTTGCCCGATGATGGCAACAAAGGTGGAGGCCATTAACGAGGGATTCACATCCATGTCCAACAACCGAGGTATCGAACCGACCGCGTCATTCGTATGGAGGGTGCTAAAAACGAGATGGCCGGTCAAAGCGGCCCTAATGGCAACATCCACAGTCTCAGCATCCCGCATCTCCCCGACCAAGATGATGTCAGGATCTTGGCGCAAGATCGCCCGCAGGCCGGAGGCAAAGGTTAAGCCGGCCTTTGGATTGATTTGAGACTGGTGGATATCGGGGATCTCGTATTCTACCGGATCCTCAAGGGTCATAATATTTCTTTCAGTGGAATTTACAAAAGCCAAAGTGGAATAAAGGGTGGTGGTTTTCCCCGACCCCGTGGGCCCGGTGACCAGGATAATCCCATTTGGTCTCTGGATACTTTTCCTGAAGATCGCCAGGGCTGACGGGGAGAAACCGAGCTGTTCTAAACCCAAGATCACTCGTTCCTTATCAAGTACCCGCATGACGATCTTCTCGCCATAGATGGTAGGGAATGTAGAGACCCGCAGGTCGTAGTTTCTCCCCTCCCAAGGAAAACTGATGCGCCCATCCTGAGGAACGCGATTTTCCGAAATATCGATATTGGCCATAATCTTAATACGGGTTATTACCGCCGGTTGGAGGATCTTGCTGATATTGGGTCGATTATGGAGAATGCCGTCAACCCTGAAACGAGCTCCCACGCTCTTTTCTTCGGGTTCAACGTGAATGTCTGTCGCCTCTTCCCGGATGGCGCGGCCAATCAGAGCGTCGACCAACCGGACTACCTGCGGTCCAATAGTCGCCTCTCCTTCCTGAACCGAAGCATAGCTCTCTTTTTCCTCCTTTTTTTCTGCCGGCGCAGAACCATTCACCGTTCCTCGATAGAATTTCTCAATCGCCTCCACGATTTTGGACTCAGGCGCGAAGCGAGCGTCGATGTCGAGGCGGGTCATAAACTGGAGTTGATCGAGAGTGGCCAGGTCAAAAGGATTGGCCATCGCAACTGTAAGCCGGTTTTGAGAGAGAGAAATAGGAAGGAGTTTGTGCTCCGAGGCAAACTGGCTAGGAACTTTTTTCAAGGCCTCTTGATCCACTCTCACGCGGGCGATATCGACCCTTTCGATCCCCGCATCCTCCGCTAATAAGTATTGGATGGTCTCCGCCCCTAGACCGTAAAGCTCCTGAAGAAGATCGGGTAGGAGCTTGCCAGTTTTTTCCTGTTCGTAAATGGCCAAAGATAATTGCTGATCCGTAATAAGACCAGCCTCAACCGCCAGTCTTCCCAGACCCCTCTTCTTGGAGGCCCTTTTCGGGAACTCGACCTCCTTACCGGAGGGGGCCATTTTAAACAGCTCTTCCTTTGGTTCCATGGACTTCCTCTTTGCCTAGCTCATTAGCGAATTTAGTTTGACACCCCTATAAGATACGAATTATACTTATTCTGCTATAAAAAAGCAATTATAAAAGAGTTATACTAGCATAAACAGGCTCATGGTTCTATTCAGACAAATATTGTTTTATTCCTGTCTGCCCTTATAATAGGAAAAAACATTTGACGATCTTCAGCCATCAAATGGATCTAGTCCGTTAGCCTATTTTTCATTTTCATCCAGTGGCCGCAAAGGAAAAAATTATCTCCAGCGAATCATCACGAGAGCGCCTTAATCTCCGCCTCATCATAGTCATCCCCGCAATTTTTATACTTGTTTCCCTCAGTGTTGGCCTCTCTGCTATGGCCTTAACCCGCTTCGTTCTTCACCCCTCGTCCCCCACATCGAAGGAGTTGCTTTTTTTACTTCTTTCTATCGTGGGATCATCTCTTCTGGCTGGTGTTCTTGGCGCGCTTTTGGCCTATGCTATCACAAAGCCAGTAAGGAGAGCTATTCTTGAGGCGTATGAAATGATCCGCTATGTCGAGCCCAAACCTCCCCGAGTCGAAGCCGCCAACGAAGTGCGCGCGCTTTCCGCCCTCTTTGACCAAGCCTATGTCTCCTTCGTTGAACTGGTCCAAGCCAGAGAGATGCTGGACAGCGTCAATGAAGGTATTCTAGCGCTCGATAAAGAAGGCAGGGTTGCTGGGATGAATTTGCGGGCGCAAGAAATACTGGAGACTCCTCTGGCTGAGGCACGCCATAAGAGCCTCGGCGAACTCTTGGGCCCACTGCCCACCAATGACTTTCTGCTAACGATTGCACGGAACGTGCTTGGAGACCATGAAGAGAGAGTTCACAACCGCGTGCCACTTTGCCCTCCGTCAGGGAAAGCAACGCTCCTCTCATTGAAAGTATCCCCCCTAAAACTTAAGAGTGATCCGAGAGAGCTTCTCGGGGCCATCCTTGCCTTTAAGGAACAACCAGATAAATCCGCAGAACTGCCCGAGATCGTTGGCAAGAGCGAGCGGTTTAAAGAAGTGTTAGATCTAGTAGTTAAGGTCGCCTCCACAAATTCTCGGGTTCTTATCATGGGGGAAAGCGGCACAGGAAAAGGACTGATCGCTAATGCCATTCATCGCTTGAGCCCGCGCAAGGATAAGCCCTTTATCAAACTAAATTGCGCTGCTATCCCGGAAGGGCTTTTAGAGAGCGAACTTTTCGGCCATGAGAAGGGAGCATTTACCGGAGCTGTCGGTAAAAAAGCTGGTAAATTTGAGTTGGTAAACGGCGGCACCATTTTTCTTGATGAAATAGGAGATATGAGCCCTTCAACTCAGGCCAAGGTTCTTAATGTCCTCCAAGAAGGAGAATTTACTCCGGTAGGTGGAAATCAGGCACGAAAAGTAGACGTCAGGATTATAGCTGCAACCAATAAAGACCTCTTGGCCGAGGTCCAACAGGGTAGATTCCGTGAGGATCTATTTTACAGGCTGAACGTGATTACCTTTAACATCCCTCCCCTGAGAGAAAGAAAATCAGACATACCAATGTTGGCGGATCACTTCCTGGAAGAAGCAGCTAAAAAAAGTAATACCGAAAAAAAATCTATAGCGCGTAGCGCCATGGATTTATTATTAGCTTATCCGTGGCCTGGCAATGTCCGAGAATTAGAGAACGCAATCGAAAGGGCTGCGCTGCTATCTAACGGTTCAGCCATTCAACCCGAAGACCTCCCCTTCGGAGCTAACGCGTCGCCTCTTAAGCCGTCCTTAAATAAGGTCGAAGAGACTATCCCGGAGAATAAAACCGTCGCTTTGGCTCGTGGGGAGAAGCGGGGAATCGTGCTCCAGGCGGTAGCAAGATTGCCTGAACAGTTTACTGCGCAAGAGCTTCGCCGCGCCTGCCCCGGTGTCAGCCCGGAAATGGTTCGGGTTGTGCTGCGGGAGCTCCAGAAAGAAAACCTGATCATTTCGGATGGACATGGGCCTGGGGCAGTCTGGCGGAAAAAGGGTATTATTACTGAGAAGGGGTAATAATAGAGGTAGTAGCTAACATATTTGTTCTCTTTTTTTTGAACAACTGGGATCGTGTAACGATGGATAAGTCAAGAAAAACTACGTAATTTTAATATGTTATCTTCAATCTAGGACTATTTTCTATCTTTAGTTTTTAGATGGCATAAATGTTGCTTTATTCAAAATCGACAATAGTGGTGCTTCAACAGCAAAAGTCCATAAGGGGAGAGAAAATGAGTTCGAAACAAAAACCGGATGCCATGCTGGACCGTATAGGTCCTAACTCCAAGGGTTTCACGCTAGTAGAGATCATCGTCATCCTGGCTGTGATTTCTATATTGGTGGCTATTCTCACCCCCACTGTCCTTAAGTATATAGACGAAGCGCGGGGTGACAGGGCCGGGGAGGACGTGAAGAGTATCAGTGCGATGATAAATGATTTAATAAAAGATACCGGCAAGTATCCAGGTAATAAGCTGGAATCGGGAAACACATTTCTCTGCTCTACCGGCAACGTCGGTCTCAGCGGGCAGACTTGGGGCACTACCGCAGATTGTGAAGACCTCGCTAATCATCTTGTAACCAACAGTCCCGGCACCACGGCCACTAGCGATGATTATCCCTCTTCCGGAAAGTTTAGGTGGAAAGGTCCTTATATAACGAATCTCTCTGAAGACCCGTGGGGGAACGGCTATCAGATTAATGCCTCGACCCTGGTAGGCGGCAATACAAGCGTCACTTGGGTAATTTCTGCAGGACCGGACGGGACTTTCCAAACGTCCGTAACCTCTACCTCACTTTCTGGCGATGATGTTGGGGTAAGAATAAAATAACGAGGGAAGGAATTTAGAGACAAAAAGGGCCATTTAGGGACAAAAAGGGCCATTTAGAGAAAATTTGGAAGCTACCGAATCTCATGATTAAATTTGACTTTTGAATGTTTTTTTCTTGACAAAGGTCTTTGGAAATTTTAAACTTGGAGTGTTTTTTAAACGAAAGGAGAATAACATGAAAAGACCTAATTTTACAGAGCGAGGTTTTACCCTCGTGGAAATGATCTTTGTGCTCGCTATTATCCTAACCCTGGTGGCAATCTTCCTTCCCCTGGCGACCAGCAAACTCACTGACGCAAAAACAGTTAAGACTCAGGCAGATCAAGATGCCCTCTCTGCAGCCTTGACCTCTTTCTTTGTAGACCTTGGGATTTGGCCGGCATCCCATGGCGACACCGCAACAAACCAAACCTTAAAATATCTCTTGGTGGGCGACCCCACGACAACAAGCGCGACACAGATAGGCTCCACCAACCCAACCGTAACAGGCGCAAACTGGGATACGGGCACTGCAGTAGACACAATTAGCTCGGCTGCTGTGCCGTCCACAACGGCCCAGGATCCTAACAACGCCTTCAACCATCTCGCGGTCAACAATCCTAATGCTGATGCAGCAGAGGCCAGCACCACCGACTATAAATCCAGTGGCAAGAAAAAATGGAAAGGCCCATATGTTGCAAAGCTCGGCGCCGACCCATACGGCAATAACTATATCATCAATATCGGGGCTATAACCGGAACCGGGGTCTCAATGGCAACTGGAGAAAGGGGCTGGATTCTCTCCGCCGGTCCCAATGGGATTCTTAATACTGCTGCCACGGATACCGCTCTCTCTTCCGATGACATCGGCTATATCTATTGCACCACCTGCCAATAAGCTAGCTGCTATGGACGTGTGACCAAGAAGGCGCCCTTTTTAGGGCGCCTTCTTTTTTTCTGCCTACCAAAATTGTAGACTTTCCCATGTCATCTCAGCTTAAGTCAGACCAGCTCTTTTACGGGATTCTCTTGCTGGTCGTCCTTTCTCCCCTTTTTTTCTTTCCTTCCCTGATTAACCTCTACCGTCTCCCCAAAACGGTCCTTATTAGCACCTTAGCCACGACGCTCGTGTGGCTCTGGCTTTTTCTCACAGTGCAAGAAAAAGAGCGACAGGCCACATTTCCGCTCGCGATCCCGCTGATTCTTTACTTGGGTATCTCTATGCTCTCTCTCGTCAATGCAGCGAACCCCTATGAGGGTATCTTCGCGCTCTCTCAAGAAGCCGTTTATATCTTTCTTTTCTGGATTGTGGTGAACCACGTACGGACAAGAGAACAAATAGAAAATATTTTACTATGGTCCATTCCCAGCGCAGTGATTGTTTCTCTGATAGGCGTTTACCAAAGGTTTGGCGGTGACATCCCCGGCCTTATGAATATCGCAATGCCCGGCTCCACCTTTGGCAACAAAAATACGGCGGCCCAATATATCTTACTCCTGCTTCCCATCCCTTACTTTTTTGTGATCTCCACTACCGATCGGCAAAAACAGCGCCTTTTTGCCATCTGCGCTGCAATCATTACCACCTATCTACTATACACAGGGACCCGCGCTGCCTGGGCAGGAGCTATAGTAGCCTTTTTGGCCCTGGTAATCTTCTTTCGGCTAAAGAAACCCTCAGCGGAACCTCAAATCGCAAATATCAGAACACGCCTTTCCGATAAGAAAATAAGCCTGGCGTGTATTGCCCTTTTTGTTATCGCCATGAACGTGATTCCTCCCTTCGTTGTCCCTGACTGGAATCTTACCGGTTTCCCATCACCAACGGGTCGGCTGGGCACAGCGCTGGAGCTCGATAAAGACAGCTCGTTCTTAAACCGCCTCACTATGGCAGCTAACACATTTAAAATGTTTAAGGATCACCCGGTGCTAGGGGTCGGCAAGGGGAATTTTAAGATCATGTATCCTTCTTATGCTGCTAGCGCAATCAAGGATCCCGATTTTAGTCCAGAGGTGCAACCGCGGGAGGCTCACAATGATTATGTCCAACTTTTAGCAGAAACTGGAACACTCGGTTTTCTTTCATTCCTCTTGATCGTTTTGGTCATTGCACGGAGGGTGTTGATATCGATAGCTGGGAAGAATGAAATTCATAACATGCTATTAATTGTTACTCTGGCCTTTTCCATAATCGCCATTCTGGTTGAGGCCTCGCTCGATTTCCCATTCGAACTACCTATCTCCTTTTCCTTCTTATGGCTATTTGCAGGGTTGCTATGGGTAATCTGCAAGAAAAACAGCCCGCACATGACAGATCCGACATCAGAAAAGAAAGGCAGAATGTCCCTGAGGTGGAGGACCTTTGCGGTTGGCATGCTTTCTGCTCTCTCAATCCTATTTGCTGCTGTCCACCTAAACTTTCTCCGCGCTGAGTTCTATTTTAGCCGGGGGACCATATGGTTCTATGAAAACCGTGAAGGCTCACCGCAGCCGGCGGAAAGGGATCTAAAGACTGCCGTTTACCTGAATCCAACCACACATCGCTATCCTTATATGCTCGGCCTTTTTTACATATGGAGAGAAAACTACGACGAGGCCGTCAAAGCAACCCTTCAGTCCCTCAGGCGTCACCCCTACTACATCAACGCTTACAATAACCTCGGTGTTGCTTATGCCTCAATGGGAAAAGTAAAGGAGGCAGAGTGGGCTTGGAAAAAGGCTTTGGAGATATGGCCGGACCACAGCGAGGCGCGCAACAACCTAGCCACCGTCTACGCCGTACAAGGGAAACAGAGAGAAGCAATCGCGCTATTTAAAGAGTCTCTGATAAGAAACCCCGAAGACAAAGATGCCGGGCAGAAACTAAAGACCCTTCTCGGACAAGCCGGCCAGCACCAAAACCGTTAAGGTTTCCTTTGACTCAAGATCGTCTCTAAATTCGTCTTCAGGACTGTCGAATACGGGGATATTCGAAGGGCGGCTCTAAGCTCCGTCTCAGCGGCGGCGAGGTTTCCTTGCAGATGGTGAGCACGTGCTAAGTCAGAATGCAGTTCAGAAGAATAGGGAAATTTTCTTACTGCCTCTGAAAAATATTTTTCTGCCTCAACAAGCTTTCCCCTTCGCAGGTAATAATGACCCAATAGCCAGTAAGCATAGGGCTCCTCCAACGTAGACTTCAGGGCCTCTTGATAATGGGTCACGGCATCGGCCTCTTTCCCCATGAATCGGTATGCCGCGGCTAAACTCCGGTGGAGCCCGGGGTCCGCCGGAGCCAGCCCGAGCCCTTTTTGGAACATCTTTTCCGCCTCAGGGGTGTTTCCGTGCCGCATATAGGCGTTCCCGGCTAATCTAAGCGCCAAAGGATTATTCGGAGAGGCCGCGATGGTATGGAGAGATATCTCCATATCATCTTTCCAATCCCGGTTGCGGTAGAAGGTAACCCCTCCAAGCATGACGGCGATCCAGAGAGTGAGCCAGAGAGGAGCACCGGAGGGGGTCCAGCGCTTGAGCGAATCCAGGCCCAAAGCTACTAAAAGCACGAACCCTAAGGAAGGCAAATAGATCCATCCTTCAAGCAAGGAAATTCTCAAGCCGATATAATAAACCAATGGCAAGAGGCCGATGACAAACCACGAGATGCCAAAGGTAGCCGCGGGGCAATCTGTCCTGGCAGCGTAACGAAGCCCCCATCCAGCAGCCACCAGTAAAGCGAGAGAGAGCGCTACCAGGAAATCCAGGGGCGATGAAGCGCCAAAGGGGTGAAGAAAATGCAAATTCAAAGGGAACAGGAGCAGTCCGAGACAGAGTGAAATAGCCTTTAGAGTCAAAACAAAATGATCGGAAAAGCTCGGAGCAGAGAACGGATGGCCTGTAGCTGTTATACCCACCAAGAGCATTTGCCCAAGATAAAAGAGACCCAGGACAAAAAGGGGCCCAAGCTGACGCGCAGACTGACGCCAGGGGTTGTTTCGCCAGGACGAAGGGAAGGCTGCGACATCTGCGGATAAGAGCAATAGGGGAAAAATCGCAGCCGGCTCTTTCGAAAGGAGGGCAAGGAAGAAGGCAGGCAAGGAGGCGAGATAAAAGAGCCAAGATTTGTGCCTCCCACTCTTAAGAAAGAGAAGCGTTCCACTTAATAGGAAGAAGGACATGAGAAGCTCTCCTCTTCCCGAGATATACGTGACCGCCTCGGTGTGGATAGGGTGGACGGCAAAGAGAACGGAGCCCATCAAAGCGATGGTTGGAGAGGTGTAAACACGCATCAGGAAATAGGCCAGAATTGAGTTCGCGACATGAAAGGAGACATTGGTGAGGTGGTATCCCCAAGGTTGAAGGCGCCACAGAGCGAAGTCTGTCATGAAGCTCACGGAAACCAGGGGCCTGTAGATTTGCGAGGGCTCTCCAATAAGGGGCTTCCAAAAGGCGCTGGTAAAAATCTCCGGCAGATTCGTCCAGTCCCTGATGAGAAAATTCTCGATAATGAGAGTCCAGTCATTCCAGACAAAGAAGTTACCGAAGCTGTTTACGTAGAAAAGCGCTGCGAAGCAGGCTACAACCAGAATGTGGATCAGTTTCTCCTTCATGTTTTTGGGCTGCTATTCGTGCTGAAGGAAGCTGAAGGAAAAGGTCGTGGGCCGGTTACCTAGGGGATCTGCCGGAAAACGATGTTGTTCGCCTCGTTGGACTCGCAAATGTTGTTATCGGAGTCGATGTGAGCAATGAGGTACTTGCCCTGCGTGGGGCTGGAGATGGTCGCGCTTCCGGAAACATTGGCGGTGTTCCCCGGCTTGATTCTGCCTTCGCTATCCGTATCCTTCAACGTTTTCGTGAAGACCAGCGTATCGCCGCTTCCCAGGACCGCATCCGTCGAGACATAAAACTTTACTTTGAAGCTACCCTTGCTCTGAACAGTGCCGCCGTTGAATATAGCCAGGGTGAAGCTCAATGTGTCTTTTCCTTTGTATGTCTTCCGCGTCAACTTGGAGAACGTCCCAGTAAGGTCCACGCCGCACGCAACATTGAGGACCGTAACGTTGACCGTGTCCGAGCTGCTTAAGGAACCGTCGCTCACGACCAGTTGAAACGTTAAGACCGTGTTGGCGCCGACCTGCGGCGCCGTGAAGCTTGGAGTAGCGGAAGCAGGATTCGAGAGGGTTACGGCGGGTCCGGCCGTTTGCGTCCACGCAAAAGTTAACGGGTTACCGTCGGGATCGCTGCTGCTGGCGCCATTCAGGGTTACCAAAGCCCCTTCGTTGACTGTCTGATCCGGCCCAGCATTGGCTACCGGCGGCTGATTTACATTGACGTTGAGGACGGTGATGTTCACCGTATCCGGAGAGCTATTCAGCAGTCCATCATTGACGACCAACTGAAAAGTGAGGACCGTATTGGCGCTAACTTGCGGAGCGGTGAAAGTCGGCGTGGTGGAAGCAGGGTTGGACAGCGTCACGGCCGGACCTGCGGTCTGAGTCCACAAAAAGCTAAGGGGGTCGAGGTTAGGGTCACTGCTGCCGCTCCCGTTCAAATTGACCAACGCCCCTTCGTTAACGGTCTGGTCCGGCCCCGCGTTGGCTATCGGCGCCTGGTTCCCACCACCGAGGGTACCCGACTTAAACCCGCCGATCACGCCCTGGAAAGTGTTATCCGTGGTCTGAAGGGGCGCCGCTACCAGCGGGTCGAACTTGCCGTCGCCATCCAGGTCCCCGCCTGACGTAACTGACCGGCCAAAATTGGCGTCTCTCTGCGGCAGCGGATCGTTCAAGGTGAAAAGCAGGCTTCCATTGGCGCCGCTAAAAATAAAGGCTTGACCCTGACCGGAGTTCCCATCAGCCGTTTGTCCGGGAGCCCCAACCAGAAGATCGGGAATAGTATCGCCGTTGAGATCTCCCATCCCGGCAACGGCGTAACCAAAATTGGCCGCGAATTGGGGAGCAGGATCATTCAGCGTGAGTAACAGTCCGCCGGTAACCCCGTTAAAAACATAAACACGGCCTTGGTCAGGGTTTGCCCCCACGTCTTGTCTAGGAGCACCCACCATAATATCCCCTACTCCGTCACCGCTGATGTCCGCTATCAGCACCGCTGAGGCCCCAAAGAACGCTTCCGCTTGAGGATTCGGATGGTTGATGGTTCGGATCAAAGCCCCGGTCGCGCCGCTAAAGATATGAACCTGCCCCTGATCTATGTTTCCCCCCGCGTCTTGCTGCCCGTCGCCGACCAGGATGTCGGGCTTCCCATCGCCGTTCACGTCGTCCAGCGAGACAACCACAGAGCCAAAAGTGGAACCGCGCTCGTCCTCGACCTCGAGGGAATTCGGATCGTTCAGGGTCAGAAGCACGCTGCCGTCAGCACCGCTAAAAACAAAAACATAGCTGGCAACAAAAACCCCTAACCCGTTTCCCGGCACTCCCACGACAAAGTCAGGGATCGAGTCTCCATTGATGTCCCCGATAGAGGCGACCGCAGAACCGAAAAAGCTGCTGCTATGGGGAATCGGGTGAGAAAGAGTTCGCAGTAGGGCTCCCGTAGCGCTGCTGAATACAAAAGCCTGGCCGACGCTGCAGCCGGTCGTATCCCCGATCTGGCAGAGCCCCACATCCTGCTCAGGAGCGCCGATCAAGAGGTCATTTTTCCCATCGTTGTCGAAGTCCCCGGCGGATGCCACAGCAGCGCCGAACTTCGCGCCAGGCTGAGGAAAGGGGTTATCCAAGGTGCGAAGCAGGGCGCCTGTGGCGCCGCTCAGGAGATAGGCCTGTCCTTGATCTATATTCCCTCCAACATCCTGCTTAGGCGCGCCGACAAGGAGGTCGGGAACTCCGTCCCCATTGATGTCGCCGACAAACGCCATCGAAGAACCGAACTCAGCTCCCGCCTGAGGGTTGGGATGACTGAATACGACGGAACCGGAGGCCGCCTGGGAGTTAGCCAAAACGAGCAGAAATAGGGTTAGGGAGGGAACAAAAGTCCTCATAAAGCCTCTGGCAGACTGGCTCCAATACGAGCGGAAGAGCCAAGCTAAATGAGGTCTTATACTAAGGCCTTTTCAGTCTTGTCAAGAAAATTCCAAGGTTGAATTTTCAGTAAGGGGACCGGCTGACTTTCTGAAAGCTGATCGCATGAATAGGCGATGACGCTTCTCAAGAATCGCAGGTTAGGGCGGGGTGGTGAACGTAATGACGGCGGGGCCGCCGACCGAGAGGGTAAAGGTTACAGTGAGCGTTCTGTTCCTCATGTCGATGTTGCTACCCCCTGAGGTCTCAAAATCCTGCAGAGTTATGGTCCTCGTTGTTCCGCCTCCTCTCAAAATGAGATCGGGAAGCTGGGTGTCAGCCGAGTCCACAAACACTCTAAGGGCCGCCGGTGGACTAGAATTACCCGAAAAGGAAGTGGCACCGCCGCTTAAGCTCATCAGCGTGCCGCAGGGACGGTTGCTATTGTCGGGATTCTCAACGTTCGAACCATCAAACTCCACATCATCGACCTGGCCCACCCCCGAGGGGCATGTCACTGTCAAACCGGTAACATTGAAGGCGCTGCCTGAATAGTTGGTCACTTGGAAATTGACGTTATTGAAATTGCCGCCGGTCACAGTAATGCTGCCCGGGACCAAGACAAGAGTAACGTTTGGCTTGACAGAGCGCGCGCCAAAGGGAACCGAAGGAAACGAATAATTCCCATTGGCATCAGTAGTGGCCGTGGGGGTTGGGGCCTTCGGAGCCCCATTCTCGGGATAATAGATTTCGACTGGAACATCCCGCAACCCAACCCCAGAGGCGTTTTTAACGCTTCCCCGCACGGTTGCGGTAGTTTCATTCGCCACTATGGTGACTGTGATGTCGTCGGCAGTGGCCGGTTGTCCGTCAGGGCCGTTGGAGGTCAGTGTAGCCGTGAGAGGACATGTGCCGGCTACAGGAGTATAGGTGTAATCATTCCCTAACTGGTCCTTTTTAAAATCTTCTCCGGGAGTTCCCGTGATATAGGGCCCTTTCCATCCTGCACCGGTCTGTGTCGTTGAGTTAAAGTTCCAACCTAGATAAGAACCTTGAGTCAAAAGCCGATCTAGGCCGCCAAAAGCAACCGAAGGTAAACAGCCGATATCTCCCAAAAGGCCAAAGTCATTGCGAAAAGAGGTTTGCAGTTTTTGCGGATCACCGAGCAACGCCTTTTTGACGTTATCCATCTCCTCCCGGGTGGTATCTTCCGCGGTCCGCTCAAAAATCCTCAAAGCTACAGGGACAGCCATAGCGGCCAGGATACTCAGCACCACGAGGATGACGATTACCTCTACGAGAGTGAAGCCCTTGCGATGGTTCATGGTGAATAGCAAAAAGTGAATAGCGAATAGTCCCCCTCTCCCCACCTTCCACTATCGACCATTTGCAATTTGCTATTCGCCATTTTGTTTGACAAGTCTAGACGATTTGTGTCACCTTTCAAATCCACGTGGCTCTGGCAAAACAACAAGGGCAGTCCCTTCGACACAGCTCAGGGCAGGCTCCCCTCCAAATCATCTGCCTGATTGCCTTTATCGGCCTGGCAACATCCGTCATCGCCTTTCTCCGCTTCGAATCCCCCGGGACCATCGACCCGGTCCTGGTTTTTCTCCTCGTCGCCTACCCCATCCTGATCGGAACAACCATCTACTTCTACCTTCAGGACAAAAAGATCGCGGCGTCCCTCCAGGAAGAGTACTATATCAAATGGTTCCTCCAGAGCTTCGCCAAAGTCTGCCTTTCCGAGAACGACCAGCAGATCATCAAGGAAGAGCTGGCCAGCACGATCCTGCGTTTGATCAAACCGGCGCTGGTCATGGTCTATGAGTTGAGCCCCGAGAGCAAGCGCCTGGAGGTCACCCAACAGTCCGGGATCAAAAATCTCCCGGATATCGCCGCTCACGGCTATGCGTTTGGCGAGGGCATTCCCGGCTGGGTGATGCAAAATCAGAACACGGTGATCTTGCCTGACATCGCCAAAGAACAGTATCTACAGGTTGACCAGTGGGCCAAATCTCTTGAGCTGCGATCCTACGCCGCTGTGCCGATCATTGTAAATGGAGCCGCCACCGGGATCATCGGAATGTACTCCCTGGAACCCGGCTTCTTCCAGGACTCCAACTTGCTCATCGCCCAGCTTGCCGCCCAGCTCTACGGGCTCAGCCTGGCGAGCCAGGAGCGTCAATAGTAAATGGTAAATCGTCAATAGTCCGCCACCCTCCCCCAATGGCAAATGACTGTTGACCATTGACTATTCACGAGTAACTATTCTTTCAAGAGTTTCTTGATAGCAGCGCCTAATTCACGGTGGGTAAAAGGCTTGGCAATGTAGTCGTCACAGCCCGCCTGGAGACATTTCTCTTTATCTCCCGGCAGCGCCCTTGCCGTCGCGGCCAGGATTGGGATCGCTTGGGTCTTCGGGTTCTTGCGGATCGCAATGGAGGCCTCGAGACCGTCCATCTTGGGGAGAGAAATGTCCATAATGATCAGATCGGGCAGAGAGGAGGAAGCCTTTTCGACTCCTTCCTTGCCGTCCTCGGCTACAATGGATTCATAGCCCAGAAACTCGAGTTCCTTTTGAATGACATCAATAGTCGCCGGGTTGTCTTCGACCAAGAGGATCTTCCTTTTCATCTCGAGCTCCTTTAATTTAATTGTGATATTGTAACACAGCAGCACCGCCAAAAGCCACCAGAGAATTTGCTTTCCACTGAGTGAGCGCGCACAGCACCAGGCTACAGGTCAAAACGGAGCTTTTGGGTCATCTCCCCTATGAATTCTTTATAGCGCTCCAGCACGACCTGCCTTCTCAGCTTTAGCGTCGGCGTCAACTCCTCCTTTTCCACCGTGAAGTCGTGCGGGAGAATCCGGAAGCCCCGGACCGCCTCGAATGCCGCAAGCTCCTTATTTTTCTGTCGTATCCTCTCCTTTACCAGGGCAAGAACCCGAGGATGGGAGGCGATCTCTTCCGGACTATGAAATACCAATCCTTCACCCCTGCCCCACTGCCGGATTTCCTCCTGATTCAGCGTGACCAGCGCCAGGAGATGAGACTGGCGGTCGCCGATGACCATAGCCTGACTGATCCAAGGGTCCGTTTTCAGAAGATTCTCAATTGCCTGCGGCGCAACCTTCTTTCCGCCTGAGGTGATAATGAGGTCCTTCTTGCGGTCCGTGATGCGGAGAAATCCATCTCCATCGATTTCCCCGATATCTCCGGTATAAAACCAACCGTCCCCATCCATGGCCTCCTGAGTCCCTTTGGGATCTCGATAATAACCCTTGAAAATATTGGCTCCTCGCAGCAAAACTTCTCCATCTGATCCGATCCGGCATTCCAACCCTTGAAGCGGCAAACCAACCGTACCGAATTGACACCGCCCGGGCCGGTTGACGTGGGACGCCGTGGAGCTCTCGGTCAGACCGTATCCCTCGAGGATCAGGATACCCAGGGAATGGAAAAATTCTGCGATCTCAGGGGCCAGGGGGGCGCCCCCGGAGATCGCGAGGCGCAGCCTTCCGCCAAAGCTCGAGTGGATTTTAGAAAATACCAGTTTGTGGGCCAGCGAGCCAGCCGCACGAAGAAACCAAGGGATTTTCCCCTTCTCTCTCTGATAGCGGCTGATCCGTCTACCGACGGAGACCGCAGAGCGAAAGATGGACCTCTGGAAGACGCCGCCTGTTGCCGCTCTGGAGCGGATTCGGCTGTAGGCGTTTTCGTAAATTCTCGGAACGGAAAAGAGAAGCGTAGGGCGAACGACCAGAAGATCCTTGGCGATGGTTTCCATAGAGCGGGCAAAGCCGCAGGTGTACCCTTTGGCCACGATCATAAAATGTTCCAGCCGCCCGAAAGAATGGGCAAAGGGCAGAAACTGGAGAACGACGTCCTGATCCGTTGTTGGAACAGCCGCATCAACGGCATCGATCATAAAGAGATAGTTCGCATGAGTCGTAAGAACCCCCTTGGGCTCCCCGGTTGTACCGGAGGTATAGATGATCGTAAGGTCGTCTTCCGGACACAGGGAACCGGCCAGATGCTCAAATGCCCCATCGTGGCTCTCGCCGTAGCGCCGGCCCATCTCCTGTAGCTCATAAAGGGAGAGCGCCCTCATCGGCTCTGTGCCGGAGGCAGTGGATTGGTTTCCCGGGTTTATTACGACGATCTTTGTTTCTTGAGGAAAAGAGGGCCCGAGGGGATTCATTTTTACGAGCTGCTCCGGAGATTCGACGAAAAGGATCGTGGAGCCAGAGTGGCTGAGGATATGGGAAAGCTGGGAAGGGGTGCTGGAGGAATAAATAGGCACGGTCAAAGCGCCGATGCAAATGTTGGCCCAATCAATTAAACTCCATTCGACCCGATTGGCCGAAAAGATCGCTACCCGATCCCCCTTCTGCACCCCCAGGGAAACTAATCCGAGAGCGATTTCCCGCACCCGGCGCAGCGCCTCCTGCCATGTGTAGCTTTCCCAATGGCCATTCCTGGCAAAGCGGTAGAGGACGCGATCTCCGCGTCGCCCGGCCTGGGAAAGAAACATCTCGGCAAGACTTCGATACCTCACATCAGCAGTATAAAACAGCAAATGGCGAATGGCGAATGGTCCTCACCCGACCCATTGAC
>Ga0209212_1002219_pt1 | contig 28398 bp, 27 predicted proteins | sample RifGroC2_FD_183996 | JGI IMG/M metagenome (GOLD analysis project Ga0209212, IMG submission 183996) | Groundwater microbial communities from Rifle, Colorado, USA - Groundwater C2 (SPAdes) (version 2) | ecosystem: Environmental > Aquatic > Deep subsurface > Groundwater | place: Rifle, Colorado... | reverse complement strand
GGAGAAAACTTTTCAGCGAGCGCAAGGACGCCAATTACAACTAGCCGTTTTCACAAGTAAAATCGACAACGCAGTCAGGCTTCTGCGCTGTTACGAGATCAGGAGTTCTGAACTTATGGAAGAAGGAGTTCCCAACCCTTGCGGGTGGACCAGGACCTCCGCGGTTGATAGAGCGGGCAAAAGCTAAACGGAGCCGGGCCATGCTGCCGCCTGTTTTTAGCCGCTAAAATCGAATTGGAAGCACGTCGAACGACAAGGATTAGCTTGGGCAGGTTGTCTACCCGGCAGAGTGGACCGGCGACTCCCGTCTGAACATCACCGAATGGCTAACTGAGGAGCTTGCCGATCCCGCCAGGTGGGCTAAAGAAAGGACAGCCGAACTGAGAGAGGATTGGGGGTAAAAAATGGTTGCACCGTTCGCGAATCGCGAATAGAATATGCCGCATGACTCTCAAACCGCAAGACATAGTCATCCTCCTTAAACTCGTTGTCATCGGCGACCGGCCGTGGTCGTTTAGCTCCCTCGCCCTCGAACTCGGCATGAGTTCGTCCGAGGTCCACGGTGGCATCAAGCGTGCGACGACTTCTCGGCTCTACGACCCCAGTCGTAAAGTCCCCATCATGAGATCCCTGCTCGAATTTCTGGTCCATGGGGTAAAGTACGTGTTCCCACCCGAAGCCGGTAGCCCGACTCGCGGCATGCCCACCAGCTATGCCGCGCCTCCCCTAAACACCCTGATTGTGCAAACTAACGAACTTCCCCCTGTATGGCCGTCCTCCGATGGTAATGCACGTGGATACGAGTTCTCCCCTCTCTTTCACTCGGTACCAACGGCAGCGGCAAATGACGGTGCTCTCTACGAACTTCTGGCCTTAGTTGACGCCATTCGCGACGGCAGGGCTAGGGAGCGGGAACTGGCGGTAAAGGAGCTAACTATGAGGTTTAGAGCGCATGAATAGGGCTGTAGAGGGCAACCTTGCCATCATTAGGCACGTCGCCGCACGTCTTGGCAAATTGAACTGCGTGGAGGTATGTCCAGATTGATCAGGAAATTGAAAATTGATAGTCGGTTCACGCCGTGCTCCGTCGAAGATGACGATGAGCTGTTTCCAAATGGAATCTTCGTCTTCAACATAACGAAGATGACCGAATACATCACGAGCCACGAAATCCCTTGCGAAGAGGTCCAGGTCAAAGATTTCAGCAGGGGCGCATCCAAGTTCAATGAAGAGCACCTGACGGCGGTTGACATCACCAGACCGGTCATCGTCGCCGAAATATCACCCGGCCGCTACAACGTGATTGACGGCAACCACCGGATGGAGAAGGCCAGGCGACTTGGAATGGAGACGATAATGGCCTATAAACTAGGGCCGGAACAACACCTTCAGTTCCTGACAACCAGCCAGGGCTACAGCGCCTATGTCGAGTACTGGAACGGAAAACTGAGGGACGTGAAAAGGTTGGGAAAAAAGGTCAGTTCACTGGCAAGCGGATTGAAGAACAAAAAGAGCTGACAACAAGGCTGACGCATGAATAGAGTCGTAGAGGTCAACCTAGCCATGATTAGGCACGTCGCTGCCCGTCTTGGCCACCTTCGTGACCGATATGGCCATTCGCCTGGTGACGGCTCCCTACTTCCTCGCTACCAAGATCGATGCCTTCCACAACCGGGGGGGCGACGACTTCTTTGCCAGCCACGACATGGAGGACATCATTACCCTTCTCGATGGCAGGGCTGAGGTCGTCGAGGAGGTAATAGCTGCCCCCGCAGATGTTAGGGACTTTCTTGCTGAGGAGTTCGAGCGCTTCCTAAAAAATCGGGCCTTTCTCGATGCGCTGCCAGGCCATCTGCTGCCGAACTCTGCCAGCCAGAAAAGGGTCCCCATCCTCATTGAGAGGATAAGGACCCTCGTAAGCTGCCAGCGGGCCTGAAACGGCGACCAAATTTTGAGGTTTGACTGATTTCTGTCAGGCTATTGCAACTGTGGCCATATCCAATCAAATTGCGTGTGGAGGAGGGGACGTCCCCTCCTTTGTGCCCGGTGGCCGAAAAGGCTTCCGGGGTTTTTTGCGTGAAGCAGCCGTGCAACCAACCATGAAAAGGACACCGAATGACAGCCTTACCCAAATGCCCCTCCTGCAGCTCGGAATACACCTATGAAGACGGCGAACTGTACATCTGCCCGGAATGCGCCCATGAATGGAGCAAGACGACAGCCGAGAGTGCCGAGGCGGACAGCGTCGTGCGTGACGCATTCGGCACCGTGCTGAGCGACGGCGACTCGGTGACCGTGATCAAGGACCTCAAGATCAAGGGATCGTCGGCGGTCGTCAAGGTCGGCACCAAGGTCAGGAACATCCGCATAGTCTCCGGAGACCATGACATCGACTGCAGGATCGACGGCATCGGCGCCATGCAGCTGAAGTCCGAGTTCGTCAAAAAGGCGTAGATTAGGCTAAGCTAAGCGCGGCGACCACCATCAGCGGTCAAAGATAATTCGAGACCTCGATCAGGTTTCCGTCCGGGTCTCGAAAATATATCGGGGACAGAGGAGGGGACGTTCATGCGATGATGCGATTCTCGGGGGCAAGTGGAGATAGAAACGCATGAACAACGTCCCTTCCTTTGTGCCCCACTTTCGGGCTTGGCATCGGCGGCAGCGCTCTGAATCTTACGAAAATTTTTCCTCATTTGTTCGGAGTGTGCAGAAATAGGTGTTCTGCCTCGGCACATTCCTGCGAGGTCAAGCCAAGCTTCCTGGCGCGGACCTTCCATCCTCCCACCACCTTGCACACATCATTGACGATCTCCCTGGCGCGGCCGGTTTCCAGTCTGTAGTAGTCAGCGGTTGCTAGCACCACATCCAGACCGGGTTGCCGGTTATATAGATCCAGAGAAAGGACGTGCTCGTCTTTCTTGAAAGATGGATTCATGTCGAAGGCCGGGGCTAGGCGCCACCCTTCGGGAGACCGGATGAAGCCATGATTCCGCAAGTGATCATCGCGGTTGGCGGTGGCGACGTTGAAGGCAACCCTGGTGAAAAGCTCTTCGAGGCTTTGGGTGATATGATCGGCCTCACCGTAAGTGGCCAGAAATTCCGCCATTTCCAGATAACTGGCGTCTTTTTCTCGGAGTACGGCCTTCTTCCTTGGCTTCGACCGCCTCCCGGCGTTTCATCAGGATCTGCCCCCAGCGGTCGGGGCATGAATCCATGAACACGCCGAAATTGGAATCCCCAGGGAAGAATTCACCGGCAAACAGATCCAGTTCCGGGTCCAGGGGAAAGGCATGGGCATGCTTGAGCCAGGTTGGCTCGTAGGAAAAACGTACGCTTCCCCGATCCCCACGGGACAGCGTGCCTATGTGCTGAAGGGGACCGAAGGCAGGATCGTCAAGCCAGACCCAGATCTGGTCCCCTTTTGCCTTAGCCATCACTGTCTCCTGTCGGCTGCTTCCTGCGTGGAGCCCTTTTTCGGTGGGGGAGTGATTCGTCCTGCAGACGGCGCCCCAGAACATCTTCCTTGGCTATCATTGACAGATCTTCAACCATTCCCAAGACGCGCAGTACCTGGACGTAGATTCCGATGGCAACCGAGGGATCACCATTCTCGACCTTGTAAAGCGTCGGACGTGAAATATCAGCCCTGGAACAAACCGTTTCCATGGAAAAACGACGACGAAGCCGCGCATCCTTGAGGCGCTGCCCCAGTGCCTCCATTTCTTTCGCTGAAGATGGATAGATTGTAACGGTTCTCTTGGTCATAACGGCTATTATTGTTTACACACAGTGCCTAAAGTGTCAACTATAATTATCGTTACGTAGGATGAGCTGATTTCCACAGGAGCTACACGGGTGCAGCCACGAAGTCAACAAAAATCTTCCCGTCGAGCCGATGCACCGAACCTGATTCCCCCGCTGCACAGAGATGGTTATGTGCCGCCCAGGTGGGAGGTTGCCGTGTGAAAAATTCTGCAGGCGTCAAATTAACCATTGACAGTTCGGGAAAGCAGGTTTACAAACGAATGCGATTTTCAAATCCATTTACTGCCTCCGTCTAAAAAGCCAGCCTCAATACGCCAGCCAGATAGGACAATCAGGTTTTCGCCCACCGTCAGGAAAATCGAAGTGGCGGCAAGGAACGGGACCCCGGTAGGGTCTGCTGCAGCAACTGTGGACCGCTTTGCGGTAGGGACTTGAAAATGAATGTCGTTATATGTGGGTGCGCTGGAGATTTCCCTTCCCCTAAATTATCTAGGTCTCGTGAAACAAAGCACGAAGGAAATCTTCAAGCATTACCTGTCTGACAGGGGGCAACTTCAAGGGCAATATGACATGGATTGGCAGCTTACTTATCTGGAGCCGCAGCTCACAACAAGGAGGGATAAAGATGCAGATTAACAGGCGCGATTTTCTGAAATGGGCGGCCGCCACGGCGGCGGTGCTGGGGCTTTCACCGCAAGATCTGTTAAAGGTGGAGGAGGCCCTGGCCGCTGCCACCTCTCCGCCGGTGATCTGGCTGCAGGGCTCAAGCTGCACCGGCTGCTCGGTGGCGGCGCTGAACGTGGTCCAGCCGGCTACCATCGACGACATCCTGATCAACAAGATCTCCATGAAGTACCACCCGACACTGATGGCGGCGGGAGGGGACGCGGCCATCCAGGCCATGGACCAGGCGGCTCTGGGGAACGCGGGACAGTTCATCCTGGTGGTGGAGGGAGGGGTGTCCACCGCCAACAACGGGAATTACTGCATCATCGGCGAGCGCAACGGCGTCCCGGTGACCATGCTGGAGGCGGTCAACACGCTCGGCCCCAAGGCCAAGCATGTGATCGCCGTCGGGACCTGCGCCTCCTACAAGGGGATCCCCGGCGCGGGGAGCAACCTGGTCGGGATCAGCCCGCTGAAAACCGTGCTGACCGGCAAGACGCTGAACCCGGTCATCAGCATCCCCGGCTGCCCGGCGCCGCCGGAGTCGGTGTTCGGCGCCATCGTCACCATCCTCTCCGGGAAGAGCGTAGCCCTGGACGCCCAGAGCCGGCCCAAAGCCTATTACGGCGACAAGATCCATTCCACCTGCTACCGGAGAGGGACCGGCAGTGCCCCGACCCTCGGCACGGCGACCGGATGCTTCAAAAACTTCGGATGCGTCGGCCCGGGCACCAACCAGAACTGCCCCAGCCGCAAATGGAACAACGGCAAGAACTGGTGCATCGGCTCCGGGCAGATGTGCATCGGCTGCTCCAACTCGACCTTTCCCCAGTCGCCCATATTCAAGTTCGGCTCCTACGCTTAGCTCCCATTAGATCGACGATAACAAGGAGGATTCCCTAGATGGCAAAGATTACCTTGGACCCGATCACCAGGATCGAGGGTCATATGAAAGTGGAGGTGGAGATCGACGGGCTGAACACGGTGACCGCGGCCCACGCCAGCGGCACCATGTTCCGCGGCTTCGAGAACATCCTGATCGGCAGGGACCCGCGGGACGCCGTACACATCACCCAACGGATCTGCGGGGTGTGCCCGGTGCCCCACGCCACCGCGGCGGTGGAGGCGCTGGAGCAGGCCTTCGGGATCATCATCTCCAATAACGCCAGGGTGCTGCGCAACCTGGTGCAGGGGACCGACTTCGTCTCGGACCACATCCTCCACTTCTACCACCTGGCGCTGCTGGACTATATCAAGGGGCCGGCCATCCCCCCCTTCACCCCGACCCATGCCGGGGATTACCGCTTTTCCGCGAGCGAAAACCAGCTCTACGTCGATCACTACGTGAAGGCCCTGGAGATGCGCCGGATCGCCCACGAGGCGGGATCGCTGTTCGCCGGCAAGGTCCCCCACGTCATGTCCTACATACCGGGCGGGGTGACCCAGGCCCCCAGCAGCACCAACGTTGCCGCCTTCAGGAGCTACCTGGACACCCTGATCGCCTTCATCGACACCACCTACATCCCCGACGTGGAAAAGCTCGCTGCGACCTACAGCGACTACCTGAATATCGGCAGGGGGCCCGGCAACCTCCTCTCCTACGGCGCGCTGCCACTGGACGCGGCCGGAAACAGGCTGTTCAGGAGGGGCAAGTACAGAAGCGGCTCCATCACTTCCCTGGACACCGCTCAGATCGGCGAGCAGGTCAAATATTCCTGGTACAGCGCTAGCGATACCGGCAAGCACCCGGCCCAGGGGACCACTACTCCCAGCACCTCCAAGGCCGGGGCCTACTCCTGGTTGAAGGCGCCCAGGCTGGCTGGGGAGGTGTACGAACTGGGTGCCCTGGCGCGGATGACCATCAACAACGAGTACGTGGGTGGGATCTCGGTCATGGACCGGCACCGGGCCCGGGCGCTGGAGGCGCGCAAGGTGGCCTACGCCATGCGGGAGTGGCTCTACGACCTCGCCTTCGACAACAGCGGCTACAAGCATGTCAGCCAGATGCCTGCCAGCGGCAGGGGGGAAGGTTACACCGAGGCGACCCGCGGCGGGCTGGGGCACTGGTTCGAGTACGCTGGGGGGAAGCTGACCCGCTACCAGATCATCACCCCCACCTGCTGGAACTCCTCCCCCCGCGACGACCAGGGGGTGCCGGGGGCCATCGAGCAGGCGCTGACCGGGGTCAGGGTGGCCAACCCCGCCGAGCCGGTGGAGCTGTTCCGGATCATCCGCTCCTTCGACCCCTGCATGGGGTGCGCGGTCCACGTCACCGACGCCGACCGGCGCACGGTCAGTGAGATCGTGATGCGCCAGAGGTGACGCCATGCTCTACCTGCTGGGAATGGGAAACGTGCTCCTGAAGGATGACGGCGCCGGGGTACGGGTGGCGGAGGAACTCATGAAGCGGGAGCTGCCGCCGGGCGTGGCGGTGCTCGACGTCGGTACCGGCATTCTGCGCATGCTCCCCGAGCTGGTCAAGGCAAGGAAGATCGTGGTCGTGGATGCCGTCCGGGCCGGGGGTGAGCCGGGGAGCGTCTACCACTTCGGCGCCACCGAGCCCAAGTCCATGGGCACCCGCTCCGTCCACGACATCCAGTTCGACGAGGTGCTGGCCCACCTGAGGCTCCTGGGGTGCGCGCCGGAGGTGGAGTATTACGGGATCGAACCGCGGGAGATCGTTTTTTCCCAGGAACTGTCCGCCGAAGTGGCCAGCCGGGTCCCGCTCCTGGCCGACTACCTGTTTGACCGGGTCATCGCCCCCCTTGCTGCGACTCCTGCCAGCTCGGTGGCGGGCTGAAGAAGGGGGAGATAAGCATGCTTGAATCACGCTCAAAGGATCATCAACGATACCGAAATACCCCACACCCTTGAGTGGGAGAGCTGGGGAGCACTGCCATTAAGTTAAGGGAATGAGAGGTAGGGTGGGCCGTGCCCACCACAACCGCATCCTGATGGTGGGCACGGCCCACCCTACATGATTCACGGAATCGCGCTTAACTTAATGGCAGTGCCCCCTACCCCCTCCCATCAAGGGAGGGGGAGCGATCAGTAGGAGCTTAACTTAATGGCAGTGGAACTGGGGAGGGGGTGGGGATACCAATGCATGAAATGTCCATAACCAGGAGCGTGGTCGACATCTGTGAGAGACACGCGGCAGGGAGGCCGGTCACCTCGGTCACCCTGGAGATCGGCGATCTTGCCGGAGTCGTGCCGGAGGCTGTCGAGTTCTGCTTCGAGGCCTGCACCAGGGGTAGCTCCCTGGCGGGGGCGCGCCTTTCCATCGAGCGGTTGCCGGCCAGGGGGCGCTGCCATGGGTGCGGCGCCGAATTCGCCGTTGCCGCTTACCATCACCCTTGTCCCGCCTGCTGCGCCTACGGGGTCGAGCTCCTCTCAGGAGAGGAACTGCGGGTAAAAGAACTGGAGGTTGAATAACATGTGCACCACGTGCAGCTGCGCCACAAAAAAACGCCACGACCACGGCCATGATCATCATGACCATCACCATCATCACCACCACGGCCACGGGGACCCTGGACATGGAGACCGGGAGGAAGCGAAGAGGATCACCGTGGAGGCCGACATCCTGGCCAGGAACGACGGCCTCGCTGCGGGGAACCGGGCGCTCTTCCGGGAGAAGGGGATCTTCGCCCTGAACTTGGTCAGCTCCCCCGGCTCGGGGAAGACCACTATCCTGGAACGGACCCTGCGTGACCTCTCCGGGAGGTTCCGCTGCGCGGTCATCGAGGGGGACCAGCAGACCGACAACGACGCCAGGCGCATCGCGGCCACCGGCGCGCCGGTCAGGCAGATCAACACCGGAGCCGGGTGCCACCTGGACGCCCACATGGTCCGCCACGCGGTAGACGAGTTCGACCTCGACAGCCTCGATATACTCTTCATCGAGAACGTCGGCAACCTCGTCTGCCCCGCTTCCTTCGACCTGGGGGAAGATCACAAGGTGGTGGTCCTGAGCACCACCGAGGGGGAGGACAAGCCGCTCAAGTATCCCCACATGTTCCACGCCGCCGACGTCATGCTGATGAACAAGGTCGACCTCCTCCCACACCTCGATTTCGACCTGGGGGGGTGCAAGGAGATGGCCCTGCGCGTCAGCCACGGCATCGACATATTCGAGCTCTCCGCCCGCTCCGGCCAGGGGATGGAGCTCTGGTACGGCTGGCTGGAGCGGAACGTGGCAAGGAAGAAGCAGGAACTTTGAAAAATCCAATTGGCAGGAGGTTGTCATGTTCGGATTCGGCATGCCACAGATGGTCATCATTCTCGTTATCGTTGTCGTGATATTCGGTGTCGGCAGGCTTCCCGAGTTGGGAGCCGCCTTGGGGAAGAGCATCAGGAATTTCAAAAGGGCTGCCGAAGGAACCGAGATCGAGCTGAAGGGGGGCTCGGAGAATGGCGGCAGCAAGGCGTAGCTGCTCCTGGCTTGGCTCGGGATCGAGGCCCGGCGGGGCTGGCTGGCGGCAGGAATGCCGGCGGCGAAGAATGGATAGAGACAAAGCCTGTTGCGTCTCCAGGGTCAGGTGACATGCGGTATATAGCGCGAATCAGGGTAGAAATCGAAGGGATCGTTCAAGGGGTGGGATTCCGCCCCTTTATCTTCAGGCTGGCTGGAAGGCACGGCGTGAGTGGCTGGGTGCGCAACAGCGCCGGCGGAGTGTTGCTGGAGGCAGAGGGGACAGCTGCCGACCTTGCCGCCTTTTCCCTGGAGATGGAACGCGAGGTACCCCCCCTTGCCGTCATCGCCTCGATCAGAAAACGGGAGATCCCCCCTACGGGGGAGAACGGGTTCCTCATCCTGCCGAGCGCAGGGGGGGAGAACCAGATCCAGATCGCACCGGACGGCGACGTCTGCGCAGAGTGCCTAGGGGAGCTGTTCGACCCGGGGAACCGCCGGTACCTCTACCCCTTCATAAACTGCACCAACTGCGGGCCCCGCTACTCCATCATCACCGGCATCCCGTACGACCGGCCCCTCACCACCATGGCGGGGTTCGCCCTGTGCGACGCCTGCCGCGCCGAGTACGAGAATCCGGCGGACCGCCGTTTCCACGCCCAGCCCAACGCCTGCCCGGTCTGCGGCCCGCGCCTTGCCCTCACGGAGCCGGGGGGGAGGGAGATCGACGGGGACCCGGTCGCCATGGCGGTTTCGCTCCTCAGGGAAGGGCGGATCCTGGCGGTCAAGGGGACCGGCGGCTACCACCTGGCGCTGGATCCCTGCAACGACGGGGCGCTGCGGGAGATCAGGCGGCGCAAGAGGCGGGAGGAAAAGCCCTTCGCCCTTATGGCCCCAAGCCTCGCCGAGGTGGAGCGGCACGCCTGCTGCGGCGACCTGGAGAGACGGCTTCTCTGCGGGCCGGAGCGGCCGATCGTGATCCTTCCCAAGCGGGACGGCTCGCCGGTCTCCCCCCTGGTCGCCCCGGGGAACGGCTATCTCGGGATGATGCTCCCCGCCACCCCCCTTCAGCAGCTCCTGCTGCGGGGCAATTTCAGCGCCCTGGTGATGACCAGCGGCAATCTCTCCGGGGAGCCGATTCTTTACCGGGACCGGGAGGCGTTCCAGCGGCTTGCGGGGATCGCCGACTTTTTCCTTACCCATGACCGTGCCATCGAGGTCTGCTCCGACGACTCGGTGATCCGGGTCTTCCAGGGCAATCCGCTCTTTCTGCGCCGCTCGCGCGGCTATGTTCCGCGCTCCATCCCGCTCCCGGCGCCCCAGCAAAGCGTGCTGGCGGTCGGCGGGGAGCTGAAGAGCGCCGTGTGCCTGACCAGCGGGGAGCGGGCCTTCCTGTCCCAGCACATCGGCGACCTGAAGAACAGCGCCACCCAGCGATCCCTGGAAGAGACCGTGGCTCACCTGGCGCAGATCCTCGACATACAGCCGGTTGCCGTGGCCCACGACCTCCATCCCGATTACCTCTCCACCGGCTTTGCCGGCGAAATCGAGGGGGTGCCGAGGATAGCGGTCCAGCACCACCACGCCCACCTGGCCTCCTGCATGGCGGAGAACCGCCTGGAGGGGGAGGTGATCGGGGTGATCTTCGACGGCGCCGGGTTCGGCCTGGACGGCAAAATCTGGGGAGGGGAGTTCCTGCTAGGCGGCTACCGCGCTTTTGAGCGGCGCGGCCATTTCCGCTATGTCCCCATGCCGGGGGGGGATGCGGCGGCGCGGGAACCGCTCCGGATGGCGATCGCCTATCTCTACGACCTGTGCGGGGAGGAGCTGTTCGATCTCCCGCTTCCCTCCCTGTCGGAGGTCCCCGACCTGGAGCGGAAGCTTTTCCTCAAGATGCTCTCCCGGAGGATCAACACCCCTCTCACCTCAAGTTGCGGCAGGTTGTTCGACGCCGTAGCGGCGCTGATCGGAGTGAGGAGCAGGAACAGCTACGAGGGGCAGGCGGCCATCGAGCTGGAGGGAGTGGCGCAGCGGGGGGAGTCGCCCTGGAACTACCCTTTCGGGATAGCCGCGGAAGAAGGGCGGCTCGTTGCCGATTTCCGCCCCATGATCGCCGCCCTGGTCCGGGATATCGCCGCCGGCGAGGCAGCCTCGGTTATGGCCCGGCGCTTCCATGACGCGGTGGCGGCGGTGACGGCGGAGGTCTGCGACAGGATCCGACTGGAGAGCGGTGTCGAGCGGGTGGTGCTGTCGGGGGGTGTCTTCCAGAACAAGATGCTGGCCGAGCGGGTCCACGACCTTATGACCGCCCGCGGCTTTCAGGTCTTCACCCACCGGCTGGTTCCCCCAAACGACGGGGGGCTGGCGCTGGGGCAGGCGGTGATCGCGGGACATGCACTGCGCTAGAAAACTGGAAGCCAAAACTGAACCCTGATTAGCGATGGTCTTCCGCTGTACGTCCCTCCCCCTTCAAGGGGGAGGACAGGAGGGGGATGGGGGTTTGCTTTGACGCAGGCTTTACCCCATCCCCACCCCGCCCCTCCCCTTGAAGGGGAGGGAGAGTGGTCGGTAGCGGAAGATTGTCGCTCTGAGCAGGTTGCGGTCATGGGACCCGACGCCACAACCATATCAGGGAGGGGGAGCTCTGCCTGTCCCGTCAGACAGCTCTTCCCCCCTCCCAACCTCCCCCCTCCGGGGGGAGGAGCCTGCGGAAGCTGAAAGAGACTACTACTTGCTTCGGGATAAAACGCCGCTGCAGGCGGGGTCGGGGGCTAATCGGGAAACTGGAAGCCAAAAAAGGTCGCTATCTTCCCCTGACAAGGGGAAATATCTGAGAAGGAGCAAAAATATGTGTCTGGGTGTACCCATGCGGGTAGTCAGTATCGACGGTACCGACATCGTGGCTGAGATCGATGGGGTTAAACGCGAGGGGAGTCTCATGATCCTCGACGACGAGGTGCAAGTGGGGGACTTCGTCATTGTCCACGCCGGCTTCGCCATCTCGAAACTGGACGAGGAGGATGCGCAGGAATCCCTGCGCCTGCTGCGGGAAGCTCTCGGCGCGGAGGATGATGAGCTATGAACTACATGGACGAGTACCGCGACCGCCGGACCGTTCTGGGGCTGGCGGAGCGGATCGGGAAACTGGCCTCCGGGAGAACGGCGCCGATGACCTTCATGGAGGTCTGCGGCACCCATACCATGGCGATCTACCAGTACGGGATCAGGAGCCTCCTGCCGCCGGAGGTGCGGCTCATCTCCGGTCCCGGCTGCCCGGTCTGCGTCACCCCGAACGGCTACGTGGACAAGGCGGTCGCCTACAGCCGGCTCCCCGAAACCATCATCGCCACCTTCGGCGACATGGTGCGCGTCCCCGGTTCCAGCTCTTGCCTTATGGAAGAGAGGGCGAGGGGAAGGGACGTAAGGGTGGTTTATTCCCCCCTGGATGCCGTCTCGCTGGCCGAAAGGAACCCCGGCAAGAGGGTGGTCTTCGTCGGGGTCGGCTTCGAGACCACCGCACCCACCATTGCCGGGAGCATCCTGGCCGCCCATGCCAGGGGGGTCGACAACTACTTCGTGTTGGCGGCGCACAAGACCATCCCGATCCCGATGCAGCTCCTTTCGGCGGACCCGGAGCTCGCCATCGACGGTTACCTCTGTCCGGCCCACGTGAGCGCCATCATCGGCGCTGACTCCTACAGCTTCCTGGCCTCCGAACAGCGGGTCCCGTGCGTGGTCACCGGCTTCGAGCCGACCGACATCATGCAGGGGGTGGAGATGCTGGTCCGCCAGGTGGTGGAGGGGAGAAGCGAGGTGGAGATCGAGTACAGCCGGGTGGTGAAGCGGGAGGGGAACCGGAAGGCGCAGCAGATCCTGGCGGAGGTCTTCGTCCCGTTCGACGCGGAATGGCGCGGGATCGGGGTGATCCCGGGGAGCGGCCTGGAGATCGCTCCCGCATATGCCGCCTACGATGCGGAAAAGGCGATTCCGGTTGCCGTCGAGGAGCCCAGGGAGCACAAGGGGTGCCTGTGCGGCGAGATCCTGAAGGGGAAGGTGACCCCCTTCGAGTGTCCCCTCTTTGCCGCGGCCTGCACCCCCGAGGCGCCGGTGGGGGCGTGCATGGTCTCTTCCGAGGGGACCTGCGCAGCGGCATACAAGTACGGAAGGTAGAAATTCAGAGCATCAGGAGAATCACATTGGACAAGGACCTCATCTTACTGGGCCACGGCAGCGGCGGGAAACTATCGCACCAGCTCCTCGACGATCTCATCATACCGACCCTCTCGGACATCCCGGCCGCCGGACGGAACGACGCGGCGCTGCTGACCCACAACGGCCAGCGTCTGGCATTCACCACCGATTCCTACGTAGTCGATCCGATCTTCTTCCCCGGCGGCAACATCGGCGACCTGGCCATAAACGGCACGGTCAACGACCTTGCCATGATGGGGGCGCGGCCGCTCTTCATCAGCGTCGGGTTGATCCTGGAGGAGGGTTTCAGCCGCAAGGCCCTGGCGGAAATACTCGGCTCCATGCGGCGCGCCGCAGATCTGGCTGGGGTTAGGATCGTCACCGGCGACACCAAGGTGGTGGCCAGGGGGAGCGCCGACAAGATATTCATCAACACCTCCGGTATCGGCGCCCTGGAGCACGCCCTTGAGATCGGCGGCAATCTGGCGCGGCCAGGGGACCAGGTGCTGGTGAGCGGCACCATCGGTGACCACGGCATCGCGGTGCTCGCCAGCCGGGAGGGGCTGGAGCTGGATAGCGATATCATGAGCGACTCGGCGCCGCTGAACGGACTGGTGCAGGAGATGCTCGCAGAGGGGGAGGGTATCCGCGTGCTGCGCGACCCGACCCGCGGCGGCGTCGCCACCACCATCAAGGAGATCGCCCTCCAGTCGCAGGTCGACATCACCCTGCGCGAGGGGGCGATCCCCATCCAGGGAGCCGTCCGGGGCGTATGCGCACTGCTCGGCATCGACCCGCTCTACGTGGCCAACGAAGGGAAGCTGCTCGCCGTCGTGGCCCCCGAGGCCGCGGAGCGGGTGCTGGAGCGCATGCGCAACCATCCCCTGGGGAGAGAGGCGGCCGTCATCGGCGAGGTGACCGCAGCCGGCAGCGGCCGGGTGCGGATGGAGACGGTTGTGGGCGGCATGAGGGCGGTGGAGATGCTGGCGGGGGAGCAGCTGCCGAGGATCTGCTGATGCTGTTAAAAAACATTTGGCAATGGCCTTCATTTCAGCAGATCACCGACAAGCTGACTCTGTTCGCCCGCTATGGCCGGCCGCGACGAGGACGTCTATGCGATCAAGAAGACTTGGAGCGCCGGTGGTCAGTTCGCAGGCCTCATTGCCGACCGCAAGGAAGACGTGCTCGGCTTAGCCTATGGCCAAATTCTGGCAGCCTGGACAACTATCCTGACACAGGGGGCATGCGATGACCTGATTAGGTACAATCTTCAGCCAGTTGTTTGTCCCTCCCCCTTCAAGGGGGAGGTTAGGAGGGGGATGGGGTGCTTTGATGCCGAAAAACCCATCCCCATCCCGGCCCTCCCCTTGAAGGGGAGGGGGTTTTGGGCAGTGGCTGCAGATTGGCACTAGTGCGCCGGGAGACCGGTAAGGAGTTAAGGGTGAAAGTCCCTCACCGTAAAGGAATAGCAAACCATACTGTCCCCGAGTCATGTGTGATTCCGCTTTGACCACTCCAGCGGAGTGGCCCGCGTCGGCCGAAGCCCCCTCTCCCTTGATGGGAGAGGGATGGGGAGAGGGTGGCTCGCCAAGCCACGCGGTCACAACTTCAACTTCTGATTCGGACTCAAATCTAGCTACTACGGAAATTTTAGATGTGTGCACCCGGTAACGCCAACTGCCGGTTTCGAATTCCGCCGCCGCGACCATCCCGCCACGTACGTTCACGCAATCAAGCGATGTTCCGCTGCTCCATCCGCCCCAACGCATGTGACTGCGCATAGATTCCGGCGCACGAGGCATTATACAGAGCCTTCTCCTTTCTGGGCCGTGGCCGATAATGAACTGCCTACCGGTGGAATATGATGCGCGCGTGACGGAGCATGCCAGTCTTTCGCGTACCTCATGCTGCCTTAAGCGTCTCCCACCCGATACATGCCAACCGCACCGTTTTGGGAATAGGACGGGAACCGGAGCGATAATGGGCAATCATGCGACGTGTCATCCCCAGGGCCTCAGCAGCGCTGGATAAGGACAGCTGGTTTTTCTGCATCCAACCATCAAAGTCGGCGGCAGAGAACAAACCGGCCTGTTCACGGCAAAGTTGATAGAGCCGGTCGGCTCCCATATCGAGACCACCCGGCCAATCAAGCCCATGTCCCCATTCTTCAACTGCAACCTGTGAGAAAATGGCTGGATCGACAAACGGGGCAAAAGCGGCATGACGGTGGACCGTGGTGGCAAGGTTGCAGTTAAGGGTTTCACCTGTGCTCCAGGTGATAACTAGCTGCAGGGTGCCGGTGACCTTTGCGGCAGTAATCAGGGGGGCTTTATTCATCGGTTTAACCTCCAGTACTCGGCAAGCAGTTCTTCACGGTGTGCGATTATCCAGGCGACAGCTTGTGCTATTCTTTTTTTGGGCCGTACCGCACCGGCCAGGATTTCGAGAGAATCAAGAGCAACAGAAACACGGGAGCCGTCGCGGAAGAGAATGTGCGCGTGTGGAACGGGATGTCCTTCTCCGCCATTGATTCGTATCTTCCAATCGTTTTCTCCGTGGGAAGTCGTCATGGAAGAAATGATAGTGTACTGGTTACACTATGTCAATAAGTATCCTGATTAGCGCTAATCTTCCGCTGTTCAGGTTCCTCCCCCTTCAAGGGGGAGGTCAGGAGGGGGATGGGGGTGTTTTTGCGCCGGAACTCCCCCATCCCCACCCCCACCCTCCCCTTGAAGGGGAGGGAGTTTTTCCAGCGGAAGATTATCGCCAATCAGGATGCGAGAGGCCGGAGGGTCAGGCCCGGACATAGCCCAAAGGAGCCAAGAAGTCGAGCAGATATCGAGGTTCTGAGTCCGAAGAAACAACGGCTGGGTTGACGGCGGGATAGCCGGCACGGCTGTCCGCGCTTCGCATGACCAGAGACCGGGAAAAACAGTTGACCTTGATCTGCCCCGAGAAAGGCAGGAAGGATGGAGAAATGGCGAGCTGCAGAGTTGGTGCGGGCGCTTCGCTCTAGTTACTTCTCCGTCCTGTTAACGACGAATTCAGCCCTTCTGTTTCTTGCCCAAGCCGTTTCATCATTTCCTTCGGCTGCAGGTTTTTCCTTGCCATAGCTTATGGTGGAAATCCGGTCCTCAGCGACCCCGAGGGAGACCAGGTATTTCATGGCGGCTTTTGCCCGGTTTTCTCCCAAGGCAAGGTTGTACTCGTCGGAACCTCGCTCGTCACAATGTCCTTCGATCTGCAGGTTCACCTTGCTGTCTTGAGCGAGCAACTGGAAGTTTTGGTAGATACCCTGCCTCGCTTCGGGGCTCAGGCTAGCGGAATCATAGTTGAAGTAGATGGCTTCAAGGGCAGCGTTAAGCATCTTGGCATTTTGCTCTTCGTTTTTCTCCCCGCCACGGCCAGTGTTACCATCGGCGACAGTAGCAGCTTCCCGTATCCTATCCTCGACAATCTCTTTTTTCACCTCTGGGTTGCGCCTTACTGAGGCATCCTCTTTTTCTGCTACTGTCGAAGTCAGCGACGGATTCTTCAGCACCTCTTTATTGGCACAGCCTGAAAGGCCGGCAAGTGAAAATATGGCAAAAACAACTAAAACGGTATATTTGTTCATGGTGCGTTAATCTCCTGTGAGCAAACGGTTATAAGTCTAGAGTGACAGCAATGCCTAACCCTCGATCTCGAATGACGCTCGGATTCCGTTTGGCGCAGGCAGAGAAAGTGTTCTGGGAGCAGGCACTGAAACTCTACACGCAAGGTGTCACCGGTAACTGCTGTGCAGCATGCCGGGAACCTATCGAAGCCGGGGTCGGCGGACCGGATGCGGTTTTTGTGCGGCTAATGTTGGGAGGGATGAGGTGGGACCAGCACATCCGGATAGTATTTCGGAACGGCCTGGAACACCTCGAAGAATATCAGGAGGGCTATGCGGGGCGAGTAATCCGGCAGCGAGGTGGAGTTGCCGAAAAAAGAGCCGTAGTCAATGAAAGATTGCTTGGGGGGTTTGAAATCCTTGACCCCGTAACCTTGTTGCCCGTCATCGGCTGAACAGAAGGAGTCCTGGTGGGAAATGGTTTCCCTGAAATCCTGCAAAAAATTGCGGAGCTGTGCACTGCCACTGTTCATGGTGAGGATTACCAGGATCATGGTTAGTGCCAGGCTGCTGCGCAAAAGTGAATAGTGGGACAGGGTGGAGCGCATTTCGATAACTCTTTGAGATTCAGTAGGATCGGTAGACGGAGAATAGTAATTGAGGTCCCCCTCCGTTGTCAAGGGCATTCGACTGCCACCTCCGTCCCCCCTCTTCAGCGTCCGGGTTGGCTGCTGAAGGGGATGCGGCTCATCACGTGCCTCCGGCAACAAATGCGTTGATAAAAAATTAATCAAATCTTAGAATTGATTGAGAGGAGACTGTAGCCCGGAAATAACACCCTGAAATGACGGGTGAAGGGGGTACCAATTATGAAAAGCATCAGACGTCTGCTGCTGACGACAGCGGCTATAGGTGGTTTGATGGCATTGACAACGACTACCAACGCGGTTGAACCGGGTTACGGCCCGGATGCTCCAAGCAGGGAGTCGGTCGAGGAGTCCAGGGAGAGCGTGGAGGGTGGCGCCACTGGTAGCGCCACCGGCGGCGAAGCGGATACAGGATCCGGTTGCAGCAGGGCGAAAGGCGGCAGCGGAGCGGGCACCGGCGGAACCATGAATACCGGCACCGGTGGCACTGGCGGAGCGGGCACCGGTGGACCGACGGGTACGCCGACCCTCGACCCTTATCCTGGAAGGAACTAACCCGTCGGAACAGCTGACAAGACGCTGAAATATGTAGGCGGAGGAAGTGAACGATACGGGGGGCGGCCCACCATGGACCGCCCCCCGAACTGTTCCGCCTGACCTTTGTCCGACAAGTCGACCCCGATGCTGTTTGCAGGCCTGACCAGTGTCGATCTGCAGCCACAAAGCTCCCCCCTTTGAAAAGGTTTCAACCGGCGGGGGGCTTGAGAGGCTTCAGGAGGAGATCGTCCAGGCTCCATTTGCCGCTGCCTCGACAGGCGATGAAAAGGAACACGAAGCAGTACAGGACGGCCAGCTCCCCTTTGTTTATGGCCGGGAAAAACTCAGCTCCGAATTGGAACTTCCAGTGAAACTGGAAATAGGCCACGGCCATCTCGCCGCTGCACAGGAAGGCGGCAAGCCGGGTCTGCAACCCCACCAGCACCGCGACCCCTGCCACCAGCTCGATGAGCCCTCCCAGCCAGAGCTGGGACCCGATCGGCGGCGGTAACTCGGTGAGAATCCCGAAGATCTTCTGAGCGCCGTGGAACGAGAACATGAGCCCCGTCACCATGCGCAGCAGGGCGTAAGCGTGCTCCTCGTACTCTTGCAGCAGCTTCATGGGGTAACCTCCTTTTGGTCAAGGTGACTGTTACCACTAAGCCCGTAAGGCGGGACTGCTGCCTGCCATTGATCAAAGGTAAGGGAGAACGTTCAAAAGTCAAACCCCCGGCATCCTGCGCTCCTGGTTCAGGCCGGCCTGGCAACCCGGCGGCAGCCAGCCCGTCCGCCCCTCAGGGGAGCGTTGCGGCTGACCCGAACTGAATGTGAATATTTTAATACTGTATCCGGCCGCTCCTTGACAACCTGAATATTGTCTATGGAATTCAATATATTCTCATTGACTTTCAGACATCATTGGTATATTCAATTGATCAAAATTTAGAGCGGTCAGGTTAGGGGTTATGCTGACGAATAAGAAACCATAGCTGAAGAGATAGAGCCGTCTGTGTCAGTATAGCTGACCGGGCGGCTTTTTTTATTCAATGTGGATAATCCCGTTGTTGCGGCCGGTCATGTTGCAAATAGAAAGCCTTCGGTGTCAGATTGCTCGCCTTGGTGCCAACTTCCTCGGCTATACCATGGAGGTAATCCGCATCTCGAGCCCCCTGCAAAGGTGCGGCAGATGCCGGACAGGTACCCGGTGATGGCAGGTCATCATCCCGAAACCGGGAGTACGAGTGGTCGGAGGTTCCCATTGGATGTTGCCGTAGCCGAGATACTCTCCTTCCTTACCGACCACTTCGGCGAGGATTTTCAGTCCTACTCGAAGAGCCTGGCGGAAAAGAGGATTGCGGAGCGGGCCGCGCAACTCTCCCTGACCGAAGCGTCGGCCTACCGAGAGTTCCTGCGCTCCGCTCCGGCCGAGCCGGAATTCCTGGCTCGTATGCTGCGGGTCCGTTTCAGCACTTTTTTCCGGGATGCGCTTCAGTTCGAACTGCTGGGCTCGGTCATCATTCCCGCCATGCTTCATGACTGCAAGGGGCTCTTCAGGGGGTGGTCGGCGGCCTGTGCCAGCGGAGAGGAGGCGTATTCCCTGGCTATCATCCTCGACGAGGCGATGCAGGTCCTTGAGGAGAGGGTGAAGGTGCAGATTTTCGCAACCGACATCGCGGCAGACGCCCTGGACGAAGCGCGGCTCGCAAGGTACCGGCCGGACAGGCTGGGCGGGGTAACGCTGAAACGCCTGCAGGGTTGTTTCACGCCGCGCAAGTCGGAGCATCAGGTCGTGGAAAAGCTGCGCGATATGGTCACCTGTTCCCGCTACGACCTGCTGGACCAGCGCACCTATGTGCCGCCGGAATCCCTTTTTGGGGGCTTCGACCTGGTCCTTTGCCGAAACTTTCTGATGTATCTCGACGCACCGGCTTATTCCATGGTCTTCGACAAGCTGTTCAGGGCCTTGAACCCGGGAGGGGTCCTGATGCTGGGGAAAGCGGAAACCGTGCCCGAGCGGTATGCGCCGGACCTGGAGAGAATCGTCGATTTCGGAAACCTGTACCGGAAAAAAGGGGCAAGGAGAGGCTGATTCCTCTCTTGTCATCTCCGCCGTTTACCCTGCTGCAAGGGGATGGAACTCTGCGATTTCCCGGCCAAGGGGAGCCTTTGAGGTGACCCGGGGGCGGTTCGACTCCGTAGCGAAAACAAAAGGGCCGTGACAATGAGTAATGTGGAATTTTTGCCGACGCTGAAGGCTCGGCTGGTCTTCTGGTTCACCGCCATCTGTCTGCTGCCGCTCGCCGTTATGACCACCCTGATCTATTTTCAGAGGGTCAAGGTGGCTACCGAACTGGTGTTCGACAAACTTTCCGCGGTCTCGTCGCTGCGCCAGGAACAGATCAACTCATTGCTCGATCATCTTGCCAAAGATGCCTCCACCCTGGCCAGCGCCAATTCCGTCATCAGGGTCGCGGCCGGGGCTCCGGATGGCGACCCGAGAGCCGGGGTGGAAGCGGAGAACGCTCAGGTCCTGCTGCGCGGATATCTGAAGAATTACGGCTCCGTGGCCGAGGTTTCCATCGTTTCCAGGCGCGGAACCGTTCTTGTGTCTACCGCTGCCGGGATCCAGGGGGGCGCCATGGCCAAGCCTGAAGTCGTGGCCTCGGCCCTGCGTGACCTGGCTCCGATCTACGGCGACGTCTACCTGCTCGGAAGCGACGGCACCCCCAGCATGGACCTTGCCGTCCCCATCAGGTCCGCCGACAACCGGAAAAGCCATGCCGCCGTGGTGGTCCGATACGATATCCACAAATTGCTGAAACCGGTAGTGGAAAATCGCGTCGGCATGGGCGAGACCGGCGAGACGGTTGTGGTCAACCGTGATGCGGTGACCTTGAATGATATGCGCGGGGTTCCCGGTTCCTCTCTCAAGGTGAAGCTGCACGAACAGCCGGCGCTGCTGGCGGCCCAAGGGCGGACCGGAATCGCCGAAAGCAGGGACCTGCTCGACGAAAAGGTACTGGCCGCCTACGGCTATATCCCCCGCACGGGATGGGGGATCGTCTGCAAGCAGCATGCACAGGAGGTGTTCGCACCGCTGACCCGTGTGCTGTACCTGACCTACTTCATTGCCGCGGTGATTTCCCTGCTGGTCTGCGTCTTTGCCTACAGGCTTGCCCGTTCCATCAGCCAGCCCATCATAAACCTCTCCCGGGCAGCCACGGAAATCGGTGCCGGCGGCTATGCGGCACGGATCGTCCCGGAAGGGACCGAAGAGCAGAGAAACCTCGGCAACTCGTTCAACGCCATGGCCGAAGCGCTCCAGTTGAAGATGGATGCCCAGGACGGGCTGGCGCGCATATCGGAAAGCCTGGTTACTGCCGAAGATCTGGAAGATTTCTTCAGGCGGCTTTTGCCCGTCTGCATGCAGGTGACCGAAGCGAGGATGGCGGTCGCCTTCATGGAGGACCCCGACGGGACCTGCTTCGTTCCGGTGCAGACCATCGGCGCCGACTCGGCCCAGATGCGCAGATTCAACCGCTCCAGCCTGGAAGGGGAGCTCGGCATCATCCTGAACGAGAAGGGCGTGTCGCGCTTCAGCGCCGCAGATGCCGGCCAGGGGCTGCGCTTTGTCACCGCGTTCGGGGAGGTGTTGCCGGCTGAGATCGTCACGGTCCCCATTGCGGTCGACGACGAGATCCGGGCCTTCATATCGCTCGCCTCGGAAAAGCCCTTTCCGGCAAAGGCGCATGAGACCCTGGATCAGGTCAGGGTGCTGCTTAGCACCTGCTTTTCCAGGGTCCTGGCGGGGGAGGATGTGCGCCGGCTGGCCGAGGAGCTGTCGACCAAGAATGCCGAGCTGACCCAGCAGTCCGATGAGCTGGTGCAGCAGTCCACCGAGCTCGCCATGCAGTCCGATGAACTCTCCAGGCGCAACGGCGAACTGGACCAGCAGAAACAGCAGCTGGAACAGGCGACCCGGCTCAAGAGCGAATTCCTCTCCAATATGAGCCACGAACTGCGCACCCCGCTCAATTCGGTACTGGCCCTGTCACGGGTGCTGGCGGTGCATGGTGCCGATCGGCTTACCGAGGAGGAGCGGGGCTACCTCGACATCATCGAGCGCAACGGCAAGCATCTGCTCTCCCTGATCAACGACATCCTCGATCTCGCCAAGATCGAATCGGGGCGCCAGGACCTCTTTTTCGAATCGACTTCCCTGGAAAGAGTCGCGTCGGAAGTGGTCTCCGGGCTTAGCGTGATCGCTCATGAAAAGGGGATCGAGCTCTCCCTTTTGCCGAAAGGGCCGCTGCCGCCTGTGGTCATCGACGTGAAGAGGTTGCACCAGATCCTGCAGAACCTGGTAGGCAACGCGGTGAAATTCACCGCCAAGGGGTGGGTGAGGGTCAGGCTGCGTGCCGAGGACGAGCACTTCGTCATCGATGTGGAGGATACCGGTATCGGCATCGACCCGGAGCACCAGGAGGTGATTTTCCAGGAGTTCCGGCAGGCCGACGGCAGTACCTCCCGCATCTTCGAAGGGACGGGCCTGGGGCTTGCCATCGTCAGGAAGACCGCCCGACTGCTCGGTGGAGACGTGACCGTGAAAGGCGAGCTCGGGAAGGGCGCCACCTTCTCTTTGCGCTTGCCGCTTGACTGCATGGCGAAGAGCAGCCCCCCCCAGCGCGCCATGGCTCCGGTGGCGTTTATCCAGGCACCCCCCAAGGTCCTCGCCAACCGCTCCGTCCTGGTGGTGGACGACGATCCCGAGGCCGCATCCCTTATCGCAGCGCATCTTTCCAAGGCAGGTTACCAAACGGTCAGTGCCACGAACAGGGCCGACGCGGTGCGCCTGGCCCGGGTCAGCAGACCCTTTGCCGTTACCCTCGATCTCATGATGCCGGAGCTGGATGCCTTCGAGGTGATGCAGGAGCTCAAGGCTCATCCGGAAACGGCGGATATCCCGGTCATCATGGTCTCGCTTTCCGAAAACCGTGAGACGGGCGTCGCCCTGGGCGCGATAGGGATCATCACCAAGCCGGTGAGCCGCGAGCAGCTGATCGAACAGGTCGCGAAGCTTACCGGCGCCGGCTGCCGGCTGGTGCTGGTGGTCGACGAGAATGAGGAGAACCGCTTCTCCATCGCGGGGCTGTTCAAGGAAACCGGCATGGACGTCCTGCTGGCGGAAAGCGGACAACAGGCCCTCGAGCTCGCCGTGACCGATCGTCCGGACCTGATCACCCTCGATCTGGTGCAGCCCGGCATGGATGGCGCGGCTGTGCTTGAAAAGCTCAGGGAATGCCACTCAACCGCCGCCATACCGGTTGTCATCATCGCCTCCCAGGATCTGACCAAGCAGGAACTGGCGCGCCTTTCCCTGGGAGGGAGTGCCAATCTCTCGCAGGCGGGGCTGGACAGGAGTGTCGTTTTGGACGGACTGGTTCAAAGTCTCGGTCGTCTGGGCGGCGAGCCGGCCGAGCAGCCCCCCAGGAAAGGGGCCAGGATATTGATCGTAGAAGACAGCGAGGCTGCCACCATCCAGCTCAGGTTCGCGCTGGAGTCCGCCGGCTTCTCCGTCGATGCCGTCTCCGGGGGGAGGCACGCCATGTCCTACCTGAAGACCCACCTCCCCGACGGGATCATCCTCGACCTGATGATGCCGGAGGTGGACGGCTTTGGCGTCCTGAAGGCGGTGCGGAGCTCGGCGCTCACCGCAAGCGTCCCGGTCATGGTGATGACCGCCAAGACGCTCTCCCCCGGGGAGTACGACCGTCTGCGGGAGCTCAACGTGAGCCACCTGGTGCAGAAGGGTGATGTGGATCTCAAGGATCTGCTCAGGCGGGTCTACGAGATGCTCGGTGTGGTACGGGTCTTCAAGGAGGAGGAGGCCAAGCCGGCAGCCCCTGCCGCCGCGATCCCCGAGTGGCAGGGGGACGGCTCCCTGCTCGTCGTGGAGGACAACCCCGACAACCTGGCTACCCTGAGGGCGGTCCTGGGGAAGAAATACCGGATCGTCGAGGCCGTGGACGGCGAAGCAGGGCTTGCCGCGCTCCGCAGCGGTTCACCTTCCCTGATCCTGCTCGACATGCAGTTGCCGCAGATGGATGGCATGGCGGTCCTGAAAAGGCTCAAGGGAGATGCGTCGACGGCCGCCATTCCCGTGGTGGCACTTACCGCAAGCGCCATGGCCGGGGACAGGGAGAAGCTGCTTCAGGCAGGATGTGCCGAATACCTCTCCAAGCCGTACCAGATCGACGACCTCCTGGAGATGGTGCAGAGATTTGTCCCTCAAAAGGAGTCTCTCTGAGCATGACCCCGGGGCGCCCGGCGGCGCCTGCTAAGTACCGGCGGGGGCGAATGATATTTGCCCGGTTTGAAGTCAAGTCGGGTAGATAACTGCCCGATACAAGCAAGTATAGGTTCCGTAGGGGCGAACGATCATTCGCCCGAATTCAGGAAATGCCGAATCGGGAGTGCAGTCGCCGTAGCAAAGAGGACACCAAATGAAGCTTCTCGCCATAGACGACAACCACGACAACCTGCTCACCCTGAAGGCTTTATTGAGCATATTCCTGCCGGAGGCGAGCCTCATTACCTCGCAATCTGCAGCGGACGGCATCCGCCGGGCCCGGCTGGAGAACCCGGACACCATACTCATGGACATCCAGATGCCGGGGATGGACGGCATCGAGGCGACCAGGAGGCTCAAGTCGTACCCGGGGACGCAGCACATCCCGATCATACTGGTCACGGCGCACCGTACCGATTCCGCCTGCAAGGTGAGCGGGCTGGAATCTGGCGCGGACGCCTTCTTGTCCAAGCCCATTGACGAATCGGAGCTGGTGGCGCAGATCAAGGCGATGGTGCGCATCAAGAGGACCGAAGACGCCCTGCGGCAGGAGCGCGACTCCCTTGAGGAACTGGTGGAAACCCGGACTGCCGACCTCCAGCAGGCCTATCAGGCGCTGCAGGAGAACATGGGGCGCCTGGCCGAGAGTGAGGAACGTTATGCCAAGGCCGTGCGGGGAACCAGCGACGGCCTCTGGGACTGGAACATCCTGACCGGCGAGTACTACATCTCCGCGCGCTGGAAGGAGCTGCTGGGCTTTTTCGAAGACGAACTGGAAAACCACGTCGACTCTTACTACTCCAGGCTGCACCCGGATGACCTGCCGCTGGTCCGGGACGCACTGCAAGCCCATCTGGTGCACCGCGTCCCCTACGACGTCGAGCTCAGGCTGCGGACCAAGAGCGACGACTTCCTCAGGTTCCGTTCCCGCGGCCAGGCGGAGTGGAACGACGAGGGGAAAGCGGTCCGCATGGCCGGAGCGATCTCGGACGTCACCGAGCGCTGGCGCATGGAGGAGCAGCTTCGGCAGTCGCAGAAAATGGAGGCCGTAGGCCAGCTGGCAGGCGGCGTGGCCCACGATTTCAACAACATCCTGACCGTGATCGCCGGGTACGCCAACATCCTGAAGATGGACCTGGTACGGGAAAGTCCGCAGTTGGAGGTGGTTGAACAGATAATCATCGCCTCGGAGCGGGCCGCCCAACTGACCCGCGGCCTGCTGGCTTTCAGCCGCAAGCAGGCGATGGCCCCGCAGAGGATCAATCTCAGCGAGATCGTACTGCATGTCGAGAAATTCCTGGTCCGGGTCATCGGCGAGGACATCCAGCTAAAGACGGAGCTCGTTTCGGAGCCGCTGCCGGTATTCGTGGACATAGGGCAGATCGAGCAGGTCCTGATCAACCTGGCTGCCAATGCCAGGGACGCCATGACCAACGGCGGGCAGTTCATCATCAAGACCGGGCTCCAGGAGCCTGATGACCCGTATCTGCGTGCCCAGCTCTGTGGCGCTCGTTGCCGGTACGCGGTGGTGACGGTATCGGATACCGGCAAAGGGATGGATCCGGAGACCAGGAAGAGGATCTTTGAGCCTTTTTTCACCACCAAGGAGTTGGGGAAGGGGACCGGGCTCGGCATGGCCATCGTCTATGGGATCATGCAGCAGCATAACGGCTTCATCAACGTCTGCGGCAGCGAGGGTCAGGGAACCACCTTCAGGATCTATCTCCCCATTGCCGACGACCGGGAATGGGTGCTTTGTGAGGCGATAGCGCCGCCAGTGGCGAAAACGGGAACCGAGACCATTCTGGTGGCCGAAGACGACGCGAGCGTGCGCAACCTGGTGGAGATGGTTCTGAAGAAATTCGGCTATCAGGTGATCCTGGCCCAGGATGGACAGGACGTAATCGACAAGTTCAGAGCCAACCGGGACAGTATCGGTTTGATCCTGATGGACATCATCATGCCGAAGAAGAACGGCATAGAGGCCTATGGCGAGATAAAGCAGATTCAGCCGGAGGTGAAGGTGCTCTTCACCAGCGGCTATACCTCGGACTTCATTCAAAGCCGCGGTGTGGACCAGGGAGTGGAGCTGATCATGAAGCCGGTTCAGCCAATGGAGCTCCTGAGGAGAGTCAGGGAGATACTGGAAGCTCCCGAGCCGATGCGTCGTTCCAGGACCGGTTGCTAGAGTTGAACCTTGAACCTTGAACCTTGAACCTTGAACCTTGAACCTTGAACCTTGAACCTTGAATTCCCTTGGCTTAGCAAAACTGTCGGATTATAATGATGCCATAGTGTATAAAGTCTCAAAGGAGGCGTTACTATGGCACATAAAGCCAGCAATGCTATGACAGATGTATTCATGCTTGTCGGTGGCAGCGTACTTGGCGCCGGGTTGGCTCTTTTGTTCGCCCCGTATTCCGGCGCGAAAAGCCGCAAGAAAATGGCCCGTTTCGGCAAATCGATGAGCAATAAGAGCGACAAGATGATGCGCAGCTTTACCGGTTTCGCCGACACGGTGGGCGGAAAGGCTTCCAAAGTAGCAAACATGTGGCACTGAAAGGAAAACCGGGGATCCCTGGCAGCAAAGGGAGCCGGTTGAACAATTCAAAAACGGGCCCGCTGGAGCAATCTGGCGGGCCCTTGCTGTTGGGGAGCGTTTGCGGGATCTGGAGCGTGGTCGGCCGGCTATCCGAACCGGATCAGCACCGCGCCAGCCACGATGAGCAGGGCCGAGAACAGCTTGATCCTGCCGAAGGCTTCGCGCAGGAAGAGGACCCCGATCAGTACGCCGACCATGATGCTCACCTGCCGCACCGGAACGGCGTAACCCACCGGCGCCAGGTTCAGACCGAAGCGGAAGGTCAGAAAGGAGGCCATGACCACGGGGCCGCTGCAAAGGATCGGGCGCCAGTTGTGGCGGAACTCGGTTGCGATCAGCATCCGGTACTTGGGACGGCAAAGGTTCATGGTCATAAGGAGCAGCATGGTGAGAACCAGGAAGTAGGTGAAATAAAGCGGTGAATAATGCCTGACCCCGGCCTTCTCCGCAACCGATCCGATGGAGTAGACGAAGCCGGCTGAGAGCGCGGCACGGACCGAGGGACTATTCAGGTCGCGGAAAGGACGGGCCAACTCGGCGAGGGTGATGCTCTGCATCTGCAGGGAAAATGTACCCAGGATCACGAGCAGGATGCCACCCGCCCCGGGGATGGAGAACCGCTCCCCGAGCAGGGCCACACCCCAGATCGGCACGTAGACCATCGACGTCTGGGAGAGCGGGTAGACCACGGAGAGGTCGCCGTCCTGATAGGCGCGACCGTTGAGCAGATGATAGAGAACGAAGCAGACCGCGCCGATCGCCACCATCAGGAGCGTCTCGATGCCGGGCCAGCGGAAGGGCTCGGGGACCAGCGGCAGGCCCGCGCTGAAGATCGCGAACGAGGCGACAAACATCCACCAGATGAATATAGTCTTGTGGCGGCTTCGTTTCACCAGCATGTTCCAGATGGCGTGCATGACCGCTGAGAAGACGATAAGGCTGAAGGCGAGATTTGACATCGGGCGATTATAGCCGAGATGGTTTCGGAAGTGGGAATATTGTTGCAGGGGCTCCTTCTCCGGAAGCGAAAGGGAGCTTTAAGTAACGGGCCTGCGCGCCGAAGCGATCGGGCGCGTAGGCGGGAGGGGCGGGGGGCACTGCCATTAAGTTAAGCGGTGATTCCGTGAATCATGTAGGGTGGGCCGTGCCCACCATCAGGATGCGGTTGTGGTGGGCACGGCCCACCCTACCTCTCATTCCCTTAACTTAATGGCAGTGGGGGCGGGGGAGGGTGAGGCTCATCGCTTCTATAATAGTAGGGATGAGCCCTTGCGGGTGCCCATCCGCTTTAGTTAGAGAAATTTACTCATTAAGTTGGCGGAAAAGGGTTGACGGCCGGGGAACCTTTTGTTATAAGGTTTGACTTCGCAGGGCAGCTCTTTGCAACCGAATAGAACCGGCAGGAAAAAGATGGAGGGCTCAAGTACCTGACGGTGCGCGACTCTCGGTCCGGATGGATCCATTGGATCGCTCCTCCGGCAAAAGCCTCTCGAAACTTTCCCAAAAGAAAAGGTTGACAGGCCGATCCGGTTCAGGTAGATTGCCGAGTCTGTCGCAACGAAGCAGCAAGCGGCTTGGTCTTTGAAAACTAAATAGTAGACGAAACAGCATTGTGGGTTTTGTAACAAA
>Ga0209212_1002215_pt1 | contig 28451 bp, 30 predicted proteins | sample RifGroC2_FD_183996 | JGI IMG/M metagenome (GOLD analysis project Ga0209212, IMG submission 183996) | Groundwater microbial communities from Rifle, Colorado, USA - Groundwater C2 (SPAdes) (version 2) | ecosystem: Environmental > Aquatic > Deep subsurface > Groundwater | place: Rifle, Colorado... | reverse complement strand
GCATGCTTTAAGCAGGGAGCGGGAATCCAGGTGGTTTCCGGCATCTTTTAAAGACACTGGATTCCCGATAAAGGCCTCGGGAATGACGTTTATGACAATTTTCATGGCTTTTTCAGCGTATTCAGGTTGAAAACTATGTTGTTTTAACCGGACACTACTGAAATTGTATAAATAGTAGTTGGAGAGAGCTGTATGTCGAATTATGAGATTGCTTCACTGCCCGCCACGCTTCGCTCGCGGCTACGGTTCGCAATGACAATAACTTATCAGAGGCTGCATGAATAACCGAGTCGTCATAACAGGATTAGGAGTCATTACTTCCATCGGCATTGGTTGGAAGGAATTCTGGGATAATCTTCTGAAAGGAAAATCAGGGATAAGCCCAGTATCCTCGTTTGATACTACGAATTACTTTACCCATAATGGCGGAGAGGTAAAAAATTTTAGGCCAGAAGATTTTATTGATAAAGAAACAATACCCTATTTAAGCCGTGCCACACAACTTGCTCTTGCAGCAGCCCAGCTCTCAATTGAAGACGCTAACCTGAAAGAAGCTAAGACCAATAATATTGCAGTTTGTTTAGGCACAACGAATGGCTCAACCCAGGCCATAGAATATATCAACGATTTAATTGTAGCAAACAATAAAAGTGAAATAAAAGAGCAATTAGTCTGCAGAATTCCGACAAATACAACTCCTTCGTTTGTATCAAAAGCATGCAATTTCACCAATTCTAATTTTATCTTCTCAACGGCATGTGCTGCTGGTAATTATGCAATAGGCTACGGGTATGATTTGATTTTGTTAGGAAGGTCTGATGTAGTCCTGGCGGGTGGCGTTGATGCATTTATCAGGTTTGCATTTTCAGGTTTCAATCAATTTTCAGCGGTTGCGCCAGAGAAATGTCAGCCATTTGATAAAAACAGAAAAGGTATGATAGTGGCAGAAGGGGCAGGCATACTCGTTCTTGAATCCCTTGAGAGCGCCTTAAAAAGGAAAGCTCCTATACACGCTGAGATTATAGGTTATGGTCTTAGCTGTGATGCCTTTCACATGACAGCCTCGTCCGTTGAAGGTATTGCAGCATGCATGAAAAAGGCTATAAAGGAAGCAGGTATTACAACTGATGAAGTAGATTACATAAGCGCCCATGGCACTGGCACGCCAACCAATGATAAGAATGAATGTTCTGCTATTAAAGAGGTGTTTGGCTCACGATATAAGAGTATTCCGGTAAGCTCCATAAAATCTATGCTCGGCCATACCATGGGGGCAGCTTCAGCTATTGAAACCATTGCTTGCGCTCTTGCAATAAAATATGATATTATTCCGCCAACTATAAATTTTGAGACACCCGACCCTGAATGCGATATAGACTGTGTGCCAAACCAGGCAAGAAAACACACTGTAAATATAGCCTTAAACAACTCCTATGCCTTTGGAGGCAATAATGCCTCATCGGTGTTGAAGAAATTTTACTAAATTATTTAATAAGGAGATACTATGGACACTATCAAAGAAGAAGCCAGAAAGATTATCGATAAGTTGCCAGATCAAGCGACTTGGGACGACATTATGTATGAATTTTATGTCAAGAAAAAATTAGAGGTGGCATTGAAGGCTGCTGAGGAAGGACGCGTTGTTCCTCATGAGGAAGTAAAAAAAAAGTTCCTTTTATAAATAATGAAGATTGAATGGACCGAGCCAGCATTGCTGGATTTAGAAAGCATTAGAGATTATATAGGACACAATTCAGAATATTACGCCACTCGATTCATTGGGAGAATCATCGAAGCAGCAGAGAGTCTTGAAAGGTTTCCGGAAAGAGGACGGCATGTCCCAGAAGCGGGCGATGAGAATATTCGTGAACTCTTGTTCTACAATTATCGCATTATGTATCGGATAGAAAAAGACCGTATATTGATTTTGACAGTAATTCATGGTTCACGTGACTTAAGTCAAAAAGAACTTAAACCTTGGGACATTGTCTAAAACAAACACAAAGTTGATGAATATGTTGATTGCATTTGTGCGTGAACAATAGGCAACGGGATCTCGACCCTTGCACTTTTCTTAGTCGTCCATCAAAATTTCATAATAAAGGAGACATAATAGCATGACCACAAATGGCATCGAAAAAGAGATAATATCCATCATCTCGGATGTTGCAGAAGTGGAAACAAACGAAGTCAAGCTTGATTCTAATTTAGTAAAAGATTTGGGGATTAATTCAATCAAGGCCATTGAAATTATAGTAACGCTTGAGAAAAAATACAAAGTCTCTATACGCGATGAAGATGTTCCTAAGATTACCTATGTTAAGCAAATCGTTGACCTAACAAAAGGATTAGTTAAACAAAAAGAAGGTATTAACATATAATTCTTTAAGAAAAAGGTGGATATGACTCAATGACTTATATCTTACACACTCGCAGGCAATATCACTACTGTCCGGTTAAACTTACAAGTTCGTTGATAATGCCTTATTGAGAAAAATAAAATGCTTACTTTTCAATAACTTAGGTTTTGGCAAAATATGCTGTCCGGGGAACTCTGAATCTCTAATCGCAAAGAGGTTTTTCTGAAGTCGTAAGAGATTCCTTTTTCTTTGTGCTAATAGGCTGTTATAGTCATTTTAAGGGTTATTGCATGCTGTCCGGCTAATAAAAGAGCTAAATTACGCCTATATTTTCAAGGAAATTTTCGATTTTTACCGGACACTACTGAGGCAATATAGTAAAATGTTGAGCAAATTAGCGGAAGATTTATATGATGACAGATAAAGACAGATATGTGCAACAAGAAATTCAGAAAATCTACAGCTTCTGGATATCTTTTAGTATGATAGGAGGAGCGCTCAGCTTTCTTTTGTTAAGTGGCTTAGATTATTTGGTTACCCCCGAAAATTTGTTTAAATTTTTATATTATAGAATCGCTGCTGCGTCTTTATTGCTTATTGTACTTTTTTTTAATACAAAATCTCCGTATAAGTTTTCTCCAAACACCTTAGTTATCTTAAGTGCTATTATTGCATCGACAGCTGTTGAGTTTTTGATAGTCAATTTTAAGGGACATCAATCAACATATTATGCAGGAATGATTATTACTATTATCTTTATACTGGGATTTATGCCTATTTCTTTTGGGATTTCACTAATTGTCGTATCAATTGTATTAGTCAATTATATTTTTCCAATCTTATTTTTTGAGCAAATCACAAATCCTCAGTTATTCATTAGTAATAATATATTTTTAATATCTATTTCTACAATCGCCCTTGCTTGGAGATTCCTCAGTCAGAGAAGCCTTATCAGTAAGCTCGAGCTTGAATATGAACTCGATTTAAAAAGCCGCCAACTCGAACAATACTCAAATCGTCTTGAAGATATGGTTGTTGAAAGGACAAAGGAGCTTTCTGTATCAGAAAAAAGGTATAAAGGTCTCTTTGATAATGCAAATGACGGCATTGCTGTTCTGGATGAGAATGGAGTCACGGTTAGTGTAAATCAAAGGTTCTGTGAGCTTCATGGCTTTGAAAAGGATGTCCTGATAGGCACGCATTTTGGGCTCTTAGAGGCAAAGGGTCATGACGAGGCAAAAGAAGAGCGATTCAAGCAAATACTGAGTGGCAACCCCCTTGTTTATGAGACTGAACATTATAAAAAGGATGGGGGTACAATCCTCCTTGAAGTAAGCGCGAGGGCTATTGAAATTGGCGGAGAATTGTATGTCCAAGCATTCCACAGGGATATTACTGAAAAGAAGCAGTTGCAGGAGCAGTTGTTGCAGTCTCAGAAGATGGAATCAGTAGGCACGCTGGCTGGAGGCATAGCCCATGATTTTAGAAATATTTTAACGGCTATTTTAGGCCATGCAGACTTGTTGAGTGAGTCTGAAAATCTGACTGACAAGGCGCGGCAGAGTCTGCGGATTATAGAAAATTCGACACGGAAGGCAGGACAGATTATTTCAAAACTTTTAAGCTTTTCTCGAAGAGATGTGCCAGAGATGACGCCTCTTAACTTAAATGATGTTATTGGGGATAGTGTTGAACTGTGCACAACAATAGGGAGAAAGAAGAATGTAGAAATAAAGGCTTCAGCAAATAATACTATCCCTTGTATTAATGCTGACAGCAACCAGTTGGAGCAGGTTCTAATGAACCTTTTTGTAAATGCAATGGATGCTATGCCAAATGGCGGTACGATAATTGTTACAACAGAGTACTTAAATTTAGAAGAAAGGGCAGCCAAGCTCATGCACCCCTTGCTTCAGGCAGGGAAATTTGTATTGCTTAAGGTATCTGATACAGGCACCGGTATACCGGATGAGATAAAAGATAAGATATTTAACCCATTTTTCACAACTAAAGAGGCAGGTAAGGGAACAGGACTGGGGCTTGCCATGGTTTATGGAATTGTCAAAGAGCATAAAGGTGTTATAGGGGTAAAAAGCAAAGCAGGGAAAGGCACAACATTTGAGATATTTCTGCCGACTGCGGAAGTCGTTTTTCCAAAGGCTTCAGCAGCCCCAGTGCGTTCAATAGCTGAAAATGTAAGGATACTGGTAGTTGATGATGAAGATGAGATATTGAGTTTTATAAAAGGGATATTGGGAAAACAGGGGTATAAGCCTATTACTACCAATAATCCTTACTATGCGTTAGAGGTCTTTGGAGAGGTTTCTGACAGCATAGATTTAATTATCACTGATATAAACATGCCGCTTATGAGTGGCAGAAAACTTATCAGGCACTTCAAGCAGATTAAACCGATTGTTAAAGTCATTGCCATTTCTGGTCAGAGTATGGGCGGCATTGAAAAGGATAAAAACATAGATGTTTTTATTAGCAAGCCATTTAATGATACACATCTATATTCTGCAATAAATAAGGTGCTTGGTTTAGATGCCGTTCGTAAGAGTGAATTGAAGTAAATCGGGGACTGGTTCACATTTTTCTTTGCTCATATCCTCATTTTGTCATTCCCGCAGAGTTTTTGAGCGGGAATCCATTGAAGATACTCTGGATGTCCGACTGAAGCTTTCGGGCATGACAACTGGTTTGAAAGAGTCTTTTATGCCAATTAAATTCTGAGAGCGTTATTAACGGTCTCATAATAGTAACAACATGATTTAAAATATAACCAACCAAATTTTGTCATGCCCGAAGGCTACTATCGGGCATCCAGAGCCTTCAAAATGGATTCCCGCTTAATACCTGCGGGAATGACAGCGTGGGGAGATTTTTGTTTTATGTAGATTCTATTTTGAGATTGTTAATAACAAATGAGCAAAATGTGAACCCGTTCCCGATTCTTTCAAAATTAATACGAAGGGAGAACTGTATGAAAACCTATTATGCACCGGAAGATTTATCTAAATTTCCAACTATTGGCGAGGGTGCGCCAGATTTATGGAAAAAATTTTCAGAATGGTATGGCGCTGTGTTTGCCGAAGGAGCCTTATCTGAAAGAGAAAAGGCTTTAATCGCCCTTGCAGTTGCTCACACAGTTCAATGCCCCTACTGTATTGACGCATATACCCAGACATGCCTTGAAAAGGGTTCAAACGAAGAACAGATGACCGAGGCTATTCATGTTGCAGCAGCCATCAGGGGAGGGGCGTCTCTTGTCCATGGTGTGCAGATGAAGAATGCGGTAAAGAAGGTATCAATATAAAAATTTCAAATGCCAATGTAGGGGAGGGGTTTATCCCCTCCCGATATCCGTTGTAGGGGCGTGCCTTGTGCCCGCCCAACGGGAGACCACAAGGGTCTCCCCTACAACGTAATGTCCTGAAGATGCATGAAAAGTAAAATAGTAAATCCCGTTGGGGAGGGACTTGTCCCCTCCCGTAAATCCACCAGATTAAAGGATTTCAACTATGCTCAAGCCAATGCTGTTTTCTTTATCACCCTCTGTTCTCTCAACAAAAAGCAAGTTTTCGTAAAAGATGATTTTAATACAGAGGTCATGAAATGCATTAAAAACGAGCGAAAACAAATCGGGCACGCTATATACGTTTTTTGTTTAATGCCCGATCATCTTCATCTTTTATTGAGCCCGTTAGAGACTGGGATTCCTGTCCCTCAATTTATGGGCGGTTTAAGCAGCCTGATAACCCGATTATCGTGGAGATATAGTTTCACGGGCCGCTTATTACAGAGGAGTTTTTACGATCATGTTATTAGGAAAGATGAAGATTTGAGAGGGATTGCGGAATATATCCTCAATAATCCTGTGCGAAGAGGTCTTGTTGAAGAATGGCACGACTATCTGTATTGCGGATTCATTGATCCTCTGCCAATGTAGGGAAGGCCCTTGCGGCCTCCCAAATGGGAGGGGATGAACCCCTCCCCTACAGAATAAAATAAATGAAAACGAGAGGGGACAAGCCCCTCCCCTACACTCTGTAAACAAGGAGCGTTATGAACAATCTCAACCCATTTGATATCTCCTTATCGAGGAGTGCCCTCCACCCCCTTACTGCAACTGGCATCACCATCTTTCAGGTGAATGTTGGCAAACTCTGTAATCAGGCATGCAAGCATTGCCATGTTGAGGCAGGGCCAAATAGAAAAGAGATAATGCAAAAAGAGACAATGGCTGCTTGTTTGAGCGCTATTGAAAAAACGGATATTCCAACTGTTGACATAACAGGCGGAGCGCCTGAAATGAATCCAGATTTCAAGTGGTTTGTAAATGAGTTTATAGAAAGAAAACGCCATGTCATGGTGCGCACGAATCTGACAATTCTCACTGAGCAGGGCTACGAAGATATTCCTGATTTTCTCGCAGAGAATAAAGTGGAAATAATTGCGTCACTTCCATATTATGTTGAACAGACTACAGACAAACAGCGTGGAAGCGGCGTATTTAAAAAATCCATAGAGGCATTAAAAAGGCTAAACAGTATTGGCTATAGCAAGGATGGCTCAGGGCTTATTTTAAACCTTGTTTATAATCCAGCAGGCGCATTTCTTCCACCTTCTCAAAAGGCGCTTGAGGCAGATTATAAAAAAGAAATGTTAAAAAGAAATGGAATTACCTTTAATAATCTTTACACGATTACAAATATGCCTATTGGCCGTTTTTTAAATTACCTCAATACATCCAGTAATTACAGCTCATATTTTCAGAAGCTTATTTCAACTTATAATTCTAATACTGCATCTCAAGTTATGTGCAGATATACTCTCTCAGTTGGGTGGGACGGCTCCCTCTATGACTGCGATTTCAATCAGATGCTCGGGATGAGGGTAAATCACGGCGCTCCTTCCCATATCGGAAAATTTGACCCTGAAAAACTCTGCAATCGCAGGATTGTTACTGGCATCCATTGTTACGGCTGCACAGCAGGGGCTGGTTCAAGCTGCGGCGGCACGCTTAGTATGCCTATGCCAAGCTAAGCTTGGCAAGACAGTAGTATAAACATAAACAAAGAGAGAAGGAGAAAATAATTATGCAATTTCTATCTTTTGAAAAAGGGATAGAGGTCAATGGCCAGACTGTCTATGCCATTGTTGATGGGTTCAAGCTTATAAAGTCTCTTGCCTATAAACACCTCAAGGAAGCAGGTGTTGGAGAAGTGGAAAAGGATGAGAGTGTAAAGATAAACCCATCAACATGGTATTCGCAGGAGGCATGGCTTAAGGCCTTTGAAAGTATATCAAAAGAGGTAGGAGATTCTGTATTGTATCAGATTGGACTTGCTATACCGAGAAATGCGAAATTTCCTCCTTGGGTTGTTGATATTGATACTGCCGTTCAATCAATTGATGTTGCCTACCATATGAATCACAGGAAGGGTGGGCGGGAGATGTTTGACCCTACAACAGGAAAAATGTTAGAGGGGATAGGGCATTATGGATATAATAGAATAACAGGCGAGAACAAAATCATAAGTGTATGTGAAAATCCTTACCCATGTGAATTTGACAAAGGGATATTGACAACAATGGCGCAGAAGTTTCAGCCTCTTGCCAAGGTGAAACATGACGATTTAAAGCCATGCCGCAAAAAAGGCCAAAAGAGCTGCACTTATGTTATTACCTGGTAATTTCATCAATCCAAAAAATGCAGTTGCATTTTTTGGCAACCTCAATCCCTCCCCCTTTATCCCCCTTTTCTGGGGACAGATTTGAAATCTGTCCCCACAGGGGGGCAGGGGGAGGCTGCGTCATCCGCCTCAGGCGGACAGGCTGTCCAAATACTCACATACGTAAAATAGTATGCTCCGTTTTGTCCAGCCTGCTTTTCCTTGTCCCCTGATAGAAACTTTCAGGGGCAGGCTTTGAGCAAAATCTTGCGGTTGTCCCGAAAATAGTTTTCATAACACCCCTCTAACCCCCTCTTACCTTGAGGCTGTGTCATAATCCTCTTTTTGTCATTGCGAGCGACCGAAGGGAGCGTGGCAATCTCTTGTTTTTCAATAAGTTGCAGATTGCTTCGGTCGCTGCGCTCCCTCGCAATGACATTATGACACAGCCTCCTTAAGAGGGGGGACTTGCTTCCCCTCTTGGGACAAGAGGGGATTGAGGGGAGTTAGCCTAATTTTCATCCTCTCCGCCAAAGGCGGATGAGCCGAAGGCTCGTGTGGGTTTCTCCCGAAAATACCTCATATGCGCATTAACGTAGCGTTGCCCTTTATGGGCAACGGTTTTTAGTTGGCACGCTTAGCGTGCCGTTGGGGATAAACCCCAACGCTACAAAAATCCAATTTTCATGCCCTCCGCCTAAGGCGGGCTCGTGTGGGTTTGCCCCGAAAAATAAAAACCAAATGCATTTTTCGGGTCAACATAAAATAGTTGGGTCCGGAATGAAGGTGGGCTGCCAATTTTTTTTCTCTAAGATTTGACTAATCTCCGGCGCTTCTTCAGGTATGTCATAATGAGTTCTGATAAATAAGTGTATATCGTAAGGTATTCGTCCTGCGGCTTTCTTATAAAATTCAATATAATTTTTTAATTTTATCTTCCTGCCTTCAGTTGTATCATTAGGCCTCATGCAGAGCTTAGCTGCCAAAGGAAGAACATCCTCTATGGTTTCCGCAAAACATAAAAGATTTTGAGGCGCCGGACCCGCTTGAACAATATCTCCAATTCTCTGGTCTTTTACCTGCCAGTCACCATCCTGGCCTAAAAGGTAAAGACCGTAATTTTTAAATCTCGGCCCAAAGATAACTGGTATTCCAAGCCTTGCCATGCCAAGCGCTGAAGAAAACGCCTTCTGCGTAAATGCGCCCCAGAGGATTACAGTGGCGCCTACCCTGTTAATGATATAATCCGCAATCTCTTGGTAATTGTTTTCTAACTTTCGATGGCACATTATCTGGGCAATCTTGATGCAAGCGCCTATTAAATGGGATGCAGACACGCACGAGCCAAGGTTTGTGAGATTTCTGCTATCAAAGGAATCTGGGCTATCTTTAAATAAATTTCCCCTTGCAACATCCATCGAGGCGCAGCCGCCGGTGGAAACAATGTAGCCCCTGGAGAGAAACTCCTGTGCAAGATTATGAATGGGTGAATCGGGGAAACGGGGAATCGGAGATTCTTTATCCCCCATTCCCCCCGTCTCCGTTTCTCCGTATCCCTGCCGTTCCTCCGGGCATCCAAAGATTCCTATAATTCCCGGTATCTCTCCCATTACAATGGACGGCGCAACACCCCTGATTTCACTGTCCCTAATAGGGCCTCGTCCGATTCGTAAAAGACCTGACGTTGAGAGGTTAAGAGGGTGAGAAGTTAAGAGTTTTTGCTCATCTTCTAAACTTCTCATCTTCTCAACTTCTTTCCTGCTCCTGATCCCTGACCCTTGACTTCTGACCGCTGCATTTAAAGCCGCCTCCGCAGCCTTTTTCTTATCGAGGATAATGCCCGTGCCGTTCCTTGTAATATATTCGGATGCCTCGTCCGGAGACTTACCTGTCAAATCTTTGAGTCCGAGCGCAGTCTCCTGGGTCGTTGCAATGATAATACTGTCAACCTTCCTTGCCTCCTCAACTACATCGGCCCTGATGCACTGGGTATCAAGAATTACCATATCCGCAATACCCGACTTAATAACATCTATTTGCGAGGCCTGATTGCCTATTATTTTGAAACCATGACTATGCCTTGCGCCATCTGATGCTGCGCAACAAAGACCGCATACCTCTATCTTATCCTTAAGCCCTCTATCTTCAGCAAGATGCATAATCTCATGGGCAACAGTGGAGTTATGCCCGATGATAAGAATCACAGGCTTTGATGTATCAATAGTCTCTATGCCAATAGTTACAAGCGGCGAATTTGATTCGCCCTTTGGCATATTCATGGCAGATATCTGCGCAACATCTGCCAACTCCATGGCAAGATTATCCAGCATGCCTGCATGGAGCATCTTGCTTACAAAATCTTCAGGAGATGCCTCTGTGCCGAAATTTACGGATGACAGAAGATGGATTAACTGACCTTCTATATAGACGAGGATATCTTTAAATTCACCGATATTTTTCGGTGTGCAGCCTGTTATTAAAGTTGTAATCGGGGTTGGCATCGAGGTATGCGAGCCCATGTTTACAGGACAGTCTTTACCGAATTTGTTTATTAAATCTTCAGCCAGCCTCGCAGCATGAGAGACATGGCCGGATGCTCCGATAACAGCATCTAATAAAGCTTCCCGTGCCTTGAAACCTTTCTCATCAATACCGCATTTTCCAACCCTTCCGCTCCCTACCCTTACTAAACCTCCATCATCCCCCCCCTTTAATAAAGGGGGGGCAGGAGGGGTTAGCTTGCACGGCCCCATGGCACATAGATGGCAGGTTTTATTTGGTTTAGAAAAAACAGGCTTGTATCTCTTAAGGAGAGTAAAATCCCAATTACGCAGGTCAAATATGTCGGGATATTGGCTCATGAATTTATAATCTCATTAACATGTGTTTGAATTATCATAAAGAACCTTTGCAGGTCAAGCCTTGTCAAAGCAGCCCTTGATAAAAAGCCAAAGCGATTGTTACCGGCAAGCCACAGATTTGTCAAGGAGGAGATCTCAATATTTTAAGTTGACATATTAAAATCCTGTGCTATCAATTACCGAAAAGGGAAAAGAAAGGTAATATATAATGGCAGATACCATCACACCATAATTCTCACGATAGAACCTTTTTATTATTATTGGTTCATATCCGGAACTTTGTGATGTGGTGGTAAACCCCTACACCAAAAATTTTGGTGTAGGGGGTAAAATAAACCCCGTTACACTAATTTTGATGGCGGGCTTCTCTGATGGTGGAGGGCCCAAGGTGCAACGGGGTTTATTTTTGAGATGTATTATTATAACTGATTTAAGATGCCTTTTTCCAGTAAGTTTTTAATTGCTTTTTAGACGCTTCTGTTCCAAATTTTCCTATCTTTTTAAGATATAACAAAAATTATGATAAGGGCGATCCCGGTTAAGAGATGAGCTGAGATAGTAGCCTTGATGGAAGGAATGAGCTCTTTGAATTTGTCATAATTTTTAAAAAGTCCTTTTACTGCAATTGCGCCAAATGCGGCAGGGAGCAGGGCAAATAGTGCTGTAGATGGTGATAGGTTTAATGTTACGCTCAGCATAATGCTTAGATATGCGCCAATTATGAGTATTACAAAGCCCCATCGCGCCTTTTTCTTTCCAAGGCGCACAACTATCTGATTTTTCCCAACAGCCTTATCCGCATCATAGTCAGGAAATTCGTTTATATATAGGATTGCAGCAATAAGAAATGATAATGGGAAAGAGGCGAATACAGCGCTAATAGACACATCCTGTATCTGTACATAGTATGAACCAACAACTGTGAAAAGGCCAAAGTTGAGACCGACCAACAGTTCTCCGAGCCCCCTGCTTACAAGAAAGAGCGGCGGTGCAGAATAATAATAGCCGGATAACAGTCCGATAACACCAATAAAGAGAAGCGGCGTCCCTCGCTCATAAACAAGACAAAGGCCTATTATACTTCCTGTGATGAGAAACGCGATGCTTAAAAAATATGTCTCCTTTGGCGTCATAACTTTATTCTGTATCATCCTGCTTCCGCCAGTAAATGGTGTAAGGCCTGTGCGGTTAATATTATCCGTTCCATTAAGATAATCAAAATAGTCATTCAATACATTTATACCCGCATGATAGAAAATGGCTGCGAGGAGGGATAATAGGAAGTAAGCTAAGACGAATATTTTATGCTCATACCATGCAACTGTTGCACCTAAGCCTACAGGAAGAATAGTGGCAGTAAAGAATTGTGGACGGGTAGCGAGAAAGTAGGTTTTTAATCTTTGCAATAGCTGCATCCTATAGATAGCTTGTGGTGGCAGGAGTTAACTCATGCCACCACAGTAATGGATGACCATAACTCAAGCCTTAAGGCTTGATTCTCAAGGCTAACCCCCGATTTAAGCTATCGGGGGCTTGAGCTACAGTATTTTCTCTCCCTTTACTAAATCCTTGTACGTCTCTCTTTCTCTTATAATATAAAACTTATTTCCCTTTACCATAACCTCAGCAGCCCTTGGCCTTGAGTTGTAGTTGCTGGACATGGAAAAACCGTATGCCCCGGCGCTCATCAAGGCCATAAGCTCTCCTGATTTGAAAGCAGGGAGCGGTCTGTCCTTGGCAAAGAAATCACCTGATTCGCAGACCGGGCCAACCACATCAGCGATAATCTCCCCCCCTCCTTTATTAAAGGGTGGGGTGGGGTGGGTTACCGGCTTTATTGCATGATAAGACCCGTAAAGACTCGGCCTTGCCAGATCGTTCATAGCTGCATCAACAATGACAAAATTCTTTTCCGTGCCCTGCTTTGTATATAAAACCTTTGTAACCAGGATGCCTGCATTGCCCACCATAATCCTGCCCGGTTCAAATATCAACGTTATATTAAGCCCTTTTGTTGCATCTATTACTGCCTTACCGTATTTACTTGGGTGAGGTGCATCCTCATCTTTGTAGGTAATTCCGAGGCCGCCGCCCATATCAAGATATTTAATATCTATACCTTCGTTACGAAGGGTTGAGATAATTTGCTTTGTCTTTTTCAGAGCATCAGCAAACGGGGAAATCTGCGTTATCTGCGAACCTATGTGGCAGTCAACGCCAATCGGGATAACATTCTTTAGATTATTCTTTGCATACACATATTCCTGGATTGCCCGGCTGGTTTCTATGCCAAACTTATTTTTCTTTAACCCTGTTGATATGTAAGGATGGGTTTTCGGGTCAACATCAGGGTTTACCCGAATGGCAATGCCCGCCTTCTTCTTGAGCCTTTTTGCGATCCTGTCTATGGCGCGCAGTTCCTCCGGAGATTCAACATTGAACATGAGAATGCCGGTTTTGAGCGCATATTCTATCTCATCCGCCCTCTTCCCCACACCGGAATAGACAACTTTCTTGGGGTTTACGCCTGCCTTCAATGCCCTGTAAAGTTCGCCGCCTGAGACAATATCAACCCCACCACCTTCGTTTATAAATGTCTTTAGGATTGCAATATTGGAATTTGCCTTTACAGAATAGCAAATAAGATGCGGCACGGATGCAAACGCCTCGTCAAATGCGTGGTAGTGCCTTATGAGTGTTTTATGGCTGTAAATGTAACAAGGGGTGCCGACTTCTTTGACAATCTTTTCTATTGATACGCCCTCGGCGTAGAATTTGTTTCCTTTGTAAGTGAAAAAGTGCATTCAAAAAACCTCCATGATTGTTAGATGATGTCTATATTTTAAGTTCTTTTTCTTGTTGGCTAACACCCTGATAACTAATGCGTGTCACTGTAAGACATAAGAAAGGGAAAAAACGTTTTACAAACTGAAAACATCGTCAGCCTAAAAAGTATCCTGTGGCACTCGTTCATGTCTGGCTTTAGAACTATTTTCAAATTTTACTTTTTCTTATTTGATAATATCTGGCTATAATCATGCCAATTATCAATCCACTTATATATTTGCGATAAATATATAAATACTTTTTTAAGCCCTTCTATATCTCTGTTTGAAATGTTTTTACCGTGAAAGATAGGGTTACGTACTTCTTTGTAAAAAGCCTTAGTCTGAGACCATAATTCATTATCAAAAGATTTCAAACTCAAACTTTTATCAATAAGACTTGGAAGTTTGTCATAATAATTGTCCACAGTGCTTCTACCACCAAATTCAAAAGGATTTCTTAAATAGGGTAGATTATTTTTGTTTAATTTTCCTCGCATTCCTAATTCGTAAAAGACTGCACTAGGCAAATATGCTTCAACACCTAATATAACTCGCTGCATAATCATTGTTATTAAATCATCAGGCATTCCGTGCCATACCATGTACGGAGTTTCTATCGGTTTAATAGGCCCCTCAAATTGGGATAAAAAGTTTTTGTCATTCAGTACTGCATAATATCTTGCGAATTCATTTCTTAGATTTATGATTGGAATATTTTCGAATGCTAATCCAAATGTTTCAGACTGTTGCTTCATAGTTAATTATGTAGTTCTAACGCCTGAATTAAGCCGCGCCACGAAGCGCTTCGGCTTGAATGAATTGTTAGATTTCAGCGCCCGATATCTGCTTCAAACTTTTTGGCGATGCGCTGAACCACAAGTTTTGCCGCCTCTTCCGCGGTAGTTACTTTGAACCCCGACAACTCCATGCCGCCCTTGTAGTTGTACTCGCCGGACCAGAGTCGCTCTTTGTCAGGTTTGCGAATGACTACCAGCATGGTGCTGTTTTGCCAATCAGCAAAGTCATTGGATTGCCTAGAACTGGCGTACGTGACTTCGATGCTGCCTTTCCCGTCAGCACCCTCGGTAATTTTGAGAGTGTGCCAAATTCTGTTGCGACGTACTCTTGAATTAGCCGTTCCATCTGGGGAGTCGGAGCGCTAACTGAAACTGTAAAAGGCTCACTCGACGCAAACACGGACAGACTTGGAGCAGACGCACTTTTGGTTGTTTGTACAGACGAGCATGAAGCCAAAGCGAAAACCAGTGATAGAGCTATCCAACGCATATGAACTCTCCCCTGAAATCTAACAAATTATTATCCAGACCTGTCCATCCTGCTTAAAACGTGATATCCGAGAAAAAGCAAATTGGAGGGTGAGCTAAGTCCACCGATAAATGGCAAGCACAGCTAACCCTACGGTTCTTTATTCTCCATCATCAGAAAAATTTTTTGCTTTAAATCAGGGAGATCTTTTTTGACTACATTCCAAACCCTTTTCAGACTGACTCCAAAATACTCATGGATAACAACATCCCTCATACCGGCAATCTTTTTCCATGGAATATCAGGATATCTATTTCTAAAATGATCATCTATATTCTTTACCGCTTCACCAATAACTTCCAATCTTCTCAGAACCGCATCCTGAACTTGACGGCTTTTATAAAAATCATCCTCTGTAAGCGCGCCAATGTAATCTTCTATTGCCAAGATACTTTCCCGAATATCATGAAGATAGAGTTTTATATCCCTTTTCATAAAATAGAGACTTCTTCGCTTAATATTTGCTTCTTTATAAGAGGTTTAATGGCGGAGTATTCAACCAAATCAACCTTTCTACCAATGGCTTCTTCCATCTCTAATTTAATCCCTACAAAATCAAGGAGGCTTATATCGTCTCTTCCAATCTCCACCAATATATCTATATCGCTGTCTTCCCTTGCCTCACCTCTTACCAAAGAGCCAAAAACTCCGGCCCTTTTAATATCGTATCGTTTTAGTATCGGAAGGATTTTATTTTTAATCTCTTCAATATTCATCTTTTATCTCCAACACTATCTCATTATTCTACTTTATCCATGCCGCCTCCTGCGGCGGCTTTGGCGGCGCCTTTTTTCCGCAGCCAGGAAAGACAGTAAGGAGTAAGCAGAAAGCAGTAAGCAGTAAAAGGCAAGTAAGGTTTTTGCTGCCTACTGCATACTGCCTACTGCATACTTTCACACCCTTCTGCACCTTGACTCCTCTCATCTCATTTCCCTCTCTATCTCCTTCAGTCTCCTTTTAACTGCCTCCGGCGCTGTTCCACCTTTTGCCTTCTTGCTTTTTACAGAGGCCTCAACCGATATAACTTCTTTTATATCTTTACCAAAGGCCTTTGAAAAACCCCTCCACTCATCAATAGACAGGTCTTCCAGCCCCTGTGATGTCTTTATGCAATAGGCAACAACCCTGCCTGTGATATGATGGCTTTCCCGAAACGGGACTCCTTTTTTTACAAGATAATCTGCCGCATCCGTTGCAGTAAGAAAGCCTTGTTTTGTTGCATTCAGCATCTTTTTTTTATTTATTTTCATCGTAGTTAGCATTGGAGAAAAGACCTTAAGGCAATCCTTCACAGTATCTACGGTATCAAATAATGCCTCCTTGTCCTCCTGCATATCTTTATTGTAGGCAAGGGGGAGGGCCTTCATGGTCGTAAGAAGTGACAGAAGATTTCCATAAACTCTGCCTGTCTTTCCCCTCACAAGTTCAGGCACATCAGGATTCTTCTTCTGCGGCATTATGGACGAGCCGGTTGAAAAGGCATCTGAGAGTTCTATAAAACCAAACTCCTGTGATGACCATAAAATGAATTCTTCGCTCAACCTGCTTAGGTGCATCATTAAAATTGACGCTGCTCCACAAAACTCTATGCAAAAATCCCTGTCGCTCACACTGTCAAGGCTGTTGTCTGTTGGCTTTGCAAAGCCCAATTCCTTTGCCACAAAATCCCTGTCTAAAGGATACGGACTTCCGGCAAGGGCGCCTGCGCCCAGAGGCATGACATTCACGCGCGTAAGGCAGTCTGCAATTCTTTCATGATCCCGCTTGAGCATTTCATAATATGCAAGGAGATGATGGCTGAATAAAATCGGCTGAGCCCTCTGAAGGTGGGTGTATCCCGGCATAATGCAGTCCAGATTTTTCTTTGCAACGTTCACCAAAGCCTTTTGCAAATCTCGTATTAAACTTTGAATCTCTTTTATCTCATCCCTTAAATACAACCTCACATCAAGGGCAACCTGATCGTTCCTGCTTCTGGCAGTATGCAGCTTCCCGCCGACAGGCCCTATCTTTTCAATAAGCCTCTTTTCAATTGCCATGTGGATGTCTTCCAGATCAGGCGTGAATCGAAACTTACCTGCAACAATCTCTTTCTCAATGGCTTTAAGCCCTGAGATAATCTTATCCACCTCTTTCTTCGTGAGAATGCCAACCTTTGCCAGCATCCTCGCATGTGTAATTGAACCCATTATGTCATGTTTATACAACCGCTTATCAAATGAGATGGAGGCATTGAACTCTTCTACGAGTTTATCTGTCTTTTCAGTAAAACGTCCTGACCAGGGTTTGGATGCCATAATTAATTATCCTCTGCGGGATTTATAATCTGCAATCTTTCTGATTGCGCGGCTTTAAGCAAATTGATATCAGAAGCTACGAAAGTGATATTTTCCTTAACCGTATATTTTAACCACAATGCTGATGACAGATGAATACTGTCAGCGCCTCTCAAATAATGCTTCTTAATTATTTTATCGATGATAGGTAAAAGTTCATCCTGAAATTCTATGATAAGAAGATGGTCCCAGTCAGCATAAAATTTGCCGGCTATGTGATGAAATTCAGCTTCTGAGATGTCTCCTCTCTTATGCTTCCTTGCAAAGGCAGATAGCATTTCTGGATAAGCTAATTTTGATGTGAAAATGACGGGTGTGTTTGTCGTGATTTCATTCACCCTGCTCGTGCCGCCTTCGTCCAAATATCGTTTGACGAGAGCGCTGCTATCAAAATATATCACCTTCGCTCCTCAATGATGATCTCAGATGCCGGTTTGCCCTTTGCCTTTATAGGCTTAAGGTCAGAAAGTTTCCCCTTTTTCAGTGGAAGCCTTAATGTTCCCTTTTTTGCCAGAAATGCAAGCCGTTCTTCAATACTTGCCTTTTTTTCAATAGTATCAAGACCATGAAGGATTGCAACAGGACTCCCCCTCTCTGTTACCACAACCTCTTCCCCTCTTTTGATTAGTGAGATATAGTGAGTTAAACGGTTTTTAAGCTCTCTAATACCAACAAGCATATCTACCTCCATGTAGCTATTGTAGCTACAAAATCAAAGATTGTCAACTCGAGAACCATTTGGCTTCACAATGAATTTTTTCTAAAAGATTGCTTTGCCAAACTTATAATATAATCAATATTCTCATCATTGCTAACCTGTATTTCATAATCCCCATTTCCCCAATGACCGATTTTTGAAACATCTCTTGCTAACCCTTTTGGATCGTCTAATTCCCCACTTCTTAAGTTTAACCAAATTTTCAAAGCTTTCTTCTGAATATGAATATCTACAAAATTTGTCTTACTTAAAAACCCCATGTACCATTTTGTTGGTTTAATTTTAATGTCACCACTTATAGTCAATAAAGATATTTTAAATTTATCATATAATTCCTTAATCTCATCTGAGGTTTCTGCCAAATGGTCATCTTCGGTATATACTTTAACTTCTTTACTAACACCCTCTATAAGTTTGTCGCCTTTAGAAATTGTTTTTATTGATTCAGTTGCACCTAAAGGTCTGATTTGTTCTAAATTTACAGTATCATTTGCATACTTTTTAATTTCCCAAAGCTCTATAGGTAGGTCTTTAAAATTTATTGATTGTACTTGATAGTGAGTAAAAGATGGAGAAATAAATATAATTTTTGTTTGTGACCAATCTATATCGTTCTTTCTTAATACCGCTTTACAATTTTCATTATATTCAAGGATGAAATCAGCTTTATTATTGAGCAATAAAGAAAGATAGGCATACCCTTGGTCTATAACGCTAAAATTTTTGTCCCTTTTATATTCAATCACTACAAAAGACTTTGGCTTTTGATCAAATGCAAGGGTGTCTATTCTAAAATTTTGGAAAGTGAATTGCGATCTTATGATTTGTAGCCCGAACAATTGTTCGAGATTATCTTCACATGTTTTTTGAATTTCCTTTTCTAATTTGAAAGCAATCTCTTCAATGAAACTTAGTTTTCTGTTTTTTATTGAATAGATGGCCATTTTTATCTATCCCAACTCCTCTTTTATCATCCCTGCCAAAAGCGGAACCATTATCTCGTGGTGGCCTGTTAAAGTATAACCTCTCCCGCCTTCTTTTGTAGGTCTTCTGACAACATTTGTTAGAGGACGATAGTGCTGGATAAAGTCCATATTGACTGTTGTAAAGTTTCTTACTTTATATCCAAGATTCCTCACAAGGGTTAGTGCCTTTAAAAATACCTCTGGCAGAAGCACAGCAGAGCCGATATTGAGATAAACTCCTCCTTCAAGATTAGCCACTATCCCTGCAAAGAGTTTAAAATCCCGCTGACTTCCTTCTCCTGTTGCCTTGCCATCCATCTGCGGATGGACATGTATTATGTCTGTGCCGATTGCCACATGGACAGTTACCGGGATACCAAGCCTTGCGCCTGCTGCTAATATACTTAAATCCTTATATGGATATTTTGAATTTTTTATAAATTCTCCAACTGACCTACCGATTCCCCAGCCTTTTTTCACCCCTTTTTTTATTGCACGGTTCAATACCTCTCCTGTTTCTTTTGCCATGCCGAACTCACCCTTGCCAATCTCTGCGTCTACATCTTCGCTTGTCATTCCTGCGTAGGCAATCTCAAAGTCATGGACAATACATGCGCCGTTCATGGCAACGGCATTTATTATGCCACGCTCCATCAAATCAATGATAACAGGGCTTAACCCCACTTTAATGACATGAGCGCCAATGCCAACTGCAACAACTTTATTGTTTTTATGCGCAGCGACAACAGTGGATGCGATCTGTTTTAAATTTTGAGCAGCGAGGATATTAGGGAGCGAATTTAAAAAATCTTCAAAGGCGCCGCCTTTATCAAAGGGTTTTGCAAAGTCACTAACGCTGACCTTGCTTTTCCTTGTCCGTAGAGAATATGTTTTGATTCCTTTGATTGAAATAGGCTTAAAGGTCTTCAATCCTGACTTGCTCCTTGAAAGAGGATATGGTCTACAAGCTCGCAGATTATATGACCTACAGTAATATGAACCTCCTGAATTCTGGCGGTAATATTAGAATCTACATTCAGGAGTATATCCACCATCTTGGCCATCTTGCCGCCGCCCTTGCCGGTCAAGCCAATAGCCTTAATGCCCATATCCCTTGCCACCTTTACTGCCATTATTACATTTTTCGACTCGCCGCTGGTTGAAATGGCCAAAAGGATGTCGCCTTCCTTGCCTATTGCTTTTATTTGCTTTGAAAATGCTTGGTCAAAGCTATAGTCATTTCCGATACTTGTGAGAATAGAGGTGTCGGTAGAAAGCGCAATAGCTGGTAGAGGTGGCCTTTCAATCGCGAATCTATTGACAAACTCTGCTGCAAGATGCTGCGCATCTGCAGCGCTGCCGCCATTGCCGCAGAGGAGCAGTTTGTTCCCGGCCTTGAATGCTTCAGCAATTAGTTCTGCCGATTGGCTTATCAATTGCTGATTCTGCTTAAAAAATACCTCTTTAATCTGAATACTGTCTTTATAGCTTTTTGTAATAATATCCTTCATACCGCTGGAAAACCTCAATAATATTTTACTAAATAAAAACATATAATTTGTCAAGGGTCAATAATAAAAACAGTTGACAAGCCTAAAGCCTTGTTTTAATATTGCGACACAAATTATATAAAAGGTAAAATACTGCCACATTGATTCTAAGAAGCATTCATTTTCTATCTAAAAATTTTTTTACAGCAAGGAGGAGAGTGAAGATGTCTGATAAGGTTTTACATGTCACAGACAAATCATTTGATTTAGAGGTTTTAAAATCAGATACCCCTGTGCTTGTGGATTTTTGGGCTACTTGGTGTGCCCCGTGCAGGGCCATTGCCCCGATTGTTGAAGAGATGGCAGAAACATATAGCGGAAAGTTAAAGGTAGCTAAGATGAATGTTGATGATAATCCAGCTACGCCAGGCAGGTACGGTGTTCGAGGCATTCCAACACTGATATTATTTAAGAAGGGTGAGGTAGTAGACCAGGTAGTAGGCGCTGTTCCCAAGAGCCAGGTGCAGGGGCTTATTGCGAAGGTGGTAAGTTAAAGTTGAAGAGATCCGCCGAAGGCAACGGGGGGCTGCAACGGGCATTCCATTCAGACTAAGAGTTTCTTAATAAAGTGAAATAGCATTGGTGATTGGAGATATTCGTAAGTTGTAAAAAATATTTGTAGCAGGATTGGTGCATCCATTAGTATAATACACAATGCAAATGGCGAAGTGAGATGCGGCAAGCAAGTAATCCCCTGATAGTTAAGCACTCCGGTCTGGCATTCATCTTTTCTATCTTCTTCCTTATTTTATTTCAGAGCGCGGCCTTTTCAGGCACAGTAGACAACGCAACCTTTAGCCCTGAAAATTCAGTCATTAAGACCGGGACATCTCAAGAGATAACCTTTTCCGCTGTGAATGATAAACCAGCCCCCCTTCAAGATTACTATATAAAGATTATTTACGATGAGGGATTGACCGCTGCCAATTTGATTGTCTCGCCTCCTGCAGTAAAAGCAGTCATCTATCCGGGCAGAAACCTCATTATACTCAAGTGGGAGAATATCCCATCTTCTACAGAGCTTAAGGCAACATTCAGCGTAACATCTGATACAGCAGGAACCTATACCATCAGGCCCCGGAGGATCGTCTTTCATGATAACAATGGAGATCGTTACCTCGGCACATGCAACACTGCTACTATAATTACAAAAACAGAGATTGCCCCTCCGGCAATAAGCAATATCACCGTCAGTAACATAACCACAGACTCAGCCACAATCTCATGGACAACAGACCAGCCCTCATCAATCCTTTTCGAATACGGCACAACATTATCCTATGGAAGCTCGATAACGGACTCAACCCAAACAACAAACCACACCATTACACTAACAGGCCTTGCCCCTGCGGCCACCTACCATTTCAGGATAACATCCACAAACAACTATGGCTCCTCCATAACCTCAGGAGACAATACCTTTACAACCCAGACCCCTCCATCCCCCATTACACTAACCATAACCTCTCCAATAGATGGCGCTGCGATATCAGGGATAGATGTGATGGTCACAGGCACAGTAACCAATACCACAGGTAGTGAGACAGGGATAACAGTAAACGGGATTATCGCAAATGTATATGGCAATGAATTTGTGGCAAATAATGTGCCTCTAACAGAAGGCGCAAACACCATCACTGCAACTGCAAAAGATGCAAACAAAAACACAGCAACAGCCTCATTAACAGTAAATGCAGCAACCACAGGCAATTACATAAAAATAACATCAAATACAGAATCAGGCATAGCGCCATTGGAGGCAACGCTTGTCATAAGCGGCTATGCAAGCGGCACAACCCCATCGCTTTCCTACCTGGGGCCGGCTTCCGTAGATTGGACGAATTGCACAAGCTACGATGCGTGCAAGGTAAAGATGACAATTGAGGGAATCTACTACTTTACCGCAACCGGCACAACAGGTGACGGAAACACCTCTACAGACACCATAGCCATCACAGCGCTCAATCAAGCAGAGATGGATAATCTCTTAAAAGGGAAGTGGGAGGGGATGCGGGCAGGACTTACTAACGCAGATGTTGAAAAGGCTGTCGGTTTCTTTGAAGAAAGTTCACAAGAAACCTATGGAACGCAATTTACAGCCTTAACATCATTACTGAGTACCATTGCAAACGATATGGGGAAGATAAATCTGGTGAAGGTTGAAGGCAACAGGGCAGAGTACGAGATAATCACAACGAGGAATGGTGTATCATATTCCTTCCATCTTTTTTTTGTAAAAGATAAAGATGGGCTATGGAAGATAAAGGTATTTTAGGACGGAACCTATGAAAAAGATATTTTTAGTAGCCATCTTTATTGTGATTGGCAATTTTAGTTATGCAAGGGCTACTGAATTTGGTCCATTTCAGGGAAAGATTCTTGATGCAGAGACAAAGGAACCAATTGAGGGAGTTGTGGTTTTAATTGAATGGTGTCAATATCGTCTATCTAGCCTCTTTGAAAACACAATCTTCTATGATGCACAGGAGACGCTGACTGATAAGAATGGAGAGTTTTATATATCTGGAATATGGATTGTTAATCCTTGGACGAGGTTAATGGTTGTAGCAGATGTAATTATCTACAAAAGCGGATATGGGACTGTTGATGGAATTGATCTTCATGGGCCATGGAAGTCGTTTTTAGAAAGGGAATGGGGGGCGCCAAAAGGGACTTATATTTTAAAGGTTGAAAATGGGAAGCCGGTTATAATTTTGGAAAAAGTGACAGATGTAGAAGAAAGAAGAAAAAATATTCCAAGTGAACCCTCTGTTCCAGATGGGAAATACCACCAATTAAAATGGAAATGGAAGTTATTAAGACTAGAAAAAAATAAGGAACGAAAGTTCCTTGGATTAGGTGAATTGATTGACAGTGATCAATTCGGAAGGTGAATATGTATAAAAAAATCACTCTATTACTATTCGCATTTCTTGGTTTTTACTCTGCAAACTCATGGGCATGGAATGCAGAAAAAACTCATAAAGACCTATCTGAAAAGGCTGCAGAGTATTCTGTTCTAAGTTTAACAGGTGGTGATTATCTAAAAAATTTCGGGTTTAGTAAAAATATTGAAGAGCCGCTGAGTCTTAATGGAGAATCAAAATCAGTGAAAGAGTGGATTGGAGAGGGTGGCATAAAAGAAGATGCTGGCAATATTTTTACCGCATACTATTACCACCATTTCCACAACCCCATTGCTACATCCTGGAATCAGGCAGGACTAAGCACATATTATCCCTGGATTAACGGCATGTCATCCCTACTCTGGGCGCAAAATACTACCAATCCCTGGAACTGGCAAGAGGCAAGGGATTATTACTACCTTGCGCTTACATCGACGACTGACACAGAAAGACAGGCAAACTTTGCAAAAACATTTCAGGGATTAGGCCATATCATTCATCTTATTGAAGATGCCGCTCAGCCTGCCCATGTGAGGGATGATGCCCATCCATTAGACGACATTGGTATTATCCCTCAATTTGAGAACTGGGCTAAAGATAATCGTACTACAGCCTCGTCTTTCATGTCTAACCCGATTTTTCCAGCAGTTTCTTTCAACTCTTCAGCAGAGGCTGGCTACATTCCTATTACTCAATTATGGGATACCAATCAATATAATGGTAGTAATCCACCGTCAGGCATTGCAATCGGTCTCTCCGAATATACCAACGCTAATTTCTTCAGCGAAGACACAATCAATGCAAGCAATTTCCCATATCCAGATATAACTCAAACAACCATTACAGAAAGAACACCGTATCCGAATGCACCCTATCAAAGACAGTATTACCTCAAAAACTGCTGTGGCGAGACCAACGGAGGTCAAGGTTATCTCCTTTCCGCAGTTGACTATCTTGATTACTACAGGAATTGGATTGGCTCAACCCTTCCCAAAATCCCTGTCCTTGATGACAATGTCTACCAAGACTACGGCTCCCTCCTCCCCCGCGCCGTGGGTTACTCCGCCGGGCTTTTAAACTACTTCTTCCGGGGGCAGATGGAGGCAACCCCTTCATCTGGCGGGTTAAAGGTAAAAAACACAAACACAGAGACAATGGAACCCTATACAGATTCTACTGGCCAGACCATTGGAAGCATAACCATCTACTACGATAACATCAATAGTGAGAGATACCTCCTTGCAGCATACGTCCTTTCAGCCCCATTGGACCCAGGGGAAGAAACCCCAGTTATCTCCTTTGCACCTCCATCTGACAACATAAAACAAGGCAGATACATTGTGGTCTTCTACGGTAAACTCGGAAACGAAGAAGGCGCTGTCATCGGAAGAGTCACCTCTCCATCAAAAATATACTATGTGTCAAAGAGGGATGGGATTTATAAAATCTACAGGATAGAGGCAGATGGAAGCAATCCTGCCATTATCTACGACAACCCAAATCCTAATCTTGGTATAGGCAAGCTCGCCCCATCCCCAGACGGAAACACCCTTGCCTTTACTGTGGATGGGCCTCGAATATACCTCTTAGATATCACCACTGGCAATCTGCAGGAACTTACTACAGGACAGTGGCCAAGCTGGTCTCCTGATGGGACAAAGACAGCATTTCACAGAGAGTCAGGGCAATATTCGCCGTATGCAGATGTAGAGATATTTACAATTGATCCACTAACAAGTATAGAAACTCAACTTACCAATGTGCCTGGTTCTTCCTATAGCGGCTTGCCAGCCTGGTCTCCAGACGGTCAGAAGATTGCCTATACAAAATTCAATTCACCCCAGGAGGCAAATTGTGTTAATCTGTATACCATCTATCTGATGGATTCTTCTGGGAATCCCATAGGCTCTTTAACCTGTGACAGTGGAATGGACTATATGGATTTTGCCCCTTCATGGAGTCCAGATGGCAAAGAAATAACATTTACCAGACGAAGGGTAAATCAATTCAACCAGCTCTATAAAGTCAATATAGATACCAAGGCGATCACAAAACTTACGGATTCTACAGGTGCTACTTATGACGAGCTAACCCCATCATGGTCTCCAGATGGGAATTCCATAGCCATTGGTTCAAAAAGAGACGGGGACTTTGACATATGGCTTGTAGACCCTAATGGAGGTGGATACAAAACCAACATTACTGATTCAAACCCTGATATTGATGGGTATCCGGCGTGTGGACGGTAATTTTTAGAACTGAATAATCATAAAAAAGTCTCTGAGTCTAAAGTATATGAGTTTGTAGCTCGTAGGCTATTCAACTTTTAGGCTGCTTTATCAATAACTCTCATACCTATTTGTAATCGGCATTCTTCTATCTTTCCCAAGGGCGCGAGGGGTAATCTTTACACCAGGTGGAGACTGACGGCGTTTATATTCCGATGAATCAACCATCCATATAACCTTTTTAACAATTTCTTTGCTGAAGCCCATATCTAAAATCTCTTCAAAACTTTTATCATCCTCAACATAGGCCTTCAGGATAGTATCCAGTATATCGTAAGGGGGAAGCGTATCCTGGTCAGTTTGATGAGGCTTTAATTCTGCGGTCGGGGCCTTTGTCAAAATCCTTTTAGGGATCGGGGCCTTTTTACCGGATTTTACCGACAGGCTATTTCTGTATTCAGACAGTTTGTATACAAGCATCTTTGGAACATCTTTTATAACAGCAAATCCTCCGGCCATATCACCGTAGAGGGTTGCATATCCAACGCTCATCTCGCTCTTATTGCCTGTTGTCAGCACAAGCCAGCCGAATTTATTGGAAATTGCCATGAGGATATTTCCCCGTATCCTTGCCTGGATATTTTCCTCCGTCACATCAGGCCTTTTCTTTTTAAAGGCCGGCGACAATGTTTTTAAATAGTCCTGAAAAATATTTTGTATCGGAACTGTCAACAATTCAATCCCAAGATTTTTGGCAAGCGCCTCTGCATCTTCCTTGCTTGCCTTTGAAGAATACTGCGACGGCATAAATACCCCTGTTACATTATTTTTACCAATGGCGTCCACTGCAATGGATGCAACAATAGATGAATCTATGCCGCCGCTCAAGCCTATTACCACATGCCGAAACCCGTTTTTCTTCACATAGTCCCTTGTGCCGAGCGTAAGGGCAGCGTAAACCTCTTTTAGAGGCTCCGGCGATACAATATTGCGCTTGGGTATGTTCTTTTTTCTCTTTGCCGCTTGAGTATCACGCTTGTCCCCGAAGGTTTTAATCGGGGAGAGGATTATTTCTTTTACCTTGATGCCGTTTTTTTCAAGTGAAAGTTTTTCCTTTCTCCTCCTTGGGTCATGGAGGCGGGCACCAAGGATACCATCCACATCCACATCAGCCACAATCAAATCCTCTTCAAATGCCCTGCCCCGCGCAACAACCTGCATCTTTTCATCTATAATCATGCCCTGGCCGTCAAATACAAGCTCATCCTGACCCCCGACCATATTATTATACGCAATAATAACCCCGTTGTCTGACGCCCGCGTGCTAATCATCTCTTCCCTGAATCTTGCCTTTCCCATATGGTATGGAGAGGCATTTATATTTACGATAATCTCTGCGCCAGCAATGGCCTGCGCCCTTGCCGGGCCTTCCGGATACCATATATCCTCGCAGATGCCTATGCCGATAGTAATGCCTTTCAATACGATATTCAGCGGCGCTGCGCCTGCCTGAAAATATCTGTCCTCATCGAATACTCCGTAATTAGGCAGAAACATTTTATGATAAACAGCCGCTACTTCGCCTCTATTAATAACTGCAGCCGCATTATATATATCCTCTTTGCTGTCAACAAATCCTACAATAGCAGTAATATCCTTTGTTTTATGCGCAATGTATTTAAGGTATTTTATATTGTCGGCCACGAATTGGGGTTTTAAGAGAAGGTCTTCAGGAGGATAGCCTGTAACAGCCAATTCAGGAAAGACCACAATATCTGCATCGGCATACTTCGCCTTATTTACAAACTTAAGAATCTTTTTTGCGTTGTTAGAAAGGTCGCCAACAGTGGGATTTATCTGCGCCATTGCAATCCTTATGCTTCGCATAGACTGAAGACTATCAAAATTATCCACAAGTTACAAGGTGCAAGTTGCAAGACAACTCCAGAGACAGTGTTCACATTACAGCCTTTGTAAAATTGTTTTCCATTGCATGTTGTGTTATAAATACGGCGTCAGGGAAGGGGAGATGGTAAATAAATCAGTTCCCGTTATTTCCATGTTGTTTTGTTGCAGTAAATTGAGAGAATAGGTTAAAAATGCCGATACTTGATTGGATAGGAAAGAAACAGGTAATAAATCATGACAAGGAAGTCCCTTTCAGGCTTTTAAAGAGGGTTCATTCTCTATCCGTTGGCGAGAGTGAAAACCTGATTATCAAGGGCGATAACCTTGAGGCATTGAAAGCCCTCCTGCCTTATTACTATAACAACGTGAAATGCATCTCCATTGATCCGCCTTACAATACTGGAAAAGAACATTGGGTATACAGCGATAGGGTAAATTCATCTGAAATGAGGAAATGGCTTGGTAACGTTGTAGGCGATATAAAGGAAGATTTGAGCCGCCATGATAAGTGGCTCTGTATGATGTACCCAAGATTAAGCCTTCTGAAACAACTACTATCTAACGATGGAATAATTTTTGTAAATATTGATGACAACGAAATTCAGAATTTGCTTAATTTAATAGCTCTTCGGGTAAATTCCCCGCAGCTTGCTGCGTAGAAAATGGTATATTGTATGTGTGAGTGAATACATACATAAGAGTCATAATGTTTCTGTGCTGATATACCATGTGGTATGTCCAGCAAAGTATAGAAGAGTGGTGTTTAGTAAGACGGTAGATGAAAAGA
>Ga0209212_1002213_pt1 | contig 28454 bp, 30 predicted proteins | sample RifGroC2_FD_183996 | JGI IMG/M metagenome (GOLD analysis project Ga0209212, IMG submission 183996) | Groundwater microbial communities from Rifle, Colorado, USA - Groundwater C2 (SPAdes) (version 2) | ecosystem: Environmental > Aquatic > Deep subsurface > Groundwater | place: Rifle, Colorado... | reverse complement strand
ATCTGATGCAATTTCCTCGTCTGCTTTACCTGCGACCTCCATTGCAAATGCCACATTTTCATACGCGGTCTTGTTTGGAAGGAGGCGAAAATCCTGGAAAATAACACCTATACGACGACGAAGCTCTGGCATATCTTTTGCCTTAATTTTTTTAATGTTAACAGAATCAAAAGACACACTCCCAGTCGTTGGATTGTCTTCGCCCAAAAGAAGTTTCACGAGAGTCGTCTTGCCGGCACCTGAATGCCCAACAATTGAAACAAACTCTCCTTGTTTTATTGAAAGTGTTACACCATTTAGCGCTACAGTGCCATCTTGGTAGGATTTTGAAACATTGTCGAAGTAAATCATCGGTTAAGTATATTATAAATCACGTTCTGCTTCAATGAATTGCATTATCTCGCCATCTTCTAACACTGCGTCAACGTTTGATGTCTCTACATTAGTACGATGATCCTTCACCATCTTGTACGGGTGAAGTACATATGAGCGAATTTGATTCCCCCATTCTATTTCTGTAGTCTTACTGATATACATGCCACTCTCAGTTGCCTTTCTTTCATCGTCCTGTTTTTTAAAGAGTTTTCCTTTTAGTATCTGAATTGCCTTTTCACGATTTTGCTCCTGAGAGCGCTCGGTTTCGACATGCACGGCTATTCCTGTGGGAACGTGTACCACACGCACTGCAGTCTCGCGCTTGTTTACATTTTGCCCACCAGGACCAGACGAACGACTAAACTCAATCTTTATATCATCAGCAGGAATAACCATCTCATCACTTCCGCTATCCCTGAAATCTGGAATAACTTCAACCATTGAAAACGATGTATGCCGAAGCTTCTTTGCGTTGAATGGCGAAATACGAACAAGACGGTGGACACCTGATTCATTTTTTAGCATTCCGTATGCATTTTTCCCATGGATTTCGAGTGTGATATTGCGATATCCACCATGGTCGTTCTTATTTTCGTGAAGAAGCTTTGCTTCAAAATTTTGCTTTTCAAAAAACTTCAAGTACATACGAAGGAGCATTCCAGAAAAATCTTCCGAGTCATCCCCGCCTGCGCCGGAGAAAATAGTCATTACTGCATTACCGCGATCATATTTGCCGACACCGGCAATTTTTTCTTTAAGCTCTGCAATTTCCTTTATAACAGCCTGTGCCTTAGTCTTGTCCGTCCAAAAATCAACATCGGACATACTAGCCTCGAGATCATTTATTTTTGCACGCATTTCTTCTTTTGTTAAAATCATTAAGCTGAGTATATCATTCTGCAATACTGTTGACAAACAGTATTATTATTGCTATAATTAAAAAAGTTAAGAATTAGAATTAGTTACTTTTAAGTCAGCAATATTTGATTAATGTTTTTTAAAATGAATGTGGAGGTTTATTTTGAACCATAAAAACCAAGGAATCAATCAAAACGATGGTGTAGCGTTAGGAATTGTGTTGAGTGTACAAACAGGAAAAATCATTCTTGTTAAAAACATTCAGCATAAGGATCCGAAATGGAGGATTCCTGGGGGGACTATAAAAACCGAAAATAACGAACTGCCGATGAATGCATTCGTGCGCGAAGTTGGCGAGGAAACTGGCATACAGCTTGATCAAAATTCTGTGGTCTTCTTAATGAGGATATTATCGAGAAACAAAAACCCCCACTACTATCATGTTTTTGGAGGGTTTGTAGACGACTTTTCGAATTTGAATACTGGACCAACCAAAGAGGAGGACAGTGATGCTGTTTTAATTGCGCATGAATTCACAATAGATGAAGTAACACCGAAGATAATGCTTCACCCTCATTTCATAATGTTGAGAGAGGGACTAAAAAAAATTCATTCATTGTGATCAAAACAAGAACGAGGCAAACTTTGCCTCGTTCTTTTTCTTTGAGCCAACCCCGGGAATTGAACCCGGAACCTACGGTTTACGATACCGTTGCTCTACCAATTGAGCTAGGTCGGCTTACACCTTCTTTTTTACTAACAAACGAGCTTCCTGCGATCTTCGGCTCTGCACGCGATTAATCCGTCCATTACCTTTATTTAATGCGGCATACGTTGGGGAAATTGCATCACAATTTGGACATATTAGACGCAGGTTACTTTCAGTATTATTGCGCCATTTCCCATCAATATGATCTGCAACAAGAGGAACCTGACCTGTCTTAACATTAACCTGCGCCCAACTACAAATGACACATCTATTCCCATACTTTTCTCGCAAGTAGCGTTTGATATGAGTGGACACTGTCCCAAGACTAGATAACCCGCTAACCGTTCCAGCCTTCCAGTCTATAATATACGATTTATGCTGGTACGCAAGCTGACAAACATTACTACAATATTTATACCCTGCACGTGCGGGCTCCCCACCACAATTCTGGCACTCACCCCTTGGCATTTTTAGATTAGACATACGCTAAATTATACACAGCACGCAGACCAATAGCAAATCTAGAATGTGGTCGTTAATTAAACTAAATCTTATTTGGAGCCGATGTCCGGGATTGAACCGGAGACCTCGTCCTTACCAAGGACGCACTCTACCAACTGAGCTACATCGGCTTATTTTTATTCGCACATCACAGACAGTTATTGTCTTCTTGCAGACCTACCAAAACACCTACATCGGCTCACTGACACTTCGACACGATACACTATTTAGCCCATTTTTTCAATCCTAAATACAAAAATTACCCAGCGCAGCAGCGTTAGGTAATTTTTGTATTTGCGCGGTCGATGGGACTTGAACCCACGACCTCCCGCGTGACAGGCGGGCGCTCTAACCAGCTGAGCTACGACCGCAAATTTTTCTCACATGCGCATTCTAACAGGAAACTGTCCGCAAAACAAACCTGCGGGTGTCGACGGCGATTCAGCTGAATCGTGTCTTGGACACAGGGACTTATCCCACCAGAACAAATCATGTATTTGATTTGAATTTCGACACCAGAAAAACTCATCAATGAGTTTTTCTGGTGTCGACGGGTGGGATCGAACCACCGACCTTGGCTTTATGAGTGCCATGCTCTAACCAACTGAGCTACGCCGACATTATCTTATTCTAGCCTAAATTACGACGATTACAAAAATGCCGACAATTGCCGGCATTTTTGTAATTTTCGTGTTGCGGGGGCCCGAATCGAACGGGCGTCTTCAGGTTATGAGCCTGATGAGATACCGCTTCTCTACCCCGCTATATGAATTTGTATAATAACATTTATGTTAAATTTTGCAATAGCCGCCGTATCCACTTCTGTTTAAACATTCTGCATTCTGTATTCTCATTTCAATATTCTACCCTACAGATATCCAAGCTCCTTAAAGGCGTTTCCGAACTGCGACACAGCGTTTCGTGCCATTTTTTGAGTAAGCTCCATATCAATAGCGCCACCGTGTGCGATCTGATTGCGAAGTCTGTGCGCATCCCACACCTCATTATATGACGATATCCTGGTAGAGCTCATTGTTTTCAATTTGTCGGCAACTGTCGTTCCAAGATATCCTTGATCATCAAGAACCTCATTAAGAATGTTATCTGCCTCTAGAATTGCCAGCTTCCATTCGGCAGGGTTTTCTGAGTTTACGTGGTCCAATATCACCTGCCACTGGGCGATTGCCTGTTTTTCGACAGTCTTTTCGTGATGAACAGGTTCGTATTTTTCATGCTCTGCATGGTGGACTTCACGAATTTTTAATGTCGCCCAAAAAGCACCCGCTAGAAATACTATACCGAGCACTGCAAATGTATTTTGCAAAGAAAGCACGATATTTTGAGCAGTAGTTAACCTAGCATCAATACCAAAAAATGAAAGCACGTTGGACATCATTTCCCCTGAAACTACAGTCTCGAGACTGACTGGTGTAATGTTGGTACTCACATACATCAAAACAAGCGCTGTGACAACAATCGCTGCATCGCGAAACATTGTATCCTTTGGAGCTGGTGCGTGTTCTGCCATACGTTAAATATTATTATCTCCAAGCATTTTTTCAAAGTCCTTCCCTGTTGCAAAAAGTGCATCCTCGCCAAAATGTGGCGCAATGAATTGAATCCCTAGCGGGAGTAGAGCATCCCCTTCTTCAACAAAACCAGACGGTATTGAAATAGCTGGGACTCCAGCAATATTCACTGGTACAGTAAAAATATCTGCAAGGTACATCTGTAATGGGTCACTCGACTTTTCACCGATTCTGAATGCTGGTGTGGGGGTGGTAGGTGTTGCAATAATATCAACATCTCGAAATGCCACTTCCAGTGTTTTCTTGATGACCTCTCGAGCAGCAACAGCTTTGCTGTAATACGCGTCGTAGTAGCCAGAAGAAAGCACGTAGGTGCCGAGGAGAATGCGACGGCGTACTTCGCCACCAAACCCCTCGCCACGAGAGCGCATATAATCATCAAGTAAGTTTGCGCCGTTTGCATGGTATCCATAACGCACACCATCAAAGCGCGCGAGATTTGAAGAAACTTCAGCAGGCATCAAAATATAGTAAATAGACAGACCTTGCTTGAGGGAAGCTAGGTTAATTTCCTTTACTTCATACCCTAACTTTTTCATCTTCTCGATTGACTCCTCAAAATTTTTCAAAACACGCGGATCAACTCCTTTTGCATTCACAAACTCTGTTGGTACACCAATTACCTTCGGTTTCTTAGGTTCTTTTTTAGCAAGATTGTCAGGGTTGCGTCCAAGACGTTCGTCCGACGACACGAAATCTGGTGATTCGCCTGCTGGTTCAGATGTGCTATCCATTGGATCATACCCTTTTATGCAATCAAAAATAATTTCTGCATCTTCGACTGTTTTCGCAAATGGGCCGGCTTGGTCCAGCGAGCTCGCCATTGCAATAATTCCAGAGCGTGACACACTGCCGTATGTTGGCTTGAGTCCAACCACTCCACAAAAAGCTGCTGGTTGGCGAATAGAACCTCCAGTGTCTGTACCAAGCGCCCCAAGCGCAGAACCAGAAGCCAGCGCTGCTGCAGAACCGCCTGATGAGCCACCTGGCACACGTGTTTTGTCATGTGGGTTTTTTGTTACACCAAAAGCAGAATTCTCTGTCGAGCCCCCCATTGCAAACTCGTCCATGTTTGTACGGCCAATGAATACAGCTCCAGCATCACGAAGTTTTTTTGTCACGAACGCATCATATGTTGCTGTGTAATTCTCAAGCATTTTTGAAGACGCACTCGCTATTTTGCCCTTGATCAAAATATTATCCTTCATGGCGATAGGAATGCCTGTCATCATTGTTGAGCGTCCATCATCTATCATTTTCTGTGCAACTTCAACCTGCTCTCGCACATCATCAAAAATTTCAAGATACGCATTAAGGTCGCGCGCTCCATCTGCTACTTTGAGTACTGCTTCCACAAGTTCAAGCACGCTCATTTTTTTACTAATGAGTAGCTCGTGTGCTTGCTTGATAGTAAGATTTTTAGCATCCATAACTTACAATATTTTCTTTACGAATACTCGATTACCATCTCGAACAGGTGCTTGCGCAAGAATGTCCTCAGTAAACATTCCTGACTCATGTGGTTCATCATCTGCGCGCATTACATTGCGAGGTTCTCCAACTTCTGGCATGCCAATATCGTACCCTTCGTTTGATATTTGCGACACATAGGCCAAAATATCCTCCAAATCATGCTGAAGTGTTTTTTTCTCATTATCTGAAACTGCGATTCGAGCGAGCCCAGCAAGGTGCTCAATATCCTTTAGTTCAATAGCCATGCCTGATATTCTAACACGAGAACGCCTCTCGTGCGAGAGGCGTTCTCGTGTTATGTCACTTTCGTCCCCACCCCTAGAACTGCTGATACCTCCCCTTGCAATCTGCTGGACAAGTAAGGATAGTTTCTGAGCCGTTGCAGGTATTGTCTCCACAGGAGGTGGCAGGAGTACATGTGATGGTTGCTGTGGAGCAGGCGCGGTAGGCAGTGCCGGTGTATTCTGGCGTTGGACAGAGGCCAATTTGAATACCGGGCTGGTTTGTGAGTTGTGATGGGTCAGGTGGAGTGAGGCATGTTGCAGAGGTTGCGCATGTTGGAGCCCATGAACCAGAAGAGTCTACTACTCCTGCTGTACATGGTTGAGGGTCTGACACAGTGATAGTGTATGTTGTCCATGCTGAGTTGTTACCCCAAGTGTCTTGAGCTAGGACTCTGACTGTGTAGGTACCGGGTGTTGCCCAAGACTTAGATGCTGATTGTGATACTCCGGAGTTTACATATGTCATACTCCCAGGTGGTGGGACTGAACCGTATGGCATCCACAGATCTGTTCCGTCTGAATTCCAGTCTACCGCATAGCTGATTTGCTCCACTTGTGGGTCTGTTGATACGAAAGAGTATGTTCCGCTCTGTCCTGTGACTAAAGTGGAGGGTCCAGAGATTGTGGGAGAGGTTGGGGTGGATGATGTAATAGTAATAACACGTGACGGACAATTTGTTGACCAGGTGCCTTGAGAATCTTTTACACGAAGATATATAGTACGAGTGCCTTGTGTTGGAGTTGAGAGATTAAAGCTTGACGCAGATGATAGAAGGGTTCCTGTAGTACAGTTACCTTCACGCCATTCGTAGCTTATTATCAGTGGTTGAAAAATACAATTTGTTCCAGATAGCGTGTAATCGGCTGGGCAGGAGTATGTATCATTCGTGCATTGATAAGTAAAGTGGAAAAGTGAATCTATTTGACCTGGAGTATATTGAATTGCTACTAAATACCCACTTGAATATCCCCCAGATTGACAGAGAGACGGGATCACAGATGGTCCAGCCATGTTGGCATAATTTTGTACTGACCCAACATTTACAGATGTTAGCGTTGCTGGTATTGAAGTAGAAGGAATTGGTGTTCCACTACCAGAAAAAGCAACTGCTGTATTTTGAGAAACAGAGGTGTCTGTTGATGGTGCAGAAATATATGCTGTTGGCGTAGCTATAGATGCCGTGTAAGTAGCGCTAACCGTACATGCTCCAGTGATGGCTCCAGTGGTGTAGGTGGTGCCGGAGAGTGAACCACCGCAACCTGAAGCTGAGGCTGTATAGCCAGCGTTTGGAGTTACGGTGAAGGTGGTGGTGTTGCCGTATGTGACCACACGTGATGCTGGGGAGATGGTACCTCCTGCTCCTGCTGTGGCGGAGACGGTGTAGGAATTTAACGAGTACGTACCACTAAAACTTATCGTACCGCCGGAGGTAAGGGTGAACGACTGAGATGCTGGCGTTGTGTACCCAGCTATCGCGCCCCAGGTAATAGTATACGTCCCAGTCGGCTGTGAAACTGATGTTTGAGAGGTGCCAGAGCCAGTTATTGCTGCTGGGCCAGTGATACTCCAGGAGGATGAGATGTTTGAGTAGACAGAGACAGTGCCAGTTGGTAATACTGCGACAACCTTCGTAACGGTGTTATCGCTCGGATTAGCGGTCCACATGTTTGTTCCATCAAAGGCAATATTACATGGATTAGCACCAGTTCCTGTATATGTTGTCATGGCACCTGTGGGAGAAATTTTTGTGACACTATTATTGCTATAATTCCCTGTCCACATATTTGTTCCGTCGAAAGCAATACCGCAAGGGCCAGCACCTGTTCCTGTATATGTTGTCATGGCACCTGTGGGAGAAATTTTTGTGACACTATTATTGCCATAATTTGCCGTCCACATATTTGTTCCATCGAAGGCAAGTTGGTATGGATTAGCACCAGTTCCTGTATATGTTGTCATGGCACCTGTGGGAGAAATTTTTGTGACACTATTATTGCTAAAGTTTGCTACCCACATGTTTGTACCATCAAATGCAATCCCTTCCGCTAAAGAGCCTGTGCCATAATATGTTGTCATTGCGCCTGATGGAGAAACTTTTGTGACACTCGTTGGACCATACGTATCTGGATAAACTTCACCTGTATAAGGATCGTAGCCACCTGCAGTATATCCATCGTTTACTGTCCACATATTTACACCATCAAACGCAATATCCCATGGACCAGCTCCTGTACCAAAATAATCGGTCATAACTCCTGACGGAGAAACCTTTGTAACAGTATCACCAACGTAACCTACTACCCACATATTGGTCCCATCAAAAGCAATGCCAACAGGAAGCCCGCCATTTGACATTGATAGATATGATGTTGCAACACCTGATGGTGAGATTTTTGCAGCCCTAAACCCATTAACATTTGATGACACCCACATATTGGTTCCATCAAAGACAATGTCGGACGGATAGACAACGCTTGTTACATTATATGTAACCATATCTCCTACTGCTGCCAATACTATGGAAGGTAATGCCGCAAATGCAAATATCGTGGTGAGAATTATTTTCTTAATCATTTCTTTAATACACTAATACTCACCTGCGACTTCACAGAAACCCCATCGGAGTCGTGGCTAATAGTCACATTAATATCATTGCTTTCTTTTGTGCCATAGATAGAGGAAAGTTTTTCGCTCTCGTATTTGTTGGAAACGATCCAATTTTGTTTTTCAAGAAAATCAGCATAGAGAGTGTAGTTTTCTTTGACTGTTTTTGTGGAAGGAAAAACGATAGTAAGCTGTTTTTGTCCTTCATAATTTAAGCTGTAACTCTGCTCTACTTCTACACCTTCTTCAGTGGGGATGTCGGTTGGGAAATCGCTTGGTAGTTCTGAACCAAAATCTGTCTTTTGTACTTCTTCTTGTGCTATTGGTGTCTGTTCTGCTATAGGTTGTTCTACATCTTTCACACTTTGTTTATACATAACAAAAGTGATTGCGATCAGAAAGATGACACTAAAGATTACTAGTACAATATTTCTTTTGTTCATATTTTGAATTATATCATATTTATAAATTCCTTTTCATCAAGAATTGGGACACCGAGCAATTTAGCTTTATCAAGTTTGGACCCTGGATTTTCGCCAGCAACAACATAGCTTGTTTTTAATGAAACACTTTCAACGATCTCACCACCAAGTGCGCGAATTTTTGCTTTTGCGTCGTCGCGGTGCATTGTAGAAAGTGTGCCTGTGAGCACAAAAGTTTTCCCAGAGAAAATTCCTTTCTCCGCCTTGCGTTCTGGATTTACTATTTTTGTTTCTGAAAGCAAGCGGTCTAAGAGTGCGCAATGATGCGTATCTGCAAACCAACCAGCAAGCGACTGCGCCACCACTTCTCCTACGCCGTAAACCGCATTAAAGTCTTCAAGTGAAGCTTTACGGATCTTTTCTAGCGATCCAAAGTGCTCTGAAATATCATGTGCGGTCTCCTCCCCTACGTGCTCGATCGATAGTGCAGTTAAAAACTTTCCGAGTGTTATCGTGCGAGCATTATCGATTGCTTCAATTAAATTTTTTGCAGAAAGCTCTGCGAAGCGTGGAAGTGCCAGCACATCACCAACAGTCAGGGTAAATAAATCATCAAAGTTGCTGATAAGCTCGGCATCGAGAAGCGCGTCGATAACCTTTGGTCCGCATCCGTCAATATCAAAACCTTTCTTTGATACAAAGTAATAAAACTTGCGACGCTTCTGGGAGAACATGTTTTTGTTTGTGCATCTGTGTGCAGCTTGACCAGGAATACGCTCAATTGGACTCGTTGTGCCGTCTGTATCCTCGATGTATTTTGGAAATATAAACTTTTTTTCTTTGCCTGTGCGCATTTCTTTTACTACTTGCACTATGTCAGGAATCACATCTCCTGCCTTTTGCAAAATGACCGTATCGCCAATCCTCACATCAAGGCGAACTATCTCATCTTCATTATGAAGTGTAGCGCGCGATACTACAGAACCTGCAACCGACACAGGTCGCAAATGCGCGACTGGTGTCACCACGCCTGTACGCCCGACTTGGAGCACGATATCCTCTAGCACGGTTGTAACCTGCTCCGCTGGAAACTTGAACGCAATACCAAAACGTGGAGCCTTGCCAGTGTAACCAAGAGCGTCCTGGTATTTTTTCTCATTTACTTTTACCACAATGCCATCAACCCAGTAATCTTCTTTTGGCGCCTTCTTTTGCCACTTCTCCCAAAATGAAATCACTTCTTCTATTGTCTTGCATTCAGTAAAATGCTTGTTTACCTTGAACCCTAGTTTCTGCAAAAGCGATAGTTCTAGGGTTTGTTTGTTTGGGATTTCTATGTCTAGTACACCTATGTCATATATAAAAACATCGAGGGTGCGCGATTTTACAATACTAGAATCCAACTGTCGCATTGTGCCAGCAGCTAGGTTTCTGGGATTTGCAAATGGTGTGTGCCCAGCTTTTATTTCTTCTTTGTTTAAACGTTCAAGGGTAGACTTTGCCATCCATACTTCCCCTTCAAACACACCTGAAACCTTTTTATTAAGCGATAAAGGTATTGATTCTATCATCTTTGCATTTGCCGTTACATCCTCACCAAAAGTTCCGTCACCACGTGTGGCGGCAGTTACAAGCATGCCTTCTTCGTATGTAAGCACGACTTTAAGCCCATCAATTTTTAGTTCACACACGTACGATGGCGTGACCGTGTGACCGAATGAATCCTTAAGAAACCTTTTTACACGTGTATCAAAGTCCAGCATTTCATCTGGTGAAAAGGCGTCATTGAATGACCATTGTGGAACAGTATGCTTAACTTTTTTGAAACCTTTGAGCGGGGTACCTGCCACGCGCTGGGACGGCGAATCATTGGTAATAAGATCTGGGTATGCAGACTCGATAAGTACCAGCTCGTGCTTGAGCGCATCGAGCGCCTCTGGCGAGATTTCGGACTTATTGAGCACGTGATACAGATATCGATGATGTTCGATTGTTTTACGCAATTTTCCCAACCGAGCGATCGCATCGGATTTCGTTTTTGGAACCTGATTATTCATACTCTAGTAGTCGATACGAAGTCCTCTTTCAACACGGCGCGGGTCGGTAGTAGAGCAAGTGTTGTACCCGCGTGAACGAATTGTTGTAAATGGATATGCTACATTTTTTGTAATTTCAACAGTAACACAAACAGGTGTGCTCATTGAAAATGTCGTCGTTATATTCAATGATGGATTCCATCCAGAAACAGTATATCCAAAACACGGAGCAGACGTAACCGCAGCCTGATGTGTATCCCAATATATAGCGCACTCTAACCCAGAATCCGCGGCAGAAAACGCTGTTTGAGCGTGCTTCCAAAATGACGCAAAAACAAGCTCCTTGTATGTGCGATTGTATACACCGAGACCAACAGCAAGGACTACACTTGAAACGAGGATTGCGATTAGAAGCACTGCTCCTTTTTGTTTTTCTATTTTTATCATGGTCTTAATTTAAAAATATACTCAGTCACAGTGATCGACCTCGTATCCCCACCGGTTTTCCATGTGACCGTTGATACGATTCTCTTTTCACGTCCGGGAGCAATGTCAGCAATTGCTACTGTACGACTAGTAAATTGCGTTTCAACACTTCCTACACCCTGTGTTCCTTGACTATAAAAACCATTAGAATTTTTGTAGACCTTTGTATCACATAATGCGCACGCAATCATTGAAAATGATGGCGCGTCTACCACATAGGTTCCTGCTGTAATCCCGCTATCCCACGCAGTTACAGTAGCGGGAACCTCGTTTGCGAGCATATTCGAATCTCTCTTTTGGCGTACCATTTCAATCCCCTCCTGAGCTAGGTTTATTGCAAGCATTTCATCTTTTGCATAATAAATCTGATGCAGTGAATTCCCGATTATCGATATTGGACCAACAACCGCGATTAACAAAATCGCAATTGCAACAAGTGCCTCAACAAGAGAGAAGCCACTACGGGTAGAATGTAGAATGTCGAATGTCGAATGTCGAAAAAACTGAACGATATATTTTAGATTCAATATTCTATTCTTTAAATATTCCATATTCAATCTCTTATATTCTGTTGGTTTACATATCATATGGGCGTTGTGTTACTACTGTTTGAATACTAAAAGCTGACTTACCAGCTGTATTTGGCAGATCAGCACCAATAGACCCATCTATCGTAACCACAACGACCGGTTGTGACCTATCTGGAAAAACAGCACTTCCAGATACTGCAAATTTCAAACTTTTTATATCAATCTCTGGGCTCGTCGCTATCATTGGGACCGTAGTACCGCCCTCTTCACGAAGAAGGCAACCCTGTGTGGATGTGTAAAAAGTACTCCCGCATCCGCTAGATGCAGTCCCGCTCACTATCGCCCCCGACCCTACACCTCTTTTGTATATGAAGTTTACGCCATTTTGACTGGTAAATGAAAAAGCTGTTCCCGATGCGCAATCGCCTGCACCAACACAACCATACGCGTATCCAGTTTTTATTTTTCTCATCATATCCTCGAGAGCAAGGTTTAGATTATCTGTAGCAATGCGAGTAGCGCGGGATTTTCTGTCGGCATTTATTACAGAAAGAAATGCGCTCGTTGCTATAAAAAGTACGATAGTAAAAAGACCAAGCGACACGATCATTTCTACGAGAGTGAATCCTTTTGAATTTTTTGATAATAATAATTTCATTTTACCTGAGAGATATTTGCCCAGCCTTGCTTATTACAATATTTGCCGTTCTGCCAGAGATTGCATGCGTGAGTGTAACGCTCGCAGAATCATAAGAGTTTGCAGGATTTACAACTTCTGCAATAAAGGCAAGAGGGTCAGGTCGTCTAAAGGTGACAGTCACAGCGCTACCACACGTTCCTACTGGCCCTGGGCACGAGAGCGCGCTTACTGATATTTCGCTATTCCACGCGATACGCTCGATAACACTATCAGTCCCTTGCGTAAACATTCGGTCGTTATTTGTATCAACAAAAAGTGTGATGCCGTTTTTTAGAGTCCCAGAGGTTGAAAAATATACACCATAGGTGCACTCAAACGCAGTCCCCCCAGTACACACTGCTGGGTTGCCTTTCCCCCCCGCTCCATACACCTGCGCTTGTCGGAGAGCCAGGACTACATCCTCTGAGGCATTTGCAAATGGCGCGCTCGTATTGTATGTATTGTATTTTGCTAGGACAACGCCGGTTAAAACAGTAAAAATAGATATTGAAACAAGTAGCTCGATAATGGTGAAACCTCGCCCAGAAGCATGAGTCGAGGATTTAATGACTAATGTTGAAAGTGACAGCTTCATAGGAAATTGAGGAACATAAATGACCCGTCAAAAAAGTTCACTCCAGTAAAGTATACTATAAAAACAGCAAGTATAAGGAACGGACCGAACGGGATTTCGCTTTGCATGGACAGTTGAGTGTTTGATAAGAACGCTGGCGCTACCTTTTTTAACTTTTGACTAGCTCTTTGCAGCCCCATTATTGCGAGCGCATACACGGCACCTACCCAAAATGCGAGCATTACAGCAGACCCACCAAGTGTCGCCCCGAGAAACCATCCTATACCGAGCGCGAGCTTGCCATCACCGAGACCGATCCAACGCCCTCTCGACACAAACCATAATGCCCAAAATGGAAAGAATAACATTGGCCCGGCTATGAGTGTCCAATAGTATGGGAAATGAAATGCGCGCGAAATATCGACAGCAAGGAAAAACTTTACAAGCCCAAGAACTGCAAAAAGCACAGCCAAGCCGTCTGGTATAATTTGATGACGCAGGTCATACACCGCTATCGCGAGCAATGTTGAAAAGATGGCAAGTAAAATAACTGTTTCAGAGATTGGTTTACCAAGTAAAAAGACAGCGACAAATATAGCGCCGGAAATGGCCTCGACTATTGGATACTGCCACGATAACCTCACGCCACACTTTGCGCACCTGCCTCGCGAAACCAAAAAACTAAAAATCGGAACGAGTTGACGCCACGACAAAGTTTTCCCGCATGATAAGCATTGTGAACGGCCTGTAAGTGGTGATGTGCCACTGTTATAACGATAGATCACAACATTCAGAAAACTTCCAATAATAGTGCCCAAAATAAAAACCATAGCGATGTTTAAAAAATCCATGTGACTATTTTAACATAAAAATAAACAAACACCCGCGTATAGATATATACGCGGGTGTTTGTTTATGCATATTTTGAATATATGAATTATGGGCAAACTGTAATGGCCCCGACTGGTTTTGTAACCTGCTTAGACGCTCCTGCATTATCTACACACCAGGCGTCTGTTAGAGTACCCTTCAACCCAGCCCATGCTGTCCAGGTGTCTGATGCTTCACTACACTCGCCACCATTGCCACCAGTAGATGTTGCTGTAGCTAAGGCTGAGGCAATTTTAGTATCCGTACATACGCCAACATAAGTACTACCTGTATCGTAAACAAGTTCAGCTTGCGCGCGTATGTTTACCAAGTTTGATTTGATAGCCGCATCTGCGCCTTTCGTACGCGCTGTGTTGAGCGATGCCAAAACAACAGATGCGAGGATACCAATAATCGCGATAACGACCAAGAGTTCGATAAGTGTAAACCCACCAGAATTTTTCTTCAAAAAACTCATGAGGATAAGATCTTTTGATTTCATATAATGTTGCTCCACTGTATTTATTAATAAGTAATGCGTATTTATTGTACTATATGCGATATTTATATGCAAAACAAAACCCCGCATAAATGCGGGGTTTTGTTGAAAACTTTTTTCTACAAGAAAACTTAAACTAATTACGCTCCACAATCACCGTCTGCAGTACCTGAGTCTGTACCTGAAACTGAAGCACCGGAGCTGTCTACACACCAGTTGCCTGAAGTCTTTAGGGCTGATGACATTGACCATTTATCAGCTTTTTGCGTGCTTGTTCCACCAACAACACAAACTGGTGCTGAACCTGCTGCAGAAGTTAGAGCAGCGATTGTGTTTACAAAAACAGGGTCTAGGAATACTGAGGTTGCAGTAGTACAACCAGTAGCTGGTAGCGTTGCGATAGCTGCTGAGCTATAACCACTATTTGTATCATAGTAAAGCTCTGCTTGTGCGCGAAGGTTTGCCAAGTTTGCCTTGATAGCAGCGTCTGCGCCTTTTGAGCGTGCTGTGTTGAGCGATGCCAAAACAACAGATGCTAGAATACCGATGATCGCGATAACGACCAAGAGTTCGATAAGTGTAAAACCTTTTGATTTCATATTTTTATTAAACAATAAATAAACTAATAATTTTTTTGTGATGGAGACAGAGAGTGGCATGGCCATATCGCCACCCTCTCCCATTCCACACTCTTTCATTATACTACTAATGCTATTTTTAGTGCAAGAGGAGTTTTGGATGATAACACAAATGGAATATCGAATGTAGAACGTAATACCGGGTGAGTTGCCTTCGGCAACTCACCCGGTATTTATTCAATATTCCGAAACTAATATTCTATATTCTACTCTTAAGCATTCCCAGCAATTTGATATATAGGGATAAGAACAGACGCAAGCACTCCTCCAACACCAAGCCCGAGCGCAACTATCATAACTGGCTCGATCATCGAGATCACTGTGTTAATAGCGTTCAATACCTCACGCTGATAAAATACCGAGAGCTTTTGAAGAATGGTCCCAAGCTCTCCTGTTTCCTCACCCACCTTTACCATCTGTATCATTACATTTGGTATCTCAGGATAACCAACAAGAGTCGCAGAAAATGGCGCTCCGCCTTTTACTGATACAACTGATTTTGAAAGAATATTTTTGTAAATTTCATTGTCTACAACCTTTTCAGTGATCTCTATAGAGCGCACCATAGAGATGCCATTTGCAAGCATTATATGCATATTGTCTGTAATGCGCGACAAGTAAAGCATACGATATAAATCACCTATTACCGGGATCCAAAGTTTTGTATGTGCTAGAAAAGTCGTGCCACGTGTATACCACCACCCAAGGAACGCTACAGCAACAAGAAGCATGGCCACAAATATGCCGTAATTGACGAGGAGGTAACTAGTTTCAATGACTACTTTTGTATAAATCGGCACATCTTGTCCACTTTGCGTGATAATATCGGAGAGCTTTGGAATAACCAGGGTGAGCATCAGCACCATAACGACTATAAATGTAAAAATAACGAAGGCAGGATAGATGAGCGCGCCACGAGCTTTTGATATTAACTCTGTCGAACGCTCTAGGTAGTCAGCAAGCGCATTGAATGTCTCTGCAAGCTTGCCAGACTCTTCACCGCCGATGACCATGTTTACATAGAAATCTGAAAAAAGACTTGGGTGCTTGAAAAGAGCGCCAGAAATAGGCACACCGTTTTGAATATCATCCGATATCTCGGTAAACTTTTTTGTAAGTGAGGGATTATCAGACTCGGCAGCGAGCATGCGAAAAGTTTTCAGAGCTGGCACATGCGCATCGAGCATTGTAGCGATCTGACGGGAAATATTTGCGACTTCTTTTTGTGAGACACGATTGAAAATATCTAAATCGAGCTCAAAAATATTTTTATCATCATCGCTGCGCACAGAAACCACAACAAGCCCGCTCCTCTGCAGTGCGTTTATTGCTGAATCCCTGTTTTGCGCGTCAATATTTCCTGAGGTCTCTCTTCCTTCCTTTGTGACTGCTTTGTATAGAAATATCATTATGTTTAAGAAATTTACGACTGAAGCATTCGCTCGAGACCTCGTGGGTTGAATGAATATATAAGCGCATTTTCCTGAGTAACTTCGCCGCTGCGTACCAGCTCTGCCAAGCTTCTGTTCATATCTATCATTCCATCCTTCATTCCTGTTTCAATGACAATATCAACCTCGTGTGTTCGACCCTCGCGGATAAGACTGGATACCGCTGTGTTGTTTATTAAAAGCTCGTACGCTGGGATAAGCCCGCCAGAAATGCGCGGGACAAGGCGCTGAGAAAAGATACCTACCAAACTCCCCGCAAGCTGTACGCGGATCTGCGACTGCTGTTCTCCAGGGAATGAATCTATGATGCGATCGATCGTTTGTGAGGCATTGTTTGTGTGCAGTGTCGAAAACACAAGGTGCCCTGTTTCTGCTGCCGTTACTGCTGTTGATATCGTTTCTGGGTCTCGCATTTCACCAATCATAATCACGTCTACGTCCTGCCTAAATACAGCCTGGAGCCCAGACTTGAAATCTCTTGTATCAAGACCGACCTCTCGTTGGTCAATAATCGCTTTTTGTGAATTGAACAAATACTCTATCGGGTCCTCAATGGTTACAATATGCTCTGCGCGCTCGCGGTTGATGAGCTCTATCATCGATGCAAGTGTTGTGGACTTGCCTTGCCCTACTGGCCCCACAACAAGAAAAAACCCTTGCTTTTTTCTTGTAAAAAGCTCGAGGATAGGAGGAAGGTTGAGCTCCTCAATAGTCTTGACATGCGCTGGTATTGCGCGAAGCGCTATGCCGACCGCCCCTTTTTGATAAAAAGCGCTTCCACGGAAACGACCTCTCTCACGATACTCATATGAGAAGTCAATCTCTTTGTTTTGTAAAAATCTTTCTTTGAATTCTGGTGTGACAATCTCTGTCAACATTCCCATAGTATCCTCCGGAGTAAGTACAGCTAAATTCATCAACGGCACTAGGTTTCCAGAAATACGAAATATTGGGTAGTGCCCCGCAGACAAATGTATATCCGACGCGCCGTCTGATATAGCGCGTGTTATTAGGACATCGATCTCTACTTTATAATTTCGATCTATCATAATATTTAGTCTACCTTGGCAAACGATTCCTCCCCGCCCAAAACTATCAAAACTTTTTCTACGACTTCGGAAGGCGTTGCTGATGCCTTTACCACATATCCCTTTGCGCCGAGAGAGCGCCCTTTTTCAACATCGGACGGCTGTCCCAAATTTGAAAGCATGACAACTTTTGCATTTGGCGCAAGCTTTTCAGATTTTATCTTAGCAAGGAGCTCGAATCCATCCATTGCTGGCATCACAACATCAAGAAGCATAACATCTGGGGTGATTCCTTCTTTCAATTTGTCATATGCTTCAAGACTTCCAAATGCCTGCGTCACATCAAACCCCTTTTCCTTGAACTTGTATGTGTACATATCGAGGAGAAACTTATCATCATCAACAATCAATATCTTTTTTGGTATTTCGTATGACTCCATAGTATGACCATTATACCACCGCCAAGTCTTTGAAGTCAAAGACTTGGCGGTAGTTAGAATTTTCTCTTATAATTACAACGTATTAATCTCTCTAAACGGCACAATTCCATCGATGCTCTTTAGGAGAGCGTCTTCCTTCATGGTAATCATTCCTTTTTTGCGCGCTGCTTCATAAAGTCGAACATCTGTAGGGTCTGTCAAAATTATCTTTTCAATATCCTTGTCAACAGAAAATACCTCAAACACAGCAATTCGACCTCGAGTACCAGAAGAACATTCAGATGTTGGCTCTGCTTCGTGCAGAGGACTCTTTAGGTCAAGCTTTCCTTTAAACTCCTGAGGGAGGTCCTGGAATTGCTTCTCAACCATTATACTAATCGCTCCTTCGTTTGGAACCTCTTTCTCTGCGCCAGGGCAAACCTTTTTTACTAGGCGTTGCGCTACAGAAAGCACAAGTGTAGGCGCAATAAGATAAGGGTCTATCCCCATATCCACAAGACGCGGGATGGCGCCGATTGCTGTGTTGGTATGGAGAGTAGAAAGCACAAGATGCCCGGTAAGCGCAGCCTGGATAGCGAGCTGCGCAGTCTCGGCATCTCGAATTTCACCAACCATTATAATATCTGGATCCTGACGAAGTGTGGTACGGAGCCCCGTTGCAAACGTGTAGCCGATTTCTGGGCGCATTTGCGATTGACTGATTCCGCCGATATTATACTCAACTGGATCTTCAAGAGAAACAATATTTTTTGTCTCCTTATCAAGCTCGTTTAGCATCGAGTATAGCGTCGTAGACTTTCCAGAACCTGTTGGACCAGTAATGAGAATGATCCCGTACGGACGAGCGAGAGCGCTCCTAACCAAGGCAAGGTGTTCAGGACGAAGACCCATGTCATCGAGCTTTTGTACGCCCTTTTGTGTATCCAAAATACGCATTACAACTTTTTCACCATAGTACGCAGGAAATGTTGAAACACGAAAATCTATTTTGCGACCATCAATACGCGCAGAAAAGCGACCGTCCTGTGGTTTTCTTTTTTCATCAAGTTTCAAAGAAGCAAGGATTTTTATACGCGCGACGACTGAGCTGTGCACGTTTGCAGGCAGTATTAAGCTTGTAAAAAGTTCGCCATCCACGCGAAAGCGCACGCGAATATTTTCGCCAGTGTGTTCAATATGTACATCTGACGCATTTCCTTCTGTAGCATGTCTCAATATCACAGCTGTGATCTTTGCTACTGGGGCATCCTCCGCAACATGCGCTTCTTTTTTTTCTCCCTTAGTTTCTTTCTCCTCTGGTTTTTTAATTAACGCTTCTTTGTCAACGTCGCTAATATCCACCTCAAGCTCAGACAGCGCCTTTGTAACCTCCCCGGTAAGTCCGCGGTAGGTATCGATGATAGCCTTTAGGTCATCTGTTGATATCAAAAAAATTTTGAACGGCATCCCTAGCTTTGTTGCGATAAACTGCAAAGCATCACGCGCCTCAATGTTTTCTGGATCTGTAATACCAATTTCTAGAACTCCATTTGCATCACCAAGTGGAGCAAAACGATAAAATGATGCAGAGTCCTCCGGAATGTATTTTAAAATTTCAAAAGGGACACTTTTGCCTTTCAGGTCGCGTGTTGGGAGATTGTAATAGAGCCCACGACCCCTTAGTATATCTTCTTTTGTTACTCCAGCGCTTGCAAGAGCTTCCTCAACAGGAACGCCCTCATTTATACGCTTTGAAAGTTCTGGGATTAGCTCGTTTTTTATAAGGCCTTGCAGAGCGAATGTATCGAGAATTGCCATAGTTTTAAATACCAGGGTTAATATCTGGAAGCGTGCCTAATGATGACTGAGGCCCTGGAGTCGAAGCTGGCGTAGATTGTACTACTTGTGTCGATGAAATAATGCCAGAAGAAGCACTGCTTTTTTGTTCTACTCCTTCAATTACCTTCATTTGTGCTTTCCATAATGTGGGAATAAATGGGTTATCTCTGCCTACAGGCTCTTCAAATATAGATACTGAAAAATCTTTAAGATTCATAAATGCCGGTAGATCAAAAATGGCTACTGAGCTATCTAGTGCGCTATCAAGCCCACGAAGCTCACTAACAGTTCTATCGATTTCAGCACCGATAAGTCTTGTTTCCTCTGCAACCTGGCCAACAATAGATACGTCGTATGTTGCAGTATCTTCTGTGCTACCACCTGTAAATGACAGGTACCCAGTAACAACAACTCCGGCAATAACGAGTACAGCTAGTCCGTTTATGATTATTTTTTTTATTTGTTCTTGTTGCATATAATTATTTAAGAGAATATGTTTCAACTGTCATCAAGAATTGGTAATTAGGAGATGATTGTGTTGCCATTTTTGTCTCTTCAGCTTCTGAAGATACAACGAAGGATAGCCCTGTTACATCCATTAAACCTAAACTCCTTTCGAGATCACTTAAAAATAACTTGAATTTCTCAAAACTGGTTTCAAACGTGATAGTCGCTTTTGTGGTGGCATATTTTTTTTCTTTTTCAGTTGCGATACCGTAAACCTGTACGTTTATTCCATCTGCCTGGTTTAACTTTGCCTCTAACGAAAGCTGGTTTGCAACACTCTGTGCTACACCACCAGTCTGCGATGTGCCATCTTGTTGAGCATCCCGCCCTGGGGTGTCTATTTTTATACTAATCATGCTAACCATGTTATCTGTTCCAATATTTTGTATGTTGTTTGCGAAACGTATTGGGTCAACCTCCTCAGGTAGGAACACCTCGAAGCGAGCCAATTTAATGGATTCAATGCTGTTCAGGTTATTTTTTGTATCAGCAATCAATTGTATAATCTCGTCAGAAGTGCTTAGGTTTTTTGAAAGCGTTTCAATATCTGCGCGACGCTCTTTTGAAACATTGTATGCTGGTAAAACATACAGGAACGCAAAAGCCGCAGAGAGGACTAAAACAACGAATGAGATGATGAGTTTTGTCATAATAATGTACTACCAAAATTTAAACCTTCCCCAGAGGGTATTTAGGAAGGACTGCTTTTTTGCGACCTCAGGTGCCCCTTTTTGCGTACCTTCGGAAAGCATCGTAGGCGTGCCAGTAGCGGGTACGCTATTGAGAATAGCCTCTGAATCTTCTGTAGCATTTGGCGGTTGAATCCCCGTTGGGATATCGGTTGGCACTGGTATAATTGCAGTGTCAACAATTGTTGTAGGCACAGCTGGTGCAGGTATGTTATTTATCAAGATTGGAGATATATCTGCTGTAGACGGAGTAGAAATAGGTACCTCTACTTTTGAAACAACGCCATAATCTATGCTTACAGAATTTTTTAGATATGACAAGAAGTCTGGATTAAAAATCATTGTAAATGAAAAGTTTACTGTCCCAAACTCAGTGAGAGTGACTTCGTTGACTGTAAAACTAGAAAGAGCTTTTGTTTGATTCCTAAAAACATCTGCCTGATACGCAAGGGATGCGTAATTGGGCGCTTCGCCAGACAGATCTACGACAGCGCCTTTTTCACCGTTCTCAAACGAAAACTTGTCGTACAGGATTGTTCCGACTGTATTTTTTGACAGAAAGTCAAACATAGGAGAGGTAACTACGTGTGAGTTCAGTAGCTCTCGCGCAAGATTTGCGCGCGCGCTAAAAACCTTTGCCTCTCTAACCTCTGGTGCATTAGTAAACTCCCTCTGCAAATTTTCTATCTCAGTAATTCTCTCTGCAATAGTTTGGTTTAGTGAATTGTTGTAATAAAGGAGTCCGGCATATGCAACCACACTTGAGATAAAGATCAATGACGCGATAAAGATCATAGCACTACGTGGACGACGTCTCTCCAAAAAAGATTCCTCGCGTACAAGTGATTCTTTTGGGATAAACGAGATTTTTGAATTGCTGCTGTCCATAATGTTATTATCTATATCATACTACAATATGTATCTATTCTTCTAGCCCTTTCAGCGCAACTCCGATAGCCACCGCAAAATTTGGACCAACTTCTTTTAGTGTTGCATTGAGAAACGCTGGTGTCTCAACTCTCTCAAACGGTTCACCAACTGAAACAGCGCATGTTGGGAATTTTTTGGATATAATTTTTTCTATCCCCTTCAATCGTGCACCCCCACCAACCAAAATAATTTTCGTGATCCTTGTGTCATACTTCCGCTCATAATTTTCTACAAAACGAGCGGTTTCATTCATTATGTTTGACAAAACAAGATCTGCCGCCATAAAAACATCTCTACCTTCCTCATCGCCAATCGTACCGACACGACACTTTGTCTCCTCTGCTATATCAAAAGGAATTTCCTTAGAACGAGAAAGGGTAAGTGTGATATCCTGCCCTCCAGTGGATATTACGTGCGACCCGCGCACGACCCCAGCATCTACAAGAGCGAGCTTTGTACTTCCAGCTCCTATGTCGAGTACTAGTATAGACGCCTGATCACGACCAACAACTGCTCTAAGGGTACTAAATATCTCAATTTCAAAGTGAGACGATTCCCCTGGAATCTGAGCGTTTCGCTTTATCGTTTCGTACTTTTTTACAACCTCATTATGTATTGCGGCTATAATAACTTCTATCTTTCCGACCTGCTTTGATGTGTCAGCAGGGTCCTTTGGTGGAGGAGCTTGCTCAGACTTCCGCTTTGGCAACACCCACCAATCAAGTGAAACCTCTGACCATTGGCACTGAATATATCTACGTGCTTCTATTGGGACCATTGAGTTGAGCTCCTTTTTCCCAACATCTGGAAGCTCTACAACAGAAAGAAGACTGGCGCTAAAAGGAATAGCGATGAGTGTGTGATTCGCGATAATCCCCGTTTCCTTCAATATGTCGCTGAGCGCCTCGACAATCTTTTCGGTTGATAGGTTTGTCGCTTGCCCAACTGACACCGCGGCGCGAGGCCCGAGGGCGACCTCCCCATAGTTTCGCAATACCACTCTTTCTTCTACTTTTTCGATGAGAACAACCTTGATTGACGATGATCCAATATCAATACCGAGGATTGGACCTTTGTGTCCTGACCTAAAAACTTTTTTTATTGATTCTAGAGGTGAAGGCATATTACTATATACTGTATATTGTAACATGTACTCCGTTATTGTCTAAGCATAAAAGAGCAGAAGTTATCCACATGCACATACTACTATCAATATTCAATCGTATTACTGATATAATTTTTCCACGAACATGTGGTGGTTGTGGCAAAGGTGGCACTTTTTTGTGCGAGGAATGCGTGTCTGCACTCCCTTGCGCGCAATGTCACAAATACTCATTTATCACTGCGATTTTTGATTACCAAAATCCAGTAATGCGAAAAGTGATTTGGCGGTTTAAATATAGAAACGTGTGTGATATTGCAATGTCTTTTGGTGAACGACTTTACGAAGAGATTCTAAATGAGCTAGGCGATGAGCTGGGCGCTTCGATAAGGACAACGGATGCTGATTCATTTTTTCTTGTACCTATCCCTCTGCATAAGAAACGTTTTCGTGAGCGAGGATACAATCAAAGTGAACTGCTCGCTCGCGAAATTATAAAGTGTGACAATAATAAAATACTACAACTTGAAACGAGCGCTCTAAAACGCACACAAAATACTAAACCTCAAGCAAAAGCTGAGAAACGCGCATCGCGATTTAAAAATCTCTGCGGCGCATTTACAGCAGAATCAACAATTGTGCGCGGAAAACATATCATACTTATTGACGATGTTACAACAACTGGCGCAACATTTTCTGAAGCGCGTAGAACTCTTTTGCAGGCAGGCGCACGTACAGTGAGAGCATACGCAGTGGCACACTAGAGAATTAAAAACGGCAAGGGCTCAACGCGAAAGCGTTGAGCCCTTTGTTTTGCGGAGACGGCGAGATTCGAACTCGCGAGAGTATTGCTACCCTGCCTCGTTAGCAGTGAGGTGCCTTCGACCAGCTCAGCCACGTCTCCAGATTTTATTATTTGCGGTATTTATCGTCTTACGCATGGACTATATTAGAGGCACTGAGGTGTCTATTTATTTTGGACCTGCTCAGCCACGTCTCCAAAAAATTTCAAATTTATATATCTGAAACAAAATCACCTTATCATAATTCCCTATATTTTGCTACAATTATGTTCATGCACCACAGACTAACAATAGTAGACAAAATACTAGCAAGAACGCTTCTTCTCCTCATTCCACACTGGATGACACCAAATATTGTTTCATGGCTTCGCTTTGCAAGCGTACCATTCATTGGATATTTTTTGTGGATTGGAAGCTATTCTGTTGCGCTCCCTCTCTTTTTTATATCAGCATTTTCTGACGCTGTAGACGGGTCGCTTGCGCGCACTCGAAACCTTGTTTCAACTTTTGGGAAAATGTTTGACCCACTCGCAGACAAGCTCCTTATAGCAACATCTGCAATAGTCCTTATTCCTCGCTATTTGGATTGGGGTATCATGCTTGCGATTGTTTCCATTGAGCTCGTTCTGCTTGGCAGCGCGTATGTTCAAAAACGATACTACGGTAAAACCATTCAAGCAGAAAATACAGGTAAACTCAAAATGATTCTGCAATCACTCGGTATTGGCTCATTGCTTGTCTACTCTATTTGGAACTTTCTACTCTTCCTGATACTCGCGCAATACTTCTTTTATGCAGCAATCTTCTTTGCTCTCATCTCTCTAGTAGTATACAGAGCTGTGTAGCGTTTAATGAACATGGAAAATAAAAAGAGTGCAAACACAATTCTACCATCGACAACCCTTTCAGACATATTTCGCCTTACACCCATACAAAAAAAAGGATTAACAAAACTCGGCATCACAACTGTTAACGATCTACTTCATTACTTCCCTGCCAAATACACGAGTATTGCGGAAATAAAGCACATTGCCAACCTAATAAAAGGTGAGGACGCAACAATCTATGGGCGTGTGGTTTCGGCAAAGACGGCGAAGGGTTTTAAGTCAAAAATTCCAATGACTGAAGCGGTTATTGAGGACGCGACAGGGCATATAAAATGTGTGTGGTTTCACCAGGCATACATTGCAAAGATGCTCACGTCAGACGCGATGGTAAAGCTTTCGGGGCATGTTGAGGAACGCGCTGGGATACTCTACATTGCAAACCCGGAGCTTGAGCAGACAAAAGAACTTCCCCTTAATGCGAGCGATTCACTTTTTCAGACTGAACACGAGAATATTTTTTATCCAGTCTATTCAGAAACAAAAGGCATTACTTCACGTTTCTTGTATCATCACATTCAAAAATTATTTAGCAAAGGCGTGCTAGACAATATCATTGACGCAATCCCGGAAGACATACTTGAGCGTTACCACCTCCCTACTCTACGCACAGCACTCGTATGGATTCACGCGCCACAAAAAGAAAAAGATGCAAAAGCAGCGCGTAAGCGTTTTGCATTTGAGGAAGTTTTTTTAATACAGCTCGCGCACCAACATGAACGTGCACTCACAAAGGAGCGTAGTGGATTTATTATTGAACCTGAGCCAGAAGCTTTGAAAAGATTTATTTCGCGGTTCACATTCAAGCCAACTGCCTCGCAGGAACATGCGCTCCAGAATATTTTTTCTGATTTTAAAAAAGGTAGGCCAATGGCGAGACTGCTTGAGGGAGATGTTGGTTCTGGAAAAACATTTGTAGCGGCAACGGCTGCATACGCTGTAGCAACTAGCGCCCCAAAAGATAATAAATTTGGCTACCTACAGGTTGCCTACATGTCCCCCACCGAGATTCTTGCGGAACAACATTTCAAGAGTTTTATTGAGTACTTTCGCGGTCTGCCTATTGAAATTGGTCTACTTACAGGAAGTAGCGCAAAAAAATTTCCTTCCAAACTTGACCCAGGCGGGGCAACAAAAATTTCACGCACGCAACTATTGAAGTGGGTCGAGGAAGGCAAACTTCCTATTTTAATTGGTACGCATTCGCTCATTCAAAAAAGTGTTAAATTTAAAAATCTTGGTCTCGCTATTGTAGATGAGCAACATCGTTTCGGCACACTCCAAAGAAGCAAGCTCGCTAAAAAGGATGCCATCATTCCTCATTTCTTATCAATGACAGCCACCCCAATTCCACGCACGCTTGCGCTCACGATCTATGGCAACCTCGATCTAACACTCCTAGATGAAATGCCTATCGGGCGGTTACCGATTAAAACCGAACTTGTAACTAAAAGTAACCGTAAAAAAATGGAGGAGCATATTCGCACGGAAATCAACAATGGGCGCCAAGCATACATCATTTGTCCACGTATTAATGAGCCTGATCCCGAAAAAGAACTTGCGCTTATTGCAAAATCAGTAACAGCTGAAGCCAAGAGAATCGCAGAGGATGTTTTTCCTGAATTCGAGATTGGGGTTTTGCACGGGAAAATGAAGCCTACTGAAAAAGAGTGGGTAATGGATGAATTTAAAAAAGGAACTATACACATCCTTGTTGCGACTTCAGTCGTCGAAGTCGGTGTAAATGTGCCAAACGCAACAATTATTGTTATTGAGGGGGCTGAGCGATTTGGACTTGCACAACTTCATCAACTTCGCGGGCGTGTTATTCGTAGTAACCATCAAGCATATTGCTATATTCTCACTGACAGCACTAGCGAGGTATCTCAAAAACGTCTAAAGGCCCTCGCGACTGCAAAAAATGGTTTTGATCTCGCCGAACTCGATCTCACTCTGCGTGGCTCCGGAGAACTCTCTGGTGGAAAACAGTGGGGCATCTCCGACCTCGGTATGGAAGCAATCAAAAATATCAAAATGGTTGAGGCGGCGAGAAATGAAGCTATACGCTTAATCACGAAGGAACCAGACCTCAAAAAATACACTCTCCTGCTTCACGCAGTCGAAACAAAACACAAAAATACACACTGGGAGTAAATTCTACTTCTCGAATTTCCCAGTCACCCACGACATTTCACCCTGCCAATTTCTAGCAGGGCAACTCCACCCTGGGCTGCTTGGGTGTGATCCTGTTCCCATCTTTTCTGTAACAAAAATCCCTAAGACATAGTACGCGCCACGAGCAGAATCACACCCCGCACCTCCAGCAGGATATCTATAATAACGATAATTCCCACAATTATTCCCCGCATCGAGACTTGGGTCAGATATGTTTGATGGCAAAAATTTATTTGAAACTAGTGGTGTTATAAAGGTACCGTCACCTGAAACATCCCAAGTGCCACACCCCAAAAAATCAGAACCCGGATATCCCCCAAATTGACCCAAATACATATCCAGCGCAATCTGCATCTGGTGCATATCGGACAATCTCTTAGCATCTCTGGCCTTCGCTCGTGCGCTATTCAAACTAGCCAGAACTATAGAGGAAAGCAAACTGATGATTGAAATAACTACCAGGAGTTCGATAAGTGTAAAACCTTTTGATTTTCTAAAAATACTCATAGTGCAGGGGGTACTTGTATTGGTGATACTTCTACACTACCAGGGAACAAAAGGAATGATAGTGTAAATGCCACAACAGTAATACCAAGCAAGACGTAATTTGCCTGTTTTTCGTCTTTAATAAAACCGCCAGAACATCTTATTACCATACGAACAAGCAGTGATTCTTTTGATTTAAAAGACGGACGCTGTATTTGATCAACATCAAATTGAATATCTTCGTTGGACATAAGGGAAGTATATACTGCCACAAAAAAAAAAGAAAGCTTGCCCAAGACCATCCTTTGCTATACTATAAAAGTCTCCGCACACACCCGAATCAGCTGATTCTGAATTAGTAAATTCACGCCTTGGGCGCAGACTCTTGGACGAAAGCTCGGCCATAGAGTCGGTGGTCAGCACGTAGGCGAATCAGCTGATTCGTGTCTCGGACATAGACCTTGCTAGGTGAAGCACGAGCTTATAATGACAAACGAGGAGCGTGTGGAAGAGTAATCTATTACACGACGTCCGAGCGCCGTCATTATATGAAATTTTTGAATTATTTGTCCGTCCATAGCTCAGTTGGTTAGAGCACAGAGCTTATAAAATGGAGCGAGTATAAATGAATAAGTGTGTCCGCCTATAGCTCAGTTGGTTAGAGCACGGAGCTTATATCTCCGCGGTCGCAGGTTCGAGTCCTGCTGGGCGGACACACTTCTGCATTTCATACGAGCGAACATTTTATATGTACTCATATATCTCTGCGGTCCCAGGTTCGAGTCCTGGTGGACGGACAAAGAATTTAAATACCATATATCTCCGCGGTCCTGGTTCTGACCCAGCAGGGTCACGTCTTGGACGCAGACTCCTAGTGGGCGGACACACTTCTGCATTTGATACTAGCGAACATTTTATATCGCCAAGTGAGGAGCGCGACAAACACATGGAGTGTTTATCGCGTCAGAACGCCGGCGATATATAGTAATCTATATATGTACTCATATATCTCC
>Ga0209212_1002212_pt1 | contig 28466 bp, 20 predicted proteins | sample RifGroC2_FD_183996 | JGI IMG/M metagenome (GOLD analysis project Ga0209212, IMG submission 183996) | Groundwater microbial communities from Rifle, Colorado, USA - Groundwater C2 (SPAdes) (version 2) | ecosystem: Environmental > Aquatic > Deep subsurface > Groundwater | place: Rifle, Colorado... | reverse complement strand
TAGAAATTGAAACTTTTGTAAATAATTTCTTTCTAATGTTTTATCATTGGTGGTTTTTCTCATTTTATGACAGGATTATAAAATTTTTTTTATTATAATTCTGTCAACGAATTATGTAACATTTACAGGGATGACATTTTATCTCAGTGAGTCGTTACCTAAATCTTAGGTTGCTTATTTCTTTTACCAAAGTGGTCAACTTTATTCTAGAACTTTTTGACTTTTTCCTTCACTTGCGATTTTTGGATAACATAATTAGAATGTTTTTGATTTATAAATGCAATTAACTAAATTTTATGGCAAAAATTAAAGAAAATCCAGAGGTGGAAAAAATGCGACATTCATGTTCGCATGTGATGGCGCAGGCAGTGCTTCAAATGTTTCCTGAGGCAAAATTGGCGATTGGCCCATCAATTGCGGATGGTTTTTATTATGATTTTGACTTGCCCAGGACTTTAATTCCGGAGGATTTGGAGATTATTGAAGAAAAAATGAAGAAAATCGTGAAAGAGAAACAAAAATTTGAATATTCGGAAAAGCCCATTGATGATGCTTTGGATTTTTATAAAAAAGTGGAACAGAATTATAAATTTGAATTAATAAGAGATTTGAAAGATAAGGGGGAAAATAAGGTTTCTTTCTATGAAAATATAGGAAAAGATGGCGAGGTTAAATTCGCGGATTTGTGCAAGGGGCCTCATGTTGAAGATACTTCAAAAATCGGAGCTTTTAAATTGGTTAAAATTGCCGGAGCTTATTGGAGAGGGGATGAAAAAAATAAAATGTTGCAAAGAATTTATGGTTATTGTTTTGAAGATAAAGATAAACTTTATCAGTATATAAAAATGATGGAGGAAGCGAAGAAAAGAGATCATAGAGAAATCGGAAAAAAGATGGATTTGTTCAGTTTTCAAGAAGAAGGTCCGGGATTCCCTTTTTGGCATCCGAAAGGTATGATTTTACAAAATGAACTTTTAAAATATTGGAGAGAAATTCATGAGGAAAACGGTTATCAGGAAATTAAAACTCCGATAATATTGAACGTGGATTTGTGGCATCAATCAGGGCATTATGATAATTATAAAGAGAATATGTATTTTACGGAGATTGATGAAACCGGTTACGCGGTTAAACCGATGAATTGTCCGGGAGGTTGTTTGGTTTATAAAAATTCCATGCATTCTTATAGGGAATTGCCGATTCGTAATGCGGAACTCGGGCTTGTTCACAGGCATGAAAAATCCGGTGTTTTGCATGGACTTTTCAGAGTTAGGAATTTTACTCAGGATGACGCGCATATTTTCTGTACTACAGATCAGATGAAAGATGAAATTAAAAATGTGATTAAGCTTTGTGATCAGGTTTATAAAAAATTCGGATATGAATATCATATTGAATTGTCAACTCGTCCTGAGAAATCTATTGGAAGCGATGAGATTTGGGAAAAAGCTGAGTCAACCATGAAAGAAATTATGGAGGAATTAGGTCGGGAATGTATTATTAATGAGGGTGATGGGGCGTTTTATGGACCAAAATTCGATTTTCATTTGAAAGATTGTATTGGCAGAACATGGCAATGCGGTACTGTGCAACTGGATTTTTCCATGCCGGAGAGATTCGGGCTTGAATATACGGGAGAAGATGGGAAACCTCATAGACCTGTGATGATTCATAGAGTTATTTTCGGTTCTTTAGAGCGTTTTATCGGTATTTTGATTGAACATTTCGCGGGTGATTTTCCTTTATGGTTGGCCCCAACTCAAGTTTCCATAATTCCGGTTTCTGATAAATTTGTGGATTTCGCGAGAGATTTGAAAGATAATTTAAAAAAGTTCAATTTAAGAATTGAAATTGATGAGTCTCAGGAAAGTGTTGGTAAAAAAATCAGAAACGCGGAAATCATGAAAGTTCCTTATATGCTTGTTGTGGGTGAAAAAGAAATTGAAAGCGGTAAATTGGTAGTACGCAAGTATTCGGAAAAAGAACAGAAGGAAATGAAAGTTGAGGAGTTCGGGGAAATGGTGAAAGATGAAATTGTGGAGAGAAAAGGTCGTTAAGATAGTGTTTACTGTTTTGACTTGGTTAATTTTTCTTCAATATCGGGAGGTATTTGATATTTGATTATTCTATCTTCAGGTGTTGGATTGTTTGAACCTAGACCAAGTAGTGAATTTGCAGCATAATCATTATTTATCGGATCCCTCAATGGTCTTTGAGAATGCTCACATATGGTTTTTACCATTAACTCACCGTTATCTATGTCATACCACTCTTTTACTTTATTTTCTATAAATAAACCGATTTTTTCTTCCAATTTTCTTTGTTTATCACGTGAATCAACAACTCCCTGAGGTATTGTTACTTTAAATAAATAATTTATCATATCCAGATCATCCTGGAGATTTTTTTTACTTCTAACATCATTTTCTTCTTTTCCGGCTTTTAAATGAGCATAATTTTTAGCGATATCTTCAATTAAATTACGCATTTGGTTTCTATGATATTTGGTTGCCACTCCATCCACAACAGATCTTTTTTCAAAATTAGTATCACTCAATCTTTGCAAATCATTACTGCGGGCTTTTTTATAACGATTGGCTGTAATAGTATCAAAAGCAATATATGCGCGAATTCCCTCCATGATACCTAAATTACTTTCTCTTCGTTCGTCTTCATTTGTAGTATTAACTGAATTTTTTGCTAATGTTAACATATATTGACTGAAACCGGGGAAAGCGTTGAGATAACCTTGAGGAGTAAAATATTTTTTATTACCTGAAATCGAGCCTAGCAAGTTTTCCATTTCTTCACCGGTCGCAGGAGGTAGAAACATATGAGCGTCATCATGATCCATTTGATCGGCATTTCGCAAGCCCTTACTTAAACGAACGCGAGTGGAATGGTTGGTAAGCATCTTTTCCCAAATAAATTTTGTAGTTTGGATTCCCGGAACATTATTTTCATAGTCATCTTTGAAATAATGATCTTTGAACCATTCGAAATCTTTCCTGGCAAATTTTCTCTGCTGAAGTATTTTTTTTGCTTCGTCTTCATTCCGAGCTTCGCCGGAAGCTATTTTCTCTTCAATATCAGTAGGGCAATAGAATCTACCGGAGGCGATAAAATCCAAGAACGGGAATCTGTTACAATGTTTACTATCAATTTCCGCCAATCTGTCCATGCTTAATAAAGGACCATAACCTTTAGGACTGTCGGTGATAACTCCGGCAATAAGAAAGAATATTTTATCTTCAACTCCTCCCTTTCCCCAAAGGATAGCAAAGTCAATTAATTCTTCATATTCCATAGGATTGACGTATTCTCCTTTTTTGAAATTAGTTAATAAACGAGTCATTTCTTTACTGATACCCGCAGGATCGTTTTCCAACATTTTTCCTTTCCATTCAAAATTATTTTTTTGATTATTGTAAGTACTGATATTCGTACCGAACCATTCATGCCATTGTCCTGTTCCCCATAATGAATCAATCGGCCCCTGACAATCAGTTCCCGTTTTTATTGAACCGTAATCCATGTGTGTAAGTTTTTCCAATGTCCTCCACATTTTCGGGTCATCCCATCGAAGTTCGCCTTTGCTTGTAAGTACTTGAAAACATGCTTTGGCTTCATCAGTGTTGTTTGTGTCATATAGCGTGTCTTTGATATCAGTAACACCCCATGCATCCATGGCTGATTTGTATTGCGCGACTTCATCGTTTTCAGCAGCTTGTTTTACTTTGGCAAATTCGGTTCCCAGACGGCCCGGAAGTTTTTCTCCAATTGAGCCATATCTTGCTTTTGATCCTCTTTGATAACGACGAACCACAAACTCGTAAATGGTTTTTCCCATTTCTTTTACGTCATATAGAGAAAGAAGACGCATGTTATGCCATAAACTTGTTTTATTCCAAATCGCGTCAGCGTTCCAACCATAAATCGGTGTTGGAGGCTCTCCGGCTTCAGGAGGAGCAACCCCATCTTGTCTTACTTTTTCCAATGCCTCTTCCAAGCTTTTTTTCTCTTCTTCTTCAGCTTTTTTAATCAATTCTTGTTTTTCTTCTTCGGCGAGATCATCTTCATTATATAATATCAGTTTTTTTCTAGATTCGATTATTGGATCGTATTTTTCAACTCCGGAATCTTTTACCCAACGAAAGAATTGGGTAGGTGTCATTTCACCATCGCCTTCAATTTTGATATTACCTTGCGGGGTAATTCCTTGAATAAAATATTTAATAGCTCCCGGGCTTGTATCTCCCGGCACTTTCAAAGCTTCTCCTTCACTTACTTCAATTGGAGGATAATCTTCGGGTTTTCTCTCAAATTCCGTATTATAAAAATTATTTAATTTTTTTAATTTTTCTCTTAAATTTTCCATATTTTCTATTTTTTCCGAGGATTCCCGATTTCTATACCATTTCGCGAATTGGCCAAAATCCATTTCTTTGCCGTAATTTCTTTTTCCGCCTTCAATGCTTGGATCAATATTAATATCGACTTCTTTATCCAGAATGATTTTATTGTCCTCTATATTTTCCACCTTGACTGTTTTTGGAATTTTTAAGAGTTTACCTTCGTCATCGCGTTTATATTCGTTATATTCGAGTTCAATTCCCGGACGAATATTGACGTCCCATCCCAGTTTTTTATTTAAATCTTCAATGTTGTCAAATATTTCCACGACATCTTCTTTATCTGCGAATCTTTTTTTGAAATTGGCAATGGAATATTCACCTGCGTAAACTCCTCCGTCGCAATCATCTTTGGATCCGTTAACTTCAGAAATTGTTATTGTTAACGCATTTTTAACTTTATCCGTGGACTTAAATTCCACTTTGTCAATGGAAAATTCTCTTTCCACATTTTCTTTTTCTCCGTTTTCCTTTGTTCTGGTGTCGGTAAATCTTAATTTAGTACCTTCACTTATTGATATTCCGGTCATTCTTGTAGCTATTTCAATTGTTCGTTCTTTACTTTGTAGTTCTTGCATTTCCAAATCGATCTTTGTCAAGCTTTCAAGATGTTCGTTTAATTGTTTATCCAATTCCGATCCCTCTTCTTTTAATAATATATAGCTGTTTATTTCGTTTTTCTTTGTTTCGATTTGAGGAAGTAAGATGTTTTCAATCTCTATTCTTCTTTGACGATCTTGAATTTTATCGGATGTTTTCTTAGTAAAATAACTTTTCCAACCAAAGCTTTCTTTTAACTTGTTTAACTCATCATTTAATTCTTTTTCGGATTTTCCATCCACTTTAGCGTAATTATCGCGTAAAAATTCAATGTCTTTGTCAAAATCCTGAGAATATAATTCGCTGCGATTCAAGAAACCACGAGGCGGAGAAAGTCTTGATTCATCCAAAAAAGCCATGAATTTCTTTTCCAACTCATTTATCTGCTGATTTTTAACTTTTAATTGATCTGTAAAATTTTTCATTTTATCCATTTCGGAAAAACCTACCTCGGGATTCGTGACTTTATTTATTTTACTTCTATTGCTTCCGATCAGGTTATCAATTGAATCAGAGTTTTCTCTATTTTCACGGCGAGCAGTATTTTGAGCTTCTTCTTTTGCTTCATCTTCTTCTCTTATTCCATATTCGTCTTTCAGTTCCTGAAGGCGCGTATCATAGAGTTGGGGGTTGATGGCGTTAGTATCCAATTGATTATCGAGATCCGCTTTTGCGTTTTTATATTCTTCCATGGCTGCTCTTCTTTCCTTATCTTCTTCAGGAGTAGCGTACGCAAGCCTATTTTCCTTTGAAAAGAGGAAGTTATTCGGAAAATACTGAATGTAGAGTTTTTTTATTTTCAAATTTTTGTTTTAGTTTTTTTTGTTTTTGTTTTTTATTCGCTCAATTCATTTAATATTGCTTTTAAATCTTCATCTTGAATATTAGATATATTAGGTTTTATCCCTGAACTAGTAATGATGGTTTTTAAAGCGGTTTTCTTTGTGCTTGCATTGGCTGTTTCTTGAGAATTAATAGTTCCGTCTACAGATTGAATCGCGGTTTTTATTGCAGTCGCATCTCTAGGTTTGTTTATTAATGTATCCAATAAAGTAAATAAATTTTTGGCGTTGTCTTGATCAGGGTTTCCAGGATTGGCAGTATTACCTAATATTGTTATAGTTTGCTCCGGAGACAAATGCATGATTTTGCCTTTAGTTAAGGGTGAAAGAGCTTCAACTTGGGTTTTTACACCGGGACTCTCTTTGACAAGTTTGGCTGCCAGTTTAAGACTTTCATTATTTGCTTGAGTTGAAATTACTTCTGTTAAAGCTCCATTTAAATCCTCACTGCTTGTAAGCGCGGCGCTTGGATTGTTTTTTACTTTCGCGGCTAAAGATTCTGCGGGTTCAGGAGTTATTTCTTCACTTGATTTTCCTTTGCGCTGAGCTTTTTCCGCTTCTTCTATAGCTTTATCGGTTTGCTTGGGAATTCTTGATCCAGACATAAAATTAGAAGGATTTTGAGCAATGGCATTGATAAGCGTATTTTTTGCTTTTCCTGCTATTTCTGGATTATTGTCTACTAATTGGTCAATAGTATCATCAGGATTTTTAACGCCTGCTTTTATTAATCCATCATTGATTTTATTATATTCGTACGCTTGACTGCTTGCTAAATTAGGATCGTTTCTACGTAGTTCAGTCCATTTTTCCACAATATTTTGAGCTAAAATTTTTGATTGAGATGGATCTTCAAAATATCCGGAAGCTGAAGAATGACCTATTGTTTTATTTAAAGATTTTAAATCTTTTGCACTTCTTATTGTGTTTATTGTGGGTTGAATTTGATTTCCTGTTTGATATTGGGGCAAAAACGGCAAAGCATTTTTCGCGTGTTCCTGCTTGGAACTTGTAATCCATTGTCCTAAATCACCCAAAGCTTCCTTCCAACCCATAATTGAGGTTTTATCACCGGTTACTCCGGGGATAATCGGTAGATAGCCCGGTAATTTGGAGACAAATACTCCGGCTCTTTTTACGGAATCCATGACTGTGTTGACCATGCCGCTGGCGATTGTGCCGTTGGCGGCTTGTTGGACTCCTTTCCATAACAAAACAACTATGGCGATGTTCCAAAGAATGGCGCGGGCATCGGCCATTCCTTTGACCGCGGATTCGCTATCGATACTGACGGTTATAGGTCCTGCGGCAAGTGTGCCGCTACTGACCGATGTCGGATCATTAAGACCATTTTCTATGCTGGCATTGATCAATATAAAACTCAATGTTATTGGAACAGAGAGTATCAGTGGCGCGAAAGCGTTTTTTATAAACATGTCTTTAATATTGAATTCACCCGGAGCGGGAACAACTCCTTCCAGTGCGTATAATAACGCGACTATGGGTGATAGCGCCAAACAGAGCCAAATCACCGCGGCTCTTCCAATCAATACCAAAGCAATGGCCACAAATATTGTGCCGTAAATCAGTAAAAACATAATTGAGAAAAACGCGTTGATGGTTAGTCCTGAGAGATCTTGGGATTGTGAAGCCACTTCAATCAGATTTTGGATATTGAAAATATTGTAGGCCAGAATCACGCCAAATGTGTTTTGATCGAATCTTTTACCTTCAAAATATTCTTCATTGGCAAAAAGTACGAGCTGATCGTTGACTTTCAATTGAGTTTCATTGGCTTTCGCTTTTTCATCATTTGTCTTGTCGGCATCTTTTTTTGATTCTTCGGTAAAGATTTTTTTATTTAAAGCAATGTAAATGTAGCGAGGATATTTACATTTGACCGGCACAGGTCCGGGAGTTTTTAAGGCTTCACCTTCTTTAAGAATTAAATCGTTTTGCGGGACATCGCTGTCTTTTTCATAATATTTGTAACATTTGATTTTTGACAAATCCACGTGCGAAATTTTTCCGGATGGGATCGAAAATACAGCTGTTGTCATGATATTATTGGCATCGATGATTAATTTACCTATAAAAAAAGAAAAATTTACCGCGATCAAGGCAATTACAAATTTGGGAAGCATTGTTTTTAAAGCCAGATTCCCATCGCTTTTCCCAACTATGTTATAAATTGCAATTACGACCAAAGCCAAAACAAAAACCAAATTCACCCAATTTCTGACATTTGTCCAAACAGTGCGCAAGACTCCTTCTATATCAGCGCTTAAAATAAAAGTATTGTCCATGAGAGAGCCGACAAAAGCGATAACCAGCCAAACAACCGGATAAAGAATCCCAAGTATCCAACGGAAAATATTGGTTAATGCTTTATTGAACTCTTCGGTCGCGGTTTCTTTGGCGAAAGCGAATTCGGGAAGTATAATGGCGATCAACAGAGCCATTACCAAACAATTGCGATATTTATATATTGTTTTCCAAATTGTTTTTATTTTTGTTTTCATTTTTGTTTTTAAGAGAAGAAGGAGAAGAGGTTTTGTAATAAATTAATTATGCCGGCTGTGGTTTCTTCATCGGTTTGGGATAGTTTGGCCGCGGCTGCTCCAACTCCGGCTGTTGAACCGGCAATGGCGGTTACTATTTTGGCAGCTTTTTTTAATGGTGATTTTTGTTTTTTTTGATTTACGGGAATTTGTGTTTGTTGCTGTTCATTTCTTTGATTATCATCCCGATTTTGTGTTTGTCTAATTTGTTCTTGTCCGGTTTGCTTTCTTTTAGCTTCTTTTCTAATATCTTGTACTCGATTTAAACTCCTTTGTGATTCTGCCATACGTAAATTTTCGCCACGCATGTCGGAAATGACTCTGCGGATGTTTGTATTATCTTGGCGAGAATTTTGAATTGATGGTTTTATCGGAGACGGGATTTCTTGCGTGGCTGGCATTTGCGCATCCTGAGCAATATTGGAAATATTTTGCATATTGCTTAATTCATGTGGAAGTTTTGTAATCGTTTTAATGTCTTCAACTTCTTGAGGCAGGGACAATAAACCTTGGTTTACAGATATATCGCTAAGGTTCGGCAAATTTTCGATTGTAAAAATACTCTTATTTCCTTCAGAGTTTATTCTTTCAAAATAATCATTGTTTTGATTATCATAAGTAATTAGAATCGTTTGATCCATACCTGTTTTCGGATCTTTAACTTGAGCGACATATTTGCCTTTTTCTTTATCGTAATAAATTTTGTCGTTTTTGTTTTCGTCTTTAACAAATTCATAACCTCGATTTAACAAAATATTTCGGTATTTTTCAGTTTTATTGGAAATCGTTAGTTCTTTTAAATCAATTTCTTTTTTCGGTTCGTTTTCCGCCAGTAGATAATAAGTATAAGAGCCATTATCTTCCAATTTTATCTCAAAATTCAGATTTTCATTTGTTTGAGTATTTTCACCTGAAACAGTAAAAGTATTTGAACCTGTTTCTTTTATATTGCCAATTTGAATTTCAGCTTCGTTTAAGTTTTGCTTTATTTCAGTGGTTTCGCTGTTTTCTTTGGAAATTGATTTTCCTGTTTTAACAATGGCTTTATAAAAATCAAAATCAGGATCTTCAAATGAATAATAATCATCGTAATATTCAGGATCTTTTTCTTCTTTTTTAACATATGTAATTTTATCGTTTTTCAATTTAACCAATTTTAATTTATCTTCATTCATAGCTTTTAAATCCTCTTTTTTCTTTTTTTCATCTTTATTTTTCTCAATTAAATGTCGCATGAATATTTTTGCTCTTTCTTCCGTGGATGAGATAATATCCGTTACCGCGAACATTCTTTCTTTTGGTGAGATATCGGAAAACTTTTTTTCCGATCCTGAAATATCAAACAATTTAAAAAGCGCGTCTTTTTTTATTTCATGATATCGGCTTAAATCTTGAAGATAATGAATATAATCTTTTACGGAATGCAAAAATATTTCATTATTGAATTTTTGATATTCACTTCGCGAAAAAAAGTTTTTACATCGTTTATGAAATTCCTCAGCTGTGATGCTCGGATCCAGAAAAGCTCTGTTGATTGACATATTAAGGTTTATGGCCTCAAGAAGATTTGGAAGTTCTATATATAATTTTTGAAAAGTTATCATAATATTTTAATGGTTATTCTTCTTTCTCCTCCTTTTTCCATTGGGGATGATCCCCGAAGCTGTCTACGGAAAAGCTTTTTTTAACTGAAAATTGAGATTGCATTACTTCTTTTGTATGCGGTGCGATTCGGCTTTTAAAAATCACGTGCGAGCTATCAGCGCAAGTTTTTGCTATTGTTAAAAGATAATTGACAAAATGTACTCCGATTTCGGAACTGTTATTCAAAGGCGGATATATGCTTTTCAAGTAATCCGGAGAAATATTGAATTTAATATGTCCATAAGTTTTTGAATGTACTCCTTCCGCCAAAATATTGGATAAAGTTTTCGGTGGTTTCATCTCTTTTATATTTTTGATCAATGTGTCGTAATCTTCTTTATCCAAACAATTGAATTTTTGAATATCGTTATATAAATTCGAATTTATTTGTAAAGTATTAATTGTGCTCCAATCCAAAGATTTTAAATCTTCATCTTTTGAATTTTCTTTAGTCCATGCGCTTAATTGTCTTGCTTGTTTGTATTGTGGGGAGATTTTCAATAATTCACCGACAGGACCGGCTCCCAAGGCTTTTTCAGTGTAACCCGCTCCCAAAGTACTGTCGTAAATAGCCGCGAGTCCCGCTAAATTACCGTATAAATATGGATTTGTAATCATTTTTTGAAGCTGATTCCATCTTTGTCCTTTTTTACCGATTGTAGCGCCAATTATTGGTCCCAATGTATTTAACGCCACTCCGACCATCAATATTCTTCCGACAACTTCAAAAAGAAAAATATTTTTTAAATTGGTTACACTTGCCGCCCAGTTGGCGTCAGCTTTTTCAGGACTGACATAAGGTGTTTTTCCTTTTAATATTTGAATATTTACAGGGCCGGGCTTTCCTTTTTCAATTTGCTTCTGTAATTTTTCAAAATAAATTTCTCTTAACTCCCGAGGTTTGTTTTCTTGTAATTTTTTTTCAAGAATTTGACTTAAAGCCGGATTACTTTCTTTATTTTGAACAATTATATTTTTCAATTCTTCTTCGGTAATCAGGTTTCGGCTGAACATACTTAAAATTTCTCGGGAAACTTTTTCGGCATTGTTTTTATTTTTATCGATTAAATTTTTAATCAAAATATTCAGAACTCTATTTCTCTGATTCTGATCCAATTTTGAGAGCAGCGTATCAAACAAAACCATTGAGAAGATGGATTTGAGATTTTGCTCTCCTGAAGCGGTTTCGGTGATTTTTAAAATATCACCTTCCTGTAAATTTAAAACCGCGATAGTTTGGTAATTGTCCTCGCTTAAAAATTCATTTTTCATCATTTTTCCCATCAAATCATAAACTTTTTCTCCAAGCTCTTTGCCAAATTGCTCAATATAATGATCTTTCCATGATTCCAAATCTTCGTAATCAGCTTCATATTCCTTAATCAATTCAGATACTTCGCGCAAAAAATCTTCTTTGTTTAGTCCTTGCTTTGTTTCGAGCCATTGATCCAAAACCAAATTTTCCGGTTTTTTTGATTCTTTCTCAAGTTTGGATGCCAATCCTTGAAATTTTTGATCGTATTCGTCATACTCTTTTTCCATCATCCATTTTTCCAAAACTTTTACCGGATCTTGCTTGTCGCCAAATTCAGCTAATCTATCAGACAATTTCATCCATTCTCTATCAAATGGGATTTTCTTTTCTTCCAACCATTTTCGGAGTATTTCCTGAGGTTCCGGCTTGTTATTATTATTTTTTAAAACTTCAAAAAATTCGCCCGCGTTGGTTAATTCAGATGGTTTTAAAATACCATTTTGAACTTTTTCAATCATAGACACGCTCATTAATTTCGAAAATTCATTGAGCTCTCCGGTTGTTTCTTTCCTGACTTTTTCTTCTTGTTCGGAAATATCATCAGCGGATTCAACTGCAGGAAGTGGTTTTTCTCCTCCGGGGAGTTCATATATCAATCGATTTTCTTTGGTAAAAATTTTAAACATTTTTATTTTTATTATAAACGTGTTAAACGGGCAAATACGCTGGAAAAGCTTTCTTCTTTGCCTTCTATTTCCGGAATTTGTCTTAAGAGATAATCTCTGATTTCGGATGGATCCTGACCGGATAATTGAATCTCTATTTCCGAAAAGGTATTTAATGAAAGTTTTAAATGCAAGGTTTGAACATAAGGCGGCTTATATATAATCCAAAAATACTTGATTGATGAATAAGGGTAGAAATCAGCACCAATCTTTATCCCTATCTGAGAAATTTTAATTGTAATTATTTTCGGTTCTTTTAAATGCGAAATATAATAAACAGCAGCAAATGCCAAAAACGCGATGGACATTGTCCATGAATTATTTACTAATCCCCAAATAACAAAGGAGAAGACTATTAACGCACCGATAACAAACCATAACTTTCCTTTTTGATGTTTTATAAATTGCGGAGTTTCCCAACTAATAACGGCATTATCGTAAGCATGCCCGGGATTTTTGTTTTGTTCCAAATTAATTATTTCAGATAAATCTTTTGTGTTTGTATTTTGCATAAACTAAAAATAAGCTAAATTACCTTAATCTAAATCTTATTATTTTATCAAAAAAGCCTGTTTTTCTCAATCCGCAGGGGAAAAATGGAGGCAAATCAGGTTGACGTTTTGGAGGAATGTTGAGGAGTAGTATTTTGTTGTACTTAAGTAATTACTCACTGACTTTTTTGGCATATTAAAGCCTTTTATTGTCATCCCGACCCGAGAGGGATGACAGAGAATTTTCGCTTACGAATAACACATTCCCTCAGTGAGTCGTTACTTACTAAAGTCTTCACAGCATTATCAAATTATCCCGATGTACTGCTTCTTCTTCGTTTATATGCTCGAGTTTTTGATGAATTTCTTCTGTTTTCAACTTTTTGATTATATTGAGTTTTTGGCTTGAATAATTTGTTAAACCGTATCCTATAAGGTCTTTTTCCGGTGAAAAAATACTTATTACATCCCCTCTTTCAAACTCTCCTTTTATTTCGGTTATTCCTACCGGCAAGAGGCTTTTACATTCAATTTTTAATGCTCTTAAAGCTCCCTCATCAACATGAATTTCAGCATTTTTATTTATTTGCGCTATAATCCATTTTTTACGACTTTCCAATTTATCTTTAGCGGCATGAAAAAATGTGCCGATTGATTTTTTTTCCAAAATTATTTTTTTAAGTACATCTTTTTGTTTTCCAAAAGCGATTACTGTATTCACTCCGGATGATCCGGCATATTCCGCGGCCAATATTTTGCTTTTCATCCCCCCTCGGCTATGTTTGGTACCTTTATCTTCGGCAATTTTTTTAATATGATCATCGATTTTTTTAACTTCCGGGATTAATTCAGCATTAGGATTTGTCCTGGGATTAGCCGAATATAATCCTTGAACATCAGTAAGCAAAATTAATAAATCCGCTCCAATCATACTGGCTACTTTCGCGGACAAGGTATCATTATCACCAAATTTGAGTTCGTCAAATGAAGTAACATCATTTTCGTTTACAATTGGCAGAGCGTTCAATTTCAGGAGATATTCCAAAGTATTTCCGGTATTCAAAAAATTCTTTTTATGAAAAAAATCCATGTTAGTCAATAAAAGCTGCGCAACGGGAATTTTTGCTTTTTTAAAAATATCACGGTATGTATTGATTAAAATTCCTTGTCCAACCGCTGCCAAACATTGTTTTAAAGGAATATTTTTACTTTCTTTTTTAAATGGCAGTTCAGACCTGCCCGCGGCAACAGCGCCGGAGGAAACCAATATTATTTTATAACCTTGTTTTTTTATTTCAATAATTTCAGCGGCTATTTCTCCAATAAACTTCTTATTTAACTGGAAATTCGCTTTTGTAAGCAAATTGGTACCAATTTTGACAACTATTTTTTTATTGGTATTCATAAGGTTCGAAATAAATTTTATTTAAAAAATTTTCCGTTATATTTTCAAAATTATCCACAATTTTTACAAATTGTCCAAAATTCATATTTCTTGTCATTTCGCTCGGAATAACCACACATTTCACTTTGGCTTCATTTGCGGCCAGCAAGCCATTCAATGAATTTTCAAAAATTAAACTTTCATCATTTTCAGAATCAGCTTTTTTTAATGCCAGCAAAAACATATCCGGCGCAGGTTTGGATTTTTCCACGCTGTCCAAACCGAAATAATCTTCAAAATATTCGGATATTTCAGCTTTTTTAAGAATTTCTTTAATTTCTGAAAGACGGGAACCTGAAGCCACATAACATTTCTTTTTGTTTTTTAGTGAGCTTTTTAAAAAACTTAAAATGCCCGGCATTAATTTAATTTTTCCGGGCAAATTTTCCAAAAAATATTTTTCTTTTAATAATCTATATTTTTGCGCTTCCTCATTAATATTATTTATTTTGAAATATTTAGCTATGCCTTTGCCTTCATTAAGCCAATATTGAATAAAATCAGATCGTGGCAATGTTAATCCGGCTTCTGATAAAGCTTTTTTATAAGCTTGATAATGCAATTCTTCCGTGTCCACCAATGTACCGTCCAAATCAAAAATATATGTTTTAAACATGGGAGATTGCTTCGTAGTAATTTACAGAAAATTAATAGTGGAGGAGTATAAAATAAGACTTATCTTACTCTGGGCACAAATGGTAATAATCCCATTATTCTGGCAACTTTTATAGCCTTACCTAAACTTTTTTGATGATTTAAACATACTCCCGTGTAATAACGAGGTTTAATTCTCTTTAATTCCGTAGTATATTTCGCGATTTGGTTTAAATTTTTATAATCAATATAAGGCGAGTCTGACTCGCAAAATTGACATTTTTTCTTTTTAACCGGTTGTGGCTGTTGATGATTCATATAAAAAAATTATTATAAGTTATTTTACAATATCGGAATCGCTTATGTTCATACCTGAAATTGCCGCTTCTTCATCCTGTTCATGCGGGATATATTCCTCTTCAGGAATAACATCTTCAACAGCGGCATCATCTTTAGCTCTTTTTTCCAACATAATCATGTCTTTTACAACTATTTCAGTACGGTATTTTTTTGTACCATCAGGCAATTCAATAGTTCTTGTTTTAAGATAACCTTCAATATAAACCAGTTTTCCTTTTCTTAAATATTTATGGCATATATCAGCCATTTTTGCCCAAGCAACACATTCATGAAATTCAGTACTTTTTTTATGTTCCCCTGAATGGGTTATCCATTGTCTATTTGAAGCGATTCCGAATGTACATACCGGTTGGTTGCTTTGTGTTTCACGCATCGCAGGATCGCGCGTAAGATTTCCAATTATAATTACTTTGTTGACACTTCTCATGCTTTCTTGGATTAAATAATATTTGTATTAAATATCTATATTTGGATTTTTCAAGAAATCTTCCAATTGTTTATCTAAATTTTTAATTTTTTCCTTATCCTCATTTTCTCTTTTAATTTCTTTTTCCTCATGGTCTTTTTCTTTCTTTTCTTCAACTTCTTCCGGTTCTTCTTGCTTTTTTTCCTCAATTTCAGGTTCTTTAATAATTTTTTCTTCTTCTCGTTGTTCTTTTTCTTCGACTTCTTTAATTACTTCCACTTCTTCGATTTTTTCAACTTCTTTTTTAGGTAATTCTTTATGTTTTTTTACAGTTTCCGTTGGTCTTTTGGCTTCTTCGGCTTCAACATTTTCTTTTCTATAAGCCAATCTTCGTTCGTCTTCAATAATTCCTTGATATTCATAATTTTCAGGCAATTTAACAATCAATTGTCTTAAAATAAGCTTTTCCAAATTCAAAGATCTTTCGAGCTCTTTGATTTTATCAGCGGGAATTGTAAAATTATATACCGCATAATAGCCATTATCTCGTTTCTTAATGGGATATGTAAAATCCCTGATTCCTATTTTGTCAGTGTGGAGTATTTCTCCTTTTACTTCCTCAATATCTTTTTCAACATGAGAAAGGGTAGCGTCGATTTGATCATCTGTTGCTTTTGAGTCAACAATGACCATGAGTTCATATTTTTGCATATGTAATGTTTTAATTCTATGGATATAAATTCCTTTAAATTAAAAAGTGTTGAAAATATGGCATCTACGGTGCTTTAAATTTTTTTTAATCCTCTCATAGCGCTGCTATGCTGCGGTTAAAAAAAATTTAAAGCACCATATCTGCCACATTTTGAACACTTTTTTGGGTTTTGCGACAGAGCCACTTCTCAAAAATTTTGTATTAAAGAAAAGAATTGACGGTTTGCATAGTAACAAAGGGAACATGGGAAATCAAGGGCAAATTAATCTCTCTTTTATGGCATTGCCGAATTTTTCCGCGGCTTTGGGGCCGTTGGCGGTTATTATGTTGTCATCTTCCACTAAGTCTTTTTCAATCAATATTTGCGCGCCTACTTTTTTCAGTTCATCAATTGCGATTCTATCGGGAAATAAAGTGATTTTTTTATCTTTCAATATTCCAGCAGCGCCTAAAATGCTTGGTCCTATACAAATCGCTGTTGTGAGTTTTCCCGCATTAAAAAAGTTTTTTATCAATTCCAAAGTTTCAGGATATTTTTTTAATTCAGTAGCGCCCGGACCACCTACAATACATATTCCATCAAAATCTTTATAATCAATTTCTTTTATGGAAAAATCAGGGCTTATCTGCAAGCCAAGTTTACCAAACGCCAAATCTTTTATTGGACTGGCTTTATAACATTCTATACCGGCCTTATCCAATATTGAAAAAGGTATTTTAAGTTCTTCGTCTCGAAATCCTTCCTGAGCTATAATAAAGAGAAATTTAGGCATAGGATGTGAAGGTTAGAGGAAAAGCGAGGAAATAATATAATAATTAGGGAAGGGGTGCAAGGCGGGGAGGAGTTACGGATTATAGGTTACGGGCTACATTATCTTATACAATGGTGCGAATAAACACTTCTCCGGCGATATATACATTAACTTTTGGGTATTTAAATGTTTTGAAGTAAATTTTACCGGAGCATCCTTTATTAAGCATAGGGGTGTGGATTCTTTAGTTTCTCCCATTACAGCCACTGCGCCGGAGGCTAACATATCGGCCATATTTCGTTTTGTCACTTCCAATTGGCGGCCAAATAAATCCTTTTTTTTCGTTTCATCTATTATAGGATAAAACCCGCTGCACGAAAGACATATTCCGGCTACTCCGTTTCTTAAAGGCCGGCAGTATGAATCAGCCACTATTATTCCAAGTTTTTTCAAATGAAAATGTTTTTTTAATTTAGACGTAATATCATCCGTTAATTCCTGAATTTTTTCCGGCCATAATATGTAATAGCCGCCTTCGGAATTTGATTGGTCGATTCCGGCATTCGGGATAAAAATATTATCTTTTAAAGTAAGTGCGTATTTACTATCCGAGATAACCTGATCCGCTTCTTTTTCTATAATTCGTTTTAAAGAAATTTCTTTGTTTTTTATTCTTCCTTGCGATAAAGCGGCTATTTTTGAAGATATAACCAAAATATTTTTCTCTTGTAGTTTTAAATGTTGGGTAATAAATTTTATTAAATCATTATTCAAATGAAAAATTTTTGTTTTTATAGGTAGAATTTCCATATTTATATTTTTTATTGTTTAAAAAAAGCGTAAATCATCAATAGATTAAAATTATATATAACAAAATGTTGTTTTATATATAGCAACGACAATAGTTTGCATAAAATTTTATATTTGTTATATTTGTATGATTTTTCTTGGCGATAAGATCATTGACAAAAAGTAATTTAAAAAATGATTGTTCTAAAATCATATTAGTATTTCTTACTTTAAACGCAATATTTCTCTTGAGGCAAAACTAATGTTCATATAAAACAAATTATACTACTTCGCTTTAAAAAATAAAATTCAAGCAGTATATACTCCGAAGCTTAATGGCTAGTCTAATATATAAAACTAAAGGATAGCTTCGCAGTATTATACGAAAAATTAAAAGCGGAGGAGTATAGCTTATTGAACTAAAAATATATTCAAGCAATATTGTTTATAAAAAAGCAAGTACAAAAACTTGCAACGGAAAAAATTTATTGGTATGATTTTATGATTTTTTAAAAATAAAAATCAAAAATAAAAAGTTCTTTGAAAAATAAAAACAAAAACAGTAGGTATTGATGGAGAAGCTTATATTAATGGCTGATTGCCAGTAATAGATACAACTCTTTATAAAGAAATAGGCTTTTCCTCTGTATCTGCGCTGTGATGGATTTAAGATGACCACTTAAAACCAAAACAAAAACAAAATTGCTTAGTATTTTTTGCGTCGAGCAATACTTTGCCACAAAACAAAAATACATATAAAAGCGTGTCCTACCCGGAGGGACCATAAACAATTCCAAAGCAGGGCAGAGAAACATCGGAAATTTAGTCGCTTTCCTTGACATTTTCTTTTAGTCTTCGCCATTAATTGCTTGAAATAATTTTTAATTGCGCAATTACCTGAAGCTATAATATAAGAATTTGTCATCAAAAAAAAAGAACCTCTATAATATTGGAGGTTCTTTTTTTTGTGAGATTTTTTTACTTTTGATTCAAATTATTCAAAAAATTAGCGCCTGTATCAGGCTTTTTTTCATCTTTTATGTCAGCTTTCGGATCCGGCATAGTAGAATTTATGTTGGATTCGGTTTGCGATTGTTCAGGCTGCGTTTCAATCGGAATATTTATAAGCGGGTTTGCCATATTTATGGGAATTTGCGTTCCATCAGTTGTTAAAGCAGCTGCGACCATCGCGGAATCAGCGTTCATTTTCGGCACCATGCCGGATTCTTCCATGGCTTTGGAAATTTCCTGTTCATGATTTGCCATATATAATGTTCTGATTGGAAAAGGAATATTTATATGAACGGCATCAAAATTTTTCTTAAGATTTATTATCATTTCTGATCTGATTCCTAACCAATTTGATTTAGAGTCTACCCAAAACCTTAAAATGAGATTTATAGAGCTTTCAGCAAACGCATCGATTAATACAACTGATTTTGGTTCTTTTAAAATATTCGAACCACTTTCAATGGTTTGCATGGCAGTATTTACAGCTAATTTTAAATCAGTCGAATAATCTACTCCCACGGCTATTTCAATTCTGCGAAAAGGATTGGTTGTGAAACTGGTCACCTGATTAACAAATAAATCTTTGTTCGGTACTATAACTTTGGTACCATCAAGCGCTTTTAATATTGTGCATCTTGTTTGTATTTCCTGCACTTGACCCATTGTTTCTCCAACTTTAATAAAATCGCCAATATTGAATTGACGGGAAACTAATATCATTACTCCTGAAATAAAATTCATCAATAAATCCTGAAGAGCAAACCCGATTCCAAAACCTATTGCCGCGATAATGGCTGTAATGTCAATTCCCGCTACTTTTAGGGCGATTGTTATGCCAACAGCCAATACTCCAAGATATGTCGCGCGCCCCGCCAAGATGAGAATATCTTGATTTTCTTCATCTATATGCTGGCTGATACGGTCAATTACCGTGTTGCGGATCATCTTCGCGAATGCGAAGGCGAGAACCGCCACAACGATTGCGGCTATCCAATTATCTATTCTTTCCCAAAGGGTTTTTACAAGCTCGTCAACCGCGGTGCCGCTTAATTTTGTGGTTTCAGCTGCTTTTGAGGTGAGGGCGTTTGCTTGGAGGATTATAAAATCATTTAAAAATTTATGAAACATACAAAATTTATTTTAATCAAAACTTAATATTAAATATTTTTTCAACTAAATCTTTGGGACTCATATTATTACACAGTCTCTCTCCAGTACGTCCGTCTTTTAAAACTTCTCGAATAGTAACTCCATCTCCTCCGGAATAAATTTTAAATTTTTTGCCGGCAATTTCCACATCATATACTCCTGCCTTACTAATTATTGCTTTTAAATCTTTTGGGTTCAATTCAGTGATAAAGTCTTTATTTTTACCAAGCACTCCCATTTCCTCACCTTTATGCCTTACTTTTATTTTTTTATCATTTCTAAATTTGGGAAGCTTATCTCTTCTTCCGACTCTTTCCGTACTTACCTGTGGTTGGAGTGGAGGATTGCCTCCGTTGTCAGGGGGATTGAGTATTCCCTCTTCCGGGCCAGTTGGTGGTTTTCTTCTTCCTGTTCCTTGTTCAGAAGGCGGAGGAGTCGTCGGAGGTTTGTTTCCTCCCTGAGGATTTTTAATCACTCCTGTTTCATGCGGGTACAATTCCTTTTGTGCTTCATGTGGGGGCAATTCCTTTGGCTTAATGGGTGGTCTAGGATATGTTTCTATTCCTCTTCCTTGTTGAGTAATCTCCCCTCCCGTTGTTTCATGCGGGGGCAATTCCTTTTGTGCTTCATGTGGGTACAATTGCTTTTGTGGTTCATGTGGGGGCAATTGCTTTTGTGGTTCATGTGGGGGCAATCTTAATTGTTTTCCTGCTTTTCTTGGCGGGAAGAATGCCATTGTTAACACTAATTCTTCTCCTATTCTTCTCCATGCTTCAGGTTCTCTCATAGCATCAACTTCACGTTGGCTTAATTGACCTAAACCTACTTGCAATCTTTCCATAGCAGAACCCATATAATGGATAGCTCCAAACATGGCAGCCGCATCTACAGCATTCATAGCCACTAAACCTAAATTTCCCGAACCGGCAATCCTATTTGTTAATCTTCCAATTCCCACATTAGCACCCGGTGCTCCTCTTAATACTCTTAAAACTCCATTCATAGCAACGAAGTTCAATCCGGCAGCTGCTAATTGGCTAGGATCAGTAATAAATTCTCCATGTAACATTGCAGCAGCTTCAGAATAAGCGATACCATGGAAGAAACTTTGACTTATCATTGAAGGCAATGAACCTGAAGTAGCGAAATTTGCCAGCCTATTCGGAACTCCTGCCGAAGCTAATCCTCTTCCAAAATTAAAGAATTCGGCAGCGTATTTTTGACCTCCCAGCAATCTACCTCCCTTGACTGTATTCGCAAATAATTCCGGGAATCTTACTGCTCTGCTCGCGCCTGTGGCAGCAAATCCAAATGCTCCCAATCCGGTTTCAATCGCAACCACTTCCGCCAACATATTATTAATACCACGAACCCATTCAACATTTTCTTGGCTTGGCCTCCACCATTCTTTACCCTCTACTTTTTGCAATAGATTCAATGCCAATTTTTGATACTGAGATAAGTTTTTAGGATCGGCTTTTAAATCGTAATTCTTTGCATTTTCAGATTCTACGTTTAATCTAGCCATTTCTTCTATTGTTTTGTTGGTCATATGGGCAGCGTATTCTGTATCAGAATTAAAGAATTTGCCATCATCTTTTAATATATTTGCCGGAATTTTATTTTCAATCAAAACTCTTCTGGCTTTAGATACATCTGTTAGTTTTACGGGGACACCAATGCTTTGAGAGCTAAGAATTGAAGTTGGTTTAGATGTAAAATTTGTTCCTTCCATATCTATATTCTCTAAATTAAGCATTGTTTGTGCGAAGATTTTCGTTTCATATTTCGGCTTTAATTCTTTAATCTCTTGTTTAACTAAATCATCGAAATTTGTTGGCTTATCAAGCTTATCTCCAAGGATTGTTAAGGCTAAACGCCTTGCTTCATCGAAATGTTTTTGTAAAACCATTTCCGATAATTTTGAAAGCTGTAGTCTTTCAGCAGCACCCAATTTGCCAACTTCGTTAATAGCACCTTTTTCATTATCTTCAGTTAATTCATCGGCTTTGAAAATTTTTTCAGAACCTTTTATTAATCCTTTTTCTCTCTCCATAAATGATTTCCTCAATTTTCCCCCCAACCCAACCACATCCATAATTTGAGTTTCTCCTATTGTTTCATCTCCTTCCTGATATTCATTAAACAATCTTAATTCCTCATTAAAATCATAAAAATCCATACTTGGCGCGGGGATACCGGGATTTGCTTTTATCACCGGAGCAATAATATTATTCAAATTTCCATTGTTTGAAACCAGCTCTCCCATATAATAGGCAATAGGATTATCTATTTTTTTGCCGCTTTGAATGTCAAAAGAGTATTTTACTTGTACAAGATAGAATAACGCCATATTTACTTGCTCAACAGCAATATAAATATCTTCATCACTATCAATGCCGCTTTTTAAGCTTTCTATTACCGCCGGTTTCCCTTTTTTCATTAACTTTTCCAGCTTATCTGTCTTTATTAAAGATTGATCCAATACATTTTGAGACATTTTTATCATATCTAAAGCAATGTACTGACGAAGAGCTTCTTCAGTTCCTTTTCGAATACTTTCGTACATTTCTTTAGTTCCTTTAGAAGTCAACTTAGATTTATCCATATTCTTAATATTTTTTTGAATTGACCTAAGCGCGTCAGGATCTTTATTTGTTCCATTTTTAATTTCAATTAAAGCTTTTTGTGTTTCCCATAATTTTTTTTCGTCAACATTGCCATTATCATCCGCTTCTTTAATTTTTTTATCATAAAGATTAATCATATCATTTGTATATTTTTCGATATTCTCATGAAGAATTTCTCCTAATTTTTTTGCTGTTTGCGCTGCGATGTCAGGAGATTTGGATCCTAACTTTGCAAAAAACGCACCTAAAACATTCTTTTTTTCCTCTGTTGTCAATCTTTCGATAGCATCCACAAGCGCTGTTACGCCTGCATCAAGACCCTTTTGGGCCGCTTCATCAAAATTTTGCATTAAGATTTGAGGATCGAGATCAGGTTTTAATTTCTCATCATAACTTTCATATTTCTGCATTGTGAAACGACTCTGAGGTCTTGTTTCAACACTCATATGATAGTCACCCGCGTCATCTATATTAGTTTGATCTACATGTGGCGGAGTCTGTGGTGGAGTCTGTGGCGGAGTCTGTGGCGGAGTCTGTGGTGGAGTCTGTGGCGGAGTAACAGGTGGAACTACAGGTATTGGATCAGTTATAATGACCAAATTACCTTCACATCCATTTTGCATCCGCGCCCAAATTTGATTATCTATTATAACCGCATTCTGCAATATAAATTCACTACTCATTTGAGGAGTGAAATCTACCATTGCAGCTCCCGTTAAAACTTCCACTCTTTCAAATGTATATTCCTCATCTCCAATTTTAATCAATCCTTTGTTGTTTTTATCTAATTTCAAATCAATATTATTTTGTCCTTCCTGCATTTTTTTCTCTATTTTTTTTCTTTCCCCTATTTTCAATAATTTTCCTCCGGAAACCATACGCATGGCATCAAATAGAGTCTTTTCAATACTGCCGCCGCGATATTGCAATTCTTCCATTCCCGCGACCACTATTTTCGATGCATTTTCCGGGGTTATTTTTCCTTCTTTAATTTTTCCATTTAAGAAATCCTCTATTTTATCAACCATTTCTGTTCTATAAATTTTGCCACCCTCTAAATCTTTAATATTAGCAAATGATCCAACGCTGAATTTGGCCAAATCTTTTACTTCTTTAACATTCAAATTATTTGGATCTTGGAATGAATTAAATTTATTTTTAAATTCATCGAGTTTTTTTTCAGTTTTACCTTTTACATCATTTAACATATCCACTATTTCTTTTCTATGTAGAATGCCTGCGTTGATTCTTCTGTCCAACTCTGACATTCTTTCTTTCGTGTCACCGCCAAAATTGGAGAATTGATGATCTAATGTATTCATAGAATTTTTTTTATTTATTTTTATATTTATATTAAAAAAGAAAAATCTTATTATTTTACCATTTTTAACCTTATCGCGCAAATTTGTGGAATATGATTTTATTTGATAATATTTATTAAATTTATTTTTTAAATATTTCTCTATGTTAAGTTGGTTAACTTCAATAATCATTCCTGTCGGAATCATACTTTTAATTTCTATTAGGCAGGTAAATCAGTATGAGCGAGGCATTAAATTTACGTTGGGAAAGTTCACTTCGATTGTGGAACCGGGATGGAGAATCATTATTCCGATTTTTCAAAGTCTGCATAAGGTTGATATAAGAACAAAGGCTGTTGATGTGCCGGATCAGGATGCTTTAACAAAAGATAATATTTCAATTCAGATCAATGCTGTTATTTATTATAAAGTTAAAGACGCGGCTAAAGCCATATTGGAAGTTGAAAACTTTTTCTATGCTGTAAGTCAATTGGCTCAAACCACGATGAGAAATGTGGTTGGAGAAATCGAGTTGGATCATTTATTGCAAAATCGAGATGAAGTTTCGGATAAAATCAAATTAATCATTGATGAAGCAACGGATTCTTGGGGTATTTCCGTGCAAGCTGTTGAGCTTAAAGATGTTAATTTGCCAGCGGATATGAAACGCGTAATTGGCAAGCAAGCTGAAGCTGAAAGGGAAAAGAGAGCGGTTATTATTAAAGCTGAAGGCGAGGTTTTGGCTGCCGAGAATATGGCAAAGGCCGCAAAAATGCTTTATGAGTCGCCCGGTGCTTTGCATCTGCGAACTTTGCAATCAATCAATGACATTTCTTCAGATCAATCAAATACGACTATATGGATGCTGCCAATTGAAGCTTTAAGAGCTTTAGAATCGATAAGAGACTCATTGGGTAAAAAATAATTTATTTGAATTTAAATTTATGAATAAAAACTTTATCTATAGACCTGTTTGTGAAGTTTGCGGAAGTAAGGAAAATAAAATTATTTTTACAAGAGCTTTCACAGACCCTTCTGTTTGGAATTTTTTAGAGAGATATTATGAAAATAGAATCCCTATTGATTTATTTGAAAATGTTGATTATGAGATAAAAAAATGCCCGGATTGTGAATTTATATGGCAAAGTTATATTTTAAACAATGAATTATTGGGAGAGTTGTATGAAAATTGGATTTCAAAAGAACAAAGTTTAGATAAGTCCAATAGTTATTCAGATGTTGATGAATCTTCGTTAAGAAGACAAATGTTTGTTATTAAAAAATTATTAAACAAGAAAGACATCAATGTTTTAGACTATGGTATGGGGTGGGGAAAATGGTGTATGGCTGCTAAAAATTATGGTTTTAATGTTTTTGGTTATGAAATTTCTGAAGAGAGGACATCTTTTGCCAAAAATAACGGGATTAATGTGATTAATGATTACAAAAAAATTAAAGATCATAAATTTGATTTTATTAATAGCGAGCAAGTTTTTGAACATATTAACAATCCCGCGGAAACATTAAATTATTTGTTTACCGCATTGAATCCCGGGGGTTATATCAGAATCTCCGTACCCAATGGCAGAAATATTGAAAAAGAATTCAAAAATTCAAATTGGACAGCCGGTAAGAATGCATTGCACCCTTTAGAGCACATCAATTGTTTCAATTATCAATCTTTGCGAAAATTAGGTCAATTGTCAGGCTTAAAATATATAAAGCAACCTATTCTTATTGAAAATAATACATTAGTTGATCTTATAAAAGGCAAATTGGGTTCAATGTTAAGGCAATATAGCGGGACTTGTTTATACTTCAAATTCGGGGAATAAGAGGTATATTCAGATTTTCTATCAATGCTTTTTGTATAATTTCGATCGGCGCTTTTGTGTTCGTCCAAAGTTCGAATTGTTTTGGTAAAATTCTGAAAATTTTCCCACGTATATCGGCCACTATTCCAATTTGGGGTTCATTTAAATCTTTTTCCTGTTCATATTCTTCCCATTGAGATTCAAGTTTTTTTGCTCCTGTCTTTTACGAAGTTTTTTATTTTTAGCTCGTTTTTTTTTATGTTCATTTATTTTGCATTCTTTCTAATGGATTTGGGCGATGTTTAGGCATAAATTGTATTTAAATATCTACCATGCTAAATTTGTTGTATGAATACTCCTTTTTCCATTATTACTCAACCTGTATTTTCAGATTTGACTTATAAAAAATTTGTATTAGTTGATTTTTCTTCTCAATCTACTGAAAGCGAAGCAATAATGAGCTTCCAAACAGATTTTGATTTTCTTTTAAATTATTCAGCTCGTAATCATATTTTACAAATTCAGATAAAATTTCCTTATGATTGGACTAATTTTTATAAAATTCTTGAATCAGATTATAATTTCAGTCCTGGATTATGTTTTATAGAGAAAAAAATAAATAGAAATTTTCTGTTCCCTTCAAGAGTACAGCCGATAATTGTATTAAAAGATATCAAAAATTTATTAATTAGACAACAAATTTATCATTTTTCATTGGATCCATCTTATTTTATTGAGGCTTCTAAATTTAAATTGAATGAATATATGAGATATTTGGGGAAAATAGTAGGAGATAAAAAGGGAATTATTTATGGTATATACATGGAGAAAAGTTTAATAGGATTTATTGGATTGGAAGAGGAGTTTCCGGGAATATATATAAACGAATTAATTCTGGATGAAAATTTTAGAAGACAAGGTTTTGGGAAAATGTTAATGGAAGCGGGGTTTAATTATATATTTAAAGAGAAGAAAGAAAAAATGTGGACAACACTTTCTATCAAAAATAGTTCAGCATTAAATTTTTATTTAAATTGTGGGTTTAATCCTATGGCTTATAGATTTTATCTAAATTTAAAGAATTAGCCTGTATAAGTAACTACGCACTGAGATATATGTCATTTCGACCCCGTATTGCGAGGGAGGAATCTTAGGAATAAGAAAGGATGTTGAATATAAATGTAATTCCAAAGATCTCTCTGCGTTCGAGGATTGACACTTTCCCCTAGTGAGTGGTTACTTGTACAAATTGTGGATCTTGTTGCAGATTTGAAGCTAGTGAACTTATTGATGCTCCAATTTTTACTGACAATCAAATGCGTAAAGTTTTGGATGAAGTTGAAAAAATTTAACCTTTCAAATGTTTTTACAATGCTTTTCTCATAATTTCGATCGGCGCTTTTGTGTTCGTCCAAAGTTCGAATTGTTTTATGCCTTGATTAAGCAGCATTTGATCTCCGGTAATTATTTTACAGCCTGCATTTTTCGCGGTTTTAAGCATTTGGGTTTTTAATGGTTTATAGACTATATCAAAAACTATTATATTTTTTTGAAAAAATTTTTCGGGAACTAAGGATTCATTTGATTCCATTCCTACATTTGTGGAATTTATTAATATATCGCAAGTTTGATAATCAAATATATTTTCTATTTTATCAATTTTAAAGTTGTATTTATCTTTAAAAATTTGCGCTTTCTGAATTTCACGGACTAATATAATTACATTGGCTTTTGATTGATTTAAACCATATGCAATGGCTCTTGCAGCTCCACCGGCGCCGAGTAAAATTACATTTTTATTTTCTAAGTTTATAATATTTTCGAGAAGTTTTAGGGCTCCATACCAGTCAGTATTGGTTCCTTTCAATTTGCCTTTTTCATTAATAACTGTATTCACGGCGCCAATCTCAGTACTTATTTCATCTATTTCATCCAAATATTTCATTATCTCAACTTTATAGGGAATTGTTACAGACAATCCGGAGATATCTTGTCTTAGTTTATTTTGAACAAAATCTTCGAGGTTTTCTGAAAGGATTTCGAATTTTTCATAGCTTGCGTCAATATTCAAAGCTTTAAAAGCCGCATTGTGCATTGCCGGGGAAAGACTTTGTGTAAGAGGATAACCAAGAATTCCGTAAAGTTTCATTTATTATTTAAAATTTATTGAATCTTATTTTAAAATTTGCACTTTATTATCCGGTGTGATTTTTATTTTATTTTTTCTCATTAAATCAATCAATTTCGGATACCATTTTTTTTCCAATGTTTGTACTTTTTCTTTTAATGTATCAGGCGTATCAGCGACATCAACTTTTACGGTTTCTTGCAATATTATTGGCCCGCCATCACATTCTTCGTTGACAAAATGAAAAGTGCAACCGGTTACTTTAACTCCTCTCTTGATTACTTCTTCATGAACGTTGGTGCCATAATATTTTGGTCCGCAGAAAGCCGGTATTAAAGCCGGATGGACATTGATTATTTTATTTGGATATTTTGCTACAAATTCTTTGCTTAATATTCGCATATAACCTATTAAACATATTAAATCAACCTGTTCGTGCTTTAATATCTCGGCTATTTCTTCATCAAATTCTTCGCGAATTTTACCTTTTGGATTTATAAAATAGGTTTTAATATTATTCTCTTCAGCTCGTTTTAAGGCATAAGCATCTTCTTTATTACCTATTACGCATGCGATTTCAACATTTTTTAATTTTCCGGTTTTTATTTCATCTATTATTGCCTGTAGATCCGTACCGCGAGTGGAAGCCAGAACAGCTATTTTGAACATAATTTTTAAATAGTAAATTAATAAACAATTTATTTATAGCAGAGGGATAAATGAAAATAAAGATATCTGTATGAGTCCACATCTCTTTGTGCAGTTTGGTAGAATTGTTCCAGTATTGAGAATATACCTCGAGAGGAGTCTTATAGTCCAGACTGCCGTGAGGTCTAATGGTGTTAT